>Ga0210399_10000606_pt1 | contig 28689 bp, 23 predicted proteins | sample IncBWC14MmetaG_FD_150865 | JGI IMG/M metagenome (GOLD analysis project Ga0210399, IMG submission 150865) | Forest soil microbial communities from Barre Woods Harvard Forest LTER site, Petersham, Massachusetts, United States - Inc-BW-C-14-M | ecosystem: Environmental > Terrestrial > Soil >... | reverse complement strand
TCGATCGTTTCTGTGGAAGCAGTGGAAACGTGGTTCGGTGCGATTCGCGGAGCTCACTCAACGGGGCGTGGACGCAAAGCTCGCCGCGCAAACGGCGGGCAGCGCGCACGGTCCGTGGCGGCTTGCCAAATCACCGGGCCTACACATCGCACTGCCCACTGCCTATTTCGTCTCGCTTGGCATTCCACAACTGTTCGGCACGCCATAGCTGAATCCGCCGAACCGCCGTATACGCGACCCGTACGTACGGTGGTGTGACAGGGAAAGCGGGCGACCGCCTACCTATGTTTAATTTGGAGGAGTTTCTCGACGCGCGCGACGTCTTCGGGCACGTCCACGCTGACCGCATCGTGCTCGACTTCCGCCACCCGAATCTTCGCGCCGTTTTCCAGCCAACGGAGTTGTTCGAGTTGTTCGATGCGCTCCAGCTCGCCTTGCGGGAATGTCGGGTATTCCAACAACGCGTCTCGCTGGAACGCATAGAGACCCAAATGCTTTAGATGCCGCACCTGAATGGCGCTCCCGGTGTCGCGTACCCACGGGATTGGCGCGCGGGAGAAATACAGGGCGTTGTCGTCGAAATCCAGGACGACCTTCACAACGTTGGGGTCCATGATGTCGCCGGGGATCTTGATGGGAGTGGCTACGGTGGCTACGGTCGCCTGAGGCTCGTCCAGCAGCGCCGCCACCGCAGTGTCGATGGCCGCTGGATCCAGCAGGGGTTCGTCGCCTTGGACATTGACGAAGACTTCGCCCTCTTCGTGGGCCGCCACTTCCGCCACGCGCTCGGTGCCGGTGCGATGATCGGGACGGGTCATGCGCGCCTCCCCGCCGAAGGAGGTTACGGCCTTGACGATGCGGTCGTCGTCGGTCGCGACAATCACGCGGTCGACCCGACGAGCCGATTTGGCACGGTGGTATACCCGTTGAATCATCGGCTGCCCGTGGAGGGGCACCAAGGGCTTGCCGGGCAAGCGCGTGGAGCCATAGCGCGCTGGTATTACTACTACGACTTTACCGGAACTCATGGCCTGGCCTTTCTTCAAGATCGCAGCGAGGCACCGCTTCTTGATGCGCGCCCCTGATTTCCTATTGGGCCTGCTGGATGCTATCACAGCGGGCTACGCCCTCATTGTCCTGGCGTTACAGGGTGGCGACCCAGTTGCACTGACATTATGCGACGACGGGTCAGCCAGTGGGCTTGACTCGCGTTGACAATCGTTTGACAAAACGCAGGCATGGAGAGAACGCAATTGCACTTGTCTTCTTCTGCTGCAGTGGTAGAATTCGTTTCAGTCCTGAACCGCGCGGCCGTTCCCGGCAGGCCAGGGATCTTTGGGAGAGAGCCGTGAAGCGCGAAGTACATAGGTTTCGCGTTTTGCCTTGTTGGTTGGTTATCGTTTTTCTCGCGGTAGTTGCCTTGCCACTGTTTTCCACCCCGGCGGCCGCCCAAGCCACCGATTCGTCCTCTCAGGAAGCGAATGCCAAACCCAAAGACGATGCCAAGCCAGCAGACGCCAAGCCTGCTAAGAGCGACGTAAAAAAGAATACCGCGGGCGCTCCCGTGAAGCCCTTGCAGGGCTTGCATCTGGATGTCGATCTCGCTCTCGTAAACGTCACAGTTACTGATCCTTACAATCGCTTGGTCACCGGGCTTGATCCCGACAATTTTCGTGTATACGAAGACAACATTGAGCAGGAAGTCGTAACGTTTTCGTCCGAAGACGTGCCCATCTCGATCGGCGTGATTTTCGATTTCAGTGGCAGCATGGCCAACAAAATCGGCAAAGCCCGCGAAGCTGCGGTGGAGTTCTTTAAGACCGCCAATCCTCAGGACGAATTTTTCTTGGTAAGCTTCAATGAGCGCGCCGAGCTCACGAGCGCCTTTACGAACAGCGTGGAAGACCTGCAGAGCCGCATGATGCTGACGGCACCCAAGGGGCGTACTGCGCTGCTGGACGCGATTTATCTGGGCCTTAGCCAGATGAGGGGTGCTAAGAACGGCAAGCGTGCCTTGCTGATTCTGTCCGACGGGGGCGATAATCATAGTAGGTACAACGAGAGCGATATCAAGCGGTTGGTAAAGGAAGCGGACACCCAGCTGTACGCGATTGGCATATTTGATCCGCTCGGCTATCGCAACCGTACTCCCGAAGAGCTCAACGGCCCGTCGCTATTGAGTGAAGTAACCGAAATGACCGGCGGCCGCGTCTTTGCCGTCGAAAACCTTAACGATTTGCCCGATATTGCGTCAAAGATCGGCATGGAGTTGCGAAATCAATATGTCCTTGGATATCGGCCAAGCAATAAGGCACATGATGCGCGGTGGAGGAAGATCAAGATCAAACTCCGCGCGCCCAAGGGGCTTCCTCCCCTCAACGTGTACTCGAAGACCGGGTACTACGCCCCCAGTCACTAGATCGGCCTCGCGACGCCTTTCTCTCCTGTCCTCGTCTATCTTCGTCCTGTGCGCCCTGGTGGTCAGCGCATCGCCCATCGCTGCGCAGATTCCCGTTCCCAATGCGCAACCGCTTCCGCCCGGGCAAAATCCCAATTCGGGTCCGCAAGATCCGAAGATTCGCGTGGACGTGAACCTGGTGGTGTTGCATACCACCGTGCTCGATGATCGAGGGCGCTTTGCCGACGGGCTGAAGGAAGAGAATTTTCGTGTTCTGGAGGACAAGGCTGAGCAAAAGCTGGCTGTCTTCAAGCGCGAGGACATACCCGTGAGCATGGGATTGGTCATCGACAATAGCGGCAGCATGCGTGATAAGCGGCCCCGAGTGAACGCAGCGGCCCTGACGTTGGTGGAGGCCAGCAATCCGCAAGACGAAGCTTTTGTCGTCAATTTCAACGATGATTTCTATCTCGACCTCGACAAGGATTTCAGCAGCAGCATTCCCGAATTGAAAGAAGCGCTCGAGCGCATCGACTCTCGCGGCAGTACCGCGCTCTACGACGCGATTATCGGGTCGCTCGACCACGTAAAAAAAGGCGCCAAGGACAAGAAGGTTCTGCTAGTGGTGACGGATGGCGAAGACAATACCAGCCATAATTCCTTAGAGAAGACCATTCGGGAAATTCAGAAGACGGATACGGTCATCTACACCATTGGCTTGCTGGGCGAAGAAAGTAAGAAGAACGCCAAGCGCGCGAAAAGGGCATTAGAGGAAATCGCAAAAGCCTCTGGTGGTCTGGCTTTTTTCCCTGAAAACGTTGCCGACGTGAAGGACATTTGCGAAAACGTCGCTCACGACATCCGCAACCAATACACGCTGGCGTACTATCCGACCAACACGAAGCGCGATGGCACTTTCCGCACCGTCCAGGTCGATGTAATTCCACCCCGCGGCCGCGGCAAGCTCACAGCCCGCACCCGCAACGGCTACTACGCCCCTGGCAGCCCCGCAGGCGCGACCTCCGGCAACTGACGAGCTCACTCGCAACGTATCGTGACGTCGTCCTGTAGCCGCGGTCTCCGAGACCGCGGGGTTTAGACGCAGATATTACCCATCCCCACGCCCACAGGGTCTGTCTCGAAATCACAGGTCGCAACGGAGCCGATACGCATGGGCGATGCTGCGTCTAAACCCCGCCCTCTCCGCGAGGGCGGCTACAGGGCGGTCAAAAAGCATCATCGCGCCGATTGCGCGGACCTCTGAGTGACTTCTCCCAAGAAACTCGCACCATGTGGAATCGCGCCGCCAAAGTTTTCCGCGATCGTCTGCCCCATGTCCGCGAGGGTTTCGCGCACACCAAGATCCACTCCTGCGCCGTTTTTTGGCGAGTATGCCAAAATGGGCACGTATTCCCTCGAATGATCGGTTGTCTCCCATCGCAAATCGGGATCGCACCCATGGTCGGCGGTGATCATGAGCAGATCCGAGTCGGTCAGCAGCTGCAGGAACGGATTCAGAAGGCCGTCAAATTCCTCTAGGGATTTCGCAAATCCTTCGACGTCTTTGCGATGCCCGTACAACATGTCGAAGTCCACGAGATTGCAGAAGATGAGACCCCTCTTTCGCTCACGAACCGCGGCTGTCAATTTCTCCATACCGTCACTGTTGTTCTTCGTGGTGACGTAGTCCTCGACGCCACGCCCGTTGTAGATGTCGTGAATCTTGCCGATGCCAAACACCGGCACCGATCGTTCCCGCAATACGTCCATCAGCATGGGCTTCGGTGGATCGACGGCATAATCATGCCGCCGCGGCGTGCGTACGAAGTTGCCCGGCTTGCCTGTGAACGGCCGGGCAATCACGCGCCCCACTCGATTAGGTCCATCGAGCAACTTCCGCGCGATTTCACACATGCGATACAACTCGGCGATCGGAATCACGTCTTCATGCGTGGCGATCTGGAAAACGCTGTCTCCCGAGGTATACACAATGGGCTTGCCCGTGCGCACATGCTCGTCGCCGAGTTCCTTGATGATCTCGGTGCCGGACGCAGGCTTGTTGCCGATCGTTCCGCGTCCGATCTGCTTTTCAAAAGCATCGATCACCTCGCGCGGAAATCCGTGTGGGTACGTCGGAAAAGCCTGGTCGAGCCAGACGCCCGCCATTTCCCAATGACCGGTGGTCGTATCTTTTCCAGGAGATCGCGTAACGCCTTTTCCGAATGCCCCAATCGGCGCAAACGCGGGGGGAAGATGCTTCAAGGACGCGATGTTCGCCAATCCCAGTCGCACCAGATTCGGTATCATCAGTGGGCGCGACTCGGCGATATGCCCGAGCGTGCTGCGGCCCACATCGCCGTAGTCGGCGGCGTCCGGCAACGCTCCGATACCGACACTATCCAGCACAATCCAAACGACTCTCTCGAAAGCTGCCATAGAAGCACCTCCGCTGCTCGCTCACCGAGACTCTAGCATAGCCGTCGGCCTCGCCCCGGTTGCTCTGCGCCACTCTATGCGTTGCTCCTCGACGATGCAAAGTTGTAAGCTGCCCCCCAGCCGTAGCTCGTCCGTCGAGCCAAGAAACTTTTACCTCAAAGGGTGCGTACTAACAGACGACGAGGTCCGCGATGCCCCCAGACACCCCAAGCCAAAGGCCGCCGCTCGCCGTTCCCATCATCCTCATCGTGGTGGGTGCCCTTTTCCTCTACGCTAATTACCGGCCTGGCTTCGATCCCTGGCTCGTTCTCAAGACCTACTGGCCGCTCATCCTCATCTTCATCGGCCTAGGCAAAATGCTGGATTCCATGCGTGCGCGGCAGAACCCCGGCGGGCCTGCAGGCTCTTCGATCGGCGTGACCGTGGCAGTGGTGGCACTTATTTGCGTTCTCGCCATACTGCTCTTTCACGGGCACGCGTTCTCCAGAAGGGCTCGCGCCTCCTCCTTCATGAGCCACGAAAGCCGTACCGTGGATCTCGAGGACGCCAAATCCGTCAACAGTTCCGTGCAAACCAGTGCGGGTCAACTGACCATCAGCGGGGGCTCAAGTCGTCTGCTCGATGCCGATTTCGGCTTTAGTGACTCGTACGCCAGCCCCCGGGTGGACTATCACATCGACTCGGGAGTGGGCCAACTCACAATTTCCCAGGACGACCGCAACACTCACTTCGGAGTGTCGCACAACGACTGGAATCTGCGTTTCAGCAACGATGTGCCGTTGGAATTGAAAATTGATATGGGCGCTGGACAAGGCCACTTCCGCCTCCGCGATTTGCTCCTGACGCGTCTCAGAGTTGACATGGGCGCCGGCCAAGTTGACGTGGACCTTACCGGCGACCGCAAGAAAGATCTAGACGCAGACATCGAGGGCGGAGTGGGCCAGGCGACGATCCGACTGCCAACGAAAGTAGGGGTGGTGGTGCATGCCTCGGGCGGCTTGGGCACAATTAATGCGCACGGCCTGAAACACGAAGGCGATGAGTATTCCAACGACGCCTATGGCAAAACTCCCGCAACGATCCACTTGAAGGTGCAAGGTGGGGTCGGCCAAATCAACCTGATTCAAGAGCCCTAAGATTCTCCCTCCAAATCGGGCCAGGCGATCGCCCCCAGCTTGGAGTGCGCGCGGCTAGCCGCCCGGCTTTGACCAATGCGGAAGCGCCCAACATTCTCTTTGTGCCTACAAACTCGCGCTGTTTGCCCCAACCGCGCGCCAGCCGTATAATTTAAAGTTTAGGCAGTCGCCGGTAAACGCTTCTGTAGCGGCACTGTCCAGGTTCCCTTTGGCGACCAACGAACTCATCCCGGCAAACGCGAACACGAGCCAAGACGTTATCTCCGTTCGCGGCGCGCGCGTCCATAACCTCAAGAACGTCAGCGTCGAAATCCCGCATAACGCCATCACCGTGGTCACCGGGGTCAGCGGTTCCGGCAAATCCTCACTGGCCTTCGACACCGTTTATGCCGAAGGCCAGCGCCGCTACGTCGAATCTCTCTCCGCGTATGCCCGTCAATTCCTCGAGCGCATGGAGAAGCCCGACGTCGACGAAATCTCCGGCATTGCCCCGGCCGTGGCCATCCGCCAGAAAAATTCCACACGAAACCCACGCTCGACCGTCGCCACCGCTACGGAAATCTATGACTATCTACGCTTGCTCTTTGCCCGTTGCGGCGAAACCTTCTGTATCAAGTGCGGCGCGCTGGTTCACCGCGACAATCCTGACGAAATCGCCACGCAGGTCTTGTCGCTCGCGCCCGGACGCCGCTTCTATGTTGTCTATCAGCTCAAAATTCCAACCGCTGCGCCCCCCGCGTCCGGCCGCCGCCAATTCAAGAAAAAGGCGGTTCCTCCGAATCAAGATGCCCTGCGCAACGCGCTGAGCGACATCCAGAAGCGTGGCTTCAACCGCCTTTATCAGGACGGGCGTCTCCACGAATTCTCCTCGCCCGAAACGCTTCTCGATGTTGATTTCACGAAGCCCGTCTGGGTCGTCGTCGACCGGCTCGCCGTCAGCGCCGAGTCCCGCTCCCGCCTCATCGACTCCATCGAGATCTGTTACCGCGAAGGCAACGGCGAAGCCATCCTCGAATTCGTTCCCGATGCGGCGGGCAATCCGGCCCAACGGCTGGTCTTCAACGACCGCTTCGAATGCAAAAATGACGGCACCATCTATCAGGAGCCCGAGCCGCGCCTCTTCTCCTTCAACAATCCCTACGGCGCCTGCCCGCGCTGCCAGGGCTTCGGCAACACCATCGACTTCGACCTCAACCTCGTCGTCCCCGATTCCAGCAAGTCTTTGGACGACGGCGCCATCGAGCCATGGACGAAACCCCGCTACCGCGTCCTGCTCCAGGAAGCCAAGAAATTCGCCCGCGCCCAAGGCATTCCCACCAACATCGCCTGGCGCCACCTCACACCCGACCAGCGCCGCCTGATTCTCGAGGGCGATCCTGCGAACGAATTCGGCGGTGTAAAAGGCTTCTTCAACTATCTGGAGAGAAAGAAATACAAGCTCCACGTCCGCGTTTTCCTGAGTCGCTACCGCGGCTACGCGCTTTGCCCTGAGTGCGGCGGCACACGCCTGCGTCCCGAAGCCCGCGCCGTTCGCGTCGCCGGCAAATCCATCACTGAAAGTTGCAAACTCACGGTCAAGGAAGCCCGCAGCTTTTTCGCGACACTCGAGCTGACTCCCGCGCAAACGAAAATCGCGGATAAAATTCTCGACGAAGTCCGCTCACGCTTGCAATTCCTCGATGAAGTTGGCCTCGACTACCTCACGCTCGACCGCCTCACCTCCACGCTCTCCGGCGGTGAATCACAGCGCATCCAACTGGCCACCTCGCTCGGCTCACACCTGGTCGGAGCGCTCTACGTGCTCGACGAGCCTTCCATTGGCCTGCATCCGCGCGACACCCAGCGCCTGATCGACATCCTCAAGTCACTGCGTGATCTCGGCAACACGGTTCTCGTTGTTGAGCACGATCCCGATACGATTGAAGCTGCTGACTCCGTCATCGACCTCGGTCCAGGCGCCGGCGAACTCGGCGGCAAGTTGCTCTTCTCTGGCACCTACGACGCAATGCTTCGCGAGCCAAAATCCATCACCGGCCGATATTTGAGCGGCGAGCTGCGCATTCCTGTTCCGAACAGCCGGCACAAGCCCAACGGCAAATTCCTGCGCATTTTTGGCGCGCACGTCCACAATTTGCAGAATGTCGATCTCATGGTTCCGCTCGGCACCTTCACCGTCGTCACTGGTGTCAGCGGCTCCGGCAAATCCACGATCGTTCACGATGTGCTGTACAAAGCTCTCGCCGCGAAGAGAAACGGTTCGAGCGTCAAGGAATTCTGCGACCGGATCGAGGGCGACGCCGAAATTCGCGAAGTCGTCATCGTCGACCAATCGCCCATCGGCCGCACGCCCCGCTCCAATCCCGCCACTTACCTCAAAGCCTTCGACGCCATCCGCGAAGTTTTTGCCGACACGCCCGACGCCAAGCGCCGCGGCTACACCGCCGGCCACTTTTCCTTTAACGTTCCCGGGGGCCGCTGCGAAACCTGTCAGGGCGACGGCACCGTCACCGTCGAGATGCAATTCCTCGCTGACGTCGAGCTCATCTGTGAAGAGTGCCGCGGCACCCGCTTCAAGAGCTCCGTCCTGGAAGTCCGCTACCACGGAAAAAATGTTCATGAAGTCTTGCAGCTCACTGTTCGCGAAGCGCTCACCTTCTTCGTCAACGTTCCCAAAGTAATTTCCAAACTTCGCATCCTCAACGAAATCGGGCTCGGCTACCTGCGCTTAGGCCAATCGGCCACGACACTTTCCGGTGGGGAAGCGCAGCGCCTCAAGCTCGCCTCTCACCTCACGCGCAGCGAAAACAAAGAAATCCTTTATATCCTCGACGAACCCACCACTGGCTTGCACTTCGATGACATCGCCAAGCTCCTTGCAGCCTTCCGCAAACTCCTCGAATCCGGCGCATCGCTAGTCGTCATCGAGCACAATCTCGACGTCATCAAATCCGCCGACTGGCTGATCGACCTCGGCCCCGAAGGCGGCGACCAGGGCGGCAAAATCATTGCCACCGGCACACCCGAACAAGTCGCCCGCAACACGCAGTCCCACACAGGCCGCTTTCTGGCTCGCGCCCTCAACGCCAACGGCCAGGCAAAACGCTCGCCAAACGGCGCATCCAAATCGACAGGCCCTTCAGCTACAATCGCCAACGGAGCGAACGCCCCCACCGCTGACCCATGAAGCCCGCCAGCTCGCGCACGGTCGCACGATACGTCGTCTGCGTAACAATCCTCGTGGCAGCAAATGTAGGGGCAAATGTACGGGCGTGCTTCAGCGCGTCCCTGTCGGCGGCGGGAACGGAGCACAGTGCGTCCTCCTTCGGCACCCAACCAACCCCCGAATCACAATCCACCTCACCCGTCCAATCCCAAAAACAAAAACTCTCCAACCCGCTCAACGACCTCCTCGACGAAGCTCAACGCGACATCGACAAGAATGATTTCGAAGCGGCCATTGCTCCTCTGCAAAAGTTCCTCGCCGAAAAACCGGACGTCGCCTGGGCGCACTTCCAACTCGCCTACGCCTATACCGCTCTCAAACGCATCCCCGAAGCCCGCGCCGAATACGAGCACGCCATCGCCCTCGATCCGAAAATGTCCGAAGCCTATCTCAATCTGGGAATCCTGCTGACGGAACCCGAACCCGCTGCCGCCGTCGCGCCGCTGCGCAAGGCTGTCGACCTGCTTCCCGCTCAAAACCGTCCACGCATTCTTCTCGGCGTCGCCCAGGAACGGTCTGGCGATTTCTCCGGCGCCGCCGCTTCCTTCGATGGTGCCGTGCATCTCGATCCTCGTGACACTGAGGCCGCGCTCCACCTCGCGAAGCTCTATCTACATCTCAAGCGTCCCGCTGACGCCGAAGCAAAATTCCGCAGCGTTCTGGAAGTCCAACCTACCTCGGCTGCCGCCGCCCTGGGCCTGGCGCAAACTCTCGACGCACAAGGCAAGCCCGAAGCCGCCGACGCCTATCGCAAATATCTGGCTCTTCAGCCTGCCGACTCCGCGGCCCGCGCCCGCCTGGTGCATTTTCTAGTCGAGCAGAAAGACAACGACGAAGCTCTCGCCGAACTCGATCGCGCCGACGCCGGAAAGCCTCCCACCTCCGACTCCCTCCGCCTGCGCGCCGACATTCAGATCGCCCAGAAAAAATATGACGACGCGATCGCCACCCTCCAACGCGCTATCGCCCTGACTCCAAACGATCCGCAACTCATCGCGGGCCTCGGCCGCACCTACATGCAAAAGCACGACTACGCGAACTCCGAAAAGCAGCTGAAAATCGCGATCCAACTCGAACCAAACAACATCGCCTACTGGAAAGATATGAGCTCGTCCTACTATCTCTCCGGTGATTGCGTCTCCACGATCGCCAGTCTCGACGTAATCGCCAAAGCCGAGCCGCCCGCGGCAGGTGCCTGGTTTATTCGCGCGCTCTGCTACGATAAGTTGCACCAGATCAAGCCGGCACTCGAGGCTTACCAGAAATTTCTCGCCATGGACGAAGGAAAGAATCCGGACCAGATTTGGCAGGCGCAGCAGCGGAGCGCCGTCCTGAAACATCAACTCGAGGCGAAAGGGAAGTAATGCGGCCCTGGTGTCAGCGCGCGTTCATCATTGTGGTTCTCGCCGGCGTGCCCTGGCTTGTCACGCGAGCCGGTGATCCCGAAGATCTGCAAGCTCGCTTTGAGCAGGAATCCAACTCCGTCCACAAAGCTAAGCTCTTCGAAAAGCTTGGCGACGAGCAACTGGCCGAAACCCGCCGCGCGTCCCGAGCGAGCGACTTCGTGACCGTCGGCCAGGTGATGGAGAAATACCGCGACAACGCTCGCAGTGCCCTCGACGCACTCAAGAAACAACACCCCGACGCTGAGCGCCAATTAGGCGGCTACAAACAGCTGCAAATGCACATCCGCAAGGCCCTTCGCGACTTGAAGGAAATTCTCTTGCTCGCGCCCCCCGAGGTCAAACCGCCGCTGGAACTGGTGCAGCGGGATCTTGCCTCCATAGACGACGAACTGCTCCGCATGTTATTTCCGCCGCGCCCGGGCAAGAAAAATCCGGAGCCAGCTCCCGGCGGTTCCAGTGAGGGGCCTCCGCCAGCTCCACGCGATAGTGCACCGAACCAGCCCGCGCCGAAGACCTCGGACAAACCCGAAGCCCAACCGGAATCCAAGCCTGGAGATTCGGCCGCCGGACCTTCAGCAGAACATACAGAGGAGAAAACGGAAATGAACATTCAAAATTGCCTCGTCGCCGCCGTCGTCACCTGTGGCTTGGCCGTATCCTGTGCCCAGCTCTACGCGGCGCAGGACCAAAAAGACTACCTCTCGCCCATGGAGTCTGACAAAATCCGCGACGCCGAAACTACCAACGCCCGCATCAATCTCTTCGTTGCCTTTGCCGACGATCGCCTCAAAAAATTCCAGTACGAACTCCAGCATCCCTCTGCGAATCGCCACGGCGAGCTGCTAAACGCACTGATGAACGGCTACGTAGGCTGCCTCGATGACGCCGCCGACCTGATGCAACTCGGCATCGAGAAACAGGAAAACATTCGCCAGGGCGTCGACCTGATCGCTACCCGCGCCAAGGAATTCCTAGAGGCCCTGAACAAAATCGCCGCCGACAAAATTGACATCGAAATCTACAAAGACAACTTGGACGACGCCATAGAAGGCACCCGCGACGCAATGAACGACGCCGAAAAAGCCAAAAAAGCGGTAGCCCCGCCCCCAGTCCGCCGAAAAAACTAGCCTCCGAATCCCTTGTAGGGGCGGGGCTTGCCCCGCCCGGCCACGGCGTCTTGGCGCAAACCTCCTACGTTCCTCGTGCTTCTCGCACCTCGGTGGCAAATCTCGTTTCTCTGCGAACTCTGCGCCCTCTGTATTGATTCAATCTTTTCTCCTTCGATCTTTGACCACCAGAATTTGGCCTCACCCCACCCGGCGTCGTAAACTACTCTAGAACAAACGAATGCCGAAAAATTCCCACAACGTCCCCGGTGGCTCCGCCCTCTTCCAGCGGATGTTCACGCGCCTGAACTGCGATGGCCGCCCACCCCGCTTCCGCGTTGAGTTCTACCCTTACAGCAGCCTCACCCTAACCATTCGCCGCCGCGAAGAAACCGTCTATGTGCGTTTCTCCGACCTCCTCCACCGCGCTCCCCTAAACGTACTCGAAGGCGCCGCCGCTCTCCTGCTCTCCCGCGTGTACCGCCGCAAAGCCCCGAAAGACTTAACTGGCCCCTACCTCGACTACGCCCGCTCGCACCGCACCCGCACCCGCATCAATCAAATGCGCCACCGGCGCGTACGTCCAGCCGCGCAACCCCAAGGCCGCCACTTTGATCTCGAAAAGCTCTTCGATGAACTGAACCAGAAGTATTTCGAAGGAAAACTATCCCGTCCCCACATCGGCTGGAGCACAAAAAGCTGGCGTCGCCAATTCGGCTGCTACGACCCCGGCCCCGGACACATCCTGCTCAATCGCCGCATGGACCGCCCAAACGTCCCGCAATGCGCCGTGGAATACGTCCTCTACCACGAGATGCTCCACGTCAAGCACCCCACCCGCCGCTCCGGTTGCTCGCTAATCTCTCACTCGCCCGAATTCCGCGCCGAAGAAAAACAATTCGCCGACTTCCACCGCGCCCGCAAAGTCCTCGACCACTTGGCCCGCTAACTGTAGCCGCGGTCTCCGAGACCGCGGGGTTTAGATAAAACGAAGCCCATTCCACACGATGGAAGATGATTCCGACAGTTCTGCATCCAAGGCTGCTCCGATTGAGAACGCCATCTCTCCGCGATCCTCTGCGCCCTCTGCGTCTCTGCGTTATCTTTCAAGTCGTCTATCTGCGTCCTCATAACCGCGGCGAATCCGGCTGCACTTTCTCCCGCTACTTAATCTCCTTCTTCTCCTTCTCCACGTCCTTGTACAATTTCTCAATCTTCTTCCGAATCTTCTCCGCATCCTCCGCCTTAGGATACAAATCCAAATACCGCTGATACGACTTAATCGCCGGCTTCTTCAACCCCTTCTTCTCCTGCGCCTCCCCCAAAAACTTAAAAGGCACCGCATATCCGGGTTTTGCGAGCGTAGCATCCTGAAATCGGTCAATCGCCGCATCCACATCACCCTTGTGCATGTAATACTGCCCAACCTCTAAATCCTTCTCAGCTCGCAAAGGATCCCAGGTAGGCTGATCAGGCGCCGACTCCGCTGCATTGTCCTTATTCGTCTTCGGCGGCGTTTTCTTCGCTGCTGGAGGGGGCGCCGCATCGCCAGGATTGTCAGGCTGTTGCGGTGGAGGAGGAGGCTCCTGCGCTCGCACCAGCCCACCAATTCCCAACGCCAAAACCCCCAGCGCCGCCAGAAATCCCGAAACGTATCGCTTAAGTCTCATTGCACCGCTCACCAGTCACAAAACTACCCAAACGCCGTGCCGACTGCGGCAGCAACATCATTTCTTACTTTGCGCCTTCAGCTTTTGACTTTCAACCGCCTCGCGTGAGGCGGGCTCAACTCACGCTTCCTTGTGCGGGTGTGCGAGGTAGTGTTGCCGTAACAAATCCTTCCCGTAGTCATTCCCGTTCGGCGTTCGAACGACGCAGTGTACGTGCTGTTGCGTCGGCTTATTGGCATCGGTCGCGAATTTTCTCAAGTTCGCAGGCCGCTGGTGGTCAAACTCAATCAGCACAACCGGGCTCTGCACGCGGTAGTAAAAAACGCTGTCCGCCTGTGATTCCCCAATCCACGCGAACCAGGTGTTGTCGATGTGCCGCTGCACCTCGTTCATTTTTACGCGAGCGTGCCCCTCCGGCATGTTGCTCACATACAGGTGCACGAGGTCCACCAGACGCTTCCGCGCCGGCGCCTCCAAATCGGCTGCCCGTATCCCCGCATAGTCGAGCACCACGTTGTCTTTAAACGCCTCGGTCAGGTTGTTGTTGCCGGTCTTGGAAAAATTCAAAACCGCCTTCCGGCGCGCCGCGTCCGGCAGAGCGGCTAGCAACCCCAACCCGTCGTTTTGCTCCTTCTGCAGAATTTCGACTCCCTTGTACTTGCCCGACGTCGCTTTCACCGGCTCGGAGCCAAAAAAGTGCGGCGTCATCACCACCTGATCGCCCAGCACGAAATAATTGATGATCGCGTGATGCCCATCGAGCTGCCAGCCCCAAGGCTCCGTCGCCGACGGCTTCCCCATGATGCTGATGAAGTACAGCCATTCCCCCAGGAACTCGTGGTCATCCGAGAGTTCCGCAAGCGTCTCGTTCAAGCGCATGACGTTCCGCGTCAGCGCAAACCCGCTCTCACTCAGTGACGCCCGCATCAGTCCGAAAGCCAAATCGCGTTGTGCCTCGCTCATCTCCTGAAAGCTGATTCCCTGGCGCGCATAGAAATGCTGGTTCATCCATTTCCGCCACTTGACGTCATCCACGGGATACATCGCCCGGGTGAGTTGCACGCTGGTCAGTGACGCAATGAACTTCTCCGCGGCGTTTCGCACCGGCTCCGTCGAAACCCCGGTCGGCGCGATCTCAAAAACATTCGGCAGCACCGTGCCGTTGGTCGTGATCCCGCGGAACGGCGCGGCCAACCCCTCGGCTTCATACTCCTCGGACATCTGCCGAAAGCGCTCCGCCATCTCCGCGCGCGTTTGTTCCTGGCCGAACGCGAAGGGAACCACAACGCCCGTCGCCAGCATCGACCACAGAAACTCTCGCCGTGAAGCTAGCTCCTTTTTCGAGTGAGAGTGTGAATGCGAATGCGAGCGAAGATGTGAATGCGTAGGACCCGGATGGTGCACGTGATCTCCCATAGTCACCCCGAATCTGCTCAGATTTAAGACGGGTCGCGCTGAACCCCGCCAAGGATAGTGATTTTTCAGACCGCCATCAACTCCCGCACTGAGATGGATATCGTTGCGAACTCGAGAAATACGTTACCGCGGGAAAGCTTTCAACTGTCGACTGTCGACTCCCCCTTCACTCCCCCAACTCCCGCACCCAAATATTCCGAAACCTCACCGGATGATTGTGATCCTGCAACGCCAGCGGCAGTTTCTCCGGCCCAGCGTTATATTCCGGCTTGTCCGTCGAGGTCGTCCCCTGAATCTCAACGTTGTCCTGTACCAAAACTCCGTTATGAAGCACGGTAACGCGCGCCTTGCGCAGCACCTTCCCGTCGCCGCCAAACTTCGGCGCTTGAAAGACGATATCGTAAGTTTGCCACTGCCCGGGCTGCCTCGAAGCATTCACCAGCGGCGGATACTGCCCGTAAACCGCAGCAGCCGACCCATCGGCATAAGTCTTGTTGTTGTACGAATCCAGCACCTGAATCTCGTAAAGCCCCATCAGAAACACGCCGCTATTCCCGCGGTCCTGGCCCTGTCCAACCGCGGGTGACGGCGTCGCAAATTCCACATGCAATTGGCAATCACCGAAAGCCTTCTTCGTATAGATATATCCCGATTTCGGCACCGTCTCGAAATATCCGCTTCCCACTTTCCACTTCGCTGGACTTCCATCCTTCTGCGCCCACTCGGAGAGATCCTTCCCGTCGAATAGCACCACGGCGTCCGAAGGTGCCCGGCCAACCACGTCCTGCGTGCTGGCCACTCCTGGATCCACCACCGTAGGCGCCGGCCGGTTCATGTCATGTGGCTTCCACTGAGCCTGCCCCTGCCCCCGACCACCGCCACAAACCAGCAAGCCAACTCCGGCTACACACAAAAACCGCAATTTCCAAGTCATCGATTCATCTCCCGGCTAGAACTACCTTGTTCACCTCGATCAGAACATGTTCAGGAATTTTTAGCGGCCGCTTTCCGAAGCGGGCGCATTTCTCTCAACTCACCGCTTATCCATTGCGTCAGCGGTTGGCGCCCAGCGTGAACGCAAATAGCGAGTCACCCGCTCCGACGACCACGTACTGCTTGCCATCCAGTTCATAGGTAATCGCGCCGTTCGTCTGGTTAAGTCCAACGGTGGTGTGCCACAGTGTTTTGCCGGTCGTCGAATCCATCGCCAGGATGTGCCCGGAATTGTCGCCAGCAAACAGCAGATTACCCGCCGTGGTCAGCAAACCGGGGCCCATGGCTCCTATGTCGTGTGTCCAGCGGATCTCTCCCGTCTTGTAATCGATCGCTTTTATAGTTCCCGGATAATTCAGGAAATCATCGCGCCCCGCGAAACCCTCGGCCTTTCCCTCCGCGGTTAAGTAGAAGACGCTGTAACTCTGCGAAGCCACGACATAGAAAAGGCCGGTCGCGGGATTGAAGCTGGGAGCGAACCAGTTGGACGCCCCGTTGGAACTAGGCGAGACGAGCGTGCCATTGCGCGATGGTTCTTTTTTGGGATTCAGAATCGGCTGGCCCTTGGCGTTGATTCCCAGACTCCAGTTGCTTCTGATGAAGGGCGCTGTCAGCAAATGCTCGCCATCGCTGCGGTCCAGAACAAAGAAAAATCCGTTGCGGCTCGCCTGCGCCACCATCTTGCGCTGTTTTCCTTTGAACTCTCCATCGAACAAAATCGGCGTCTGGGTCGCGTCCCAGTCGTGGGTATCGTGCGGCGAGACCTGATAGCCCCACGCCATCTTGCCGGTGTCCACGTGCAGCGCCACGATCGAACACGTCCAGAGATTGTCTCCCTTCCGCGCATCTCCCGCGTGCACCGGATTGGGATTCCCGATCCCCCAGTAGATCAACCGCAATTCCGGATCGTACGTGCCGGTCATCCACGTCATCCCGCCGCCATGGGCGCGAGCCTCTGCATCGGGCCAGGTTTCCGCTCCAGGTTCGCCGGCGTTAGGCTCGGTATTCCAACGCCACTGGGCCTCGCCTGTTTCGGGATCGCGCGACTCCAGAAAGCCGGGGTTGTCCAGCGAATCCCCGCCCACCCCGGTAATGATGTGATTGTCGACGACCAGCGGAGACATGGTGCAGAAGTATTCCAGCTTCCCGTCCGCGATCTGTTTTCGCCAGCGTTCCTTGCCGTCCTTCGCGCTCAGCGAAACGAGATTGCAATCTGGAGTTTCGAAGTAGATCCAATCCCCCAGCATGGCCACGCCACGCTGCCCTATGTGACTCCCTTCATTCGGCGGATATTTGTAATGCCAGATTTCGCGCCCGCTGCGCGCGTCCACCGCCCACACGTTATCGGGCATCGTGAAATAAAGTACCCCATTCACTGAGATCGGCGTCGACTTGATCACCGAACCGAATCCGCCTGCGCCGAAGTTGCTGGCGCGATAAATCCAGGTCGTAGTCAATGAGCCCACATTGGCCGTGGTGATCTGCTTCAACGGACTGTTGCGCCGACCGGAGTAGTCACCGTTGTAGGTAGGCCAGCTGTCAACCCCGGGCTTCAGCAACGCCGCCGGCGTTAATCCTTCTCCATGCTGCCCCTGCCCATAAACGCTGGGCGAGATAAACAAAAACAGCGCAAGAATCCCTGCCTTCATTTCAATGTCTCCAGATAGGCCAGCACATCGTGCATCTGTTCATCGGTGTACTTGGGGAGAAGGCTCTCGTGCGCGGCCCGCGGATCTTGCACATCGATCGTCACGGTTTCACGCGAAAACGAACGCAGCCACCCGGAGGCGTCGTGCAGTGACACCGTAAACTCGTCGAGATGGTCGAGCGTTCCAGAGACCTGTTCACCATTGGCAAAGTGCACTGTAACCTTAGGCGGCGCGGGCGGCGTCACCTCCTTTCCCATGAAGATGTCAATCAGGTTCGGCGCGGGATATAGCATGCGGCGCTGCAACTCGACCGCATCATACTTGGTCGCCACGTGCGCCAAATCGCCCGTTGGCGAATGACAACTCGCACAATGCCCATCAGCGTTAAAGAACGCAGCGCCACGTTGCGCGTCCCCGGTGATCACATCGCCGATCTTGTACGCAAAGCGATTCGAAACGTCAGCTGCGCGGGAGTGCAGGAACGTCGAAATATCGGCAATCTGCTCCGCTGTAAGGGCCGCAAAAGCGGGCATGCCTCGATCCAGCCGCCCGTTCCGAATCACCGGACCGATCACATCACCATTGTTGTCGTGAAGCACCAGCGCGGACCGAACCAGATCGGGGCCACTCTTCCCATGTGCATCATTGCCGTGACAGAAGCCGCACGTCGGCACAAAGATCTTGCGGCCGCGCTCCGCCGCGTCCTTGTCGATTTTCGGACCCAGCAACGCCGCAAGCGCATCCGCCGAATCATCCTTCTTTGCCGCGTCTTTCTGCTGGGCATTCGCCGCCTTCTGCTTTTCCGCGGCTTGATCCGCCTGCCCGTGGCTCGTTGAAACCAACAGCAGCAGCGCCACGCCCGCACACAGGCAACGATTGCGCATCCAGTTTCTCCCACGCCTCATGACTTCAGATTCTTCACGTACTCGTAGTCCACTTTGATCGCCTCCAGCGCCGGCATCTCGGTGAAGGGTGGTTCCTGTTCGACAAACATTGCTCGAATCTTTGCCTTCTGCGCCGCGGCGAAGATTCTGCGATAGTCGATCGCGCCTCGTCCTAACTCGGTTCCAACCGGTGCGCCGGGATCCTTGCCCAGTAACGTCGTCCGCGGTGTAAAACCCTTCCGAAAATCCTTGATGTGCAGCAGGCTGTACCTCTCGGGATATTTGGTCAGGTACGCCACCGGATCCTGTCCCGCCACCGTCGCCCACCCGCAATCCAGCTCTAGCTTCACCAGCCCCGGATCCGTCAACCGCAGGAACTCATCGTAGCCCGTCACGCCGTCGTAGGACTTCCACTCAAAATTGTGATTGTGATACGCGAGCTGCAATCCTTCCTTCTTGACCTGCTCTCCCACTTTATTGAACTGCTCGGCGTTCCACTTCCAGTCATCCAGCGTCAAGCCGGCGATGATCGCAAGGAAAAGAGCAAACTCACCCTGCTGCGGATCGGGTTTGAATCGCGACGGGTCCGCAACCCACGGCACCGTGACCACCATAAATTCTTCACCGAGTTGGTGCGCAAATTCGACCTTCTCCGATAGCTTGCTCAGCAAATCCGGAAGCATGTAGTGCCCGGAAGGATTCTTCAGTCCCGCATCATCGAGCGCCTTCTTCAGATCCTTCGCCGACATATTGGCCAGCGGCGATAATTCGACTTGCTTGTAACCCGCGGCTGCCACCGCTTTCAGCGTTCCCGCCGGATCGCTATCCATTTCCTTCCCGACCGTGTACAGCTGCAAGCCGACCGGCAAGTTGAGCGGGTTCGCATTCATAGTCGGGATCTCCAAAAGGGAAACGGCCAGACCAGCAGTCGTCATTTGCAGAAATGTTCTACGGGATGTCGCGTTCGTCATGGCGGGTTGCTCCCCCAAACCTCCAGCACCCTGCGCCTTTTTCAGGCGAATGTAAATACCATAGATTAAGAAATCAACGTCGGCGAAGTCGAAAAGCGAATCATGCAACCGCATCCAGCGTCGCTCACGAAGGTAGTGGCCGATCTTTAGATCGGTCCGGCCCCCGAGTTCACTCCAGCAATTTTTCCAGCTTCGCGTACTGCAAAAGCATGATCGTCTTGGCGTCCCTGATTTCCCCCTGCGCAATCATCTCTAACGCCTTCTCCAGCGGAATCTCCAACACCTCAATATCCTCGCCTTCCTTCTCATCCCCTCCACCAGCCGTAATCCGATGTTCGTGCTCGTACTCCGCCACAAAAAAGAACAGCTTCTCCGTCACCGACCCCGGGCTCATATAAGCCTCAAACACTTTTCTTGGATTGCGTACTACAAATCCAGCCTCTTCCTCCGCCTCCTTCTTGATGCACGCCTCCGGATCGTCCTTATCGAGCAACCCGGCGCACACCTCGATCAACATCCCGTCCGCCAATCCATTCACAAAAGCAGGGAATCGAAACTGACGAATCAGCACCACGGTCCCGTGCTCCCGGTTATAAAGCAAAATCGCGGCCCCGTTTCCGCGGTCATACGTCTCGCGGTTCTGCGTTTGCCAGGTCCCATCGCGCCGCAGAAAATCAAACGTAGTCTTCTTCAACACATACCAATCGTCCGACAAGGTTTTGACCGCTCGAATCCGCACCCGTCCTGATTCCGTCACTCTCCGCCCTCCTCTTTCTCGTCATCCGCCACTCCCGCCTTTGTAGGGGCGCGCTTCAGCGCGTCCCAGCGAGCGCCCCGCGAGCCGTCCACGCCTCTCTCCTGTACGGGCGCAGCACTGCTGCGCCCCAACTTGCCCGGGCCTCAGCCCGGAACAACGTCCTACGCTCAAATCCACGTAGCCCAATTCGAGTATCATAAGAGTCGTGGGGAAGTGCCTGCTACTCACTGACCACTACTCGCTACTCACTTCTGCAAAATGGAACCCCGCGAAAAAGCCGCGCTGCTCCCCGACAGCCCCGGTGTCTACCTCTTCAAAGACGCCGCGGGCACGGTTCTCTATGTCGGCAAAGCCACGTCGCTGCGCAGCCGCGTCCGTTCCTACTTCCTCGAATCCCGCTGGATGGATGCAAAAACCGGCTCGCTCGCTCGCGAAATCGCCGATTTCGATACCATCGTCCTCGCCAACCCGCGCGAAGCACTCGCGCTCGAAAACAATCTCATCAAGAAGTATCAGCCAAAATTCAACATCCGTCTTCTCGACGACAAAACCTACCCATACATCAAGCTCACCGCCTACGAAAAATATCCCCGCGTCTACTTCACCCGCAAAGTGAAGAAAGACGGCGCGTTCTATTTCGGCCCGTTTTTTCCAGCCAGCCTCGCGCGCCGCATCCTTACGTTCGTGCACAAGCGCTTCATGGTGCCTTCCTGCAATGTCGATCTGACGCGCAATCATCCGCGCCCCTGTTTGCAGTACTACATCAAACGCTGCCTCGGCCCATGCGTCGCAGGTCTCACCACCGACGAGCAATACGCGGAAGCCGTGCGCGATGCGCGCCTCTTTCTCGATGGCAAGCGCCACGACCTGATCAAAAGCCTCGAACTGCGCATGGCCGCCGCTTCCGAGAAGGAACTGTTCGAGCAAGCCGCAGCCTATCGCGATCTTCTCCGAACTCTCGAAGACATTGAGGAACGCCAGCGCATCGCCGCCGCACAAGGCGACGATACCGATGTGCTCGCGTACTACGCCGAAGCCCCGCTGGTGGCCGCCAACTTATTCCACCTGCGCGGTGGCCGCGTTGTCGATCGCCGCGAATTCTACTGGGAGGACCTCGAAACCTTCGATCCCAACGAATTCGTCCCTTCGCTCCTTAAACAACTTTATCTCGACGCGGCCTACCTGCCGAAAGCAATCCACGTCCCTGTCGATTTTGAGGATCGCGCGTTGCTCGAGGAAACCCTCACCGAGCGTTCCGGCCACAAAGTGGAAATCTTCACCCCGCAGCGCGGCAGCAAACGAGCCTTTCTCGACCTCGTCGAGAACAACGCCAAGCACGCCTTCGAGCAGCGTTTCCGCGTTCTGAAGCCCACATCAAAAATGATTGGCGAAGCCGTGCAGAATGCATTGAATCTTCTCGAAGAGCCCCGCCGCATTGAGAGCTTCGACATTTCCCACATGCAAGGCACCGACACTGTGGCGTCCATGGTCGTCTGGGAAAACGGCCGCATGAAAAAATCTGACTACCGCAAATTCATCATCCGTGGAGAATTCGCCGGCAACGGGGCGCTCGGCGGCGACCCCTCCGTTCCGTGGACGCAAAACGACGATTTCGCCAGCATGAAAGAAGCGGTCACTCGCCGGTATCGCCGCGTCCTGGAAGAGAAGAAGCCTCTCCCCAGCTTGATCCTGATCGACGGTGGCATCGGCCAACTGCACGCCGCCGCCGATGCTCTGGAATCTTTGCAAATCATCAATCAACCTCTCGCAGCCATCGCCAAGAAGGAAGAAATTCTCTACATCTACGGACAGGAAAACGAACCCGGCATACTCGACCGCCATTCGCCCGTCTTGCATCTCATCCAGCAGATTCGCGACGAGACCCACCGCTTCGCCGTAACCTTCCACCGACTCCGCCGCGGCAAGCGCCAGACCATGACAGCCTTAAGCGAAGTTCCCGGCGTCGGTCCGCGCACCGCCCAAAAACTCCTGCGTGAATTCGGCAGCGTGGCCAATATTCAGCGAGCGGGCGTCGAGGGGCTCAGCAAGCTGGTATCGCGAAAGAGCGCCGAAAGAATCCTCACCTACCTCGAATCTGCTCCCATTCCTAATAACCTGTCCTGATAGCGCATACCGGTTAGCCCGTATTGTACCGCATTAGCCCCTATGTTACGGTTTTTGTGGAGGTTACTATGGCGGACAATGTGGGTTCCAAGGTTAGTTATTTCCTCGTCGGCCTGGGCGTCGGCGCATTGGTTGGCGTGCTTTTCGCGCCCAAGTCGGGCGAAGAGACGCGCGATTATCTGAATAAGAAAGCCGATGAAGGCAAGGATTACGCACAGCGCAAAGCGCGCGAACTTCGCGAGCGCGCCGATGAGTTGGTTGAGCGCAGCAAAGATGTAGCCTCGCGCAAGAAGGATTCGATTGCGGCTGCCGTCGAAGCCGGTCGCGAAGCCTACCTTCGCGAATCGAAGGCCTAGTCACCGGAATACCCGAAACTACCCTGGTAGAAGTTCTGAAGCAGCGGTGCTCGAAGTGAAGTTGTAGCGATTCGTCCCGGCGTGGGTGAGGCAGGAATGGAAACTTGGGTAGTCATATCGGTTGTCATAGCAGCCATCGCCATCGTGTTCCAGGCGTGCATGCTGACGGCGATGTTTCTTCAAATGAAGCGCACCATGGAACGAGTGGAGCGCCTCACAGACAATCTCGAAACGCGTGTCGGGCCAATCTTGACGCGCGTGCAGATTTTGCTCGACGACACGCAGCCGAAAATTTCGGAAATGGTCGCCGACGCCGCTCACGTTGTCTATCTGGCGCGCGGACAAGCGCAAAAACTGGACCGCGTGGTGAGCGAAGCCTCCGACCGATTGCGCGGCCAGTTGGTGGCGGCGGACCGAATCCTCACGGGCGCGCTGGAAACAGTCGAGGAAGCCGGGTCACAGTTCAAGCGTGGCATCTGGAAGCCAGTGCAGAGAGTTTCCGCAGTAGTGTCGGGAATCAAGGTCGGCCTCGACTTTCTGCGCTCGCGCCGCGCGCCGGGGCGACGTTCCTCCGACGATCCCGTCGAACACGAAGAAGAACTCTTCATCTGAGGTTCCGTCTAAACCGTGCGAGCGTCCAATCTCACCCCAACGACTTTGTAGGGGCGGGGCTTGCCCCGCCCGGCGTCAACCTCGGCTCGCTCCAATCGGGACGCTCACTCCATCTTCTCCGCAACATCATTTCCGCCTGATAAATAATATCTGCTCTTTTCCAATAAGTTGACTTTCTCCAATCCGGCCGCTTCATGCGCGCGTAGCTGGGACGTGCTGAAGCGCGCGCACCCTACATTGCTACTCGCTTAGCGGATCCAGCCGCCGCCCAGGATGCAATCGCCGTCATAGAAGACGGCGCCTTGGCCGGAGGTGATGGCTCGTTGTGGCGCGTCGAACGTAACGCGGGCGCGCGGGGCATCAAGCGGCTCGACTTTTGCCATTGCGGGAATGTGCTTGTGGCGGATTTTGACGGCTGCACGAAATGGCTGGCTCGGACATTCGAGCGCGATCCAGTTCACTTGCTCGATCTCGCAGGTTGTGGTGCGTAGCGATTCGTCGTCGCCAACGACCACGCGACTGTTTGCCCGATCGATCGCCAGGACATAGTAGGGTTTGCCTGCGGCAAATCCCAGGCCTTTGCGTTGGCCAATCGTGAAATTATGCACGCCGTTGTGTCGGCCGACGACCGTGCCTTCTTCGTTGACGATTTCTCCGCCGGTGTTCGATAGCGGGGCGCCGCTTTCGCGTGAATACGCTTCGATGAATTGCACGTAGTTGCCGTTGGGAACGAAGCAGAGCTCCATGCTCTCGGGTTTTTCGGCAACTGGAAGGTTCACCCGGCGGGCCGCGTCGCGGACTTCTTCCTTGGTGAGTTCACCAAGAGGGAATTCGCTGCGCGCGAGCTGTTCCTGCGTGAGCCCCCACAGAAAATAGGATTGATCTTTGCTGTCGTCGCGCGCACGAAGGAGCTCCCAGCGGCCGGTCTGCTCGTTCCTGCGGATGCGGGCGTAGTGGCCGGTGGCCAGACGCTCGGCGCCGATTTGGCGCGCCATGCGTAGGAGCGGCTCGAATTTGACGTCGGTGTTGCAGTTGGTGCAGGCGATGGGCGTGCGACCAGAGAGATATTGCTCAACAAACGGACGCACCACCCGGGCTTCAAATTGTTGCTCGAAATTGACGACGTAATGAGGAAAGTTCAGGTGTTGCGCGACGCGCTTCGCGTCGTACACATCATCGAGCGAGCAGCAGCGATGCTGCGCCGGACCCTCCCCTTGCAGCTCGGGTAGGCGGCGCTGGTTCCACAGCTGCATGGTCAGGCCGATGACCGGACGGTCTTGTTCCTGTAGCAGTACGGCTACCGTGGAACTGTCTACACCGCCGGACATGGCTACCGCTACCAGACCGGTGCGCACATTGGAGGTGGTGGGTAGCGTATCGAATTGGATTTCGGCGCTCATGGACATTTCAATTGTAGCGGAAAGATCTATTGTAGGCGAAAGATGAAGAGCGGACTAAATACAGAGAAACAGGGACGGCCTGTGCTCCCTTGTCCTTGTAGGGGCGGGGCTCCCCCCGCCCGGCCATTGCGTCTTGGCGCAGAGAAGAGGAGGTCGGCGCCGCAGTGGTCATGAGTGGACCTCGGCTTTCGCCCCTTTATGGTATGTGGGGGACAGTTCGCGGAGATAGGCTACCGCCGCTGGGATGACTGGTAGGGCGAAGTCGATGTCGGCCGGGGTAGTGTGGCGGCCCAGGCTAAAGCGCAGGCTGGCGCGGGCGTCTTCGGCGGGCAGGCCGATGGCGGTGAGCACGTGGGAGGGCTCGACGGCGCCGGAAGAGCAGGCCGCGCCGGTGGAACAGGCTAAGCCTTTAAGATCGAGCGCGATAACGAGAGCTTCGCCTTCGATGCCGGGGAAGGTGATGTTCGTAGTGTTGGGAGTGCGTTGTGCGCCGGCTCCGTTGACGCGGGAATCGGGCACGCGTTGCAGCAGCGTGCGCTCCAAGGTGTCGCGGAGCGCGGCGACGCGCTTGGCGTCTTCGGCCAAGGATGCTTTCGCGATTTGCGCAGCCTTTCCCAGGCCGACGATGCCGGCGACGTTCTCGGTGCCGGGCCGGAAGCCGCGCTGGTGATGACCACCGTAGAGGAGCTGGCGCAAGCGCGTGCCGCCGCGGATGTAGAGGGCGCCGATGCCTTTTGGAGCGTAGAGCTTGTGCCCGGAAAGCGATAGCAGGTCGAGTTTGAAAGCGTTCACATCGATCGGAATTTTGCCGGCCGACTGTACAGCGTCGGTGTGAAAGTAGACGTCGGCTTCAGCCGCGATTTGGCCGATTTCTTCGATGGGTTGCACGGTGCCGAGCTCATTGTTGGCGTGCATGACGGTGATCAGCACGGTCTCGGGATGCTCGCGCAAGGAGTTGCGCAGGGCTTGGAGATCAATTTGCCCGTCACGATCGACAGAGAGATAGGTGACCGAGATTCCACGTTTCTCAAGCGCCTGGCAGGTATTGAGCACGGCTTCGTGCTCGATTGCTGTGGTGATGATGTGGGGTACAGGAGCGTTGATTGCCTGAATGTCTCGTGCTGCCGGCGTCGCATCGCGGCCAATACCGCGACTTCTTGAGGAGGCCAAAACCGAAGCCTCCGCGATACCGAAAATGGCATGGTTGTCGGCTTCGGTGCCGCCACTGGTGAAGACGATTTCCTGAGGGCGGGCGCCGATCAGCGCGGCTACCTGTTCGCGGGCGGTTTCCACAGCGGCACGGGCCTTTTGGCCGAAGGTGTGGATGGACGAGGCGTTGCCGTACTCGCCGGAGAAATAGGGAAGCATGGCGTCGAGGACTTCGGGATCGACGGGCGTGGTGGCGTTGTGATCGAGGTAGACGCGGTTCATGGGGCTGCTTTCAGCATAGGCTGTGAGGTCGGCGAGGGCAAGAGATGTGGTGCGGGCAACGGGATCGGCAGGCCACCTTTCGGGTTTGGTTCTTGGAAAGGCAGGTCCTGCCTCTCTTCCCGCCCCTAGTTCTAATGCACCAGGTCAGTCCTACCAATTCGGATTCCCCTTCTGCGGTTTCGAAAAACCTTGCCGCACTCGCCGCTCCGAGCCCCCGGGCTCGACCCGGTGCCCGAGAACCGTGCCCGCGTTCGAATGCTAACCACATTTATATATATTGACTTAGTATAAAACTTATGCTATTATGAGGTTGTGAGTTCGCGACTCTCACTCGCCAGCCCTGCCGGTGTCCGGTTCTCCATTCGCTTGTAAACTGTTTAGAATCCGCACTTCCGAAAAACGCGCCCATAACTGCTGTAGAATCCGCACTTACAAAAACGCTGGACTTAAAGACCTTTAGAATCCGCACTTACAAAAATGAGGGGGGGGGAAGTGTTCGTGCACAGGCAGGAGTGCCTGTGCCACAGGAGTCTCGCGGAGGTCGATGGCCGGAGCAAAGCGCTTCCGCACTCGTAGGATAAGAAGACTACGGAATCACTGCGCTGGCTTGGTTGGAATCTGGACTTTCGTCGCCGCCGGAATCAAGCGCCGTGGCCACGTAGAAATAGGTCGTGCCAGACTGGACGGTGGTATCGGAGTAGCTCAGGCTAGCGACCAGCGAAGAATTGAGCCTGGTATATCCGCTGCCACTCACGGTGCTCCGGTAGATGTTGTAGCCGCTCACCGTCGACGTGCTTGCCGTCCAAGTCAGCGCCACGGAATGGGTCTGACCCGTGGAGGCGGCTGCGGTGAAGTTGACGCCCGTCTGGTTTACCCCGCTCAACGTAACACTCTGACTTCCGGGGGTGAACGTGAATCCGGTCTCGCTGGGCGTTACGGTGTACGCTCCGTTCGACAATCCCGTGAAGGTGTAGTTGCCCGAGGCGTTGGTCGTCGTGGTCGCGGCGGCCGGCCCGGTTAGCATAACGGTTGCACCGCTGCCTCCGGTAGTCGGCGTGATGGTGCCGGAAATATTGGAAGTCGGACCCGTTTGAGCGGTCGCCGTAAAGTTCATTCCGGTGATGTTGGCGGTTGTGATGGTCGGGGACGGAGTGGTAGGGCTGAAGGTGAATCCGGTATTGCTCGGGGTAAGGGCGTAGGTTCCGGCTGGCAAACCGCTGAAACTGTAAGCACCCGCTGTATTTGCGGTGGTTGTCGCGGTGGCAGCTCCACTCAACGCTATGACGGCGCCGCTTCCGCCGGTCGTGGGGCTCACCGTGCCCGAAATGCCGAAGGTTTGGGCGCCGGGTGTCTGGGGCACCGTGTTGCTGGTGGAGTGCGCCGTGCCAGCGCAGCCCCACGTAAAGCCTGCGAGCACACACGCTGTGGCCCACAATGCCGCGCGTTGCAGGAAACGCGACAAACGCCCGAAATTCTCCGCCCGTTGCATAAGCCTCCCAAATGATTGGAGCAGGTCCTTCAAGGAGGCTACGACCCCTGTGTGAAAAGCAAAAGTCCTAATTAAGTACAGGTGTTCTTACTGTACCGTCGGCCTGCTTGCTGCGGGGAACAAGTCAGCGAAGACTCGTGGCAACCAACGAGACGGCAATATACCACGGAATCCGGGCTTCATGCGAGAGCGGCTCGGATGGAGGGTAGTGCGGCGCCTCTATGGAATTACCGCCGTAGCCTGGTTGGAATCGGCGCTTTCGTCGCCGCCCGAGTCGACCGAGGTCGCCACATAGAAGTACGTGGTCCCCGATTGAACGGTGGTGTCGTCATAGCTAGTGCCGCTGATAAGAGCTGAGTTCAGTTTGGCGTAGCCGCTGCCGCTCACCGTGCTGCGATAGACGTTGTACCCGGCCACGGTCGAAGTACTCGCGGTCCAGGTCAGTGACACGGAGGCCGGCGTGTTAGCCGCCGCCGTGAAGTTGACGCCGGTGGCGTTCGCCCCACTAACCGTGACACTCTTATTTGCTGGAATGAAGGTGAAACCCGAGTTGCTCGGGGTTACGGTGTAGCTTCGGTTGGCCAATCCGGTGAAGGTGTAGACGCCGGATGAGTTCGCAGTTGTCGTGGCGCCCGCCGCTCCGCTCAACAATACAGTCGCGCCGCTTCCGCCGGAAGTCGGGGAAATCGTCCCTGAAATCGTGAAGGTCGAAGGAGGTTTCGCGGTGGCCGTAAAGTTCACGCCCGTTACGTTGGCATTGGTAATCGGCGCTGACTGCGTTGTCGGGCTGAACGTAAACCCAGTCTCGCTGGGTGTAACGGCATAGGTTCCCGCTACCAGGCCGGTAAAGGTGTAGGCGCCCGAGCCGTTGGCTGTGGTGGTAGCGCTGGAGGCACCACTTAACGTCACGGTCGCGCCGGCCCCACCGGTGGTCGGGCTAAGCGTGCCGGAGATGCTGAACGTCGGAGGTGGTTGTGCGGTGGCGGTGAAATTCAAGCCGGTGACGTTGGCGGAAGCGATCGTTGCCGGTAGCGAGGCCGGGCTGAAAGTGAATCCGGTGTGGCTGGGCGTGACGGTGTAGCTGCCGTTGGCTAACCCGGTAAAGGTGTAGGCGCCCGAGCCGTTGGCCGTGGTGGTCGCGCTGGAGGCACCACTTAGGGTCACAGTTGCGCCAGCTCCGCCTGCTGCGGGGCTTATGGTCCCGGAAATCGAGAAGGTTGCCGGTGGCTGCG
>Ga0210399_10000604_pt1 | contig 28705 bp, 19 predicted proteins | sample IncBWC14MmetaG_FD_150865 | JGI IMG/M metagenome (GOLD analysis project Ga0210399, IMG submission 150865) | Forest soil microbial communities from Barre Woods Harvard Forest LTER site, Petersham, Massachusetts, United States - Inc-BW-C-14-M | ecosystem: Environmental > Terrestrial > Soil >... | reverse complement strand
CACCTCCCAGGCCTTCATCGTGGACGGGGACGTGACGGGGCGGGTGAGCCTGGACTTCACGCGCTTGACCCTCGATGAGGCACTCACCGCGCTCACGAAGTCTGGTCTGGACCTGTCCATCTCCGAGCCGGGCCTCCTGCGGCGCGTCTCCGCGGTCCGCGGAACGCTACCCTCGCTTCCGACCACAGGCGGCTCGCCGGCCGCGAGCTTTGCCCTGAAGCGCGCGGAAGTTCGAGACATCCTGGCCGTGATGACGGACATGGATGCCGGCCTGGCCGCCCTCGGGCCGCAGGGCTTCCTCGGCCGCGTGAGCGTCTGGGCGAAGGACCTACCCGTGGCTAGCCTGAGGGCAGCGGTGTTGGACGCGGTGGGGCTGACGGAGCGGACGGAGGAGGGCCGACGGATCCTGACCCGGCGGGCGGGCTCCGAGGAAGCGGTCTTCCCGGTGGCGGGGACGCCTCCCGAGCGACGTCTCGTGCTGCGGCCGAAGGACCTGGCCGTATTGGAGTTCGAGCTGGCCGGGGTGGCCTCCGCGGGGGAAGCCTGGACGGCTTACGCCTACTCGCCTACCGGAGCCCTGAACGCCTACCGCGCGGGAGACGCCTTGGCCGACGGGGTCATCAAGTCGGTGGATTCGACCGACATCGTTATTGACACCGACGAGGGTCCCCTGCGTCTCCCCATCGTGCCCCTGCTGAAGTAGGCCAGGCAAAAAGACCCGGGAGCCTCAAGCTCCCGGGTCATGAACGGGGCATGCTGCCCTGCGCACCACAGGGTGCGCCGTTCGTTTTCGCTTTGATCGTGGGCTCCTAAGGCCCTGCGGTGCCCGGCGGACTGCCGTCAAATTCCATAGGCACCTCCTCAAACGGCCGAAGAACCGTACTTTGCAAACGGCCACGAGACGCCGGTCACAAGCCATCAAGAGCGGCACCCGAGGCGGTCTCGCTCGCCTGCCCCCTCCTTCGGGCCGGGGCACCGATCTCCATTCAAAGATCGCGCGCAGGGCAGCGGCTGTCAAGAGAAAATTTCCCGGACGGCACATTTGACACAACAACTGCATGCTCTCGCAGGTTTGTTCTTGACATTCACGGACGTCACTTGATACTCATTCGCCGCTCGAGACCCTCTCGCCATTCGAGCGCTGGGTGAGCACGTGTGGAACGACCCCGGTAACTAATCGCTGTCTATCTTCACAGAAGAGAACAAGCTGGCGCTCCCATTTTCGCTGCGCGGAAGGCTCGACCTCCCTTTGGGACGAGCCAGTTGTTGAGGAGGAAAAATGAAACACCCAACGCGAAGCTGGCTAAGAACCGCGGCCTTTGGGCCGGGCGCAGTCCTATCGTTCTGCCTGGCCAGCTTGGGGCTGGCCGCGGGAACTGGGTCCGCCCAGACCCTTCAGCAGCGGCTGGACGTCGTCTCCGCCCGCATGAAGCGACTTAGGGACCTATCGGCGCGCTTGGACGAGTCCACGAAAGGGAAGCTCTCGAGCGGCGCCCAGCACCTCCTCCGGATGGCGACGACCTGGGACCAGATTGAACCGGTGCTCGCCCGGAGCGCCGGGAGCCTCAACGCTCCTCTGCTTGGGCGATCCCTTCATCCTTCGGGGGCCCTCGGGCAGGGTGCGGTGTCAGACCCCGGCACGGACCTGTCCTTCAGCCGGATGGGGGGCTTTACCCAGAGCGAGACCTCGACCGCGTGGTGCGGAAACCATGTCTTGGTGGCCTACAATGACTCGGGAAGCTTCCTCGAGACCTTCCCCATTCCCGGGATCGGCCAATCCTTCAACGGCTACTCGCTCTCCACGGATGGTGGACGCTCGTTTACGGACCTTGGGTTCTTGAACCCCGGGCAGGACCTCTCCAATTCCCTCGGCGGCGACCCGGTCGCGGTGTGCACCGACGAGAACACTTTCTATCAGTCGTCGATCTTCCAATTTTTGTTCTCGACCGGCGTCTCCGTCTCTAAGTCGACCGACGGAGGACGGACCTTCGCCGATCCCGTGGTACCGGTACTGAAGGATGGTGCCACGCACTTCATCGACAAGCCCTGGATGGCCACCGATCCCTCGAACCCGGCGAGGCTTTACGTCACCTATACCGACGTCGACAGCACGGGTTTCTTCGGCGGGCCCGCGCTCTGCCCCGGGACCCTACGACTCGGAATCGAGCTCGTCCGCTCGACCGACGGAGGAGCTACCTGGAGCGCTCCCACCGTCGTCGACAATGGCTGTTTCCCGAACCGGGACCAGGGCTCCAACGTCGCCGTGGACCGCGCGGGCAACGTCTATGTCGCGTGGGAGCAGCTCCCCGCTTTCAGTCCCACCAACGAGATCGACATTGCCAAGTCGACCGACGGGGGGGCGACCTTCGCGCCCAAGAGCACGGTCGCCACCGTGACCATTGTCGGGAGCAACTTCTTCGGCCTGCTCCAGGGGGGTTTCCGCAACAACGAGTTCCCGAGCCTCGCCATAGACCTGTCGCACGGGGGCACGAGCCCGCTCTACATCTCCTGGAACGATGGGCGGTTCGGGGTCACACCCGACGGCTTTCCACCGTTTTTCAGCGGCGTCACCTATAACTTTGGCGACGCTCTCGTCAGCCGCTCCGACGACGGGGGCAAATCCTGGTCGAGCCCGGTGAAGGTCAACAGCGATACCTCTCCCGCCGACCATTTCCTGCCGGGGGTCGCCGTGGACCCCAACGGTACGGTCGGCGTGTGCTTTTATGACCGGCATCGCGACCCCACGAACTTTTTCATCGATCGCGAATGCGCCCGTTCCAACGACGGAGGGCAGACATGGACGAGTCACCGGGTCACGAAGAGAAGCTTCGCCCCCAGCATCGCGGGCGACCTGCTCATCAACTCCGTCTACATGGGCGACTACGACGGCCTGGCCGCAGACACGACCGGGGGGTCGAGGGGATTCCTCGGGGCTTACGGTGACAACTCCCGCGGTAATCCGGACGTTAAGATCTCGAAACGCTTCGGCACGGAAGACAGCGACGACGGCGACGACAACTGATTCCGTCGGAGGATAGGCAGGGGAATCGTCCACCTAAGAGCGGCCGCTGCCGCCGCCGCCGCGTCGGGAGGCGGCGGTTCTCAGCTCGGCCCGGGGAGAGGTCGGAGGTGTCCCCGGGGACGCCCCGGGGGTTGACCGGGCCCGTTTCCCGCGCCTCTAGGGCACGCTGCGCCCCTCCGAGAGACGACTCCTGCTGGAGGCGCCGGGGCAAGATCGAAGGTCCCGTCCTCTCTCTGGTGCGAAAGCGCCTAGGGATGTGCTCGCCGGGACGGCGGCGCTACTTGACTTCCCAAGTGTCGCCCGCGCGGAGCAACGAGGCGAGGTCGCCCTTGCCCTTCTTCGCGATCACCTGCCGCACTTGATCGTTCATGGAGGTCTCGTAGGCGGGAGCGTCCACCGCCCGCAGGACGCCCAGGGGGGTGGGGAAACCGGGAGTCCCGTCCATCCGTGAGAGGAGGAAGCCGAAGGCAGGCTTGGGGTGGTGCTCGTCGTGAACGAGGAGGTCCTTCTCGGTGACACCATTCCCGAGGGCCACGACCTCGAGGTTGAGGCCGTTCATCCGGATTCCCTGGTCATGGTTCTTGCCGAAGATCAGGGGTTGACCGTGCTCGAGCTGGATCGTGTGGTCGTCCCGGAGGTCCTTCTCGGTGAGGTTTTCCCAGGCCCCGTCGTTGAAGATGTTGCAGTTCTGCAGAATCTCCACGAAAGCCGTTCCCTTGTGGGCGGCCGCCCTCTTGAGCGTGGCCTTGAGGTGCCCCTGGAAGATGTCGACCGAGCGCGCGACGAACGTGGCCTCCGCCCCCAGGGCCAGGGAGAGGGGGTTGAAGGGGCGGTCGAGGGAGCCGTAGGGCGTGGACTTCGCCTTCTTCCCCATCTCCGAGGTCGGGGAGTACTGACCCTTGGTGAGCCCATAGATCCGGTTGTTGAAGAGGAGGACCTTCAAGCCCACGTTCCTTCGCAGCATGTGGATGAAGTGGTTGCCGCCGATGCTGAGGGCGTCCCCATCCCCGGTGGCGATCCACACCTCGAGTTCGGGCCGCGAGATCTTGAGACCGGTGGCCACCGCGGGGGCCCGGCCATGGATGGTGTGGAATCCATAGGTGTTCATGTAGTAGGGAAAGCGGCTGGAACAACCGATCCCGGACACCACCACGAACTTCTCGCGGGGGATCCCGAGCTCGGGGAAGATCGACTGCACGGCGGAGAGAATCGCGTAGTCCCCGCAGCCGGGGCACCACCGAACCTCCTGATCCGTCTGGAAATCCTTTTTGCTGTAGGCGGGCAGGGTCGCGGTCACTGCAGAACCTCCTCGATCTTGGCTTCGATCTCCGCCTGCTTGAAGGGCTTCCCTTGGATCTTGTTGAAACCCTCGGCGTCCACTAGGTACTTGGCTCGGAGCAACCACACGAGCTGCCCCATGTTCATCTCCGGAACCACGACCCTCTTGTAGCGCTTCAGCACGGAACCGAGGTTTCGGGGCAACGGATTCAAATGGCGCAGGTGCACGTGTCCGAGCCTCCGCTTCTTCTCCCGCTGGGCGCGGAGGGCGGCGGTGATGGGTCCGTAGGTGGATCCCCAGCCCACGAGCAGGAGGTCGCCGTCGGGGTCGCCGGCGGGAACAACATCCGGCACCTCCTGGGCGATGGCCTCCACCTTGGCCGCCCGCAAGCGCACCATTCGCTCGTGGTTCAGGGGCTCGTAGTTGACGTTGCCGGTTCCGTCCTGCTTCTCGAGGCCCCCAATGCGGTGCTCGAGGCCGGGGGTGCCCGGCACCGCCCAGGGCCGGGCCAGCGTCTCGGGGTTCCGCAAGTAGGGCATGAAGCCATCGGGGTCGGTGCGGAACTTGACGGGAATATCCGGCAGTTCCCGGAGGTCGGGGATCTTCCAGGGCTCGGCCCCGTTGGCGAGATAGCCGTCGGAAAGCACGATGACAGGCACCATGTACTTGATGGCGATGCGGCTGGCCTCGAGCGCGACCCAGAAGCAGTCGCCGGGGGTGGCCGCGGCCAGCACGGGGATGGGGGCTTCGGAGTTGCGACCGAAAAGGGCCTGGAGGAGGTCGGCCTGCTCGGTCTTGGTGGGGAGCCCGGTGGAGGGACCCCCGCGCTGGATGTCGCAGATCACCAGCGGAAGCTCGACCGCGATGGCCAGGCCCATGGCCTCCGTCTTCAAGGCCATGCCCGGCCCCGAGGTGGTCGTGAGGCCGAGGGCCCCCCCGTAGGCGGCGCCGATGACAGAGGTGATGGCTGCGATTTCGTCCTCAGCCTGGAAGGTGATCACCCCGAACTCCTTGAACATCGAGAGTTCGTGGAGGATGTCAGAGGCGGGGGTGATGGGATAGGAGCCCTGGAAGAGGGGGATGCCCGCCTTCTGCGAAGCGGCCACGAAACCGAGGGCGAGGGCGGTGTTGCCGCTGATGTTGCGGTAAACGCCCGGGGCCAGTCGGGCGGGGGGAATCTCGTAACTGACCTGGAAGGCCTCGGTGGCGTCGCAGTAGGCGTAGCCCGCCTTCATGGCCAGCTTGTTGGCCTCGGCCAGGACCGGCTTCTTCGCGAACTTCTCGTCTAGCCACTTGTAGGTGGCCTCCATAGACCGGTTGTAGAGCCAGTAGCACATGCCGAGCGCGAAGAAGTTCTTGCAACGGTCCATGCTCTTGGCGTCCAAGCCCAGGTCGCGGAGGGCCAGGCGGGTGAGCTTGGTGAGCTCCACCGGGAAGAGGCGGTAGCCCTCGAGGGAATGGTCCTCGAGCGGGTTGGACGTCATCTGCGCCTTCTTGAGGTCGGTCTCCTTGAAGTTGTCGACGTTGAGGATGAGGATCCCCCCCGTGCGCAGGTCGGCCAGGTTGGTCTTGAGGGCGGCCGGGTTCATAGCCACCAGCACGTCCACCGCATCCCCGGGGGTGAAGACGTCGGTGGCGGCAAAGTTGACCTGGAAGCCGGAGACCCCGGGCAGGGTACCCGCGGGGGCGCGGATTTCCGCCGGGAAGTCGGGGAACGTCGCCAAGTCGTTGCCGAAGAGGGCAGCGGTGTTTGTGAACTGGCTCCCCGTGATCTGCATGCCGTCGCCGGAGTCGCCCACGAAGCGAATGACGGCCCGCTCCCGGACCTCGCGCCTTCGGGGAGGGGCTTCGGTTGTCGCCATTGGCTAACCCTTACCTCGTCGTTTGGGAGGCCGCCTCGCGACCCCCGGGGAAGAGCCGACAAATGGATATTATAGCGCAGTGCAGGGCGGGGGCTCCCGGCGCACGACGCCGCGCCCCCATCAGTCCCAGAGGGCCTCCCTCACGATCGCTTCCTGCTCCTGCAAGTGGACCCTGTGCGAGCCCGGCGCGGGGCTGGCGCTGGCCACCCGGCCCACGTAGCGGGGCACACGCCGGCCCGGATCGGCGATCTCGCCGTCCAGGAACGACTCGCGCACGAACCGCCAGGCCCCCATGTTGCGCGGCTCCTCTTGCGCCCAAACCAGGTCCGCGGAGAGCGAGTAGCGACTGAGGGCCCGCAAGAGCTCCCGGGCCGGGAAGGGGTAGAACTGCTCCTGCCGCAGGAGGGCCACCTGGTCTGCCTTTCGCTCCTCGCGCGCCTTGAGCAAATCGTAATAGAGCTTGCCGCTGGTCAAGATCACGCGCCGGATGCGGGCGGGGTCGGCGGCTTCGTCCTCGAGGATGGGCGCGAAAGCGCCTCCCGCCAGATCGGTGAGCTCGGAGAGGCAGCGGGGGTGGCGCAGCAGGCTCTTGGGGGTCATGACCACGAGCGGCTTCTCCACGGCGTCGCGCCCCTGCCGGCGCAGGAGGTGGAAGTAGGAGGCGGGCGTGGACGGATAGCAGACCCTCATGTTGTCCTCGGCGCAGAGGGTCAGGAAGCGCTCTATGCGGGCGCTCGAGTGCTCGGGCCCCTGGCCCTCGTAGCCGTGGGGCAGAAGCAACGTGAGGCCGGTGGGCTGCCCCCACTTGGTCTCGGAACCGGCTAGGAACTGGTCGATGATGACCTGGGCCCCGTTCATGAAGTCGCCGAACTGGGCCTCCCACATGACGAGGGCGTGATGCTCGGCCACCGAATAGCCGAACTCGAAGCCCATGACCGCGGCCTCGGAGAGGAGGCTGTCGTACACCTCGAAACGCGCGCCCGCGGGGGCGAGCGCGTTCAGGGCGACGTACTCCTTGCCGTCGCGCACGTCGTAGAGGATGGCGTGGCGCTGACTGAACGTGCCTCGGCCCGAGTCCTGGCCGGACAGCCGCACCGAGATCCCTTCTAGGAGCAGGGTGCCGAAGGCGAGGGCCTCCGCCGTCGCCCAGTCCACCTGTCCCCGACCCTCCGCCAGCTCCGCCCGCTTCCGGATGTGGGGGATGAGCTTGGGGTGGACCTCGAAGCCTTCGGGTAACGAGCCTAGGACCTTGAGGGCGGCCCGCAGCCGCGCCCACATGGCGCCCGCGTCCACCGGGGACGGTTCCACGCCGGGCCTCTTGGCGATCCGGGCCAAGGGCCCGCTCTCCCCCTCCCGTTGCATCTGGGCTTTTTTGTCTTCCCAGAGGGCGTCCAGTTCCTCACGCGTGACCAGCCCCGAACGGACCATCTGCTCGGCATAGAGCTGCGCCACCGAGGGGTGGCTCTTGATCCGGGCGTACATCAAGGGTTGGGTGTAGCTGGGCTCGTCGCCTTCGTTGTGACCCCAGCGACGGTATCCCACGACATCGACGACCACGTCCTTCTTGAAGCGCTGTCGGTACTCCAGGGCCAGACCCGCCACGTACACCACCGCCTCCGGGTCGTCGCCGTTGACGTGGAAGGCAGGGGCATGGACCATCTTGGCCACGTCCGTGCAGTACGTGGAGGAGCGAGCGTCCTCGGGGAGGGTGGTGAAGCCGATCTGGTTGTTCACCACCACGTGGATGGTGCCCCCCGTGCGGTAGCCATGCAGGCCGGCCAGGTTGAGGGTCTCGGCCACGATCCCTTGTCCGGCGAAGGCGGCGTCGCCGTGCAGCAAGATGGGAATGACCTGCGATCGCTGGCCGTCCCCCAGCGCATCCTGCTTGGCGCGCACCATCCCCTCCACGACGGGGTTCACCCACTCCAGATGGCTGGGGTTGGGGGCCACGGTCAGGGTCAGGGTCTCCCCGGTGTCCGCGTGATGTTGCCCGGTGGCGCCCAAGTGGTACTTGACGTCCCCCGAGCCCTGGGTGGAGTCCGGGTCCACGTTGCCCTCGAACTCCGCGAAGATTTGGGCCAAGGGCTTGCCGACCGTGTTGGCGAGGACGTTCAGGCGCCCGCGGTGGGACATGCCGATCACGACCTCGCGCACGCCCTGCTGGGCGGCGTCGTTCAAGATGCGGTCCAGAAGGGGAATCAGGGCCTCCCCCCCCTCCAGCGAGAAGCGCTTGTGCCCAATGAACTTCGCGTGCAGGAAGCGCTCGAAGCTCTCCGCCTCCACCAGCTTCTCGAGCACGCGCCGTTTGCTCCCCGCGTCCAAGGCGGGGTAGTTGCGGGTGGACTCCATCCGCTGCTGGAGCCACTCCTTGCGCTCGGGGTCGGCGATGTACATGTACTCCACGCCGATCGTCCCGCAGTAGGTGTCCCGCAAGACCTCCAGGATTTCGCGCAGGCTGGCTTTGTCCTTGCCGCTCAGCCCGTTGGTGATGAACTCGCGGTCCAGGTCCCAGAGGGTGAGGCCGTAGGTGGCGGGATCGAGGTCCTTGTGGGGGGCACGCTTTGAGTCGAGGGGGTCGAGATCGGCGACGAGGTGCCCGCGCACACGGTAGTTGTGGATGAGCTGCAGGACCTTGGCCTGCTTCTCCACCTCCTCCCGGCTGCCCGCCGGCCCGCCGAGCCCGGGAGCGGTGTCGATCTCCCAATGCATCGGCCGGTGGGGCACGCCCAAGTCCTCGAAGATGCGCTCGTAGAAGCCGTCGCCGCCCTTGAGGAGCTCCTCCATGCGCGAGAGGAAGAGCCCAGACTCCGCCCCCTGTATGATCCGGTGATCGTAGGTCGAGGTCACGGTCATGACTTTGCTGATCCCGAGCAGAGAGAGCGTGCGGGGAGCCATGGAGCGGTACTCGGCAGGGTAGTCGAGAGCGCCGGTGGCGATGATCAGGCCCTGGCCGGGCATGAGGCGGGGCGCAGACGAGGTCGTCCCCACCGTGCCGGGGTTGGTGAGGGAGAGGGTGGTGCCGATGAAGTCGTCGGGGGATATCGTCCCCTGGCGGGCTCGGGCCACAAGGTCATCAAAGGCCTTGAGGAAGGCGGCAAAGTCCATTCGCCCCGCGTCCTTGAGGTTGGGAACGAGGAGCGTGCGCGTGCTGTCCTTGCGCAGCACGTCCACCGCGATGCCCAGGCGCACGGCGTCGCGCTGGATGCGGTGGGGCTGACCCTCGAGCTCCGCGTAGGCGTCGTTCAGGCGGGGGAAGGCATCGAGGCCCCGCAGAATGGCCCAAGCCACCAGGTGGGTGAAGCTGACCTTGCCCGCCCCCGCGGCCTCGCGGTGCTTGTTGAGGATGCGCCGATTCTCCTCCAGGGTCCGGACGGGGAGGGTCCGGATGGAGGTGGCGGTGGGGACCTGGAGGCTGGCCTCCATGTTCTCCACGATGCGGACTGCGCCCCCCCGGATGGGCTGGGCGATGTCGCCGGGCAGGATGGCGGGAATGGCTACCGCCTTCGATCGCGGCCCCCCCGCCAGGGCCGCTCCCGGGCGGCGGACGAGGGAGGAGCGCTCGGGGGCGGCCGGGGGGACGATCACGGTCACGGGCGCGGGCTCCCCTTCCGGCTTCACGCCCAGAGCCTTATCGAAGTACTCCCGCCAGCTCGGGTCTACGGAGTGGCGGTCGTGCCGGTATTGCTCCAGCACGTCGAGGGCGAAGACGTAGTTGCCGCCGAAATCGCTGATCAACGAATCCAGGAGCGGATCGGCGGGCGCGGTGCTCATCGTCCTCCCCGCGTGAGTCTAGTCCGGCGTCGCGGGATGGAGCAACTCACGCGACGGGCGCACGAATGCCGCTCGCACAGGGGGAGGCATGGGGGAACCCGCGCCCCGCACCGACTTCCACAGGATTTCGTTCATCTCGCGCATGGGGATCCGGTCCGCGTCCTCGAAGTCCATGGCCGAAGACGCGGCCGCGCCGTAGGCGGAGGCCTCGTTCCGCTCCTCTAAGGAGATGCGGGGGGGCAGGTGGGCGAAGGGCTTGAGGCCAGGAGACTCCGTGAAGGCGGCATACCAGGGAGTAGCGGAGGCATCGTACTGGCTCAGGGGCTGCAGGCCCAAGATTAGCTCGATCGTGCGCAGCATCCCCGAGGTGGTGTAAAGCGTGCTGTCCAGGGCGCCCCGCCGGGCGTAGGGGCTGGCCAAAAGGGCCACCGAGCGGTGGGCATCGACGTGATCCGGCCCGTTCTGGGCGTCGTCCTCGATCACGAAGATAGCGGACTCCTTCCAGAAGCGGCTCTCCGAGATGGCTTCCACCAACCGGCCCAGGGCCAAGTCGTTCTCCGCAATCATGGCCCGGGGGGTCGGGAATCCCGGCTTGGTGCCCCCGGTGTGGTCGTTGCCAAGACGGATGATGGACAGTTGGGGCAGGCCACCCTCCCTCTCGAAGCGGTGGAGTTCCTGGAGCCACACGTCCACCCGTCGGTTGTCCGGGATCTTCAGATCCCAGGGGGGATAGTCCGGGCTGACGAGGCCGGCCAAGCCGGGCACGTTGGCTTCGACCGGGCCCTTCCCGGAGTCGGTCTCCATTTCGTCTCCGCGGTGCGCGAACTCGCCGTAGCTGCGGACGCTCACCCCCGCCCGCCGGGCCGCGTCCCAGAGGTAACCCAGGGGGGGGGCTGCGACGTTGCCGTACGCGTTGCGCACCCCCCTCCCTCCCTCCGTCAGGTAGGAACCGCCCCGGTGGGCGTAGTTCATGGGCCAGGTCTTCTCGATGAAATCGGTGGCATAGGCCCCCATCGAAAAGGCGTGGCCATCCGCGCTCACCTCGGCGTCCACGTAGAAGTTGTCGAGGAGCACGAACTCGCGGGCCAGGGCGTGGGCGTTGGGCGTGACCTCCTCCCCGAAAAGGCAGATGTTGGGGTCCCCGTTACCCAACCCCAGATCGCCGAGGATCTGGTCGTAGCTCCGGTTCTCCCGGATGAGGTAGAAGACGTGCTTGATGGGCGAGGCCTCCCCCACCCGGCGGGGGATCGGAGAGTGCTCCGGCGCCTGGGCCGGGGCGAGGCGCGTGGTGTCCGTGTAGGGGGTGAGGGAGTAGACCTTCTTGGTGAAGGCGGCTAGGGCGGCGGGGTCGGGCATAGGCAGGATGGAAAGCGTGCCCTGCAAAATCTGCCCGATATAGAAAGGGTCGTGGGGGCCGTGCGGGTTGGCCATCGAGGTAAGGCCCTTGCCGCTCAGGATGAAGACCCGGCTCCCGTCTCCGCTGAAGCGGGCGGCGGTGGGATACCAGCCGGTGGGGATGAAGCCCCGTACCTCGCTGTCTCCCGGCCGCGAGACGTCCACCACCGCGAGCGCGTTGTTGTCCGCGTTGGCCACGAGCAGGGTCTTTCCATCCGGCGACAACCCCAGGCCGTTGGGCGTGCTCCCCGGGGGGGCTTGGGGGTAGAGGGCGACGGATATCTGTTCCAGGGCCTTGTTGGCCACGAGGTCCACCACCCAGACCGCGTTCGTGTTGGCACAGGCCACGAAAAGGCGCGTGCCGTCCCGAGAGAGGGCCATCGCGCTCGGATGCTCGCCCACCGGGATCTCCCCGCGAGTGGCGAGGGTCGTGGAATCGAGAAGCAGGATCCTTGCTCCGCCCCAGAGGGAGACAAAGAGTGTCCGGCCGTCGCGGGAGAGGAGCGAGGTGTACGGTTCGGCGGGAAGGCTCACCGTTCGGGTCACCACGCCCCGCGCCAGGTCCACTGCGCTCAGCGAATCCCCCAAGACCTGGAGCGCGAAGATCCGCGAGCCGTCCGGGCTCGCGGCCAGACCGCCCACGAAGCTCTCTTTGTCGCGCTTTTGAAGGGTAACGGTCCGGCCCAGCCGGAGTTTCCCTTTCGAAAAGAGGAGCTCCAGGATCGTGCCGTCCCCGCCCCCGGACGCGTAGAGCCGCTGGCCGTCCGGGTGCCAAGCCAGGCCGAGCCAAGCGTTCGGGATGGGCACGCGCTGGGTCACCTGGAGTTGTTTCAGGTCCACGACACTCAGGATCGGCTTCGCATACCCGTCGTTGGTGACGACGAGGTATCGGCCATCGCTCGACTCCACCATCTCCATCGGAAGGTCGCCGAGGGGGATGTGCTGCCCGGCGGGAGCGATCTTCCAGCCGTTGGGCAGGAGAACTGTGCCGCCGCCTTCGTGGCCAGGCCGCTGGGACTGATCCGCGGCGGTCGGTGAGCCCAGGGGTCCCGCAGCGGTGAGGGCCGCTAGGACCCCAACTCCCCAGATTTCAAGGACTACTCTCATCCCCACAATTTGCCCCCTGCGGTTGACGCACAGCCGACATGGCAAAATCGCCGCCGATTCTGTAACACTAATCCGTTGAAAACAAGCTATTTGTGAACGTTGTCTTGCTTTAATGGAACATTCCTCTGATACTTAACGTTGTTCAGTTCAGGACCGTTGATAACCTAGCAGGAGTGAGGATGGGCATCGTTGAGAGGCGGGAGCGGGAGCGGGAGGAGGTGCGGCGGAAAATCCTCGACGCCGCTCACGAACTCTTCGCAAGCGAAGGCTACGACCGGGTCACGATGCGTCGCGTCGCAGAGGCCATAGAGTACTCCCCCACCACGATCTACAACCACTTCGAGGACAAGGACGACCTCGTGAACGCCCTCTGCGAGGAGGATTTCAGCAAGCTCCTCGCCCTCTTCGAGGGGCAGCCCCCCCCCGCGGACCCTGTGGAGTGGATCCGTCAGCTCGGCCGCGCCTACGCGACGTTTGGCCTGCAGAATCCCAACCACTACCGGTTCATGTTCATGACTCCCGCCAAGTTCGAGCGTGTCCCGCAGGCCAGCGCTTCGGGTGTGCAGTCCTTTAGCCTGTTCCGCTCGGCGGTGGAGAAGGCGATCACCGCCGGGCAGTTCCGGCCGGGTGACCCCCAGGCCCTGGCCCAAGTGCTGTGGGCGAGCCTCCATGGAGCGGTGGCCCTGCTGATCACCCTCCAGCCACAGCACTGGCCAGAGGGCGCGGCCGTTCCCGATCTAGTCGAGCGCGTGATCGAGAACGGGATCCGGGGCTTGGTCGCCCGTCCGGCCCGGGACTGAAGGCCATGGTCTCCCTCGCCCGCAAGAACCTCTTCCACGATCGGCTCCGCTTCGTGATCACGGTGGCGGGCGTGGCCTTCGCGGTGACCCTGGTGCTGGTGCAGGTGGGCTTGTTCATGGGCCTGCTCGACAAGGCCACGGTGACCATCGAGCACGCGAACGCCGAAGTCTGGATCACCTCTCACAACACCCCCAACGTGGACTTCGCCCACACTTTCCCGGAGACAGCCGTGCTGCGCGCGCGCGGTGTTCCCGGGGTGGCGAGGGCGGAGAACCTGCTCATCCAGTTCATGAACATCCAGCTCCCTAACGGCGCGGAGGAAGGTGCCCTCGTATACGCCATGAACGACTTCGAGGGGTGGAACCTCCCTTGGGAAGTCAACGAGGGCGACGTGCGGGACCTGAAGCGGGGAGCTTATATATTGATGGACCGTTCGGCCAGCCGCCGTTTCGGACCGTTCGCGGTGGGCGACTACCGGGAGATCCTGGGCAAGCGCTTCAAGATCATCGGCACGACCTCCGGGGCCGCCTCCTTCACGACCGCACCCATCGTCTTCATGGACTTCAAGAATGCCCAGGAGCTGCTCCAGACCGTGCAGGGCAAGACCCACTACGTCCTAGTCGGGCTGGAGCCGGGGGCCGACGCGGGGGCGGTGGCGGCGGAAATCCGAAGCCGGTTGCCCTTCAACGACGTCTACACGAAGGCCGCCTGGGCGGCGCGCTCTCGGGCTTACTGGGTGGTCTCTACCGGGTTGGGCATGAACATGGGCATCACCGTCTTCTTGGGGGTGCTGGTCGGTATCGTGATCGTGGCCCAGACCCTCTACACCTCGGCCGTGGAGCACGTGAAGGAGTTCGGGACCGTGAAAGCGATCGGCGGCTCGAACTGGGACATCTACCGAATCTTGGGGGAGCAGGCCGTGATCGCAGCCGTGGTGGGCTTCGTCCTAGGAGGGACGATGTCGCTAGCCATGCGCCCCCTGCTGGCCAGACTCTACCTCAACGTCATGGTGTCGCCCCGCTTTGCGCTTGCGGTTTTCGCGGGCACCGTGCTCATGTGCCTGGGAGCGGCCATGCTCTCCTTCCGGCGGGTCGCGACCATCGATCCCGCCCTCGTTTTTCGCGCTTGAAGGCGTCGGGAGGTCCCATGAACGACACGGTGCTGGCCGCGCAGGACGTGGTCAAGGTCTTCGAAGAGGGGGCCCAGAAAGTGGAGGTGCTGCGGGGCGTCTCCCTGGAGGTGAGCGCGGGCGAGGTGGTGGCCCTGGAAGGACCGTCCGGCTCCGGCAAGACCACTCTGCTCTCGATCATGGGCTGCATCCTCACCGCGACCTCGGGCCGGGTGACGGTGGCGGGCCGGGCCGTGGACCCGCAACGGCCCGACCTTCTGCGCGAGGTGCGGCGTCGCTCCATTGGCTTCGTCTTCCAGCAGTACAACCTCTTCCCGGCCCTCACCGCCCTCGAGAACGTGGAGTACTCGCTCAACGTCAAGGGCGTCCGGGGCGGGGCGGCGCAGGCCGAGGCGCGGCGCGTGCTGGAGCGGGTGGGCCTGGGCGACCGGCTGCACTTCCTTCCCCGCGACCTTTCGGGCGGGCAGAAGCAGCGGGTGGCGATCGCGCGGGCCCTGGCCGGATCGCCCCGGGTCATCCTCGCCGACGAGCCCACCGCCAACCTGGACAGCGCGGTGGGCGTGCAGGTCCTGGAGCTGTTCCGGGACCTCGCCAAGACGGAGTCGAGGGGGCTTTTGGTCGTCACCCACGACCCCAAGGTACGCGCGGTGGCGGACCGGGTGGTGGGGATTCGGGACGGTCGGTTAGCGGCGTGAAGGCCGCGGTGGCGAGCGGGGCTCGACGTGCGGGGGCGGGGAGATCGGAGTCATGAGAATGAGAACGCTGGCCTTGAGTGGAATCGTGGGCGCGGTGCTGATCGTGACCGCGGGATGGCAGGCGCGGGGCGCCGCCCCCGCCGCGCCGGCCGCCGTGGGCGCCCCCGCCGCCGCCCGCGTGGTGGCGGCCGAGGGTCGGGTGGTCGCCTACCCCGGGGCCGAGGTCAAGGTGGGGGCCGAGCGGCCCGGCCGCCTGGTGCGGGTCGTCGTTCAAGAGGGCCAGACCGTCCACCGCGGTGACCTCCTGGCGGAGATCGAGTCCGAGGAACTGAGGGCCTCGCTGGCCGAGGCGCGGGCCCACGTTGCGGAGACGGAGGCGGAGGCCCGTCTGGCCGACCTTGCCCGCGAACGGCGCCGCCAGCTCTTCCAGGAGAAGATCGTGGCCGTGCACGACCTGGATCAGGCCACGCGAGACCTGGAGATCGCCCAGGCCCGGCGGGACACGGCCGGCGCCACCGTGGCCCGTTACGAGGCCCAGCTCCGCAAGTCCCGGATCCTGGCCCCCATCTCCGGCACCGTGACCCTGCGCAGGGTGGACGAGGGCCAAACCGTGGAGGCCGGCGACGCCGCCTTCACGATCGCGGACTTGAGCCGGCTGCGCGTCGAGGGCGAGGCCCACGAGGCCGACGCGGGGGCCATTGCCGTCGGGGCTCCGGTCATCATCAGCGCCGAGGGCTTTCCGGGTAGGGCCTGGCGGGGGCGCGTCGCGGATGGCCCGGACTCGGTCACCCTCCGTCGGCTCAAGCCCCAAGACCCGAGCCGCCCCACCGACACCCGGATCCTGGCCGTTAAGGTGGCGTTCTCGGAGCCCACCCCCCTGAAGCTCGGGACCACGGTGGAGCTCAAGATCGATCCGGCCCCCATTCCATGAAGGCGCCAGGGCCAGCGGCTCCGGTGGCCATCGGCTTGCCTTTCCTCTGGCGCCGCTTCCGGGCCACCCTCGCCCCCCGGCCGGGCGGGGCCCCCACCGTCCCCTACGACCGTGAGGCCCTCCTCAAGAACCCGGGCGTGACGTGGATCGGCCACGCCACCCTCCTCGTCCGCATGGACGGCGCGGGCTTTCTCACCGACCCCGTCTTCTCGGAGCGCGCGAGCCCCCTCTCCTTCGCGGGGCCGCGGCGGCTGGTGCCGCCGGGCGTGCCCCTGGGAGAGCTGCCCCCGCTGGCGTTCGCTCTGCTCTCCCACGACCATTACGACCACGCCGACCTGCCCTCTATCAAGGTCCTCGCCGCGCGCGGTCTCCGCTTCATCGTCCCCCGGGGGGTGGCCGAGCTCGTCGCTCGGGTGGGGGGAGAGGCGGTGGAGCTGGGCTGGTGGGACTCAGTCATGATTGGCGCCTTGCGCGTGACCTGCGTGCCCGCTCAGCACTTCTCGGGCCGCACCCTGACCGACCGCAACCGCCGACTCTGGGCAGGCTGGGTCGTGGCGGGTCCCACCCGCCGCTTTTATTTCGCCGGGGACACCGCCTACTTTCCGGGTTTCGCGGAGATCGGCCGTCGGCTGGGCCCGCTCCACTTGGCCGCCGTCCCCATCGGCGCCTACTCCCCCCGCGAGATCATGAGCCCGGTCCACACCACGCCCGAGGAGGGCCTGCAAGCGGCGCTCGACGCCGGGGCGGAGCGCGTCCTGGGCATGCACTTCGGCACCTTCGACCTGGCTGACGAGCCTCTGGATGAGCCGCCCCGTCGCTTCCTGGCCGAGGCCGCGCGCCGCGAGTTGGGCGAGCGCGCCTTCGTGCTCAAGGTGGGCGAGACACGGGGCTTCTGATCCGCCCTCCCCGGTGGGTCGGCGGCCGCCCGAACGACGGATACCCCCGCCCCCGGCCTGGGGACGCTCCCCTCTCCGCGAGAAGGCGAGGCCAGCCCCGGACCGGGGGTACGGGAGGGCGCGTGGTATCATCCTTTTTCGGGAAGCGCGTGGCCTAGGCTTGGAATCCGGCGGTCGCCGGAGTTCGATGCGACCGCGGGGAGGCACCGCATGACGACTCTGCGCATCTCGGACCGTGGTCGGCAGATGCCGGCCTCCCCCATCCGCAAGCTGATGCCGCTGGCCGAGGAAGCCAAGCGCCGCGGCGTCCGCGTCTACCACTTGAACATCGGTCAGCCCGATCTGGAAACGCCCGCGCCCATGCGCGAGCGCCTGGAACGCGTCCCCCGGGTGTTGGCCTACACGCCGTCCGCGGGCACGCCGGAGTATCTGGCCTCGCTCCAGGCGTACTACCGCCGTCTGGGCGTTGCGCTCAGCGAAGGGGAGCTGGTCGCCACCACCGGGGGCAGCGAAGCCATCCTCTTCGCCCTCGTGGCTTGCGCGAACCAGAACGACGAGGCACTGCTCGTGGAGCCGTTCTATACCAACTATGCCGCCTTCGCGACCATGGCCGGGGTTCGCCTCCGGCCCCTCACCAGCAGCAGCGAGGACGGTTTCCACCTGCCCGCGCGAGAGGCCTGGGAGCAGGCCCTGACCCCGGCCACCCGCCTCGTCATCCTCTGCAACCCCAACAACCCCACGGGCACGGTGTACACCACCGAGGAGATGGAGGTGCTGGCCGAGTTCTGCCGTGATCACGGCCTCTTCCTGGTCGTGGACGAGGTGTACCGCGAGTTCGTTTACGACGGCCGCCGGCCCTTCAGTGCCCTCATGCTGCCCGGTTTCGCGGAGCAGGTGATCGTAGTGGACAGCCTCTCCAAGCGGTACAGCGCCTGCGGCATCCGCCTGGGGGCCCTAGCCACCCGCAACCGCGACGTCCACCAGGCCTGCGTGCGGATGGCGCAGGGGCGGCTCTCCGCCCCTGGCCTGGCCCAGCTCGTTGCATTGGGGGCCCAAGAGCTAGGCCCCGAGTATGCGCAGGAAGTGGTGGGGGAATACCAAGGCCGCCGGGATCTCCTCTTCCGCGCCCTCTCCGCGATTCCCGGGGTCTTCCTGCGCAAGCCGGAAGGGGCTTTCTATTTCGTGGCCCGTCTCCCCATCCGCGACAGCGAGGACTTCGCGGCCTGGATGCTCACGGATTTCCAGGAGGACGGAGCCACGGTGATGGTCGCCCCCGCCCCCGGCTTCTATGCCACCCCCGGCCTGGGTCGGGACGAAGTTCGGATCGCCTACGTTCTCAAGAAGAACGACCTCGAGGCGTGCGTGCGGATCCTGGCCGCCGGCCTCCGGGCCTACGCCAAGGCCCGCGGTCTGGCCCCGTCGCCAGCCCCCGCCGCCGTGACCTCTCCTAGCGGCCGGTGAAAGCCCGTCTCCGGTGCCCCTGGGCGGGGACCGATCCCCTCTACCTCGCCTACCACGATCGGGAGTGGGGCGTTCCCGAGCACGACGACAAACGGCTCTTCGAGATGCTGATCCTGGAGGGCGCCCAGGCCGGCCTGAGCTGGATCACCATCCTCCGAAAGCGCCCGCACTACCGGAGGGTTTTCGCCGGCTTCGACCCCCGCCTTGTGGCGCGCTTCGACCGGCGTCGGATCGCGGCCCTGCTCCGCGATCCCGGCATCGTCCGTAACCGCCGGAAGGTAGAGGCGACGGTGCAGAACGCAAAGGCCTTCCTGGCGATCGCGGCTGAGGAGGGAGGCTTCGACCGGTACCTGTGGCGGTTCGTGGGGGGGGAGCCCATCAGGAACCGCTGGGTCCGGATGGGCCAGGTGCCCGCGGAGACGGACGAGTCACGCGCCCTGAGCCGAGACCTCAAGAAGCGCGGCTTCGCTTTCGTGGGCCCCACCATCTGCTACGCCTTCATGCAGGCGGTGGGACTGGTCAACGACCACCTCACGGGCTGCTTCCGATACCGCCCGCTCCCCCGCCGAAGGCCTTAAGCCCGAGTCCAGACGCGGCCGCCCGGCCGAACGGCCTCGCGCCCCCCGCGGGCGCGGCCAAAGCGACGCCATGACCTCAGGGCTTTCCGGCGGCCTCCGGCAGGACCACGTAGGAGGTGCCCAGGTCCCGCGCCTTCTGGTCGAGTGCGGTGAGATCGGCGGACGCGATCCCCTTCCACTCGTCCTCGTACTGCTTCATCTCCCGGGCCAGCTCCGCATACATATCGCGCATCCCCTGGGTCGGAGCGCCGTCCGCGTCGTCCACCCACTCCAGGAGCGGGCTCAGCTTGGAGTAGAGCTTGGCCCCTCCCCGCTGGGCCAGGATGTCATAGGTGACCTGGGCCTTCGGATTGTGGAGCTTCTCCTCGAGGGCGTCGCACTTGCGGAGGAGGTCTCCCCCGGCCTGCACCAGAGCGGCCCCCCCTTTGTCCGCCTTCAGCAGCTCGTTCTTGGCCAGGATCTGCTCCCGGACCGACCGGATCTGGTGCACGATTCCGGTGAGCCGCGTGATGTCCCCGCGGAGGGCGAGGGCGAACTGGAGCTGCTCCTTGAGCTCGGCCGCGGGTACGGCCACCCGGGGGTCGGGGCGCACCTCAAAGGGGGTGGTGAGGCTCTGGCCGTCCACGATCAGCTTCGCGGTGTAGCCACCGGGCAGGGCCCAGGGGCCGATGGCCGGATTCCCGGCGTCGACCTTGGCCCCCCGGATCTTGACCGACCCCGCGTAGCGCAGGTCCCAAGTCACGCGCTGCACCCCGGGGTCGGTCGCGAGCACCACCGGCTTGCGGGGGCGGGCGGCGTCGGGGTCGTCTTCCTCCTCCTCGGGCGGCTCCTTCTTGCTGGAGAGCGTCCGGACCACGGCGCCGTCGGCGTCCAGGACCTGGAGGGACAACTCCCCCGCCGGCTTCGCCTTAAGGTAGTAGGAGATGGCCACGCCCGCGGGCGGGTTCTCACCCGGGCCCTTGAGGTGGGAGGAGACCGGGCTGTGGGCACGCCAGCGGATGGCGGGGGGGACGGCGAAGAGGTGCGCGGCCTTGGCGGCGATCGGCGCCGACCACTCCCGGATGGGGGTGAGGTCATCGAAGATCCAGATCGAGCGGCCGTGGGTGCCCACCACGAGGTCGTCGCCCTTCACCACGAGGTCGTGCACGGCCACCGTGGGCAGGTTCAGCCTCAAAGGGGTCCAGGTGGCGCCGTCGTCGGGCGAGAACGAGACCCCGCGCTCGGTACCGAGGTAGAGGAGGCCCCTGCGCTTGGGGTCCTCCCGCACGGCATGGAGGTACACGTCAGGGGGGAGCGCGGCGGCCAGGCTTCGCCACGTCTTGCCAAAGTCCGTGGTCTGGTAGAGATAGGGCCTCGTGTCGTCCAGGCGGTGGGCGTCTGCGATCACGTAGGCGGTGGCGGCGTCGAAGGGTGAGGGCTCGATGAGGTCGATGGTGGCCCACTCCGGCAGACGGGGGATACCCGCGGTCACGTTCGTCCAGGTAGCCCCGCCGTCGCGCGTGACCTGGACCAGGCCGTCGTCGGTGCCCACCCAGATCAGCCCTTTCTGCCTCGGGGACTCCGCGATCGCGAAGATGGTGCAGTAGTACTCGACCCCCGTGTTGTCCCCCGTGATGGGGCCCCCCGACCATCTCTGTTTGCTCTTGTCGTTGCGGGTGAGGTCAGGGCTGACCGCCGTCCAGCTCTGGCCTCCGTCGCTGGTGCGGAAGAGCACGTTGCCGCCGTGGTAGACCACCTTGGGATCGTGGGGCGAGACGTGGATGGGGGCCGTCCACTGGAAGCGGTAGCGGCCGTCCTCCGCCCCGTGCCCGGACAGGTTGTTGGGGTAGGCGCTCACGGCGCGCACCTGCTGCGTGCGATGGTCGTAGCGCGAGATGAAGCCGAGGTATTCGCCCGCGTAGACCACGTTGGGATCGGAGGCATCGTGGGCGGTGTGGCCGGCCTCCCCCCCGCCCACGGCGTACCAGTCGCCGAGCGTGATGCCCCCCGAGGAGAGGCTGTTGCTGGGGCCGGAAGCGGTGCCCAGGTCCTGCATGGCTCCAGACACGCGGTAAGGCACCTGGTTGTCCACGGCCACGTGGTAGAACTGCGCGATGGGCAGGGGGGGCGCGTACCAGGTCTCCCCCCCGTTGGAGCTGATGTCGACTCCGCCGTCGTTGGCGGCGATGACGCGGCGGGGGTTGCGGGGATCGATCCACACGTCGTGGTGATCTCCGTGATGGAGCTCTTTCACTTTCTTGATGGTCTTGCCGCCGTCGATCGTCCTCAACATCGGCACCTGGGGGAACCAGACGACGTCGGGGTTGCCGGGATCCACGGAGAGGGTGGTGTAGTACCAAGCCCGCTGCCGGAGCGAGTGGTGTTCGCTCGCCAGCTTCCAGCTCTCGCCCCCGTCGTCGGACCGGAAGAGCCCGCCTTTCTCGGCCTCGATGAGCGCGTAGACACGGCGGCCATCGGAGGGGGCTACCGCCACGCCCACCTTGCCCCAGGGCCCTTCCGGCAGCCCCTTCTCCTTGAGCTGCCTCCACGTCTCACCCAGATCCCGCGACACGTAGAGGCCGCTGCCGGGGCCCCCGCTCGTCAACTCCCAGGGGCGACGCCGCGCCTGCCAGAGGCCCGCGAACACGATGTTCGGGTTCGAGGGGTCGAAAGCCACGTCGGAAGCGCCCGTGTCCGCATCCCTGGAAAGCACCCTCTGCCAGCTCTTCCCGCCGTCCCTCGTCCGGTACACGCCCCGCTCCGGGTTGGGCCCGAAGGGACGGCCGAGCACGGCGGCCAGGGCAAGATCCGGGTTGGTGGGATGAACGACGAGGGCGCCGATCTGACCCTCCTGTTTCCATACGTGGTTCCAGGTCTTGCCCGCGTCGACGGATTTGTAGATCCCATTGCCCATGGCCACGTTGCCGCGGATGTTGGCCTCTCCCGAGCCGACATAGATGATGTTGGGGTCCGAAGGAGCGACCGCGATGGAGCCGATGGAGGAGACCGGCTGCTCATCGAAGACCGGCTTCCAGCGAATCCCGCCGTCCCCGGACTTCCACACCCCGCCCCCAGCGGTGGCCGCGTAGTAGGTGAAAGGATCACCGGGGACGCCGGCCACGCGCGCGACCCGGCCCCCGGCGGGGGGACCAACCAGCCGAAACTTGAGGCCCGCGAACTCTTTGGGGGGGCCCTTCGGAGGCTCCGGCTCGTCGGCCCACCCGCCCGCCGCCAGGGCCAGACCAGCCAGGGAGAACACGATCGCGGCCGCGCTCCTACACCTGCTCAGAGTCGCCATCCCCGTTTCACCTCTCTATAAAAAGACGGGGGGCAGGATAGCGTCTTAGCGGGGGACCTTCAAACAATGAGAACGGCAGCGCCGCGGATACGGCCGGCCCGTAGCGCCTGCAGGGCCTCGTTGGCGGCGGCCAGGGGGAAGGCTTCGGCCTCGATCCGCACCGGGATGCGGCGGGCGAGGTCGAGAAACTCCTCGCCGTCGCGGCGGGTCAGGTTCGCCACCGAGCGCAGGATGCGCTCCTCCCACAGAATGCGGTACGGGAAGGAGGGGATGTCGCTCATGTGGATGCCGGCGCAGACCACGGTTCCCCCCTTGTCCACCGCGCGCAGGGCCGCGGGCACCAGCTCCCCCGCGGGGGCGAAGATTATGGCCGCGTCGAGGGGCTGGGGCAGGTTAGCGCCGGCGTCGCCGGCCCAGATCGCACCCAGGCCCCGCGCGAAGTCCTGGCCCGGCCGGTCCCCCGCCCGGGTGAAGGCATAGACCTGGCGGCCCTGATGGCGGGCCACCTGGATGACGATGTGAGCGGCGGCCCCGAAACCGTAGAGGCCCAGCCTCTCGCCCCCCCCGGCGAGAAGGAGGGAGCGGTAGCCGATGAGGCCAGCGCAGAGGAGGGGTGCGACCTTGAAGTCGGGTTCGTCGGTCCCGATCGCGAAGCAATAGCGGGCATCCGCGGCTACCTGCTCCGCGTAGCCGCCGTCGATGTCATACCCCGTGAAGCGAGCGGCGTCGCACAAATTCTCCCGGCCGGCCCGGCAGTGGCGGCACCGACCGCAGGTCCAGCCCAGCCAGGGCACGCCCACGCGGTCGCCCGGGGCGAGGCCCGTGACCCCTTCCCCCGTCCGCTCCACCACGCCCACGATCTGGTGCCCGGGGATGAGGGGTCGCTTCCGCTCCGGGAGCTCCCCGTCCACGACGTGGAGGTCCGTGCGGCAGACGCCGCAGGCCCGTACGCGCAAGAGGACCTGGCCCGGCCCCGGGGCCGGAGAGGGAACGTCCGCTTCCCTCAGCGGCCGGCCCGGCTCCTCCAAGATCATGGCCCGCATGCCGCGGCTCAACCTCCGTCACACCTTGATCTCGCGTCGCGCCTTCTTGCGCCAGTACATGGCGTCGTCGGCCCGCTCGATGGCCCGCTCCAGGGAGGCGGGGCTCGAGAAGGAGGCGATCCCCCAAGAAACGGTGACGCTGATGGGCTCCGCCAGGCCGGGCACGGCCAGCCCGGCGAGAGCGGGATCGAGTCCCTCCAGGCGCCGACGGGTCTCCTCCTCGGAGACCCCGAAGAGAACGATCAAGAACTCGTCCCCGCCCCAGCGGAAGACCAAGTCATCGGCGCGAACCATCCGGCGGATGGCACCGCTCACCGCCCGGATGACGGCGTCGCCCGCGGCGTGGCCCAGCGCGTCGTTGATAGGCTTTAGAGAGTCGATGTCCACCACCGCAACGCACCCCCCGGGGGCGGCCTCGGGTGACAGGCGGTTGTCCTCCACCAGGGAGTAGAAAGCGTGACGGTTCAGGGACTCGGTGAGGGGGTCCAAGCGGGCCTGGCTCTCCATTCGGTCCCGGGCCAACCGCAGCTCGCGGTTGGCTTCCTGTGCCTCCCGATGCACGTCCTCCATGACGAGGATGACGGTCCCGAAGCCCAACAGAGTCTCCAAGATCAAGTCGAAGAGGGAGGTGTACGAGCTGTAGATCGAGAAGAGCCGCACTTGGTTGGCCAGGGAGTACCAGAGCACGGGCACGTAGGACAGGAAGTTCAGGCTCAGGACCAGCAGAGCCACGGAGGTGATGCTCAGTCCCGTGCCTTCGCGGTGGGGGCGCCCCTGCTGCAACTGCCAGAAGGCGACCCCGAACAACCCGGCCAGGATGGCCGAGTGGGCGATGAAGCGGCCCGAAAAGTCCGGATGGATCGAGGGAAGGAGGACGGCGAGAAGGAGCCCCGGGATCAGGGCCAGCAGGTGCGGGGGCCTGAGCTGAGCTCCCCTCGCGTAGTTCCGGCAGCCCGCGATGAGCAGGTAACCAAAGGCGTACTCACCCAAGAAGTAGAGAGGCTCAAGCAGGAGCCGAGCGGACTCCAGCCAGAAGCTCAGAAAAAGCGCGGTGAGGGCGGCGGCCAGGCAGGTCCACGCCTTCCACCAGTAGCTCAGGTAGACCCGGTCAATCGACCGGCCCAGGAAGAAAGAAAGGACGGCGATGAGGGTTATGCCCACGGCCTGAATGAGAAGGGCCAGCAGGCTCGGGGTGAGGTTCGCCTCCAATCGGCCTCCGTGGGCCCTCGACACGGGGAGGGCCCGAGAAGAACAGGGAGTCTAGCACCGGCCCGGGAGAGGGCGGGAGCCAAGGCTTGACGAGGGTCCCAGGGAAGGCTAGGTTGCGGGGCTCGAGACTGCTCCATGCCCGCGCCCATCCACGTGACCCCCACCGTCGTCGTCCCCGCCCGCGCCATCACCCTCCGCATGGTGCGCTCCTCCGGCCCCGGGGGCCAGAACGTGAACAAGGTGGCCTCCAAGGTCGAGCTGCGGGTTGACCTGGAGCAGGTGCAGGGCCTCAACGAGGGGGCCCGGGGCCGGCTGACGGAGGCGGCGGCCCGGCGGCGCGATGCCGACGGGCGGCTCCTCGTCACCAGCCAGAAAACCCGCGACCAGGGCCGGAACCTGGAAGATGCCCGGAACAAGGTGGCGGTCCTGATAGAAGGCAGCCTCCGCGCTCCCAAACCCCGGCGGCCGACCCGCAAGACGCACGCCTCCCGCGAGCGGCGCCTAGCGGAGAAAAAGCGGTCGGGAGCCCGCAAACGGGAGCGGCGGACGGTGGGAGGAGAGATCGATTGAGCCGGGGGGCCGGGCCCGGCCGTCTTTCCGCGCCCTCGAAACCTCGATAGGGAGGCGCAACCCACGGAGTCCGTGAGGCGCCCGTAGATAGCCGTGCACGCGACGATTCCTTTTCTCTACCCGCGCGCCCCTTGACGCTCGTTCGGCCGGAAGCGTAGCATTCCGCCTCTGTACTCAAGACGTCGAGGGACATGCGATGGGTGTCTGGGAGGCCGACGAATTGTTCCCCGCTTCGCTCGATGAGAGTGCTGTCGGAGTTCAGTCCGACGGAGCTTCGCCCTTTCCCATAACGGTGACGCTGGGTCGTCAGCCCAAATGAATTTGTCCATGGACAGAAAAGAGGTCGTGCGAGATATGGAACAGTTTGTTGGACGTCCGGCAAGAAGCCCGATCCTGAGATTGCGTTGGGCAATTCTGGTCGGCTTGCTGGTGGTGCCGGGGCTTGTCTTCGCCGCCCCCCAACCTTCGGCGCCCGCAACCGTTGCCCGCAAGCCCGCCCATGTAATCGCTGATCCTGCTGCCTTCGCTAAGGAGCTTCACGCCCACGGCTACAAGGCCAAGGGCGGCATCGACCGGGCGGAGACCGATAGCAGCGACGAGCGCATGCGCTCGTTCCCGCATTTCACTTCGTCCTTCACCTTCCAGGGTGTCGACTATCCGTACACCATGGTCGGCCACCCGCCCGCGTCCGGTCGTAGCACAACCCTTCGCACGGTGATCGTGCCCCTCCGGATGAACTTCGTCTTCTTCGAGCAAAACCCGGTGATCTTCGAACCGGGCAAGGCCGTCAACAACATCATGAACTCGCCCATGTATAAGGAGGCATCCTTCCCGAACGGAGTCGGGCAGTTTGGCGATCAAATACAGCGCGCCACGTTCTGGAACAAGATGGACGCCGACCACAGCTGGCACGTCAGGCTGGACCAGCCGCGGGTCGCCCGCACTTTCGACGTCTTGGTGGAGCCGGACATTGGCGATCTTTTCTTGACCGCCCCCCCCAGCGATCCGAACAGCATGCTCATCGGCTCCCTGAAGTTCGGCGCCTTGGACTCGACGATCCACACCATCCTGCAATCCATCGATATCGAACCCGACGAGGTACCGATCTTCGTCACTTACAACGTCTCCGCAGACGTGGCCCTCGGCTATCACGACGCCTTCTCGGTCGGGAAGGACGACGGCACCGATGTCCTGCAGACGTTGATTTACACGAGCTGGCTCGAGCCGGCCGCTTTCGGCGACCTCCTCGCCGACGTCAGCACCTTCAATCACGAGCTCGCCGAGCTGCTCAACGACCCGTATGTCAACAATGTCGTGCCGGCATGGAAGTACCCACCCGACAGTGACCCGCGATCGACCTGTGCTTTCAACCCCTTCCTCGAGGTCGGCGACCCGGAGGGCAATGGGGCGACGTTCGATGACTTCCCGACTGTGCCCATCGAACTTCACGGGTACACCTACCATCTGCAAGATCTGGTCATGCTGCCCTGGTTCACGGGCGAGAAGCCTTCCAGCGCTCAGAACGGCTGGTACGACTTCCCCAACACGACCCTGATCACCGTGCCCTTCGTGCCTTGCTCGCCATAGCAAGCCAACCGTCGTCGTTCCCGGGAGGGCCCCGGCGTAGCCGGGGCCTTCCCCGCGTACCTGGTGGCCTCGGGCTGACGCTCGCGATGGGCGTAAAGGGCACGGGCCACACTTCCAGGAGCTGATTCCCAGGCTCGTCCTGCCAGCGGTGTGCGAACGGGCGACGACAAGAGCGTGCCCCTACCTCCGAGCGAGGACTTCGTCACCCCGTACGGCCCGTCGCCGGAGGCGGCCCCGGTTGTCCGCCACTAGCGAGGCGTCGCGGGCGTTCTTCGTCACTTAGGCACGCGGCATGGCCGGGAAGCCTCACGACCATCCCACGCTCGCTGGCACCGCGAAGGCAGCACCCTTACGGTGACTGAGCTTTGTGGCTCCACTGCACGTCGGCGAATTTCAGATACTGCTCCCAGTCGTATGCGGTCACATCATGCTTGCCCGCGCGAATGTGATACCTCACCGTGTGCCCGACCGGCTGGTGCAAGCCCGGCATGGCCTCCGCGGTGAGCGCCTTTTCGCCCAGAAGCTCATAGACAGGCCCCGCATTCACGGCGCCCAGGAACTCGCCGCGCGGATCGGACCAACGGTCTTCCTCGGCACTCGACACGTAAAGAGCGCGAGGAGCAATCAACGCCAGCAGCATGTGCGAATCGAACGGCATCCGGTCTTCGTGGTCGCTGTACCTTTTGAAATTGCCGTCGAACCAGTGCGGAAACCGGGTGTTCAGGTCCTTGGTCCGCTCGCCGTAGAGGCGGCGGCTGATGGCGGCGCCGCCTTCGCCCGACTCATTTGAAATCACCATTGAAAAGCGCGTGTCCTGAGCGCCCGCCCACAGCGCAGCCTTGCCCAGCCGCGAGTGGCCCATGACGGCCACGCGCGCGGCGTCGATATCGCGGTCGGTCTCGACATAATCCATCGTGCGGCTCAGGCCCCACGACCACGCGGCGATGGCGCCCCAGTCGTCCGCCGCGGGCTCGGTCTGGCCCGGTTTGAGGAAGAGGGACCGCACACCGTACTTCATGCCCCCGACGAAATCCGGTTCGATGTCGCCGTAGAAAACCGTGGCCAGCCCGTAGCCGTGCCCCAATATCTGATCTAGCTGCCACTGCTGGGCGCTGGATCCGCGCGACGCCTCGGGCGCGCGCTGCTTGACCATTTCGTTGCTGACGGCGTCGCGTACCCACCGATCGCCGAGGGCAACCCCCGGATCGGCGGACACCGCCTCATTGCCCACAAAAGACAGGGCCAGAAACAGCGGGACCGGTTTTGTCGCACCCGTCGGCAAATAGATGAGGGCCTTCATCTTTAGGGTACCGGTCCCGGCTGCGACGCAGATGGTGATCTGCTTGCGTACGGCCCGGCCGCCCAGAGCGTGCCTCTCGACCGAGTCCACATCGAAGGCCATCGAGGCCGGTCGTTCCGGGCTGCGCCCGTACACTTCGGTGCGGTAGATCTCGAGAATCTCGGGCCGCCGCCGGCTGGTCCAGATGCTCGCGTCGCGAACCCGCTCGCCATTGTTCATGACCAGCGGATCCGGCAGGGAGTACTTGGGCACCTTCGCTTCGTCATAGATCGCATCGGGCTTCTGCGCAGCCGCGTGGGAACCCATCAAGGCGGCGGCGCAAAGAAGTACGTAAGGGGCTCGTGGGGTCATAAAGGTTGCCTCCTTGCCGATTGTATTTCGTCGCGCTTCTCGGCGCCTGAAGCGGCGCCCTGTGATCGTCCGGGCGACGTTGTCCGAGGGCTCACCGTCTCGGTTCTAGCCACCAGGGTCTGCGGTGAAAAGGGCGTGCTTCCGATCATGATCGCCGCCGTGGTCGTGGATCGCGAGGAGTCCTGCGCCTCACGCAGTGCTCCGCGGAAGGCCATGTCAAGGGTCCGACCCGCAAGACCGTCCAGCGTCAGCCGACGGTTTTCATCCGCAAGAGTACGTAGTCACGGTCACCGCGGCACCTCTGCGGGGACTACCAGACCAGGCAGCGCTGCTCGGGCGGCCTCACCATGGCCGATCCGGCCTTGCATGCGAAGGCCTGCTGGAACTCCGGCACATTCGACAGCGGCCCGATCACTCGGTACTTGGAGGTCGGGTGCGGAT
>Ga0210399_10000602_pt1 | contig 28721 bp, 20 predicted proteins | sample IncBWC14MmetaG_FD_150865 | JGI IMG/M metagenome (GOLD analysis project Ga0210399, IMG submission 150865) | Forest soil microbial communities from Barre Woods Harvard Forest LTER site, Petersham, Massachusetts, United States - Inc-BW-C-14-M | ecosystem: Environmental > Terrestrial > Soil >... | reverse complement strand
TTATCAAAAGCAGTCCGAGGTCATTCTGGCGGTAGTGCTTCGACGCCAGATACCCTTTAATCTGCTTATCTAACTGCGGTGGCATAGGAACGTCCACACTGGAAGCATCTGACTTCACCGCTTGGATTCTCCGCGTGACAGCGTCAACGCTCTGCCTTATGCGGATAATCTTTTGGGTGAAGTCAATGTCACTGACGCGTAGGGCCAATGTCTCATCGACTCGCAAACCTAGAGTAGCCGCGATGGAAAATATCGTGGCGTATGGTTCTGGTGCGACGGCATACAGCATCGGTGTCGCTGACCTGCGGAAGCGGTTCGATGGGAAAAAAAGAACGCTGTGATGCCGTGAAGCCCGCCCATTTGTTGCAGGAAATGGACCGGGGAGTTGAAGGCTCAGTTGTGCACGTTCGAAAAACCTCTTCGCCAGCATCGCTGTAAGTTGCTGATCCTGAAGAGGCAGAATTTAGCGTTCCGAGGTTCGGAATACATCTGTTATTCGAAGACCAATCACAATCATTTGGTCGAGCCGCTTCCGGCACTCCCCGACAGGGGTGTTAGCCCACACCAAAGCTCGAATAGTTCCAGCAGTTCTTCAACGGCTGCCTTAGCTCCCTCCAGATCGACTTCTCGAAAGTTAAATTTGCCTTCAGCCGTATGCTTCAAATCATTCACTTCGTCGTAGACTTCATCGAGATTCTGGTGCTTCCATGCTGGGAAAGCTGCCACTATCAAAGGTAGAAGCCCACCCCTCATGTCTCCACTCTTCTCCTTTTTTGAGACAACTTTCAATCCTCGATGATAAGAAGCTGCGATCCGAAACAGTGCCCCATTGAAGTGAAATCCTGCCATCCAATTCCCTGAAGTTCTCAACGTGCCGTTGGCAATGTCCTCGGCACGTTTCATCACGGTGTCAATCTCAATCGGCCCGCCTCGCTTTATAAAGGGGTGGACATTACATTGAGATAAAACCAGCGAGTAAATAGCACCTAGAAAGTCATCGAGAGTCGCTACGAAGTAGTGGTTGCTCTGAGCTTTCGAAGAGCGGAATAGTTCCACAATCCTTTTGCCATAAGAAACCCAACCCGAGTCTTTAGGATCATCAAGTTTCAGAGTGATTTGACTATTTGTTTCGAGCATAAAGGCTTTTCTCCCTTCACGCATTTTCCACTTTCGATGAAGAAGGTTAGAGAATTGGTCGAGACAAGAGGCTAATTGGAATCGACCTAACTTCGCCCGTCTGCAAGTCAAAACTGTGCGCAGTTGGAGGAAACCACAAGCCCTTACACTTGCGACAAAGCATCACGCGGTAGGACATCGCATTGAACAGGCTCAGGAGGCAGCCAATGTTCTCATTGGTGTTGTCCCATCCGACCGAAACAACGTGACCATCAACGAACGGAGCTTTCTCAGTGTCCTGCTCGAACTTCGGCGTCTGCGAGAAGTAGACGACAGGTTGTTCAGCTACAGTGCCGTCTCTCACATACTTCCGAACGGTGTCAAACTCCTCGCGAAGCAGTAGGGACGTGCTCTCGCCCAACACGTATGCGAGGTAGTTGAAGGCTATTTTTGCAACACAACGCGACATGTTAAAAGTAAAGTCGCACGTGACTCTCGTCTTGAGGTCCTTCCGTGGGAGCACTCTGTCTCTGCTAATCTGCATTGTTTGTCCCACGAACCCAACCTCTCGCAGCCTCGACCTGATCTTCTCTTCTTCTTCTCGAAGTTTGGCCGCTATTACTTCTTCGTCTCCCGCTGCCGCCGGTTCCAAAGTTGGGAGCAGCTTGATGCCTGCTCCCGGTTCAAATGTTCGCACAACCTCCGAAGTCAACTCTGAAAGCGTGTACCATCTCCAATCCTGTTCATCTTTATTCTTCAACGCCACTTGTGTCTCGAAGACGTTGCCAATACCGCTTGTCACAGAAGCATCTGGGTGTAAGCGAACCTTGGCTCCAAGCATTGGGCCGGAAACGTTCGCCCTTGCTCGTATCGTTCTTGTACGTTCCGCAGATTCGGTGTCTCGAAGACCATATCTAAAACGTGCAATGCTTTCCGCGCTTTCACGCGTGAACTGCGTCTCTAAATGCTTGCCAAAGTAGCGGTTGCATTCCCCGCATACGCAGCCAAGGGTCAAGGTGCTTTGGAAGGAGCCGAAGGCATAAGGGATGACATGCTCTCTCGGAAATTTATCCGATCCAGAGAATCCGCAATAGATGCACGTGGGCATAGGTTCGATTTCACATTACAGTGAACTCAGTGTAGCCCGAAGGCTGCCGAGCGGCAAAATGGCAGCCAGTTCGACCGTGATAGAATCACTTTCGAATTTCGGCGACCCTCGTTGCAGCCCGAAAGCTCGCACCTTTACCAGCCGGGCAAGCTGGTGCCTGCCACGGTAAATGCAAACCGTCTTGCCGAGGCGGAGGAGCAGCCCAGCATGTTCACGTGGATTCCGATTTACACCGAGTTGGCAGAGAAGCTTCTCGCATATCGTGATCGCCAAAAAGAGCTACTCGGGATGATCGACGATTTGAAGAACGAGGGACTACAACCTGTCGGCGCGAAGGACAAAGACAAACACAACAAGCCGACGGTCCTCAAAGAGATCGATCCTTTCACCTTTTTCGCCAATTTCAACCGGGGCAGGTTCAAGGAGGACAAGAGACGCAAGATGTTGGAACGACTTCAAGCGAAGTTTAGTCTGACGTCAAAACTGCCCGAAGATTTTGATGGAATTCCCGTCGTACCTCCCTTTGGCGCATGGTTCTTCCCTTGGGGCAACGAACGGAGGACGGATGATATTCCGAGCCTTTGGGCGTTGGCGAAAGCGACCGTGTCCGACCCACCTGACAAGCTTGACCCCAAATTGTTCTTGCGCTGCCTCGACATCAAGACCGTCGGGCCGCCCAAGCTGACGATGGGAATGTTTTGGCTCAATCCACGACACTACGTTGCTCTCGACGAGAACAATAGGAAATTGTTCGAGAAAAACCATATCACTACCAAAGTGAACGACCTGCCGAGCTATCTCCAGCTAATCCAGAAGGTGAATGAAAAACTTGGCGCTGATTATCCGAAGATTTCACGTACCGCGTGGGAACAATCGAGTGGTCAAGTTCCGCCTCTGGATAAGAAGCAGTATTGGGCTGGAGGGGCATATTGGGACGGCGTAAGCAAGGTTGAAGAATTCAAACAAGGCAATTTCTGGCAAATCGGCTGGGATAAAGAGAACACGAAGCCTGCCGCAAAGCAGACTTGGGATCGTTTCGAGAATGTGAATGTCGGCGACGAATTAGCCATTAAGGGGCTGGGCGGACAATACGATCTCGTGATCTATTACGTCGGCGAGGTCATTGAAAAAACCGACGACGGCATTTTGCGGCTGAAAAAAAGTGACCGAACGCTCTATAAGGGGAAAGGCCCTAGCGGCCCACCTTGGTTCGACACGCTAGTCCCAATCACGCAACAGCCTGTCATCGATCTCATTTTCCACGGAAAGAAACAGCGAGATTCCGTTGTGGGTTCATCATCCCATTCCAATTCAAGTCCACCTGCAACGAATCTGATTCTTTGCGGTCCGCCGGGAACCGGCAAGACCTACCAGACTATTGAACGCTCGGTGAGAATCATTGATCCTGCGTTCTCGGGTGACCACGCCGCTTACAAACAGAAATTCGATCAGTTGATGCGCGACAAGCGGATAGCGTTCATCACGTTCCATCAATCGTATTCCTATGAAGATTTTGTCGAAGGGATTCGACCTGTTCTGGATCAGAAGGGTGCCGAGCCTCGGTACGAATGTCGGGCTGGAATCTTCAAGCAACTAGCCGTTGACGCGCTCTTCGATTGTCTTGAGCACGGGGACTCAGAACCCCCGAGCGAGGGCACATACTCGGATGAACAGAAGGCTCAGATTGTGCAGGACTTCTTAGTTCAAGGCGAGGGTGATGCCCACCATCTGAAGCCGGAATCAGAGTGGAAGCCATACGTTTTGATTATTGATGAGATCAACCGGGGGAACATCAGCAAGATTTTGGGGGAGTTGATAACGCTTATCGAGGGCGACAAGCGCCTACGGCACCGAAATGACCAGAACAGTTTGACTGTAACCCTGCCGTATTCTGGAAACAAGTTCGTGGTGCCTGCCAATCTATTCCTGCTGGCTACCATGAACACCGCTGACAAGAGCATTGCGCTGGTGGACGTGGCTCTACGTCGCCGATTTGACTTTGAGGAACTACAAGTGGACTTGGAGGTGTGCGAAAGCCTGACTGACAGAATGCGATCCGCGCTTGAGGAGCTTAACCAGCGAATCGTGTTGCGAAAGGATCGCGACCATCAAATTGGGCACGCGTACTTCATGAATGTTGCCGACGATGACAGCTTCAACCATACGTTTCGACGGCAGATCATTCCACTGTTGCAGGAGTATTTTTATAACGACTGGGACGGTCTCCGATACATCTTGGGCGAGAAATCGACGCCGAATGGTGGTTTCATCCGCAAGACCTCCAATGCCGCTGCACCGGAGGTGCGCACAAAATGGCAGTGGTTTTTCGACGCTAGCACAGACGATCTGAATTGTCTGCAAACCCTGTGCCAGAACTACGAAATTACCTAATTTAATGCGAGCAGAAAGGTGTCCGTGCCGATCCGCATCTCAGAGTGGTCACGCGTGGCGCTACACGACTTGCCAGAGAACATCCGCCGCGAAATTGAATATGCCGCTGAAGGATGGCGGCAACAGAATAGCCTGCCAGCCACTCCCCTTTCTTTTGCCGGCCATGGCGGAAGCCAGTTATGCACCCGGCAGTATGTAGGCGTTGTGGAGGTGAATGATGTTGTTATCGAGATATACCCGAAACTCGACGCCACCTTGATTGACGCCGACGAGGAGGAACGACTCCCCCCATCTGCGAAGATCGATTCGGTGATGCGCAATCTGTTATGGATTCTGGAGGTGGCAGATTATCGGGATTTAGCTGAGGCGCAAACTGCGCACCTTGAAGAGGCACCGACCTCATTCTTTGATCTGTTCGCCTTTTTGCTCGGTAAGAATCTTCTGCCAGAACTAGAGCGCGGAGTTCCCCATACCTATTTAACATTTGAAGACGATCTCAAGACGGTGCGGGGACGCATCGGATTCGTTGAACAGGTGACCCGCAACTGGAACCGCTTTGACCGAGTGCACTGCACGTGGGACGAATTCACCGCGAATATCGCTGTCAACCGCTTATTCAAATGCGCCTGTCGCTTTCTGAGCCAGCGAGTCAACTACTCAGAGGCGGCACGTCTGCTTCTGAGTTGTGAGGCACTTCTTGCTGACGTGGACGACGTTTCCGCAGTCACCGCGTTGCGGGACGTGGCGAACCTGCGGTTGGACAGATCGACAAACCGTTTCAGGACAGCGTTCGACCTCGCACAAAGGCTACTTGCTGGGATCGGTCATGATCTTGGTGCCGGGAGCACCAACACGTTCGTGTTTCTTTTAGACATGAATCGAGTCTTCGAGAGATATGTTCACGCTGTGTTGGAATCCCGTTTTGGCGTTGCCGTCCAAGAGCAGCTACCAGTAGGCGATTTGCTGCGCCTCCAAACGGGAGGCATGCGCCAACTGGCGGACTACTGTTGGCGGGCCTCCTCTGTCTGCTGGATTGGGGACGCAAAATATAAACACTTGGCAAAAGGGTGTTCTCACGCACTTCAATTCACCGATTTGGAAGTTCAATCTGACGAACCTGATGACGTGAATCGTTTGGCTGGACGGATTCTCAGCGCGGGTGACGTCAGGCAGCTTACGGTCTATGCGGAACTCTTTCGACGGAAAGCACATCTGACAGAAGCGCCGGAGTTGATGTTGCTTTATCCGTTTGTTGGCTCCGTAGCTGAATGCCTACCGGACTGCGTCATCACATGGAATGGCTCAAAATTCTGGCTTATGCCTGTTCTCGTGAAAGCCCAGACGTCGGTCGGTGATGCGATTCGGTTTCCTGCGTTGCAAGAAGTACTGGCTGGAGCCAATTGATTTGGTCGTGACTTTGATCCAAGCGTAGGCGACTTAGCGGACAGCTTTCCTCCGACCCTTACTTTTCCGTTTCACGATGCGCCGTTTGGCTTGGCGAGTCGAACGCGCTTTGCGCTTCTTCCGTTTTCGCGACCGTTTCGGCGGAGGTGCTTCGTTCAACTCTTCTAATTCCGCTTTCGCTACCAGCCACATGGGGTTTTCTTCGCCCGACGTGGCAGTGCCAGCAACCCACTCTTCCGTGTATTCGAGTGCCTTGCGAGTGCGTCTGGCCTTTAACTTTCCCTCAATCCACTGGAACCAAATCCACCAACGATGCTTGTTCGACAGCGAACGTCGATATTTTCGAGCCTGCTGTCCGTTAATGATTGTGATCTCTTCGTGGTGCCGGACGCACAGCCGCTTGGTAACTGGCGGGTCATAGGTGATGTGGTGTTCGTGTGCTGCCCAATCGGTGCAAGAGGGGAAGGCGCACCTCGGCGGTTCTGGTAACGTCATTGGCGGATCATCGGCCTCTACCGGACATTGTACATCGGAGGAAATTATTCCGAATAATCAGGCGTTCGTGAATGGTGCGGCGGCTGCTAGTTCGTCGTGCTAACATTTCGTTAACAGCGAGGCCCTGTGCCGATTCTAGTTGAGAAGGCGTTCGAGGCGTTCGTCATCAAGTATGGCGGCGAGTTGGTAAGCAAGCTCATTTCTAATGAGAATCCACCAAAGAACGCCGATTATCTCTTTCGCACGCCATTGGTCATTGCGGAGCTAAAAGTTGTTGAGCGGGATGCCTTCACTCCTCAGGACAAGGAAAAGCTAGACAGGCTCGTCAACGGTTGGATAAAACAGCGTTTGATTGGCCCCATCTTTGGGACGGCGCAAATCGAACTCAGAAAACTACCTCCGCCATGCCAGCGAGACTGGCTCGGCCTGCACATGGCTCCTTGGAAAAGAAAGCTGGAGGACGCCAACAAGCAAATCAAGAAAACGAAATCTCTTTTGAATCTACCCGACGCATGCGGAATTCTATTTCTCGTTGACGATTCTGCTCGCTCGTTTGCCCCAGAGGATGTGATGGGCTTCATTGCTCGCACTTTGCAGTCCAGAAAATCGGACGGCAGTCAAATCTACTCTCATCTCGACCGTATTGTATATTTTTCAGTGAATCCGAGAGCAGTGACAAAGGATGGTGTTGGGCTAAATTTCTGGATGCCTGCCTATCGCCACGCAGATGAGAGAGTCATTTCTGAATTCCTTGAGAATTTCCGACGGGGGTGGGTTCAATTTCATGCCGATCTTCTTGGCACGAAAGCCGTTCAGATGTCACAGGACGACCCAAAATTCAACGGGACTTGGGCGAATGGTTTGCACGGCTTGCGGATACGGACTTGATGGGGGGCCTTGACACGTCCCGAAGAGGCAATGTTAGCATTCCAGCAGGACGACAAATCCATGTTGCAGCCGCAATTTCAAAACACCCGGCTGAATTACGTCGGAGTCATTGACCGGAAAGCGGATGAAGTGCGGCGGTGGGTCAGTGAGCACTTTGATGGCACGGAGCGTTACAGCATTCTGCGAGCGCCGAACTCTATTGACCTTCGGATCGCAATCTCGTCGCCACGAGCAAAGGATTTGTTTCTGAAACTACACGCGGATGTGTTTCACACTTTCACACCGCCCACGCCAATGCTGCAAGAAAACGGTGAATGGATCGCATGGTTAGGGTTTTCGGAGCCGCTTATTCCAACTAACTACGTTTCGATACACTGAGTCCCTGCCCGAAGCACACGGCAAACTACATCCCGCCTAGTATTGGCAAGCTACCACTCTTGGCAAATAACTTGACTTAGCTGTTGTCAGGAAATTAAATGACCACATGCCCTCGGCGCACTCCCTCGAATCGTTCAAAGCAGAGTTGACCCGTCTCACGTCCTCCTTCCGCAAGAATCTCTCCCACCTGAAGAGTGAAGCCTACGATGAATCGGCTCTGCGCAACGATTTTCTCAACCCCTTTTGGCGTGCGCTTGGCTGGGATGTAGAAAACATGCAAGGCGTCACTCAACCGCTCAGAGAGGTTCAGATTGAAAGCAGAGTGGACATCGCAGGCCGAAAGAAACGTGCAGATTATCTGTTCCGCACCGATGGCATTGATCGATTTGTGTGTGAAGCAAAAAATCCCAGAGAAGACCTTTCTGGTAAAGACGCTTACCAAGCGCAACGTTACGCCTTCAACTTGAAGCTGCTGATCTCCGCGCTGACCAACTTTGAATCAATAAAACTCTTCGTCGTGGGCGGGAAGCCTGACCAAGCTGCTCCGTGGGATGTCTGCAAGCAATGGAACTTCTTGGAATATGAAGCCAAGGCGCAAGAACTCTGGGATTTGTTCTCGCGGGACAACGTTGCTTCTGGTTCATTGGACAAGTTTGTCGCCAGTCTGCCCAAGAAAACAATCAAAGGAAAGGCGCGGCAAGGCTGGCACATCGTTCCCGACCGTGTGCGCACAGTTGATGCCGACTTTCTAGCCTACATTGAAGAGGAGCGGGAAGAGCTTGCAAAGGACTTAGTCCGCTCAAACAAGAAAACAAAATGGACGGACGAGCTTCTAAACGAATGTGTTCAACGTATTCTCGATAGAATTCTATTTGTCCGGATTTGCGAGGACCGGGACATCGACACGGGACGCTCTTTGGAGCTAATGCTGGCGGAATGGGAGCAGATTCATGCGGCTCGCCCAACCTTGTATTCACGCTTAGTGTCCCATTTCAACATTCTTGATCAAAGCTTCAACGGAGCTTTATTTCGGAAGGGACATCCGTCCGAAAGGCTTCTGGTGTCAGACAAGTTTCTAGCGGGTCTCGTTAGAGACTTATCCAGCGAAGACTCCCCGTACCTGTTTAGCACTTTGCCCGTGGAGATTCTTGGTTCTGTCTATGAACAGTTCATCGGGAAAGTTGTTCGGCTCACGAATGGCGGGAATGTAAAGGTCGAATTAAAGCCCGAAGTTCGGAACGCCGGGGGAATTTATTACACTCCATCTTACGTCGTCGAGTACATTGTTGGAGAGACAGTTGGCAAAGCACTCGATGGCAAGACTCCAAGAGAAATTACAAGTCTCCGATTTCTTGACCCCGCGTGTGGCTCGGGCAGTTTTCTCATTCGAGTTTTTGAAAATATCTGCCAGTATCATCTTCAGTGGTTTCAAGACAATCCCAAGCAACAGCACAAAGACCTGTGTTACCGAGATGGACAGAGTAGCCTACACCTCACTACTCACCTGAAACGCCAAATAATGCTAAACAACATTTTTGGCCTCGACCTAGATTATCAGGCCGTTGAAGTCACGATGTTGTCCCTTTACCTCAAAATTTTGGAGGGAGAAACCCGCACAACTCTTGGTCAGCAACGAGGATTTTTCCCTAAAGAGACTTTTCTGCCTGACCTATCAGCGAACATTAAATGCGGCAATTCCCTAATCGGTTCCCGGATTGCCCAGGGCCAGTTATCTCTGTTGAGTGCAGGACAGGAACTTCAATTGGATAGCTTTGATTGGCAGAGTGAGTTGCCTCAGGTGATGAAGTCGGGCGGTTTCGATGTGATTCTTGGAAACCCACCTTACGGTGCATCGCTAACTGATGAAGAAGCCTCGTATCTGAGCGACGCATTCATCGCAACGACGAAAGATTTGGATACCTATGGTCTGTTCATGGAGCAAGCAACGAACAAGACCAAACCTTTTGGCTACGTTTCGATGATAGTCCCTACTGGTTGGTATAGCGGCCCGAAGTTCAGCAAGCTTCGGAAGTTCGTCGCGACCCAAACCGACCCCAAGTCTTTCGTTAACCTTCCGTATGACGTTTTCAAAGACGCATGGGTAGACACCACGATTTTTGTGGCGAGGAAGCGCAAAGTTCCTTCACCATGGCCGCGCACGGAAAAGTGCGACGTGACAATCCGCACCTTCGCAAAGCGCCACAAAATTCGGACTGTCCACGAGTTCCACGAAAGCCTGTCGAGTGCCGATCTTTCCGAGTGGTTTGCAACAGGCGGCGATGAGTATCTGACCTACGCTGACGCCCGGACGACTCACCTGCTTCAAAAGCTGTCCACAAATGGGGTCAAAGTCCTTGGCGACTGTGCTGATGTGCAGCGCGGAGTTACACCATTTAACTTGAGCGATAAGAAAAGGTGGGCTGCCAGCCGTCCGGCTTTCGATGGGACAGTGCGCCGCTACACTCTTGAACGAGGCCCACAATGTTTCATTCGTTTTGACGATTCGTTGGCAGAGCCAAAACCGGAGCGTTATTTCCTCGGGTCACGGCTACTACTTCGTGAGTTGATAAGTAGGCAGTTCCGCCTTCAAGCAATGATGGTGGAAGAAGACTTTGTGACAAACAAGTCGATGCAAAGCATTCTTTGCATCGAAGGCGGCCCGGACTTGGAGTACTTGTTAGGATGTTTGAACAGCCGTCTGATCTCTTGGTATTTCCTCCATCGTTCCAACATTGCTCAAAGAGATGACTTTCCAAAGATTGTGCTAAAGGAATCTCGATCATTACCCATACCAGTTGTAACTGGCAAAAATAGGAAAGAAGCGGAGGGGCTTTCAAGTGAGGTGAAGCAGATGCTCGCTTTGCAAGCAAAGGCTGCAACTTCTCAGAGCGAGCATGAATCCGACAAACTTAAACGACAGATCGCCGCAACTGACAGCCGCATCGACCAGATGGTGTATAGCCTTTACGGACTAAACGAGAAAGAGGTTGCCGTAATCGAGAAATCTGAATCATCAACAGAAGACGTTTAGCCCTAAACTGCACGGCTACTATCACTCGTTCCACCTCTTACAGATGAATGGCTCCTTCCAAAATCAGATTTGCCGCGACTTCGCCATCCTCTTCCTCAAACTCGACTTGAGTAACCTCGTCATCATCTGGACGAAGCCGAATCTCAACTTTGCGAGGATCAGCCTTTTTCAGAGTTAGGTCGTAGAGTTCTTGAACCGTCATTCTGTCACCTCGATGAGTGCTCACCGCCGTCGTCTAAAACGTTCAGTTCCAGACTAGGCGGTATCTTACCAACCGCCTTCCATCGAACAAAGCGCTTCGGAGCCATCAGCACGATGGAGTCGAAGCCCTTCTTCATTGCGGCGTTCCTCCACTTTGCGTCATGGGCGGCGATTTGCTTCAGGGTCATGTCGTCATGCTGAGGCGGGATGCCGAGTGTCTTTGCAATTCTCTTCTCGTCTCCAATCAGAGCCTTTGAGATCGCAACTCTTTCTGGCTCGTCGAGGGGACGACCCCAAAACTCCGCCGCCGCAAAACTCACCGAATAGAATTTCCCTCGTTTCTTGTAGGCGTCGGGGTCAACGGGCGGGACATGCCACCAATTCTTCCTGTTAACGTAGGCGACGAGTTTGTCGTAGAACTCCTTTCTCATTCCACCTTCTCCACTTTTAATGCTTCGAGCCTGTCGAACCCGCTGAGACATGCTGAAGCTTCTCTACGAGCCTTACCAACCCCAGCGTATCTTGGCAGCAATATTCCAGCAACGCTCTACTGATCCTCTCGCACTCGTCCCGATCGAATCCACCGTTTACTAGCACCTCCCAAGCCAGTCCGGCGGCCTGCCCGTCCGCCACATCCATCGCCTCGTAAGTCATCTCAGGCACAAGCGCAGGGAGCACCGCTTTCAGCGAGTAGGAGCCGCCGAATGCCGGATGATAAACGTGGTCGCTGGCGCACCATGAAGATCGCCGACGACCCAAAGGTTTACGAATGGTGGTACTTCGACATTCACAACCATGATGGGACGGTTATCACCGGCTCTTCAATTGTGCTTCGGCCGTCAGTTGCTGCAAACCAACTAAGTCAGGCACAGGGATGGTTCCTGAATCTGGCATTTCCTCACCTCTCGGACGGCGCGACTTGCTAACCGTAGCCAAATTCCCATGCAGCTAGGCAGCAACGCACGAATCTAGCTATCTTCCCAGCAGATCAGTAGGTTAAGTTGAATATCTATTACGACGTCTATGCGGCAGATCTAATGCCAGCGATACTGTACGTCGCAAGTAACGATGTCAACAGAAAACAAGCGAAGGCACCCTGGTCAAAGAGCGCCGAGCGAATTCAAGAAACAGACCGAATTGATTCGAAAGCCGCTTGCGCTCAAACGACAATGTCCCTTCCTAGTACAACGATATCCGCACTCTTTTTCCTTCGCGGCGCGCTATTTTTCTTTGATCTATCAAACCGGCTTGCCGTAGCGTTGCCTTCGCTGAAAAGCTTGCTGGAGCAAGGAGATTACTTGGCCGAAGATTTCTTCGGGAAGTCCCAATTTCACCAATGCGGCGTCGACCAGATGCGCAACCTCGTCGGTGTCTCGTCCGGCCAGATACTTCGCCCAGATTTCCGGTGACGAGTTGGATAAATGTGCCCCGACAGAAGTTGCAATGGCGCTCCGATTCGAGCCACTGGGAGAAAGCGCGAAGTCCCACGTGGCGAGGAACGCAGGAACCTCCCGTACTACATAGGAGACGAGCTCAGTACCCATACCTGTCAGTCGTATCAGAGGCTCGGCGATGTCTCGATGGGCGAGTCCGATTTCACTAACGAGGTGTCGAGACAGATCTGGGTACTCAGCCAGGTCCTCCGGTTTCGCGTCTCGCACGTACTTCGCGAGCTCCTCTTGAATTTCCTGGCGCGCGAGAAGCAACCTTCGCGACCAGGCTTCGGATGATGAAAGCTTGATCTGAAGGCGTGTCAAGTCGCCACGAGACGCTTCATTCGACTCCGGAGGTGAGGTCTGGGACTGGAGCGCAGCTAGTTCGTTCAATCCCAATTGAAGTAATCTGACGTCTTGGCAGTGGAAGGCGGCGGCGCGAAAACTTCGAACCTTAGCCTCCGGTGAATCGCCCAGACCGATTCTTCGATCTAATTCCGAATCCAGCACTAGAAGGTCTATCGGTATTGGTTTGCCGTTCCGTGAAAGGGATTGGATGGCGCTTCGAACGGACTGCCGGGCGTCCTCGAACTCCCTCAGTTCAAACTGCGCTCGCGCTTCGATTGCGTACAATGGACTTAAAGGTGTGCGGCGCTTTTGCTCGCGGGCGATTGACAATGCTCGATCGGGCATCCCTCTGGCCAGAAAATCTTGAGCCCGGCGTGAGGCTCGACGCTCCTTGGATTCGACATCGGCCCTGCTCCAATTGTCATCTAGCAGTTCGAAGTCGGTACGTGAGGCCAGGTACCGCTGCGCTTGCACTGATAAATCGTCCCACGGGCCTGCAAGGTGTTCCTCAACTCCTGTAATCCAACGTTCGTCAACAGATCTTACATCTTCACCTATTGCTAGCCGGTGGTAGATTTCTTCTGCACGACTGATGGGATCCGTCCGGCTACCGTAATATTGGATTGCCTTCCGTTGGATCTCGAGAACCTTTTGTGGTGCGTCAGCCACTAGAAGCCCGATCATCAACTGGCGGAGTTCCGGCCGATGACGCAATGATCCGTCCTCTGAAGGTCCGACTATGGCAACTTCTCGCTTCAATTCGCTGAACAACTCTTGCGCTCGTTCAGCATCCACGCCCGTGACCCCACACGATTCTGCAAGCACTTCTTGGATAAGATCTGGAGTGATCCGACGTAAAATGAGACCTGGGTGCGAGAGCTTACGGACGTCCTCGTTGCCTATGTGCTGAAGGACACGGCGATACAGTATTCCCTGCACGAGTCTCTTGCTAACTCGACTTGGAATCAATGAAGGGTCTGCAGCGATCTCCGAATCTGCCGTAATCACCTCAGCCGCCAACTTGAGAGTCAGCGGGTTTCGGCCGACCTGATCGATCACGTGGCGGGCTGTTGCCGGGTCACGGATTTCGCGAGACTTGAGGTACGACATCGCCGACTCGAAATCTAATTCTGTGAGATGCACCTCCTCAACCTCAAGCTTTCGCCTTTTGTCCATGGGGGCGCGCCCTGCAATCACCGTCCTGAGTCGTGGGACGCAAGCGCGCAAAGCCCTCAGAAACTCCCACAGATTCTCAACATGGTCTTGGCTTCGGAACTGCACTCGTTCAAACGTATCCAGCACTAGCAAGAGAGTTTTGTCGAGGCCAACGGACGAGGACACAACTCCCGAGAAGTCTTGGAGGAAGTTGCTGCGAGCAGCATCACTGATCCGCCACTGCACGAGTGTTGACCCCTTATTTGCAGGGTCGCTCGCTCGCGCAACCCGCGTAAGCTCAGCCAGGATGTCGTCGTGTGTTGCAATGAAGTTGCGCCGCGATTCCGGGTATTGCACCGCGAGCTGCCTAGCAACCTCCGCCAGCAGTGTCAGGGGTTCTCTGCCGAGAAGGTTGGGGCGATCTAGATCCAAATAGGCGAAGGCAGTCCGTTCCGTCTTGGTTTCAACTGCATGATCAAGAATGAATTTCGCGAGCAGCGTCGATTTTCCCACGCCGCCGGGTCCGTAGATCAGGAGGGGGGGCTTCGCTTGCAAGTTGAATAGTTGGCGCAAAGAGCGACCAATCGTTGAATAGACAGAGCCAGGGCCCAAGAGGCCCACGTAGTCGCTAAGGGCATCCAATTGGTCCTGACGCCCGCGAAAATGCTCGTCCACGAGAAACCGGAATGGCGCTATCAAAGACACCCACTCAATGCGCTCTTGTAATTCTTCTCTGGGGGGCAAGTCCGGTAAGATTTCCCCCAGCCAGTCAATGACCTGCATGGTACTCGAGAGCTGGGAGGAGGTTTGCTCCGAGATAGGAGGTGCTTCGCCCTTGAGATAGCGCTCGAGCATTTTCTGTAAGGTGACCTTAGGCCGCCGCGGATTAGCCTTCAGGCAGGCGACCATCGCTCGACGATCTTTCAAGCTTTGTAACACTTGCCTTCGCACGTCACCCCGCAGTGACCATATAGCGTTGACATTGCTGTCGTAGGTGACTGTGCTGGTGGCGATGAGTTCTTGGAAGCTTGCTTCCAACTCGGCCGGCGAAGGTTTGCCCACTGGTCGAATTTCTTCGGGGTCAAAGGAAGCGAGAACCGCGGCGGCTTTCAAGAACGGGGATGGAAATGTCCCCTTCGCAGCCTCTATCTCTGGTTTGTTAGCCATCGGGTTCACACCAGTCCGTCGTGTGGAAATTTCAGTTTAAGCTTTTCAACGACAGCCTCCGCGAGTTTTCGGGTGAACTCGGCGGTTCCTCGGCTTGCTTGTACCTCAGCCCAGGTCTCGCTCGCGAGGATTGCGGGCTCATCGGCCTGTTGGATCCCGCGATGCTCGTAAAAATCGGCGAAGAACTGACCCAGTTCGGTTTCGTTGATCTCTTTCAATCGCTCAACCACGACGTCTCGTAATATGTCTGCAGGTATGCGATCCTCGTGATACTCAAGAAGGATGAGCCGCAGCCGGTCCCGGTTAGCGCATGCCTGCATGAGATGTTGGATGAATTCGTGGGTGGCTTTGGGCACATCCTGATGTTCGAAACCGTCGAGGACGACCCAACACGGCTTGCCACTCGTTTCGGCCTGACTTGCAAGCCACCCAGCTAGATTAAAGGACCACCAAGCCTCTTGTGCCTCTTGGAGAAAGATATCGTTCTCGAGCGAAAACCCCAGCTTCATCGCTAACGACTGCACGAGTTGATCAGGCCTAATTTGTCTCGAAGGAGCTCTTTTCAAATCGATTTCGCCGAACTCGCTGCCTGGAGTGTTACTAACCACATAGCTGATGAGATGGAGCGAGTGAGACTTTCCAAGGCCTGATGACCCGTTCACCGAGAGGATGCGCGGACCACCAGTCTCCTTCATGCGACTGATGTGTTTGCGGAAATCGCGTCGGTTGATGAAGACCCGCGATTGGTGGACCACGCAGCTACTGCACGTGTCCCCTGGCTTGTTTTTTGCAACCGATTTGGCTCCTTCCGCACTTGTGTGCACCAAGTCATCCACGGCCCTCAATAGCGAGTTGTCCGGATTGTGTTTCCGTGCGGCTGCAGTGAGTTTCGGAACCGCATCGTGCGCTTCGGCCCAGCGGACGACCGCCAGTACGACGGCTCTGCGCTTAAGGGACGGTGGCGCGATGTCGCGAAGGTCCTTGTTAAACTCAAAGCTTAGTAACTCCTCGAGTTCCTCATACGAGGGAAGCGCCTTGGCTATGGCCTCCACCACTTTGAACCGCTGATCTCCCCCTAGTGGCACGCGAACCCCCTCCTCGGAGAGGTAGGCTGTGATTTACGCGCACTGATGTTGAGGTGTTTCAAGATATCGAGCTTGCCAGTCGCGGCGGCTTCTAGGAGTTCAAGGCTTAAATCAGGGGACTCGCAGAAAATTCCGTTTGTTCGCTTGAGAGCCTCTTCTGACACGGAAAGCCTCCGGCTGTCAATCGGAGGCATGAGCCAATGCAAACGCTCACGCCCTTTGAGTTGTTCTTCCGTTGGTAATTACGGAGATTGATAAGTCACTCTACCAACATCTACCTCGTTTTTCGAGTTTTTTCTCTTCAAGCAAAGGTCATGTTCGCGTCCAAGCTGAGACGCGTACCGTGCAATAACGAGAGCTGCTGCGCGTAACCCGCCTCTAAATACCGTGCAGCATAGTGAAGGCCGATTGCGTTACCCGTCTCGAGATCGACCAAGGGAGCGCCGCCCATGCCGCCGGAACTGGTGCAGTCGTGAGCGAGCATCGATTGCTTCTGTTGTCTATTCTTCTGCGAAGATGCTTTCAATATCTTTCCTGGACACAGCCGCTTCACGTCAGAAATATTCTCAAGAACTCCACGCATGAACTCGTCCGGGCGACGTGAGTCTCGTGATGGATACCCGACCAAATAGACGTTACGCTCGGGTCCAACGCTCTTGTCGGCCGCCAACGTAAGGGGCGGAGGAAGATGTCCGCGACTATCCACCTCTAGAAAGGCTACTCCTAGATTCGCATCTACACCGATAATGCCAATCATAGCGTGGTCGGCCTTAGCGGCCGAGCCGTATTCCTGGAGAAAGTCAATCTGCACTCCAAGAGTGCTTTGCAGCTTCCACCGATTGCCGTCTTCCTCCCCAAACATGGACGCCATATAATCTGGTACTGCTACGACTGTCGGACCGACGAGAAACCCTGTTCCAATCCAAGGATGTGGACCGTGGAGCATCTCAATTCTCCCGGTAGCGGCAATTGCACGCCGAATCGTTGCGCGATGCTTTTCGAGAATACGCCAGGGTCCCGGGGGTTGAGAGAAATCACCGTTTTGGACTAATAGCGCTGGCCGACCTGCGGCCAGCACAATAGTCTCGAGTCCCGTTTGCTCCTCCTCCGTCAAGCTTGGAATTTGTTCTTGTTCGGTCATTCTCTTAATAGCGCGTTTGCCGGCTTCTAGCACAACTCGGGTCGCATCGGGATCTGTCGTTGGCAACATCTGTTGAAGGGCTTTCACGAGGTCGTTGAGATTGTTCAACAGTGCCGGCAAGTCCTGGATATTTCGAAGCTGCCGTATGCTTGCCTGGGTGGCTTCCTGTTGGGGGCGGCGCCGAACCTTGTCGAGCAGAGGCGGGAGGTCTCGCGTGACAGCTAGGTTGTCGGGAAACATTTCGATGGCGCCCTGGAGGAGATCCTCCATCTTAGTACTAGCGTTCGCCCACTCCACAGTCTGGATAATCATCACGGAGAGAACAGCAGGCCCGGTGATCTTGTGGAGTGTGGTTCCAAGTTGCCGCCAGACAAATTCCTGAAGCGTATCCGGTGTAGTGATCGCAGACTCCAAGGCGTCCAAAAGTGCTGTCCGCTCTTTTTTTTCGAAATCCACGACTACCTATTGTAGCATTACCTCGCAGCTCAACAGACCAAGGCGTTTCGGAGCTAGTTCGTCGGACGGTCGAAAGCGTCGCTTTTCATAGGAGTTGGAATTGTGGAGCTAACCAAACAGCAGCGCGAAGCTCTAACGCGAGCTCTGGCGAAAGCATTTCCGTCTGCGGAAGACCTAGACGTGCTAACCCAGTTCAAATTGGGAGTGCGGTTGAATCAGATCAGCGAACCCAACCGCCATCAAACGCTTGTACTACGCGTCGTGAACTGGGTCGAGGCTCATGACAAGTTATTTCCAGATCTGATTGTTGGCGCACTCAATCAGAACGCAGAGAACGACGACCTGCAACAAGTAGCAAGAGATTATGGTCTCGATGAAGGAGCGGGTGAGTTCGAAGCCAGGATTCTGAAAGAAGTCTCGGTTTCCGATGTGGAAACCTGGCGGGCCAAGATGATGCGCTGTGAGCGCGCAGTCTGTCGCGTCGAGCTGCGCGGCGAATCCAATGGAACTGGATTCTTGATCGGTAAGGACCAGGTCATAACAAATCATCACGTCCTCGACCCAGTATGGAGCGGAGACTATACGGCTGCAGAGGTTGGTGTCCGATTCGACTTTAAGCTCCAGAAAGATGGCAAGAGGGTGCAGGATGGTGTGGAATACAGCCTGGTCGCTGGTGACAGTTGGTACGAGGCTACGAGCGAAGATCGAGAGCTGGATTACGTTATCCTGCGCTTGGCGAAGAGAGCGGCGGATGGCTCAATTAGCGGGCAGCCTGGGGCTCCCATTCGTGGCTTTCTTGAACCAATCGCCTGGCAGTTCAATATCGGACAGCCACTATTCATAATTCAACATCCAGATGGATCACCACTGAAATTTGCTGCCGGCAGCATCACAGCCGATCCGGCAAAACCCGACCGTGTCGCGCATAACGTGACAACTGAGCGGGGTTCGTCCGGTTCTCCTTGTTTCACCAGTGACTGGAAAGTTGTGGCCCTCCACCATTGGGGAAGGGAGAACGATCACAATCGGGCAGTCACGTTTTCGGCCATATTGAACCACTTAGCACAGCAGGGCGTACAAATTAGGAAGTGACGCGAGAGCCTTCACGTGACGTAAGCGCGTGGCAAAACACGGCTGGCTTCACCAAAAGCCCGTTCAGGAGTATCAGCCTATGTCTTCCAACGAGCAGGTGAATGTAAGACGACGAATTGTGACCTCGAATAGCATCGGTCCCGATGCTACGCTCCTCGGCGACGAGCGAGGATTAGAAAGTCTTGGCCGAGAGAACCTTGAGCGGCGGATACTTTACGCACGTTACGAACAACTCCTCAAGAAGATCCGCACGGAAACAAGGAGAGTCGGGTCCGACAGGGTTATGGTGGCGCTACAAGATCGCGATGCGTCTCGGGTTCAAAGTGAGCTTGCGCGGCAGGCAACCGACGTACGTCCGCTTCACTCAGGAGGATTGGAAGCAAAGTTCGGCACGGGTCTGCGAGGCGGAGATTGGTTCGGATGGTTGAAGAGTACGCTCAATTGGGTTGATCGTGAGAATGCTCATCCCATTCTGCGGGCATCGGAGACCGTGCCTGCAAAATTCCCAGATGTTGCTCGCGTGGCTATGGCGGGCGATTGGGGCACCGGTCTATACGGTGCTCCTGAGATTGCGAAGCAGATTCGAAGACTTGGCAAGTTTCAGCTCCTTTTGCACCTAGGAGACGTTTATTACGCAGGGACGAAAGAAGAGGTGCAGGAGCGAATGCTCGATTTATGGCCTCGAGACGCCGGTGAAATGACGCGTGTCTTGAATTCGAATCATGAGATGTATTCCGGCGGGTACGGATACTTTGACTTGGAGCTTCCTGCATTCGGTCAGCAGTCGAGCTACTTTGCTTTTCAGAACAATCACTGGCTGCTCATGTTTTTAGACACAGCATACGTTGATCATGACATCGATGCGGACCAAGTGGGTTGGCTGAACGCCGTCATCGAAAAAGGTGACAGGAGAAAAATTGTGATGTTCTCGCATCAACAACTCTTCTCTCGACTTGACTGTCAGGGGCCGAAACTCAAGAAAGCACTTTTGCACCTTTTGGAAAGCCGAATGATCACTGCTTGGTATTGGGGTCACGAGCATCAGTGTGTGCTATACGATCCGCATCCCGATTACAAATTGGTAGCTCGCTGTTTGGGCAACGGGGGTATTCCAGAGCCGCGCAAAGATATAGTCACGCAATCAGAGACTGAGCGAATCGTTGACAGTCTTTCCTGGAAACGACTTGCTGGGACTGAAAACAGCCCATCATGTCTTGTGCTGGATGGTCCGAACGAATTTGTTGAGGGCGAGGAGCACAAGTTCGGACCTCATGGATTCATGACGCTCGACTTTGACGGCCCGGTACTGAAAGAAAGGGTGATCTCTGCCAACGGTGCCGAACTCTTTGTGAATGAAGTAAAATGAATTTCTCCAACCGGAACTCGTGCAGACATCAAGTTGCCTGTTCGTTCAGAATGGTCACATTCGAAAGCGGAGCTGCAGTCTAAGAGGAACTATCGTTTTACTCAAGGAAACTGCGGCCGTCCACACCAATAGTTCCTTAGATTCCGTCGATTCGATCGCCACCGCCCCGACCAACCATCTTCCTGATTGGTAGGCACTCAACAAAAACGCGAGGGGCAAATAACCTCGATGATCCGATAATCCGGTTCGTAGGTGAATTCTATCAGCGGCACGAGTGACAACCGGATTCTGGGGACGTGGGTTCGATCCCCACCGCCCCTACCATCCATCTTCCTGATGGATGGACACTTAACAAAAATACGCGGGGGCAAAAAGGGGCAGATTAGCCGGATGATCCGGTTCTTGTGTTTCTTTGCAGCGGCACGAGTGACAACCGGACGCGTCAATTGCAGCGTTCAAGGATCTGAAGTCCGCCTCTGGGCAGTGCCGATGGTCAGATTCCTGGCGTACCGGAGTCCTTTACTCGGAGTGAAAACGCAGACTATAGTGTGGGGACCGCCCGCGCGCGACTCTCCCGGGGCAATACTTGAAGAGGCTTTAGTGGATTCAGGTAGCGCACAATCAGCTTTGGGGCTGCTTGCTTTTTTTCGCAAGCGGTCGACTTTTTACGGACTCTTGCTTGCGAATCTATCCGTTCCTACTCTTTTTCTTATAGCAGGATTTGTACATACGCGGACTGCCGCCCCAACTGCCGAGGTGCCGTCCCTATTCAGCTCACCTGATGCAACGTGGGTTGACCTTATGTCGGACTCTGAGGCGCAGGTCTCAACAAACACGTTGGCCCCGGTCTTATACGCAACTTTTCCTTCGGAGATTATCCCTGAAACGCTCGTGCTCAGTGACGGCTCGGGGCGGAATTTACGCGATGAAGTACGCTTTTGGGGAGGCAAGGCAGAAGTTACGTCGAAGCAGTTCTTGTTTGTTCCAGAATTTGATTTTTATCCAGGGCCCCTGATATTTGACCTGTCGTATAAGACTGTCCAGGGTGAAACTCGCCACTTTGAGAAGCACACCAACCTCACGTTCGTGGAAGACTTCTCTCGGCCACTGGATCGCCGTTTTTGGACGATGCAACAAGGTATTACACCAAAGCGCTGGAAAGATATAGATGCGGTGTCGCTTGAACCTGGAGATAGAGAAAAGAGCGCTCTTGTATTCGCAAAATCCTATCGAAATAATGCTCATGTCATGTTGCAGTTCGTTCCGGCAACCATAACGCCCAACCTGAGCGTGTCGTTCAATGAGAGAACAGCATTCATAATTGGCGATGGAACAAACGACCAAATAAAGTTTAAGCACGGCCTCGTATTGCCCAACACACCCAACCGCTATTTCCAGAAGGTGTGGCCAATCTCTCCACTGAAGCCCGGTGAGTTGTACACAGTTCAGCTAAGCCGAGCGGCAACAAACTACTCGTTGGTGCTCACAGACACACACGGCACCGTTTACAGTTCGATCTCTTTCAGCGACGACAAAACAGACGTATTCGAAGAGCGGTTTCCAGTGATTTCCGTATGGGTCTTTCGAAACAATCATAGTTCAGTAGTTGCAGAAACATATCTTCATCGTATGACCGTGTTTTTCCCCTCCATATGACGGCAAGAGGCAAAAATCGGACCCGCGAGGCCCTTCGGAAGGTGCTGAAGGCCATTCTTAAGAAAGTCCTCGGAGATGACCTCGGGTCGATGGCATTCGAGCAATTCAAAGGGGTTGGTCCGTCTGCGCTTCTCGCCACACTTCTCTTGATCTCGATAATTGCGTCGATCTACTGGTTGCCATCGTTCTACCAGAAGGCGGTCGAGGTGAGTTCATTGTTCCCAGGCGAGGTTACGGTCAAGTTCCTAGACCCGGTCCCTCAGTTCCAGGGAACAAGAGATCCGGTTTCAATTCGAGTTCAGCTGGTAGCCAAATCCAATGTTACTTTGCCGATAGCCGCTAATCAGGTTGGGATTTTCCAGGAACCGTCTGAAGAACTCTATTTCGATCAGAGCATCCTCCATCTTGATTCCGAGGAATTCAAAGCAAATTCGCTCGCGCCTGCGGAGTACCAAGTGTTTGCTAAATTCACTGGTACCTCCAAATTCAAGCCAGCGAAAAGCAAAGGGCTTCGCTTTGTTCTTTTTGATCAGCCAGATGTTAAGGAAGAAAAGGCGTGGATGCCGACATTTCGAGACAGCATTGATGCGCCTTATCGACAAAAGTGGTTCGCGGTTCACCCCAAACTTGGTCAAAACCTTAGCCAGGTCCTCCAGATTTCGGCTCAGCGGGACACTGAACTTAAAGACACGCCGTTCATTTGGTACCAACACCAAGTCGGGTTTCCATGCGAAATTGGCTTCACAATGCGTCCGCTTCAAGCTGGCGCTCAGTTAGCAATTTCCTTGAATGACCAGCTTGTGTTTGTGATAGACACCGAAGCCCAATTTCGCCTGTCCGCGTGGGAGCGCGATCTTAGTAGCACCGATCCCGCTAAACGGATACAACTGGAATCCGAAGGCCAGAAACTGGAATCCGTTCTCCTACCAGTGGACGTTAGATCAGCTGAGAATCGCTATACACGAGTCCAGCTTCGATTATCTAGTACAGAACTCGCGCGCTATAAGTTGGCAGTGACATTGCTAGGTGTTGCACCCGGAAAGGATGCCACAACCCAGATCTCGTTTGTTTTAGGTACTCCGCTCCCGAGGATGGGCCGAGTGGGGCTCGGCGCATCTCGCATGTCCAATGGCGTTGAAATTGGAGATCTGTATCTGTACGCAGTACGGGAGCACTAGCACTCCCATTCGGGGTGAGAGGTATCGTGGCTACCTTTCGAGAACGCGATACTCTATTGCTGTCCGTTTCTGGACTCGCCGCCTTCTGGATTTGTGTTCGAAGCTATCGCCTTCTTTTTAGTCTGCATGGAGCAGCCGGTTTTGATGGGCATTATTATGTTCTGCAAGTTGACAGCATCTTGCACAACGGTTTTCCTCGCTTACATACACTGACTCCTGCCGCGTTTTACCTCCTGGCTATCTTTGTCAGATTCGCAGGCAATACCATATCGGGAATCAAGGTTGCCATAATAATAGGAACTGTCTGTCTATTTGTGCTTGTAGGGTTAGCGGCTTACAAAGACTGTGGCAATCGATGGGCGGCACTAGCCGGGGCAATTTTGGCATTGACCGCAGCTCCTTTCAGTTATCTGCAAGTTGAATTTGTCAGCACTCTAGTCGGGTTGATCGCCGTCTTTTGTGCGATGTTGATGCTGACGGCTCACCTGCGCTCGCGGCGCATCGATTCGCTAGTTCTTGGCTTAGGCTGCCTGTTGACTGCCGCTCTCAGTCACATGACTACCGCGGTCATCGCCCTTCTATTGCTTGCGATATTCATCTGTCACCGCTCAGCACGGTTCGAGTGGATCAGTCGACACTGTTGGCGCAACTTGCCCCGGTTGCCGACACTCGTGCTAACGCTTACGCTTTTCGCAATCGTAGTTAGTGTGTGCGTGTCTCGCGGGTTCCATGAGCATATTCTCCGTGTGCATAATCATTTAAGCATCTCGGACCTGGCATTGACTTACTTGCCGCTGGTTAGCGCCGCTTGCGCGCTCGGTTACCTGTTGCAACCTGGCGAGACGGAAGGTACTGAGTTCGAGACATCAGCCTCATACGTTCGGTGTTTCATTACCCTTCTGAGTGCCGCCGCAGTCGTTGCAGCGCCCTTGCGGTTCTTGAACCTAGGGGCCACGATTAACCAGCTTACCGACCGGGCCTATCTATTGCTTTTACCTTTCATAGGAGTACAGGTCGGTGTGTACGCGGCCAAAGGCATTCGCGGAAGCCAGAAACTCTTGTGCGCGACCTGCCTACTGTTTGCTGTAACCTTGCTTCTGCCTTCGACTCCTCCGGGAATTAGTTATTGGAAGACCTTCCCTACACTCGTTGATCCGTCGAAAGTGGACAAATGTCGACTTTCCGCTTCTGATATTATCGTCGCGCCTCATGGGGCAGAGTTTTTGTTAATGTCGCGGTATGGTTTTCACGCCACTGAGTTTTTTCCGAAGACGCCAAAGGGGGCAAGTCGGTATTTGTTCGTCTCAAAGGACAGGCTACGAATCAATTCCCAGGAATACCTCTGCTACGTCGATCTGGGCGGAGCGTGTTTGACGAAAGAGGATGAATATGATGATGAATATGATGATGACTCCGCTAACCATAACGGCTCGCGTTAACCGTCGATTGTCAACGCTTGCCATGAAGCCTCGGAGTGCACTCATGTACGCTCTGATGTATGCGTTCCTTTTAACCTTTGCCGGTCCGGAATTGGCGTACTCTTCGCAGGCGCTGCCTTCGGTGGCTGAGCTGAGGGCTAAGTACCCATCGGTATTTGATTCGCCGTGCGTCTCACCGTATTCGGACGGCTTGTTCCATCCGGACCCGGCACTGAGTGATTTTAGAAAAGAACCCTTCGACGGCAGGAACGTTTTTGCGTTCGAAGCGATTGCGCGAGCGGTCGAAGTTCATCTCAGACGGATAGCTGACTCAGGAAAATTGAAGGTGAAGAGCCTACGAGATATTTGCGACCAGGACCAATTAAGCGCAGCGGGCTTCAAAGACGAGAGTTGGCTTCCCTACAACCGCATCGATGATCTCGACGCAACGCAACAAGCTCTTCTCGATGGACTCAATGATTCCCGGATTCCACAGCCAGCCAAAGACGAGTTGCAGGGCACGTTTAAAAGATTCCCAGCCTTCACCCTCACACCTGTAACCGTAACGTTCGACGGCGGTCCATTCAAAGTCGGTGGTATTGTCAAGATCCGGGGCAAAGGGTTTACGGGAGCCACGAACGTATTGTTTGGAACAATTCCCGCTGTCAGTTTTCACGTTGTATCCGACACCTATCTGACCGCCGTCATCCCCAAAAACCCTGCTGGGCACCTCGTGGTTGTTACACCTAACGGAAGACTAAAATCTGGGCATCGCTTCTGGGCGGATGAATGACACGGGTCAATAGAAATGTGTCTTGATCCGCAAATACAACAACAGGCGAGTGCGACCTAGCACTACGCCGAAACCCATACGAATGCTACCTAGCCTGTTCGTTCCGATGCTTTGGCTTTGGTCCTAGTCTCTTGCCGCGCTTAGCGTCGACCCTGGACAGATGATAGGGAACTGGGAAGGTATTGCCCGCTGGAGGAAGCCACTACTGTTCAAACCGAGCAGTTCTGGAGGTCGTCGGGTTATGAGCCGGAGAAAGTAATCGCCCGTCTTTGCTTCTCAACAACTTACGTGCGTGTTGATCGGGATCACCTGTCAACCGGCGAAGCCGCAGGAACAGTGCAGACGATCATCGGCTGGGGAAGATTTGCCGAAATTTTCAGTTATGACGACGAGAACCGAGTATTTACTTTGAACCATGGGGACCCCCTACCTTGAAAAAGAGGCTGGTGGAATAAGTTGGCCCGGAGGAGTAGACTCCGTTCCCTAACTACCCTGTGGGCTTCCGCCCGTCCTTCCGGGTCCAGCGAGAAGAGCTGTGAGACTTTCCTCTTTAGTGTGGGCTTCTTGTTTCGCGGGGCTTTTGCTGGTTGCCGCTCCTCCTCCAGCAATTGGCACCAGTCTTAAGGCGAATGGCACCGAGGATTTCGCTCAGGGGGCTTCCGCCTCCTCCACAGCGACGAGTGTGACGATTCCTGGACCGCTCCGGTCCTTCCTGCGCATGAGCGGAGTCAACGTTGCAATGCCGCCGCTAGATGTCCTGCCGGAATTGGCGGAAAGCGTTTTTCTGCAAGGCTACCAGTCTGGAAAGCCGACGGAGTTTCTGGTTCTCCTGCGACGCTATGTTGTGCAGGCCAGGGAATTGAACGCGATGGCGACGGCCACCGGCGGAGAGATCCGCGTAAACGGTTGCAAGGACTGGGGTCCCCTGCTTCAGATTCTGGGATACAAGGTTCAGGGCGATTGCGGAAAGGCCACGATGGCGTTGGTCACCCACGATCCAGAACGAGCGTTCTTGACCATCGATTCGGGATTCCCGCTGGTGGACCTGGAGCAGGCGTTGCAGCAGGATGCGACGTTCACCTTTCCGTACACAGGGACTACCGTGCCCGTGATGTTGACCGTCGCCGATTGGACGGGATTGCCCGCACAAAAACCGCAAGACAGCGCAGATCTGCTGGATACGCTGCTGTACCAGAGAGACGTGGCCCGGCTCTACTGGGGGTTTTCACGAATTGACCCAGAGACGCGCCTGGAGATGAAAAACAAAATCGGGCTGGCAAAATTGCTGCAACTGGGCCCGGTGCTGGATCTCTATGGAAGCCAGATCTGTATCCGGCAGGGGAAAGTGGTGGTGCCGGGAGGAACGAAGGCGGAGAAGGACTGGCACCAGTTGGTGGGGGCGAATCCCGGGGCACCGAAGGAATTTATCCAGGAACTTTTGATCAAAGATCACGGATGGCTGGCGGCTTATTATGACGCGATGGCGCGAGCCAGCCTGAGCCAGCAAGAACATTTTGCGGAAGGACAGCGGCTGAAACGCTACTACGCGGCCTTCCGTTCCCCAGGCACAACCGGCCCTGGGGCATCGGCGGTCCGGCTGGCGTACCGGCCTGCGGCAGGGCTGCTAGTTCTTGTGACCCAAATGCGGTGGGACGGGCAAGGCAACCCGTATGTGCCGGGGAATCTAGGCGCTTGGATAGAGGTACTTCGCTCGCAGTCGGATTCCAAGTTGATACGTAGCTTGACCAAGGATTCTGAGACCGGAGGCGCGGAGCGACTGGCGGAGAACATGTTCAAGTTTTCCCGGCAGGGAACGGAAAGCGGGCCACTGCAAGCGTATCTCTCTTTAAGCGAGTTGGATCGCAGGCGAGGAGCGTCGCGCCGGCTGAGCAGCTCCGCCGTCGAGTTGCTAGGGAAAAAGTATGCGGACTTCGGCGATCAGTACCTGATTTTTCTGGAATTTCCGGAATTGAGCGAAGTCTCGATGACGCGTTTTATCTGGATGGCCGAAGCGTTGGGCAAGATTTCGGATCATATGGTCCGTGGAAATGCCATGGGGATTTTCCAAGCCGCCATAGGGCTTTGGCAGGTTGCGGCGCGCCAGGGGCAGATCGAAAGATCCCAACTGAATGCGTCGTGGCTGGACGTGATCAAGCCCTTCGCGGATGTGACCACAGCTCCTCATCTGGTTACGGCGGGACGGAGCTCCACGGAGCAGGTGTTCCGGGCAGCGACCAGAAAAACAAACGTGACGCAAGATGGATTGATCGAACTGCTCGCCGGAGCGCATCAGGCGAGCGCAGAAGGCCAGAAGATTCACGAAGAGATGGCGGAAAAAATCCGCCTGGTCATGCAGGACCAGCGGCTGGTGTCCATCGACACGCTGTATGCGCTCGATGACGGGTTGAAGAATAAAGAGCAGCTCAGCAAGAACCGGGGCGAAATGGTGGCGCTGGCAGGACAACTGCGCGAATTCGAAATGCCACAGCCCATTTTCACGAACGGCGAGCGGTCGGATTGGGCGGAGGGAACGTACAACAACCGACACACCGAAATCCAGATGAAGACGGACCTAGCGAAGGTAATTCAGTCCAACCCGGGTCCGAAACAGCTGGAAGAGGCACGCGGACGGCTGGCAACGTTTCTGAGGGACTCGCTCGTGGGGATGAACTATGCATATTACGAGCCGCCGGGTTCGCAAATGCTGCATGACAATCCGCTGTTTGTGAGGTCGCACGATTTCTCCGGCGACACGATGATAGGTGTGGACCATTTGTGGCGGTCGTCGAGCCTGTTCGGTGCCGGTTCGCCGGCAGGCGGTGGAGCTCACCTGATCGGGTCGCTGGCCGATTTGCCGTACATATTGGCGGAGGCAGAGCAGGATTTCATCGCGCCGGACCACGTGCAGGCTTTGATCTGGCAGCAGTTCGTTCCTCAGCTTTTGAGCAATGCGAGCGTGCCGCGTTGGTGGAATGTGAACCGGGACGAGCTGCATGCGGTGGCGTTGTACCAGCAAGCCGGAGAGGAATTGATAACGGCGGCTGCCAAGGACGAAAAGCTGCGCGGGGAAGTCCTCGCCGTGTTTTCGGATCGCATGTTTCCGGAAAAACTGGCGCAACTGGAGCAGAGATTGCGCGAGGGAGAGGCGAGTCAAGTGGTTGAGGAGATCTCGCCGGCGGAGAGTTTCTATCTAACGGCGGCTTTCCGGCAGAAGTATGCCGCACATCTGGATGCCGCCAGCCCGGCTGCGCGAGAACTCAATGCATTACATCAGACGAAGCCTGATGAGGTGGACGAGAATCGGTTGTCGCGGGATTTCGGCGCGGTGCATCCGGTTTTTGAGCAGACCTACGGGCTCGACTTGGTCAGTATGAGACCGTTCCCTGCGTTAGCCGGGAAGTATTCCAGGTTGATGAGCGAG
>Ga0210399_10000601_pt1 | contig 28749 bp, 24 predicted proteins | sample IncBWC14MmetaG_FD_150865 | JGI IMG/M metagenome (GOLD analysis project Ga0210399, IMG submission 150865) | Forest soil microbial communities from Barre Woods Harvard Forest LTER site, Petersham, Massachusetts, United States - Inc-BW-C-14-M | ecosystem: Environmental > Terrestrial > Soil >... | reverse complement strand
GAAGACGGCGTTGCGCCGGCTCGCCTGAAACTGCCGCGCGAGCTCGTGCCGCTCCCAGGCCTCGTCAGCATCGACGGCGTAGCCGTGAACATAAACGACGGTCCCCGCCGTGCCGCGATCGTAGAAAGCGGGGCACCAGACATGGACCGGCCCGCGTGATGTCCGAACGCGCCAGTGTTCGCCGCCGGCGATCTTGTCCTTGGCGATCCCGCTGCTCGCGGTCCTTCCTGAAGCAGCGGGAACTAGGACCATCACCAAGGCAACGACCGGCCCCCGCGTCAGCCGCCAGATCGATCCCCCCGCGTTCGGAGTCAGCACGGTGGGCCGACATATGAAGAGCCGTGGGAGTGCGGTCCTGGTTCAGGAGTCAGGAGGGGGGAACTCCTTGGAGTAGGGCGTCTCCGGTCTCGAGTCGCTCAATATGCGAGGCCAGACCACTTCCCTATTGTAAGGGAGCTCGGGAAGGCGTCCGGGTCGGGTTTGGACTCGCCAGGGTAGTTCAGGATCGCATCCAACCTGTCTCGTGAAGATCGCGAACACTGAGGCGTTCCTAGAAAGAGGCGCTGGCTCAATGACTTCCCGCCTCATTGGAGCGCTCGGCCGAACGCGACCTCCGGCAGCCGGTTGCGACCAGCAGAGGCTGCCCAAGGCTATCGGACCTGCTTCGGCGTCGGTTCGTGGTACCGTGGCATCCCGACTCGCCCACATGACGGGCGCTACGGCCAGGAGGGCCGGAAGTAAGGTACGTGGAGCGTCGAGACCCCCGCCGACGTTTGGCGGATGCCGCGGGAAGCGTGAACGGCACATTCAGGGCGCCGACTCCGAGTAATGACTCACGGACATCAGGGGGGGCGTTGCGGCCAGGAGTGCCGGACTTACCGGCTTACCTGGAGCGGTGCTGGACTTCTACGAGCCGAGAAAAAGGGCGAGGGCGGGAAGCGAATATCCAATAAATGACGGCAACGCACGGGGTCAGTCCTCTTATAACGAAAACCAGGAACGACGACCTGTGAGGCCGCGCACAGTTCGCTGACCGCGCAGGCCGGATCCTATACAGGATGAGTGTGTCATGACCCACCAGCCCTACTCGGCGATGTGGCGTGTGCCCCTGCAGGCGGGTTGTCGCCTCGAGGGGGGAGGCTCAGCTGCCGCGGGTGCGCTCTGCAATCTCAGCCTGGGAGGCGCTTACGTTGCCGTCAACCCAGTGCCAAGAGTGGGTGAGAACGTGCTGCTCTCCTTTGCGCTCCCGGGCAAGGCGGGGCCGATAGCGGTAGAGGCGGTGGTCTGCTGGGACAATTCGGGACGCCAGGCCCCAGGGCTGCCGTCCGGGTGTGGCCTCGAGTTCCTCGCTCCGGCGTGGGCGGACCGCTCGCGCATCGAGGCCGCTGTGAGAGCCTCGACGGGCTCGGATTGGCAGATTGCCGAGGCTGGGTCGACGCTCCAGGACTAAGAGTTCGGGCGCTCCCGAGCGCGGCCCAGGGACAGCATCCCGGGCGTAGTGGTCAGGACCCACTACCAAATTGGATCACCGCTTGCCCCGGTTCCCGCAACTCGGTTAGGCTGGCGCTGAATGCACGTTGTCCGCCAGAGCGTGCTCGCCGTCCTTGTTTTATCGGCTACGACCGCCTGCGGCTCGTCCGACATGGCAGCGTCGCCGCCGGCGACACCTCCCTCCTCCACTCCTACTCCGGCGGCCTGGACCTTGGTCTGGAGCGATGAGTTCGAGGGGCCGGCCGGCGCCACGGTCGACCTGACGAAATGGAACTTCGATATCGGAGGAGGCGGCTGGGGGAATCAGGAGCTCGAATCGTACACGGACCGGAGCCGGAACGCGTTTCTCGACGGCAACGGGGCGCTCGTCATCGAGGCATTGAGCGAGCCCTACAAAGGGCCGGACGGGATCGCGCGGGACTATACTTCGGCCCGCCTGAAGACCAAGGGGCTGTTCGCACAGGCCTACGGGCGGTTCGAGGCGCGCATCAAGATCCCGTACGGCCAGGGCCTCTGGCCCGCCTTCTGGATGCTAGGCGCCAATATCGATAGCGTGGGTTGGCCCGCCTGCGGCGAGATCGATATCATGGAGAACATTGGCCGCGAGCCGTCTACCGTACATGGGACGTTCCACGGGCCTGGCTACTCCGGTGCCGGCGGCCTAGGCGCACCGGACTCTCTCGCCGGGGGGCAGCGCTTCGCCGACGATTTCCATGTCTTCGCCGTGGAATGGGAGCCGGCGGCGATTCGGTGGTACGTCGACGGCACCCTCTACGAGACGAGAACGCCGGCGGACCTCCCGGCCGGGACACACTGGGTCTTTGACCACCCCTTCTTCATTATCCTGAACGTAGCCGTGGGGGGCGGTTGGCCAGGCCCCCCGGACGCCACCACTGTGTTCCCCCAGCAGATGCTCGTCGACTACGTACGGGTCTACCGTCACTGAGACATCCCGCGCGCCGCACAGTCTGGGGGCCAGGCTCCGGCTTCACCACGCTTCCGTGAGCCGGTGACTCTCAGAGCTTGAAGCGGACTCCTCCGTAAACCTTGAGTTGGCTGAGGTCACTCACGATGTCGTACCGGGCGTTGGCGAAGTAGTGGAGGCTCGGTGAGCGTCCGAAGGTCGCGCCCGCCAGGAGGTGGACTCCGAGCTTGGTCGCGCTGTCGGACGCAGTGAACCCGAGCACTCCTGCCTTGCCGGACAGGAAATGGAGGCCGAGACCCGCACCAACGGAGAACCGGACGGAGGCATTGTGCGAGGGCGGGCGGTAGAGCACGTTGGCCCCCAGGTTAAAGTCCGAGATGGAGACGTCCAGGATCGGGGGGAAGGCCATCGTTTTCGTCCAGTAACCCAGCTCGGGCTCGAGGACAACCCTCTCTGCTAGCTTGAAGTGAGCGTTGGCGGTGAACCAGATCGTGCCGTCCACATTGGAGGGCTTCACGTACCCAACCCCTAGACCGATGCTCCGATCCTGAGCCCACGACGAGGATACGGAGCCGGCGACAATCAGGAAGACAAGCGTGGCGAGCATGCGTCTCATGGTGCAGCCTCCTTGTGTTGAGCCTCCTTCAACAGGCAGCCGACGCTTCAATGACGTGTCGTGCTCGGAGATCCTGGCGGCGGCTGTCCTGCCCGGAGGGCTTCCTCCGCAGAGCGGCGGACATGCGATGCTAGCCTATTCCTCCGGAAGCGATGTGCGCCCGGTCACGGCGGGACAAACGGTAGCCACCCCACAACCCACAGAAACAAATGCCTTTCCGGGCCTTGAGCGAGATAGCCAGTTGAGGATCGGGCCAAGGAGGGCTGCTACCCCAGGGAGGGTCTCCCGAGGGGCCCCTGAGCCTGGTTTCGGCTGCCCCCTCCTCCCGCCTTGGCAGGCCGGCGGGAAGCGTCGTTGCCCCGAGCGCAAAACCGCTGGCTCGACGTATCATGGAGCCCGGAGCCGGCTTCCACGACATGGAGGTCTCATGAACACGGCAAGGCGTGCGGTCTGCTTGCTATTGACGGGCTTGCTCACGGCCTGCGCCAGCGGACCGAGGGCGGGGCGCGATTGGGAGTTGCTGGGGCGACGCGAGGTCGACTTCCAGGTCGATCATGACGTCGTTCAGGTAGGCCGGGTCCAAGGCACGTTTCGCGAGCTGCGGTTCGTGGTCCGCGGCGGTGCCATCGAGATGTACGAGATCAAGGTGGTCCTCGGCGATGGCGACACGTACCGCCCCGGCACACGGTTCGTTTTCGACGAGGGTGAAGGACGCTCCTTCGAACTCCCGGGTGACCGACGCGTCGTGCGCCGGGTCGAGTTCGTGTACCGCTCATTGCGCGCAGGGGGCCGCCGCGCGATCGTCTCCCTTTTCGGCCGGTAGATAAAGGCCCCCGCGCTGGGGGGACGTGCCGGGCCGGTTTTTTGGACATCTGCCAGCGGGCGAGCATTCGAGTACGCTGGGCCCATGAGAGAGCTCGGCCATTGAGCGAGTTCCCTCGGGTGAGCCCCGTTATTCACGGGCGATGCGCCGCACCCTGGTCGTGGTACCATCGGTCTCCGATGCGGCGACACATCGGCGTACTCGCCCCTGGTCTTCTCCTCGCCGTCTCCTGCGGCCCCTTCTTCCCTACACCGATCCGGAGCATCCTGGACACTCCCGCGAAGTACGAAGGGACGACTGTACTCATCTCGGGTGAGGTTGAGGAGTCCGTCAACGTGCTTGTCCTAAAGTATTACCTGATCCGCGACGACAGTGGAAAGATTCCCGTGGTGACTTCCGGAGCTGTGCCCCGCCGCGGGGCCCGCGTGAGCGTCCGGGGCGTCGTTCGACAGGCGTTCGCCATCGGTGACAACAGCTTGACCGTTCTCATCGAGAAGCCATAGTCACTCCACCACGTTCTCGCGGTGTCCGGATCCTAGGAAGGGTTAGGTGGCCAGGGCTGGCGTGAGCTATTTTGCGATGGGGAGCAACTTCGTTCCCATGGGCAGGAGCGTCTCCCCCTCAATGTAGGTTATGGCTCCTGCACTGCCCTGAACGAGCGCGATCGCGTCCTTCTCCGACTTCACCGAAGGCGGCAAGCCGCGAGCGGAGAAGATCTGCTGCTGCCTATAGTTGAGCACGCTAAGGGGCAAAGCCACGAAGCTGGGTACGTTTCGCTGCTCGGATCACGCCTCTGAGTACGCTCTCTCCAGAGCCGCCACGTCCAGCTTAACCATCTTCATCATCGCGCCCATCACAGCTTGCACCTTCTTGGGGTTCTTGTCGCCCATGAGTTCCATGAACCGCTTCGGAATGATCTGCCATGAAAGGCCGAATTGGTCGGTGATCCAGCCGCACTGGTTCGGAGTGGCGCCGGCCGTGACGAGTTTCTCCCAGTAATCGTCAACCTCCCTCTGATCCTGGCAAGCGACGAAGAGCGAGATGCCTTCGGAGAAGCCGAAGTGTGGACCACCGTTGTAGCCCATGAAACGCTGTCCCCCGACTACGAATTCAGCCGAGGTCACAGGGCCGTCCTTGCCGGCCCGGGCGACGCTCTTGATCTCCGAGTCCGGGAACGTGGCGGTATAGAACTCGATGGCAGCTTCGAGTTGGTTGTTGAACATCAAAAACGGCGTCACTCTGCTCATCGCGATTTCTCCCTGTTTCGTTTGTTGTGATCGTGCCCGATCGCACTCGATGAGTGTGGCGAGCCCGTTTTCCCGACCCATCGTGGCCCGCTGCGCCTAACCTCGCCGTCTATCCCGTCGAAGGTCACGACCATCTTCACACCGGGCCTTGTCGGATGGAGTGGGCTGCCGGCGAGACGCCCCACCCTGGCGCGAAGCCGTCGAGCATTGGCCGGCCTAGATCACGCCTTCTAGCCGGACGTAGCTCGCTTCCATGCCGTGCTCCATGCCGGTTGCGAGCATGGCAGCTCGCGTTTCGCCATCGGGCAGGGTCATGCGCATTGTCATCAACGTTCCTGTGCCATCGGGATCGAACCTCGTTTCCACGCGGTTGTCCGGCGTCACGTTGGGCAAGTGCATCCGCTCCACATGAACGATCCTTTTGTAAGGCTCCAGTTCCAGATATTCGCCAGTCAGATAAAATCCGCCACCGGTGCCGTTCCTCCACTCGTAGCGGATCTTCCCGCCTGGCCGCGCCTCGTTGATGCAGACGGGCATCGTCCATCCTTCGGGGCCGAGCAACCATTTCTGGATCAGCCTCGTCTCCGTGTGCGCGCGGTAGACCGCCTCCGGAGGCGCCGCGAAGCGCCTGGTCACGACAACATGTCTATCCCCTTCGGTCTTCAGGGTCATCTTGCTCATTTCAGGTCCTTTCCGCCTTCAGACTTCATGTCCGCCAGAATCTGGTCCAGCCTGTCGTAATTTCGCGCCAATGCTTTCCGCAGCATCGCAAGCCACTGATCGATGGCTTCCATACCGGCCTTTGCCAGCCGACAAGGGCGCTTCGTGCCCTCGACTCGACGGACAATCAGGCCCGCGCCTTCGAGCACTCTCAGGTGCCGTGAGATTGCGGGCTGTGTGATCTCGAAGGGCTCCGCCAGTTTCATCACCGTTGTTTCACCCAGCGCGAGACGGGCTAGGATCGCCCTACGCGTTGGGTCAGACAGCGCGGAGAAAGCAGCGTCAAGGCTGGGCACTGTGCTTCCTTTCATAACTATAATATTATATAACTTATTAATTATGTCAAATGAAAAGAGTCTAAGGAAGCTAAGGCTTTGCCTCTTAAGTACTTGGCCACGGCAACTCATCGGGCGCCAAGGGGGTGTCGTACCCAGCTACAGGCCGACCTCTGCGGTCGGCCTGTAGTCCTTCCGCACCAGGGCCGCTCGAATGGCCAGGGAGGGATGCAGCGCCGCGTCGGCCGGCTCGGTCGCAGCCTTCTTACGAGCCGGCCTGTTCGTGCCAGCGAAGGACTCGCAGGGCGCGAAGGGTGATCCAGTGGCTCAATCGGCCCTCGCCTTCACCCGTCTCGACCGGCACCCGCCCGGGGTGCCGGGTCTCGAGCGGCCACCGGCCGTCGCCGTCACGCTTCGACGCGACTAGGTCGATCGCCTCGTTCACGCGCTCGTCGGGCGGGACGCCGGCGCGGCGCATGTACTCCAGCCCCCGCAGCACGTCGTAGTGCCACCACGTCGGGAAGGCGAATCGGGTCCAGGCGTCGTCGACGACCTCGCCGGTCGACCGCCGGCGGAAGAGGCGGCGATCGAGGAGGTATTCCTCCCCGCGGAGCCGGGCCTCGGTCACCTCCGGATTGCTCCCGACCGTCCGTTCGTGCTCGAGCAGGGCCTCGAGTACACAGATCGTGGTGTTGAACGACGACCGCGTCGAGCCGTTGGCGACCTCGCAGTTCCAGCCGCCGTCGGGCAGCTGCTCGCCGAGCAGCCGGTCGACTATGCCGTAGACGTCCTGGCCGAAGTAGGCGGCGCTCGACGCCACCTGGCCGTTGATGCACGGCTCGATCTCGCCCGTGAAGAAGGGATTGCGGTCGCATTCCCGCGGGCCGCATCCCTGCCACGTCACGCGGTCGCGGACGAGGCCCACCGCGCGCCGTGCCTCTGTGCTCGCGGGGTCGAGACCCATTTCCCGCAGCAGCGACAGGACGTGCATCGTGGAGTCCCACCCGCGGTTCCAGGCCGCGCCACCCCACCGGCCGTCGGCCGCCTGGAGGGCGAGCAGCCGCGCGCCCGCGCCCTCGGTGGCGACCCGGGCGCGCTCGGCCGCGACCTCCTCCGCGGGCGCATCGATCAGATCCCGCATCACTTGCCAGCGGACCGACGGGTCCGAGTCAAGCAGCCAGTCGACGACGGTCACGGATCTCCCTCCGACGGTGTGGCGCACCGGCCGGCTTGTATTATGGATTGGGGTTTGGGCGTTGGCGGCTAGCTAGAACGCTGTCACAGTTCGCTAATGCTTTCTCTATGCTCACCCGGTTTTCGAGCTCCGCGAATTTCAGCTTCCCTTCTGCCTCCAACCGCCGAAAAACAGGCAGAGAGTCTTGGAGCCATGGTCGGGACTCGCGACAACGCAAGGTGCGCTCCGCCGAGCCGACCGGGCTCCTGCCTGCCAGCTCTACGTATAGCTCCCCGATGTTCGATTGCGCATCTGCGACCTGAAAACGAATCTGCTCGTTGGCGGGATCCCCTAGCGCCAAAGCTTGCCGGATGCTCAGCCCTTTTTTGAAGGATTCAAGGGCACCAGCATACTCGCGTTTCTCTTGCAGAAGGCTACCGATGTACGAGTAGGAGTTGGCAAGGCCGGCACTCGCTCTGGTGTCTCGGGGATCAGCGGCAACAATGGCGCTCCGGACATCGAGGGCCTTGTGATAGTAGGAAAGGGCAGCCTCTATGTCTCCGCGTTTGCCCAAGATAAAGCCGGTGTCGCTGTAGGTGTAGGTGATGGAGTAGCGCGCCTGGAGGTTGTCGGGATGGGCGGCCAGCTGCGCTTCATCAATAGTCAGAGCCTGCCGATAGTGCTCCAGCGCTTCATCGAATTGCTTCAATACCGCCAGGAGGGCCCCAAAGTGTTTGTGCGCAGACGAACCAAGTCTCTGATACTCGTCATTGGTGGGATCAGCCTTGACGACCCGCGTGTAGATCAGTAGTCCTTTCTCATAGAGCTCCCGCGCACGCTCGTTGTCGGCCCCCGTGAGAATGTCAGCGTTCCCTACATAAGCCGTCGCCAGCGCGGATTGCACCCGCTGATCGCTCGGGCTCGAGACGCTCAGCGGATCCAGAATTAGTAGCGCCTGTCGCAGGTATTCGCCCTGACCCTTCTTATCGCCGGTCAAGCCCAAGAGTTTGGCGAGACCCATGTACCCGTCCGCCAATTCACGACGGCAGTCCACATTTTGAGGGCCGAGAGCAAGAACTGCTTGCCGCAGCTCAATGGCCTGGCGGTAGTTCTGGAGCGCTTTCGTCGTGTTGCCGAGGTTGGCCTCCCTCGGGTCTCCCTGCAGATGCGCGAGCCTTTCGTATGCCGTTGCCAGTTCCCGAAGCAGCGCGGAATCAGTCCTGGACTCGCGGGCAAGGTCATCCAGGTACTCCTGCGCGCGTTCTAGAATCAGACCTCTCGCCACCGTCGCGCCTGGCAAGTCCTTGATCGAGTCGTGGACCTCGAACAATAGCGCATTCGCGAGCTTGCGCACGTTGTTGAAGTTCCGTTCAGCACGGGCCTGCTGCGCGCGAGCGATGCGCGCGGCGCGCGTGGTGAGAACGATCCCCAGAATTAGGGTCAAGAACACGAGGAGCGCGGCCGCCACGGTCGATCGATGCCGGAGCCCAAACTTCCGGAGGCGGTAGGCCACGGTTTGTTTGCGGGCCGCGATCGGCAAGCCCGTCAGATGGCGACGAATGTCTTCCCCAAGCTGCTCCGCGGAGGTGTACCGCTGGCCGGGGTCCTTCGCGAGCGCCTTCATCACCAGGGTGTCCAAGTCGCCGGCCAGGCGGCGGCGCAGCTTCTCGGGAGAGCCGTCGCGCACCCGGCCCACGGATTCGGGCGTCACGGTAGTGAGCCCCTCCTCGTGGTCCTGGACGTCTTCGACCCGGCCAATCACGCTGCTGGGCCTCTCGGGTTCGATCTCGCAGGCGGCTTGAACGATCTCGCGAAGCGAATGCGTCCCCAGGCGATAGGGCGAGTGGCCGGTAAGCACTCGGTATAAGACAAGCCCCAGGGAGTAGACATCGCTTGCGGTAGTGATGGTCTGGCCCCGCAGCTGCTCCGGGCTCGCATACTCGGGAGTGAGCTGGCGGACGCCGGTCGCGGTCGCCTGAATGGCCCCCGCGTCGTCCGTGGTCAGGATCTTGGCGATCCCGAAATCCAGCAACTTGGGCACTCCGTCCGCCTTCACGAGGGTGTTGCCGGGCTTGATGTCGCGATGGATGATGAGCCTCTGATGGGCGTACTGCACCGCCGAACATACTTTCAAGAAGAGCTTCAAACGCTCCGCTGTCGGCAGTTTGTGGGCATCGCAGTATTCGTCGATGGGCATGCCCTCGATCAGCTCCATGACTAGGTAGGGTGTGCCCTCTTCGGTAGTGCCCCCGTCGAGCAGCCTGGCGATGTTCGGATGATCGAGGTTGGCGAGAATCTGCCGCTCGTTCTTGAAACGGCTGATCACGAGGGTCGAGTCCTGCCCTGCCCGTATGAGCTTGATCGCGACGTCCTTCCGGTACTCTTCGTCGGCACGGAAAGCACGGTACACCTCGCCCATGCCCCCAGCGCCGATCTGCTCCAGGATCTGGTAGGGGCCTAGCCGGCGGCCGAGGAGGCGATTGGGAACCGAAGGCGATTCCAACATCCCTTCCGGCGCGGCAGGCCTGCTCAAGAAGTGACCGCCCGCCTCCTCGTGAGACGCAAGGAGAGACTCGAGCTCCGCTCGCAGGTCCGGGTCTCTCGACCCGATTTCAGCAAGATAGGCCGCTCGCCGGTCTGACTCCAGCTCAAGAGCGGCCGCCAGTCTTTCCTTGACCTCGCTCCAGCGCTCGGGCGTCACGGGCGCGCCGCTCCCCCGCTCATCTCGCGGTGCAACCATGCGCGAGCGGTGGCCCACTCCCTCTTCACGGTCGCGGGCGAGATGCCCAAGATCTCGGACGTTTCCTCAATTGACAACCCGCCAAAAAAGCGCAATTCCACGATTCGGCCCTGGCGGGGGTCCAAACGGGAGAGCTCGTCAAGGGCGTCGTCCAAGGCAAGGAGGTCGACCTCGCGCTTTTGCGGGAGGGCGACCGCTCGATCCAGCGTTATCTTGCAGCGGTAGTCCCGCTTGGCTGCGCGGCGGCGGCGAGCGTGGTCGACCAGGATCTCGCGCATCAGACGCGCGGCGACCGCGAAGAAATGCGCGCGGTTCTGCAGCTGAAGCGGGCTCTCCACGAGCCGCAGATACGCCTCGTGCACCAGGGCGGTGCTCTGTAAAGTGTGGCCAGGGCGTTCGTTCCGCAAGTAGTGGTGGGCGATCCGCTTGAGCTCGTCGTAGACGAGCGGCAGGAGAGCCTGCAAGGCCTCCTGGTCGCCGCCTTTCCACCGCACCAACAGTTCGCTGATGGGCTTCGATGGAACGCTGCTCAAGGTCTCACCCTGCACGGCCGGAAGTTGCTGAAAAATAGCATAGTTCCGCGCTCCCGCCTAGCGAAGCAAGCGTCAGCCGGCAGCCCCACGACAGGATCGGTGCGCGGCCGCCGGGAACAATTCGAGCCGATTTGTCCTCCGTTTGCGCTTATGTACCTAGGGACGGGTCCGCTGTCTGAAAGGATGGGTTTGCCATGAAAGCTGTGACCAAAGCCTTCGCTTGCGCGGTCGGTTTCGTGTGTCTGGCTATGCTGCCGGCCCACGCCGATGACCTGACTATCGTCTCGACGGTCAGGGCGAAGGATCACACGGCGACCGCCACGCAGTACCTCTCGAGCGACAAAACGCGCACGTCGAATGGCGACATGGACACAATCGTGAACTACTCCACGGGGGCCATGACCATGATCGACAACCGGAAGAAGGAGTACTACGAGACGTCGGCGGCGGAAATGGCGGCAATGTTCGACCAATTCCGCCAGGCGACCGCCAACAGCCCCTTGGGAGGGCTCATGGGCGGCAAGGTCTCGGACGTGTCGGTCCAGAAAGTGGAAGGCGCCAAAAAGGTCGCCGGCTACGACTGCGACCACTACATCCTTTCCATGGGCGACGACATGAAGTTCGACATCTGGGCGGCCCCCGACCTGAAGGCACCCCAGCAGTACTACGACGCTTCCAAGGCGCCGTACGCGGCCATGGGCCCCATGGGGGCGCGGTTCGAGAAGATGTTCGAGGAGATGAAGAGGATCAAGGGCTTCCCCCTGTCCACCGGCATCAATGCCAAGGTCATGATGCTCAAGATCGATACCCTGTCGGAGGCCACCGAGGTGAAGACGGGCTCCATTCCAGCGTCCGCCTTCGACATCCCTGCCGGATACAGGAAGAAGGACTCGCCCTTCAGCAAGAAGAGGTGAGATCCGGATAGTCCCCGCGGGTAGCCCACGCCGCTCGGGAGCGGCCCCCCCAAGGGAGGCGCGACTCCAAGAGTTCTCGAGGCCGGGCGCCCGTGTGTCGGCGACCTCCACGAGACTCTCTGCGGTAGTACGATCAGCCGCATGGCAGGTCAGGCAACGCAGAGGGTCCCGGTGGCCTGCGTTTTCGACGCCTACGGCACCCTATTCGACGTGGGGTCCGTCGTCGGCCGGCACCAGGCCCGGCTGGGGGCTTCGGCCCAGCGCGTTTCGATGCTCTGGCGTCAGAAACAGCTCGAGTACACCTGGCTGCGCAGCCTGATGGGCCGGTACGCGGACTTCTTGACGGTTACGCGGGAAGCGCTTCTCTACAGCCTCCGGGCTTGTGGAATCGAGGACGCTAGGTTGGCCGAGGACTTGCTCGCGGGCTACTGGACGCCGGAAGCGTACCCAGAGGTTCACGAGTCGCTGGGCACACTCCACGAGAACGGCCTGCGACTCACGGTCTTGTCGAACGGCTCGCCCCCGATGCTCGAGGCGGCGGTCAAGGCGGCGCGACTCGACCGCTTCTTCGAAGCGCTGCTCTCCGTTGATGCCGTCAGCGTGTACAAGCCGGACCCACGTGTCTACCGGATGGCGACGCAGCACTTCGTGGCGGCCCCGTCCGACCTGGTCTTCGTTTCCGCCAACGCGTGGGACGTAGCCGGGGCTAGCACCTTCGGGCTGCGGGCCTTCTGGGTCAACCGGACGGCACAGCTTGCCGAGCATCTCCCGGGCGAGCCGGAAGCGAAGATCACCTCCCTTGCCGTGTTGCCGGAGCTGCTGCTAGCCGGACCGGGGCACTCGGGGAGTGGGGCAGAGCGTTCAGACCGCAGGGCGTGAGTCCGCTTGGGCTGAACAGCGCACAGCCCGTCAGAGTCACCGGAACCCAGAACGCTGGTCCGCTCGGCCGCGGGCGGCGCTCATGTCCCTCCGCGCCGAAAGGATTGCCCTGCTACCTCTGGGCAGTCGCAGACGTCATTTCGAGTCGGCCACGAAAAGCCCGTTCCACTCGTCCGGAGGGGGAGTCCTCAGGAACCTCCGACAGCGCTCCTCGAGAACCTGGCTGGGCGGGTCATCCTCTCGCCCTGCCAATAGTTTCAGGGCGTCGGCGAATCTTCTTTGCTGGTAAGCCTCTAGCGCGCGCTCGTAGGCCTTTATGCGCTCCTGCTGGCTTGCGGCTCCGGGCCCGGCACAGATCAGCTCGTAGACCCGGATACCCTGGCTCTTCCCTTTCACCGCCACAACGTCTACCAGACGAAAGGCAAACGCCTCCCCTGCGCTCTCGCGGATCGCCTGGCTCACGAGAATCGTCGTACCGTACGTCTTGTTCAGACCTTCCAACCGTGACGCCACGTTCACGCCGTCTCCCAGGGCAGTGTAGCTGAGCCGGTCGGGAGCCCCGAAGTGGCCGACCATCACTTTGTCTCGATGCAGACCAAAGCGCGTGCGGAAGGGCGGGAGCCCGGCCCAGTCCCGTGAGCTCATGAGTGCTCCCGTCGCCTCCAAGCACTCAAGGGCGGCTGAGCAGGCGTGAGTGGCATGATCCCTTTGAGCTTCCGGGGCGTTCCAGAGAGCCATGACCGCGTCGCCGATGTACTTGTCGACCGTACCCCCCGCCGCGTGGATGGCCGCCGTCATGACGGCGAAATACCGGCCCAGCGCGGCAGCCAGCGTGTCCGGGGGAAGGCGTTCCGAAAGCATCGTGAAGTCTTGGATGTCCGTAAACATGAGGCTGACGTCGAGAAGCTCGCCGCCCAGCGTCGGCTCCTTCCGGGCCCGGTAGAGCTGCCGAACGAGGTCTATGGGTACGTACTTCCCCAGCGCCCGGAGAGCCGTTTTCGCCTGTTCCATGTCGGTCATCACTTCTGCGACGTCCCGGAACGGTGATGTCGCGGGGGCGGGGGCAAAGTCGAACTCTCGCATCCGCGCCGCCGACGCCACCATTCGGGCCAGACTGCCCCGCACGCTCCTCAAGGCCAGAATCCCGAACAGCAGGAGGACTCCACCCGCCGACACCGACACTAGCAGCAGCACCACGCGGACCCGGCGGAAGGCGCCCAGGTAGTGGTCTTCCGGCACCACGATCCCCACACGCCACCCTTGCGCCCCCCGCAGGTTCAGAGCGGACACCAGGAACGCCCGCCCCCCCACATCGAAACGGCCGAATCCCACGGGATCTTCAGGGCTGACCCGACGCAGAGCCGGATGGGCCAGGGCGACACGCATTTCCTCCGGCAGTCCCTCGGCCGCGGCTCGAAGGTCTCCTTTCTCCTCTTCGAACTTCTGCTCCGAGTGGAGGCGCGTGATGAGACGACCGTCCGCGTCCGCGAGAAAGACCCGATGCGGGTCGGCGGGATCGTTCGCGTCCACCCGGAGACGGGCCACCCGGTCGAGGGCGGTCGTGAGGAGCCCCACGCGGATCACGCCCAGGAAACGGCCCGCGTCGTCTTCGAGCACCTTCATGACCGTCACCACGACGCGGCGGTCCGCCTCCGGAAGCCGAGCGTCCAGCTCGGCGTAGTGCAGGTCCGTCCACAGAGGGTCGGAGGAAAAGCGATGGTGCTGTAGCGTCGAGGCAAACGTCGGGTGAACCGTGGGGTCCTCCCCGGGGCTGGCGGCGCGGGCAAAGGCCACCGCCCGGAGAGCGTAGGAACCCGGAGGCCGCGCCCGAACGTCGACCACGAAATCCTTCCCCTGCCGGTGCGAGTGGGAGGTGACGATGCGAGAAGCCTCGTTCCCTTCACGGAACACCGAGAGCTGCCATCTCTCTTGGGCCGCAAGCGGTGCGCTGGCGTCATCCGCGGTCCTTCTCGCGCGGGTGAGAGTCACCTCGGCCAGATCGGCGTTCGCCATCAGGTCAGTGAACAGGCATCGCTCGACTGAGAGCGGATCCTCGACATCCATGGCGCCGCTCCGGGCCTGCTTTGTTACGTCTTCGAGCGCGGCCTCGGCGCCTCCCAGCGTCCGTCTGACCTCGGCCTCCGCACGCCCGCTCAACGCTTCGCGCAATCGCTCGGAGGCGGCGAGAAGAGAATCCCCCCAACGCTGTAAGAGGAGACCGAGGAGCAGGCCGACCACCAGGGCTACTCCCGCGAGAGAGAGGGTGAGCGCGCGTCCCAGTGTAAGGCCCTTGGGATGTCCAGCGGGGTGGACGGGGCTCACTCTTCGGAAGGCTTCTCGGCTTTCTTCGTCCGCCGGATGACGGCATTGTGCACGAGCTCGGTCAGGCTACCCCTCCTGACACGCATCGCGTCGCGGCCCTCTTCTACGGGAACATCGAGAGGAATTTCCAGGCCGGCGGACTTCGTAAAGCCGAGCTTCTGGCTGGCGTAGACGCTCCTATGGCCCACGATGAGAAAGGCCGTGCCCGCGCACAGCGCCGCATAGACCCCCAGCTGCGTGGGAAGGAGCTCCATTCCCATGACCGCCGCTGCGATGGGCGTATTGGCGGCCGCGGCCAGGACGGAGACGAACCCGAAGGCGGCGAAGACACCCGAAGGCAGGCCCGCGGCCTGGGCTAGGGCGGCCCCGCTCGTAGCCCCGATGAAGAAAAGCGGGGTGACGATGCCACCGCTACCCCCTGTCTCCAGGGTGATGGCGGTCGCGAGGATCTTGAACAGGAAGGCCGCGACCACGACCTTCGCCGTTCCCGCGAGCGAGGACTCGATGACCTGGGTCCCCAATCCAGCGTACTGGTCGCCGACGACGACGTAGAACAAGGCGAGCACCGCTCCCCCGCCCGCGGCGACCAGATACGGATGATGACTCACGCGGCGGAGCGCTCTCTCCATGCCCCTCATGCTCTCGATGAGAAGGAGCGCGATCAAGCCGAAGGCACCGCCGAAGGCGATGGAGAGGGGGACGATGGTCTTTTGGTCCAGCACGGACAGGTCGCTGTGCAAAACGGGGACAGGGGCGCTCACGCCGCAGACCAGGTGGGCCACGATACCGGACACGAGGCAGGGGAAGAGCACGGCGTATTCGATGCGCCCCAGGTAAAGGACCTCGATTCCGAAGAGGGCGCCCGAGACCGGGGTCCCGAACACGGCGGCAAAGCCGGCGCCGATGCCGCAGATCACGAGCCGCCGCCGATCTTCGTCCTTGAGGCGAAGCAGGTCGGCGAAAAGACTGGTGATGGCGGCACCGATTTGGGCGCAGGGCCCCTCCTTCCCAACCGAGCCCCCGAACGCCAGGGTGAGCACGGTCGCAAGCAGCTTGACGGGGGCCACCAGCCAGTCGACCTTGCCCGACCTCTGGTGGACGGCGGCGATCACGGCCTCCGTCCCGTGCCCGTGGGCCGACGGCGCGAAGCTGCGGATCAGCCAGACGCAGAGAGGGAGCGCGACGGGAAGCAGATAGTAGGGCTTGAAGCCGCCGGCGAAGAAATGTGCCGTCAGACGCGAGGAGGCGGCCAGTGACCAGAGGAAGACGCGCGTTCCCTCCCCGACGCAAACCCCGGCCGCCGCCCCCAGCAATGACCACTTGACCGTGCTGATGAGGAGAGCCGTGTGCTCGGTGTACCACCTGTTCTCATCGGAGAGGTGCGGCGGCTCTGGCTCGTCCGAGGGCTGCAACAATAAAGGATTCCCCGCTGGCGAGGGCACGAAGGGCTAAACGGATCCCTCCCGAGGCTCGATCGTACCACCTGCAGGGTCAGAGCAACGCTTGCCAGGGCCACGATCTATGCGGCGCTACACACCTAAATCTGATCGCCTTCGAGCGTGAGCCAATTGCCGCTCCTTTTGCGCATGTGCAAGTGAGAACAGCCGGTCGTGCTTTCTGGTGAGGTTCTGTCCGGGCCTCGTCCTTGGAAACGCCCCGGCCGGATCCAAGAGGAAGGATTGACCTCTAAAGCAACTGTGGGGCTCTCTACCCAACCAAGCTGCCAAGGGACGGCGGAAGGAGAAGAGCTGAAGAGTCGATGCCGGCTCCTCTTCCTCCGCTTCCTAAGGCCCCGACCGGAGCGGCTCAGGTCAGTGCGGAGGGAGGCGCCCATCGGTCTATTGCTTCCACGTCGTTCGAGAGAGCGCGTGAACTGTTGCACGGACTGGCTTCAGCCTAAGTCGGCGAGCCCCCGCACAGGACGGGTGGCTTTGCACGCGATGCTGATGTTGCTCATCGCGGGCTGGACTGTTACCGCGGACACCCCGACTCCGCCTCCCGACCCCAGCACCGACCCGAAGACCTTCCCCGCTGACATTGCCCGCTACCACCCGACCCTCAAGGAAAGCTATCGGATGAGCGCGGCCGGCGCGCTCGCCCATCTTCGTACGAACGATGGGCCGGCACAGGTGGCGCGCTTCTACGCGGATTTCGCCGCCCACGAACACTGGACGATCGATCCCGACCTCATCTCGGAACGCCCGACCGGAAACGTGCTGATTTACCGGAAGGGTGATCGGCTGCTCCGGGTGGACGCGTTCACCAACCCACTCCGGAAGACGACGGAGGTCTACCTGATGGTGGCGCGCGACTTGCCCTCGCCGACACCATCGGCCTCGCCCAGACCGAGGGGGACTCGATGATCGCGCTGACGGCAGGGCTAGCCCTCCTCCTCGCGGCGGGAAACGTCGACGAGATCACGATCTACATCGACTACAACGAGCAGGACGGAATGGCAGCCAGGTGCGGCACGGAGATCGACCTCTTCGGCGGGGGCGCTACCCTCTCGGGCGCGGGCGGCATTGCCGCTGGCCTGCAGGGGCTCCGCAGCCTCGACTCTCTCTTATCGGACGCCTTCTCCGGCAAAGTCGACAAACTCCCCAAGCTCCCCAAGACCACCGGCGAGACCGTCACCCAGATGATGTCCACGCCCGTCGCCGGGATGGCGGCGACGATCCCGCCAACCACCAGCTCCTACTTCGCCTCTGTCGAGGCCAGGCTTACGTACGACGACGCCCGCCGGGCGTATGTTGTCAAGTCGGGCGGACTGCAATGGAGCGCCTCGGGCAGCGGCAAGATGAAGGCCAAGGGCCACTTCCTCTACGACAACCTCTCTGGCGAAGGGAGCTACGCGCTCAAGAGAGATGACATCGTGGTCACCTTCAAGGACGGGAGCGCAAAAAACTCCTTCGATCCCGGCCTGTCAGCTCAGGACACCACCTACCGCCTCAAGCTCAACATCCGCCACCCGGCGACTCTTACCGGAGAGAGTGGCTGGATCGTGGATGGCGGCAGGGTGATGAGCATGAAGCACCGATACGGCGAGCAGTCCACGGATCTGAAGATCGTCGCTTTGGGCGAGTCCCCGCCCGTGCCTCCCGGGCCACCCTGCAGGGTCGACAAGGGGATCAGCTACGATGCGAGCGAGCGGGAGCTCAAGGACCGCGAAGGGAGCTACGACGAGACCTGGCTAAGCCCCGTGGGCTCCTTCACGTTCATCTCCTGGAGCATCACCGCTCCCTTCCAGCTGAAATACCACCAGACCGGGCTTGATGTAGCTCTGCTGAAGTACGGCGGCAACGAGATAGACGCCAAGGTCCTCGAGATGGTTGCCGGGGGCGGGAGTTCATGGCTGCCGCACGCGAACTTCCAGGGTGAGGTCCTGGTTGACGGAGTCAATCAAGTCAAGATTAACACCAGCCCCGGAAGCCCCACGGACCGTGACAACCTTGTGACGAGCTCGGGGTACGAGATCGATCGCCAAATCCGCGTGTGGGATCCGCCCGGATCGACGTCGAGTGCGTGGCTTCCGGACAATAAGTTCCCGACCCAGGACTGGCTCGACAATCCGGCTGTCAGCATCGCCCTTGGTCCCCCGGACAGCTGGGGGTCAAAGCCGCCCAACAAAGGCACACTCGACGAGTTCCTGGTCAAGGTGAAGGACCACCCCGAGTTCGGTTTCATGTACGTCGCCTTCGTTATGGAAATACGCGGGCAAGTGGGCAAACGCCCGCCGGGTTACCGCATCAAGTACTCCGATCCCGAATCGATCGACGCGAAGACGTACAAGCAGATCCGCGACAGCGGCCGCCTGCACGCCTCAGGCCTCCCGTTCGGCACTCCAGAGGAGGGCTGGGTCGACCTGGTCAAGACGGCCGATGGAAAGTGGACCGCAAAGCCGCGTCCTTGATCGGTCCCGCCCGCCCTGAAGGCTTCCCGCAACGCGGCGCGTCAATCTTGGGCTTCTGGAGTGACCGGCCTAGCCCCTCCCCACGAAAGGCATCTTCGTGGCCATGATCGTCATGAATTGGACGTTCGCGTCCAAGGGCAGGTTTGCCATGTAGAGCACGGCCCTCCCCACGTGTGCAACGTCCATCAACGGCTCAACCTTGATCGAGCCGTCGGCCTGCGGGACGCCTGTCCCCATTTTCGCTGCTAGCTCGGTCAGCGCGTTGCCGACGTCGATCTGGCTGCAGGCGATGTCGTGCTTCCGTCCCTCGAGAGAGATGCACTTGGTGAGCCCCGTGACGGCGTGTTTCGTCGCCGTGTAGGGCGCGGAATTCGGCCGCGGAGCGTGGGCCGCGATCGATCCGTTGTTGATGATGCGGCCACCCTGCGGGTCCTGGCTCTTCATCATCCGGATAGCCTCCTGCGAACAAAGGAACATCCCGTTCAGGTTGACGTCCACCACTCGCTTCCACTGCTCGTAGGTCAAGTCTTCGATCGGGACCGGGGGCGCGCCTTTGCCGGCATTGTTGAACAGCACGTCCAGGCGCCCGAAGGCATCCTTCGTTCGAGCGAACAGCTCGCTCACCGCGGAAGGGTTGGTCACGTCGGTAGGCACGGTCAGGGCGCGCGACGCAGCCGGGCCGGCGTCCCTGGCGGTTTGCTCCAGCACGTCCTGGCGGCGCCCAGCGAGCACCACTCGGTAGCCATCGTTGAGCAGCGCCAGAGACGAGGCCTTCCCGATGCCTGTGCCGGCCCCGGTGACGACGGCAACCCGGTTGTGGGGACTCATCGGTGTCTCCTTACGATCAGTGGCGGCAAGTGTCGGCCATGACAGCGCCATGATGGTACTTCAGGCGGCCAGGGGCAGGGTCATCCACGCGTTACAAGACGCATGCCCTCGCGTCTTCAAGCATCGGAGACCGCTGTCTGGCGGGCCTCATCCCCAAGAACCGCCTGGAGCCGCGTCTACGCAGGGAACCCGAGTCGGCGCAGGAACTCGCCGCCCGCGGGCGCGTCGTCTAGTCAGGGCGCGTCCGAGGGGGGCGCGCTATGCACGCGGTAGCAGCAGAGGGCCCCCGTGCCGACGCGGCCCGCCAAGTGCCGGCCGACGACGGGGTTGGCGACGGAGATCTCGTCGATCGCCCGCTTGATCGCCTTGCGCACTGCCGTCCTGGCCCGCTCCGGTACATCCGCGAACGACCGTATGCGGCCGCCAAGACCCGTGGCGCGGGCCAGTTCCTGAGTCAGGGCCGCCAGCTCCTCTTGCTCACTCGCCGAGAGTTCCGGCTGCTGCCTCAGCTGGCGGATCCGCCCCCTAACCTCCGCCGCCGCCCGGTGGTCGAGAAGCGCGTCCCGGGGGCCGGAGGGCGGAGCCTCCGTGCCCTGGGCGACCAGAGCCAAGGCGCTGATGCTTTGATCCGGGACCGCCACGAGGCGAGCGAGGTAGCGCATGCCGACCCGATCAGGTACGGTCGCGATCTGGCCTTCCAGGACCACGCGCCAGCGCCCGGCCTCCGCGAGCGTCATCTGTGCGGCATCGGGCTCGCGTCCCCGTGCTCCCGATTCCGCACGAGCCAGCGCCGCCCGCCAGCCTTCCACCCGCTTCGTCATCGCCATGGCCTTGCCGGCTGCCACCGCCTGCTGAAGGAGAGTGCGGCTGCGGGGGACGTCATCGCTGCCCCCCCGTCGAAGAAGCGCCAAGCCCAGCTCGGCCTTGACCAGAGCTACGGCCGGACGGTGCCCCCATCGCTCGTTGGCGGCCAGGGCGCCCGTAAAGTGCTCAATGGCGAGGTCGAGCTTTCCGCAGGCGAGGGCCGCCGCTCCTAGCGCGCGCCGGACAGATCCGAAGCAAACCACAGCGAGGGACGCGATGATGGGGAGGTCGGCATAGGGAAGCAGCCGGTTGTGGGCTGCCTCGGCAATCTCGCCATCGCCCAGAGCCGAGGCGAGTTCCACTAGGACGAGCATGGTGAGAAGCCAGGAGCTCGAGAAGGGTATGGAGGCGAGTCCGTTGCGTCTTACGCGCTCGAGCAAGGCGTGGGCCGGCTCCGGCCTCCCCGCCCGGAGGGCAAACAGCGTGGCCGCGGCGCCGAACGCCCGCTCCCGCTGCTCGATTAGAGTCGGTGAGGTGGCAATCGACGACACCAGGTCGGCGAGCTCGGCTTCCCGCCCTTGGAAGAAACGGATGGCGCACAGATGAGCGCCCCGGTAGGCCAGGGCGTCCGCATCACCCACCTCCCCTCCGAGCTCGAAACACGCCGTGGCCGCTTCCTCCGCCTCGTCGAACCGCCCGCCCCGGATGGCCAGCATGACCTCCATGGCACGCACGATGAAGAGGATGCTGCGGCAGCGTAGCGTATCCGCCCGCAGCCGCAGCTCTTCTAGGGCTATGCCGGCACTCGGATCTCCGAGCAGGAAGAGGTCCACCGTGCGCCAGCAGAGGCCGACCAGCGAGAGCAGTCCATCTCCAGCCGCGGCCGCGGCCGCGATCAGCTCGTTGGCCAAGGCTGGGCGGCACCAGGTGTGCTCAGGGGTCAGCAATGCGTGATGACACAGAGACAGTGCTTCGGCGAGAGCGTGACTGTCGCCGGTGCCCCGCGCCGCCTCCACGACCTCCAGGACCGGTGCCACCGAGCCGCCGCGGTAGGCCTCCTCGGCCGCCAGCCGAGCGGCCAGACGGGTACGCAGGGCGGTCTCCTGCAGAGGCAAGCCTTCGAGGGCGCCCCGTTGCAATGCCCGCACCCGCTCCCCGTCGTCCGCGAGCCGGTGCTCACCCACCCACACTCCACCCAGGCCCAGAGCGGCGCGGGCAAGGGCAACCGAATTCTTCTCTGCCCCCGCCACTCGCGCCGCCTGCTGAAAAAGCGGACGAGCTTCGGCCAGCCGGCCACAGGCCAGGACCGACTCCGCCCGCTCCACCACGAGTTCCGCGGCCGGATTTGTGAGCCCGGCGTCGTCGTGGATCTCGACTGCGCGCCCAAGGAGCGCGGCTGCCGGTTCGAAACCATCGGTCGCCCGCAGTGTTCGCGCCGCTTCGCGGGCGATCGCGACCGCGGTGCTGGCGTCCGCCAGCGAGCGGCTGGCGGCGGCCAGGGCATGGTGCACTCGGCGCAACATCTTCACGGGCTCGTGACCGCTCAGGAGAACGGTGGCGCGGGCGTGGGCGTCGAGGCGGTCTTTCTCAAGGAGTGTGGACATTGCCGTCTGACGGAAGAGGTCGTGCAGAAAGCCAAAGCGGCCGCTCTCCAGTTCCGTGACCAGACCGAGCTTGGTGGCCTTTGCCAGCAACTCCGCCGCCTCGGCGGGCGACGACATGGCCAACCGCGCCACCTCGTGGGCAGACACGTCTGGACCGAGCAGCGCGGCCAAGGCCAGGAGTTTTCGGTCCTCAGGACTGAGCCCTTCGAGGAGCGCGCCCACCACGTGGTCCACCCCGCCCACCACACCGCCTGCGTCAAGCTCGCTCCGGAGCGTGAGGCTGCGGAGGTGAAGGGGATTGCCCTTGGTCACGGTAGCTACGCAGCGCAGGAGCTGCGGTTCGGGGGGGGTGAGCCCGGACGCGGAGAAGTAGCTTCTGATCGCATCCTCGGAGAGGGCGGGCAGGGTGATCACCATCGCGTCACGACCCAGCTCCGAGAGCAGCTCCAGGACTTCCTTCGACTGCGGCGGCCCCTGGTCCCGCCGCGTCAGGAGCATCAGGAGGGGGACTCTTCGCCGCTCGCGAGCAAGAAACCGAGCCAGGAGGAGGGTCACGGAGTCGGCGACATTCACGTCGTCCAAAACGATCACGAAGGGAGCGTTGCGGGGGGCCAGTTGAAAAAACTCGAGGACGGCTAAGAATCTGGAGAACCTCCCGCGCGAAGCGTCACCTTCACGCTCCTCGAGAAGGCCATCGGGGGCCCGGAGGTCGCGCAAGATGTTGAGCCACGGCCACAACGGTGGCGCCTCGCCGTCTTCCCAGCATCGTCCGATCGCGACCCGTGCTCCGCGCCGCTGGGCACGCATCACGATCTCCTCGGCCAGACGGGTCTTGCCGATCCCAGCCGGCCCTTCGATGAGCGCGACCTGACCCTCACCATGCCTGGCGGCACCGAGCATGCGCATCAGCTGGTTGAGCTCGATTGAGCGGCCGACGAAAGCGGTCCTGGCGGCAGGACGCATTGCCTTGACCCCACGGAAGCCAGCCAAGTCCCCGCTTGTGCCGCCTCGGGGCACAGGGCAGTCACGGCGAAGGAGTCACAGCCGGCGCGCCACGACTAGTGGGACAGTCTACCAGCCATCCCCGGAGGCCGCCAGGGAGGGGCAACCTGATCCGGGCCTAAGAACCAAGTCGATTTGCCAGCGAGTCAGGAGGTCTGCAGGAGAGCCTCACCCCGTCGCCATGGTTGACCGGCACGAACGAGGCTGTTAAGCCGATCCCCCTCACCCTGGGACCTTCGCGGGCCGTCCCAGATGACCATTCTTCAGATCGAATCCCCGCGGCTCTCCGCCATGGCCGGTCTGGGCGGCGGAGTCGGCAAAGGGGTCCGGAGCGGGCAAGTCCGTCGAGCGCCTCGGTTTGGGCCCGTTCGAACCTGACTGTGCTTAGGCTGAGGTACCGGCCGGGGCCGGCCTTCGTATGGTGATGCGAAGGGAGCGTCTACCGCTCAGCGCTTGTGGGCTAGAATCCGGTCGGTTCTTCGTTCGCATCCGCATCCGTGACGGCGCACCCTCCCTTGGGGCGCTTGACCAAACGCGACCCCCGGCAGCCGGTTGCGACCGAGCAGAGGCCGCCCAAGGCTATCGGACCTGACTCGGCGTCGGTTCGTGGTAGCGTGGCATCCTGACTCGCCCACATGACGGGCGCTACGGCCAGGAGGGCCGGAGGTTAAGCACGTGGAGCGTCGAGACCCCCGCCGACGTTTGGCGGACGCCGCGGGAAGCGTGAACGGCACACTCAGGACGCCGACTCCGATCATAGGGTCGTCGGCGACCAAGGAGGCGCGTTTTGTTGTTCAGTGCGGGAGTGAAGGCGGTGGATTGAGGCCGCCGAGATCCCCCTGGCCGGTGCCCTCCCCGACGCCTCCGTCCTTCCCCTCCCCCGATCGCTCCGCCGCCTCGTTCAGCTCGTAGATGTCGATCCCGACATGTGCGACATGGACGAGCTCGTGGACGACGTGGATGGTCTCGACGACCTTAACAACGATGGCCGGCCCCTCCTCCGCTTCAGCGAGGGCGGCAATGTTCAGCCCGCGTTCCCACCACACCTTATGCTCGCCGGTGATGAGGTCCTTGCCCGTGAAGGCTTCGATCACACCCTTGACCTCCCCGACCACGGGAACGAGGTTGAGGAGGGAGCTCGCCAGCTTGGTATCGGCTTCCAGCACCGCCTGCGAAATGTAGGTCGGCGAGGCGTCCGCGCCCGCCGCGGGCGGAACAAGTACTCCGCCGTCTTGGGCAACGGGATCGCCAGGGGGAGTCGTGGGATCGAGGTGGGGGACCTCGAAGGGTGCCTCGATCGGATGCAACTCGAAGTCAGGTGCGCTCATGGGTTCGGGGGGCTCCTCCTCAGCCGGTGATGTTGTATGTCGCCCAATGGCCACGCGTATCGAACAACCCCTGCTCGAGCTTGGCCGCGCTCTGGGCCGCTTGTTGCTGCTGCTCCCCGATCATGTCGGAGGCCGCTTTCAATTCGCCCTCGTAGTTGGCCGCCGATTGGCCCAAGCTGGCCAGGACATCGGTCAACGCCTGGGCCTCCTTGTGGGAGGAGGCCAGCTGTGCGTCCATCAGCTGGCCCCATTTCTCGACGGTGTAGGATGCGATCTCCTGCTCGTGTGGCGCTATGCCTTCGAAGGCATGGTCAAGGAGATCATGGAGTTGCGCGACCTTGCTCCTCCAATCCGCCTCCCTGCCGTTGAGCAGCCCCTCACAGTCCTTCTCGAAATAGTCCACCAGCCGAGTCACCGATTCCTCGACCTGCCGCTTCCAGTCGGCGACCATCGTTCTTAGGCCCCCCCCGACGACCTGCTCCACAGCCGCGACCGCCTCTTCGAGGTGCTGGCTGACGGAATTGGCCCACTCCAGGGTGGCGTGACTGGAAGCTTCCGCTGCTTCAGCCAGGTCCTTGACCCGTTGACCCAGTTCGGAGAGAAGTCTGGAGCCGCCGGTCAGAGCCGCGTCTTCCCTGCCCAGCGTCTTCTCCCACTCTTTGACGGCGCTGTCTACGGCCTCCGCCACTCGACTTAGGTTCGTCGTAGCATCCGACGCTTGGTCGGAAAGCATCTGCTCGGTCTGTTCTGCGTCCTTCCGCATGGCATCCACGATGTCGTGCAGCGCGCGCCTGTCCCCGGTCAGCCGCCCACCCAGGCCTTCGAGATGGTGGATCGCCTCCTGACACTCCCTCTGGGCTTCGGATAGTGACTGGATCAGGGGCTGGAGTTGGGTCGCGGCCTCGTGGGCCGCGGTCTCGAGATCACTCATGGATTTGCCACCGATTGCTCCACCCCGAGCTTGCGTGCGGCTTCCTGGATCTGCCCTATGGCGGCCCGCATGGGCTCCATTTCGCCCTTGGCCCGGCCCAGGGCCGCACCGAGGTCCTGCTCGTGCTTGGCCAGAGTATCCTCCCCTTTGCTGGCCGCGGCTGCGAGTCGATCCAGCTCGCTACCCAGTATTCCCGCCGCCTCTACGACAGGCGTGGTGAGGTCGTGCTCGACCTGCTCGCCCGCTCCGTCCACCTTGTCCATGAGCTGCTGGCTGAGCCTGGAGAGGAAAGCCTGCGCCCCATCCCTGTAAGCGCTTCCCTTGGCGTGGAAGGCCCCCATGGCTTCCTGCGCCCCTGACTGTGCCTCCGAACTGATCGCGAGCAGACGTGTCAACAGAGCCTGCGCCGCCGTGGTAAGCCGCTGCTTAGCTGCCTCGGCGGAGCTGTGGAAGCTGTTCACCTCCTCCTGCATGGCCTGCAAAGCCTGGTGGAGCCGTTCGTTCGCTTCTTCGGCATCGTGGCGGAGCCGCGCCAGTGCCGCCTCCCCCACGGTCTGTGATTGGCCGACCTTTGCTCCCGCCTCGGCCAATATTTCGTGCAGCTTGTGCACTTCATCTATCACCTCATCCACCCGGCTTGCGACCTGTTCCTCATGCTCCGGGGTGGCTTCTTGCCAGGCCTCGGTCACCGTGGTGCCCGCCTCCTCGAGGCGCTTTTCATCCGCCTCGATCTGGGTGGCAATCTGGGGCAGTGCGTCGCGAAGTGCCGTCAGCTCCGTGGCTGCCTCATCCCGCTCGGAATCGACCTCGTCCAGCAGCTCCTGCGCCGCCGTCCTCAGGGCCTCCGCACCGTGCAGCACCTCGGCCACCTTGTTGGCGAGTAGGGGCACGGTGTCCGACACCGTCTGCAGATCTTCCTTGAGGCTCATTCCGCCATCGCCTCCGTGGCTGCCCGGATTCGCTGCAGCATTGCCTCCGCCTCGGGCACCTTGTTAGCCAGATCCGAAAGGCTTTGGACGTCCGGCTTGGCCTCGTCCGCCTGAACCGTGCTTCGCTCGAACTCGAGCTGGAGCCTCGCCAACGCCTCCTTGGTCCGTCCTAGTGCCTGATTCAGTTCGCTGGCTTGGGCGTCGACGGCCGCGGCAAGCTGTCGCGTAGTGAGGTCCACTTGTCCGCGCACGTGGTTGCCGTCCTCACCCACAGCCGACACGAGCTGGTCACGCAGACCGGCCAACTCCCGGCTCGCGTCCGGCTCTTCGCCCCGAAACCTGGGAATGGTCTCGTGCGTCACTTTCTCCGCCTCGGACTCGGGGTCGTTCCAATAGGCGTGGTCCATGAGCGGCGGCCCGCTCAGATCGTGTCCCGCCTCGGTGGCGTCTCGGGCCGCGTGCTCGACGTCACCCGCCAAGGTGCTGAAGAGATGCGCGAGCCCGGGGAGGACCTCGTCTACAACCTGGGTCCACTTCTCAAACTCGGCGTGCTCGTGGGCCAGGGCCGAGGTCAGCGGCTCCCAGCCTGAGCTCTTCATTTCCTGGAACACCGATTCCAGTCCCATCGCCTTCTCCTTGAGCTGCGGGCTCCACTGGCCCTCGAGGGTGGCGGCGGCCTTCTCAAGGTCGCCCAGTACGGAGGTCTTCGCTTGTTCCGCGGCCTGGCCCAGGTCTGAGCAGGCCTTCTCGATAGCCAGCCCCGACGCCTCCACCTCCTTCTGCAGGGCGTCCAACTCCGTGGCCAGGGCGGCGATGTCCAGCGAAAGCCTCGACTCCGTATCGCCCAGGTCGTGAGCTAGGCGCCCCAAGTCCGCCGCCCCCGATTCCAGCACCGGATTGCTTGTGCGCAGAAGCTCGCAGAAGGCCTGAATCTTCTCCGCCGGTTCCTCGATCGGCATCAGACCGTGGCGACGTCGGCGGAGTGACTGAGCGTCTGGGCGACCTCGCCCAGTTCGGCCACTGCCTTCTCGCCCTCTTGGAGGATGGCGTCGGTGGCAGACTGCAACTCGGAGTGGGCGGCGGGCTCCTGCATGGCTTGCAGGCGCCCCATTGCGTCACGCGCCTCATCGAACGCCCCCGTGAGGTAGGTCGAGGCCGGATCGGGTTCACTCTTCGACTCGTCCAGGTAGCTATGGCGCACGGCATCCACGAGGTCGTTGTGGCTTTCGATCGCGTTGTTAGAGTAGTCAACGAACCCGTTGGCCACCGCCGCCAGCATCTGCTCGAGGCCGTGTGCTGTGATGCTCGTCACCTTGTGGGCCGAGTGGCCAAGGTCGTCGAGCGTCTCGTACAGGCTCTGGTGGGCTTTCTCGATCGCCTTGGTGGCATCGTCGACCATCCCCTGGAAGTGGCTTAATTCCTGCTTCGCCTCGTCAAGCCGTGCGTTCATGTGCTCCTCGAACGCGTGCACTTGGGCGGCGAGGGAATGGAAGCCGTTCTCCGCCTCGAGCGCTGACCCTTGGAGGTCGTGGAACCCCCGGGAGCGCGCCTCGGCCAGGTTAGACGCCTCACCCTCCATCGCGACCAGCATGTCCTTCACCGCCGTCGCCGCCTTGATCGCCTCCGGTGTGACCGAGTTGAGCTCCTGGGCGGTGATGTCTGCGGCGTGACCGGACTGCTGGCCCGTCCGGCGGACGGCGGCGATGGCCTCGGTGTACTCGTGATGCAGCCGTTCCGTCGCCTCCACTGCTCGAGTGCCGAGAGCCTGAGCCTGCTCCAGGACTTCGTGCGCCGCCGAGACCCCGGCAGCCGCCCGCGCCGCTAGCTCGGCGCAGCACTGGACCGCCTCGTCGAGCAGCTGGTTCATCAAGGGAGTTCCCATCTTCGCGCCCTCCTCGCCGCGCTCCGTCTCGTAGTCCAGGGGGGCGAGGTCGCCCGTAATCGGCTGCCACCGTCCGCGCGGCCATTTCCTCGCGGCGAACCGGCCGGGGCAGGCGATCCCCTGGTACCCACCGACTCGTCCTCATGCACCCGGGGTCCGCCCCGGTGCCCCAAGACCCCCATCTCAGTTCCCTAGGCGTGACGCGGCTGTGCCACCCCACGGCACACCCCCCCGCGCACCCGCTTTGCGCCCCCCCGCCTGAGCTCGGCCAAGCTCGGAAGAAGGGGAGGCGTCAGGAAGGCCGGGGTCGTGGTCATCTACTCGTTCCGAGCCCTGTTATCGACGTGCAGTTTAATCGTGGACTAGAAGGTCACAGCCCCCTTAGTTTGTAGTTAAAGCGGTTCACATTCCCTCTAAACCCTGTGCTCCCAGGGATCATGGCGCATGCTGGAGAAGGCTTCCGAACACAGAAAGTGGGGAAGAACCGGGAAATCGTGGACTGCCCGTCCTTTTCCCCCCCCATCAATGAGATTCCACGAATTCACTGCCAGCCCCTCTTGCACTCCTTGGACCTCGCCTGACCACCTCTAGTGTAATGCTTCGGAGTTGGCGAGGGACGCGCCCGGGCCGGTTGGGAGAGCAGAGGCCCGGTGCGCCTTCTTGATGAAGGCTGAGCACGAGAGTGGCGATTTGCGCCTACCGGTTCCGGGCGTACCCGACGCCGCGGCAGCAGCGCCGGCTGGCCCGTGAGTTCGGGGCCGCGCGCTGGGTCTATAACCGTGGCCTGGAAACGATCTCCCGGGCCTGGCGCGAGCGGCAGGAGCGGGTCACCGGTGTGGATTTCTCTCGCCAAGTGACCAAGCTGAAGCAGG
>Ga0210399_10000600_pt1 | contig 28826 bp, 24 predicted proteins | sample IncBWC14MmetaG_FD_150865 | JGI IMG/M metagenome (GOLD analysis project Ga0210399, IMG submission 150865) | Forest soil microbial communities from Barre Woods Harvard Forest LTER site, Petersham, Massachusetts, United States - Inc-BW-C-14-M | ecosystem: Environmental > Terrestrial > Soil >... | reverse complement strand
CGGCCCGGGCCTGGTCGAGGGAGGGCATGGTCTCGATCATGAAGAGGTCGACCCCCCCTTCCCCCAGCCCCTCCGCCTGCTCGCGGTACGCGGCCACCGCCTCCTCGAACGGGATGTTGCCGAGAGGCGCGAGCGGCTTGCCGATCGGGCCCAGGGAGCCCGCCACCAGACCCCGCCCCTCCGCCGCCTGGCGGGCGATGCGCGCTCCCTCCCGGTTGATCCGGCGGACCTGGGCCTCCAGCCCGTGGGGTCCCAGCTTGAAGCGGTGGGCGCCGAAGGTGTTGGTCTCGACGACGTCCGCCCCCGCATCCAGGTACTCTTCATGGATCGCGCGCACGAGAGCGGGGTTCGAGAGGTTCAGCTCGTCGAAGCAGCGGTTCAGGAACACGCCCCGCCCATAGAGCATCGTGCCCATGGCGCCGTCGCCCACCACCACGCCATCCCCGATCCGCTCCAGGAAGGACTTGACGCCCGCGGCGGAGGCCTTCGCGCTGTTCATAAAGGACCAGTTTAGCCGGGGCGGGAGGGGACGGCAAATCAACGCTCGCGGTCGCGCATCGCCCGCGACGGCCTTCTCGCCTGCGATCCTCAGGTATGATCGGATTTCGGGCCAAAGCGAGCGGGCCCCGCGGGCGGCAACGCTCTGAGGGCAACGCGGAGGTGAACCACCATGATCGTCGGCGCACACTCGATCATCTACAGCAGAAAACCAGATGCCGACCGGGCCTTCCTGCGCGATGTGCTCAAGCTTCCCAGCCTGGACGTGGGAGAGGGCTGGCTCATCTTCGGCCTGCCGCCCGCGGAGGTTGCCGTCCATCCATCGGACAAGAACGACGTACACGAGTTCTATCTCATTTGCGATGACGTCGACGAGTTCGTGGCCAACCTTAAGAAGCACAATGTGCCTTACGAGGCGGTTCAGAACCAAGGTTGGGGTTTGCTCACGCGCCTCACCCTTCCCGGCGGGGGAAGGCTCGGCGTCTATCAGCCGCGTCACGCGCGTCCGAAGCCGATGAAGCAAGAAAAGAGACCCCGCCCCCGCCGGAAAAGCCCGAAGAAGGCGGTGAAACGATGACCCCCGGCCGCCAAACAACCCAACTGCGGGGCGGAGCAGGGCAGAGCGGAGCCGCGCTTCTGGTCTCGGTCGTGCGCGGACCTCGCTCTTGAGCCCGGCCCTCCCCTGATATAGCCTGGCCGCCCATCCGTCCGGGGGTCGCGCGATGCCGATCACGCTCTCGCTGCCGGAGGCGCGCCGCCTGGCCGTGGCCGCGCAGGGATTTGGTCCCCGACCGGCCACGCCCTCCCTGGGCCACGTCCGCCGGCTGGCCACGCGGCTGCACGCCTTCCAGATCGACTCCGTGAACGTGCTCGCCCGGGCCCACTACGTCCCCGCCTTCGCGCGCCTCGGTCCCTATCCGATGAAGGCCCTCGACTCGCTCGCCTACCTCCAGCGCGAGCTCTTCGAATACTGGGGGCACGCCGCCTGCCTGCTACCGGTCTCGCTCTTCCCCCTCCTGCGGTACCGCATGAATAAGCACATCGAGAGGACGCAGGCCTACATGCGGTCGAAGCGTGGCGCCTACATGGCCAGGGTCTATCAAGAGGTGGCCGAGCGCGGACCCCTCGCCGCCGCCGAGCTATCCAATCCCGGCAAGAGTTCGGGGAACTGGTGGGGCTGGGGGGCCGGGAAGGCAGCCCTCGAGCACCTGTACGACTCGGGCCTGGTCGCCATTGCGGGACGCCGCGGCTTCGAGCGGCTCTACGACCTTACCGAGCGCGTCATCCCTCGAGCTGCGCTCGACGCGCCCGCGCCGCCGCGTGAGGAGGCGATGAAGCAGTTGCTCTGCCTGGGCGCGAAGGCCTACGGCGTCGGGACCTTCGCCGACATCGCCGGCTACTTCCAGATCGACGGGTGGCACGATCGATTGTCACCGGGACCCTTTTGGGAGCGACCGCCGGGTCCCCAGGGCCGGCGGGCCCAGCCCATCGTCAAGCGGCTCTTGGCCGAGCTCGTCGAGGAGGGCCGTCTCCTGCCCGCGCGCGTCCGCGGCTGGAAGGATCCGGCCTACGTGCATCCGGGTGCGCGCGTCCCCCGAACCCTCCACGCCCGCGGAATCGTCACCCCGTTCGACTCCCTGGTCTGGGACCGCCAACGCCTGGCGCGGCTGTTCGGGATGAAGTACACGATCGAAATGTACGTGCCCGCGCGGCGACGGGTCCACGGCTACTACGTCTGCCCGTTTCTGCTCGGCGACACCCTCGTCGCCCGCTGCGACCTCAAGGCGGACCGCGCCCGCAGGGTCCTGAGGGTGCAGAGCGCGTTCTTGGAGCCGGGGAAGGACGCGCGCCGGGTGGCCGCGGGGCTGGCCGGCGAGCTCCGGCAGCTGCAGGCGTGGCTCGAACTCGACGGGATCGAGGTCGGGAAGCGCGGGGACCTCGCGGCCAGGCTGCTCCGCACCCTGAAGTAGGAGCATCCGAGCAGGCTTGGGTCCGGGAGGTGCAGGTTGGGGGAGGGGGAGAGGGCGGTCCAGGCACCGATGCCGCCTCTTGGATCGTCGCGGCGGTGGGCGGTCATCCTGTCGCCGATCGGCGTCATCGCCCTGGGTTCCGCCGTTCAGCGCCTGGCCGGGCTCGTGATCGGGGCCTGGGCCTGGATCCCGACCATGCTCGTCTTCTGGGGTGCGGTGGCCACCCTGATCTGGTGGGGCCGACAGGGGAACCCGGCCAGGCTCTGGCTCCGAAGACCACGAGGGTCAGGGGTGTGGTCGGCTCTCGCGCTAGGGGTGGGGCTCGTCTCCGTGCGCGAGTTCGTGCTGGGCTGGCATGTCCTTCGGTCTCCGACCCTGCTCGCATTGTGGCTGGGGTTCGGCCTGCTCAACCCGTGGCTGGAGGAAGGATATTGGCGCGGACTGCTCATCGATGCCACCCGCAGCTGGCCCTTTGGGCTGGGGGTCGTCTACTCGACGGCGTTCTTTGCCCTCAGCCATCCGCTGATCTGGGGAGTGCACTCCGCCGCGCTTCGTCATCCGGCCGTGCTGGTCGGTCTGGGTCTGGCGGGGGGCGTGTGGGGCATGGCTTACTGGCGGACGGGTAGCCTTCGCTGGACGATCGCCGGCCACGCCTGCGCGAACCTATTCGGGCTGTCAGTGCCGGTTCTTCTGAACCTGCACGTTCCCGGTGGCTTGAGGTGAGCACTCGATCGATTGGCCCCGGCCGTCTCCCTGGGACCCGGTCGAGCAGCGGATACACTCGACCTTCGTCATCGAAGGTAACGCCCAGGGCCTCCCCCTGCGCTACGAGGAACTCCCGGTCCGGAGCGAAGCTCAGACTGCTCGCGTCAACGCGGAGGAAAGAGTGAAGCAGCGGGCCCCGCGACAGGCGCTTCGGCCATCACCTGGCCGGAGCTAGCCCCCGCAGGAGCGGCTTGTCGATCTTCAGGACGACGCCCGAATTGCGATCGGCGATCTCGCTGATCTGGTATTGGGCGGCGGTGCCCAGCACCTGGGCGACTTCCGACGGACCCAGGCCGTAGTCCTGCGCCAGCCACCCGGCCATGTTCGACGTCGCCATGCGTAGCGCGTCGTCCACCGATCCACCGAATCCCGTTGCCATGATCTGGCCCTCGTTCTCGACGCGCGGCGCGGAGGGGCGGCGGCCCGGGATCACGTCGACCGTGAAGGTGACGTCGGCCGAGGTCTCCAGCCCGCTGCCGTTGAGCTCGCCGTCGCCCTGCGCGGCATGCACGTCGCCCAGGTACAGCAGGGCGCCCGGGGCTTGGATGGTCAGATAGACGGTCGCGGCCTCGCGGATGAGGTTGAAGTCCATATTGCCGCCGTAGAAGCCCGAATCATTGGCCATCGGCGCAGCATCGCCGGGTGGGGCTGCGACGCCGATCGAGCCGATCATCGGGCGCAGGGGCAGGACGTAATTGGCGAGATTCCCCGTTGCTCCCTCGGGTGTGCCGACGTTCTTCTCGAGATCCAGCCGCCACCGGACCGGCTTGTTGATCCCGTCCATCCGGCGGGCCAGGCCGGCGGTTAGCGCGCTGTCGACCAGATGGTCGTTGGTACCGGCCCAGTCGCGGTTCAGCCGCAGGCGCACGATATGAACGGCGAGTGTGTCGCCCGGCATCGCCGTTTCGACGTAGATCGGGCCGGTCAGCGGATCGCCGCCCGCGGCGCGCTTGATGCCCTGCGCATCCACTCCGCCGGCGTCGATCGTGGTTGTGTGCACCGTATCGCCTGGCCAGACTCGTAGCACGGGTGTCGCCTGAGGCGAATAGGAGCGCTGGAAGCTCGTCGGCGTGAACTCGATCGTCTGCGGCGGGCCCGGCCTTCGGTCGGGAATCCGCGCGGCTCTGAACGCGGAGCTGAAAGGGCGGACGCCCTTGTCGCCTTCCGTGATCATGGTCCCCATGATGACGCCGTCCGCGACGGTTGCCGTGACACTTCGGCTACCCGCGCGGAATCGCAGCATCTTGCGTTCGATGGTGCCGGACAAGGGAACGCCGTCAAGGCTGCCGGTGAGAGGGTTGCTCGCCTCGACAAGATCGAGCCGGGCGACGCTGGTCGTTCCGTTGAATTCCATCGTGGCGATCCAGTGGCCCACGAGCAGCGGAGCATCGGTGGGCGGTTGGCCCTGCGCCAGGGCAGCAACGGCCAGCAGGATTAGGCATGCAGCTGCTCGCATCTTTCGCCCTCCACGCTGCCTTAATGTCCACTCTTCTCTTCTGCTGTTCAACCCTAGCCGCGTCGTCCTGGCCCAGCAAAAACTGGATCTGCTCGAGGGCCCGCCGGAGAGCCGGGCACAGTTTGCGCACGGGCGACGTAAACCGTGGGGTGAGAGTTGGAGGGAGAGAAGGACCGCGTACTCGGCGACGATGCCGAGGACGGCTGTCGTGGAAAGCCTCTCCCCGACAACACTCCCCCACCGACTGCCCGGAAGATCCGGCCCTGGGCGATGCCCGCCGTCTCAAGCCACGCCCGGAGGGCCGCCTCCACCCAGTCCGGGACGGGCACGGTGCGGATCCGGCCGCCCTTGCCGGAGATGTCGACAAAGACCGCCCGGCCGTCCCCCTCCTGGAGGTCGCCAACCGTGAGGCCCACGAGCTCGCCCCGGGGGAGGGCACCGCCGAGGAACCCTGGCCGTCGGGCGCGACGGCCAGGGCTCGTCGGAGACTAGCGGTATTTCACCGAGCAGCCGTAGGGCTGGCTAGAGGTAGTGGTCACCGGCTTGCCGGCCATGGCCTCGTCCAGGGCCGTCTGTACGTAGTTCCGGGCGGTGGCGATGTCGGCCTTGTCGATGGAGGGCCGATCGTCGATGGCGCCGTTGTAGATCAGCTTCCCGCTGGGGTCGATGATGAACATGTGGGGCGTCGTCTTCGCGCCGTAGGCCTGGCCCACCGCTCCCTCGGAATCGAGGAGGAAGGCGGTGGGGGCGGCGCCCTTTTCCTTAACGAGGGCGTTGGCCTTCGTCGCGTCCAGGGCTCCCTGCTTGCCCCCGGCCGAGGAGTTGATCGACAGCCAGACCACGCCCTTGCCGGTGTAGGTCTTCTGCAGCTTCTGCATGTTCCCGCTGCCGTAGTGCTTCCCTACGAAGGGGCAGTCGAAGTTCACCCATTCCAGGACCACGTACTTGCCCTTGAAGGACGACAGGGCCTCCTGCCCTCCGCTTGCATCGGGAAGGCTGAAGGCGGGAGCGGGCTGGCCCACGACGGCCCCCGCGAAGCTCGCGGCGGGATGGGCGAGAAACAGCGTGCAAGAAGCAGCGGCGGTCATCGCGTCTCTCATCTTCTTCATGGCCGGTTCTCCTTACTACTAGATTATTGAGGGGAGGTGATATCGCTCGTCAAGCCACGAGCCGCGCGCGCGTCGCCGAGCGCGTCGTCGAGGGCGGCGAGCACGATCCCCGGGGTGATCACCTCGGGGAGCACGCGGGGGGGCCGGCCGGGGTCGCGGGGGTAGACCACGTAGAGGGGCACTCCCTGCCGGCCGTAGGAGGCCAGGGCGGACGTGATGTCTTGGTCGCTCTTGGTCCAATCCGCTCTCAAGGCCACGACACCCTCGCGTCGGAAGCGGTCTTGGACCTCGCTCGAGGCCAGGGCCACCCGTTCATTGACCTGGCAGGTGAGGCACCAGGCGGCGGTGAAATCGATGAAGACCGGCTTCCCCTGGGCGCGCACCCTGGCCAGGGTCTCCGCCGAGTAGGCCTCCCAGGCCAGCCCGCTTCCTCCCCCGCCCGGCCCCCCTCCCCCTTCCGCGGAGCGTACGCCCAGGACGAGGCCCACGGCGAGGAGGAGGGCCGCCGCCGCCGGAGCCAGATGGCGCGCGCGCGGGCCAAGCCCGGTAGCAGGGGTCCGCCCGTAAAGCCAGGCCGCGAGGCCGAGGGCGAGCAGGGCCAGAAGCACGCGGGTCATACCCTCGACACCCGCCTCCCGGCCGAGAAGCCAAAGCAGAGCCACCACCGTGGCCATCAAGAGAAAGCCGAGGAACTGCTGGAAGCCTTCCATCCACGCACCCGGCCGCGGCACGAGCCGAAGCAGGCGGGGGTTGAGCGAGAGCACGAGGTAGGGCGCGGCCATGCCCAGGGCGAGGGCGGTGAAGACGAGCAGAGACACCGCCCCCGGCTGGGTCAGCCCGTAACCGAGCGCGGAGCCCATGAAGGGGGCCGTGCAGGGCGTGGCCACGATCGTGGCCAGGGCGCCGTTCCCGAAGGAGGACAAAAGGCCCGTCCGCTCCCGGTTCAGGTTCGCGGCCGCGATCAGCGACTCGCCCAGGGGGAAGACGCCGAAGAGGTTCAACCCGAGGGCGAAGAAGAGGGCGGCCAGGAACGCGACGAAGGTGGGGGACTGGAGCTGGAATCCCCAGCCCACGCTCCTCCCCCCCGCGCGCAGGGCGAGCATCAGACCGGCCAGAAGCCAGAAAGACACGAGGACCCCGACCGTGAAGGCGACCCCGTGCCGCCAGGCCCTTGGGGACTCCTGGCCCGACTGTCGGACAAAGCCCATCACCTTCAGAGAGAGCACCGGCAGCACGCAGGGCATCAGGTTGAGGGCGAGGCCGCCCAGGAAGGCAAAGGCGAGGACCACGGCCAGGCCCCGGCCGGGCGGAGGCCCTTCGATCCCGGCCCCCGGCGAGGCGGTCAGGGGCGAGACGGGCACATCCACCTCCACGGCAACGGGGGCCGCCCCCCCCTCGACCAAGAGGACACCCGTGACGTGATAGAGAGCGGGGCCGTTGGCCGCCCGCGCGATGTCGAGGCGGTGGCCGCCCGCCACTCGGTGCAGGGTCTGCGGGTTCGGATACTCCACCACCAGGGGCTGGTCAGAGAAGAAGTAGGCGCCGGAGGGGGCCTGGGGCGCGCGGAAGGTGAGGGCAAGGACGCCGGCCGTGGCCGCCGCCTTCACCTCCCAGCCCCGGGCAGGCACAGGGAGATGGCCGCGGGTCGCCTGGAAAAGGGGCGCGTTCGCGGGTGCGGGTCTGGGCGCTTCCGCGCGCACGGGCAGGACCAGCTCCAGCTCCGCCCGCCCGGGAATGCATGCCTCCTGACACTCCAGCCAGTCCACCCGGCCTGCGAGCCGGACCTCGCTCCCCGGGGACAGAGTCTGGGGAGGCGTGATCGCGACAGGAAGCAGCACGTCGCCCTCGTATCCGTAGCTCATCAGGGGCGGGGCGGCTAGGCGGCCCGGAAAGGGCCATTGCAGCGGCCCCGCCTGGAAACCCTCGGGCAGCCGCCAGGTCATCCGCGTGGGCAGGCCTGAATCCGCGGGGTTCTTCCAGTACGTATGCCAGCCCTCGGCCATCTGGAGGCGGATGCCCACCGAGAAGGGACGCCCGGGCTGGATGGACTCGACCTCCGCCAGCAGGCTCGGTTTAACGTGCTTGCCCGCGGGCGTCCCCGCCACCGCGGGCGCGGCCAAGGCGAGAAGGGCCAGGACGAAGGTTGTTGCCGGGGGCTTCTTCCTCGTGGCGTGCAGTTTTCGACCTCCCCACTCCATTACGAAACGATACCCCGAAGCGGGCGACGGCCGTTCGTGAAGCCGCGTAAAACGTTGTCACCGGTGGCTTCCCGGGCTTAGGGGTCCGGGCAGAATGCCCCGAGCCCCCGGGGGCGACCTCTCTTAGGTCGCGGCCAGGTACTGGATATCGTTCAGGATGCCGGCGGCGGTGACCTCGGCTCCCGCTCCGGGGCCGGTGATCACGAGGGGCTCGTCGCGGTACCGGCGCGTCGTGAACGAGATGAGGTTCCGGGTCCCGCGCAGGGCCCCGATGGGCGAGGAGGCGGGCACGGCCACGAGGCGGACAAAAACCGCACCCGCGGTGGCGGTCACGACGTAGCGGAGGGTCCGCTCCTGTCTGGCCGCGCGGGCCGCGCGCTCCCGCCAAGCCGCGTCCAGCGAGGGCAGGCGCTTCATGAACTCCGACCGCGAGAGCCGCCGCAGCCGGGGTGGGACCAGGTCCTCCGGGGCGGGAGGGAGCCCGCGGTAGCCGAGGAGGCGGGCCAGGATCAGCCCCTTGCGCGCCGCGTCGCGGCCGGACAGATCCTCGCGGGGATCGGGCTCCGCATAGCCGCGCGCCACCGCTTCCGCCACCGCCTCCGAGAAGGGCCGGCCCTCCCCCACCGCGGAGAGCACGAACCCCAACGTGCCGCTCACGCATCCCTCGATGCGCAGGACGCGGTCGCCGCTCTCCACCAGCTTTCGGTGGGTGTCGATGACGGGCAGCCCCGCCCCCACCGTGGCCTCGTAGCGGAGCCGCCGTCCCGCCTCCTCCGCCGCCGCGAGCAGGCCGGAGTACGCTTCGGGCGAGCCGGCCAGCGGTTTCTTGTTGGCGAGCACGAGGTCGAAGCCCTGGCCGAGCGCGGCGCGCAGCAGATCGCCGGTCTCCTCGGCCGTGACGTCCACCAGCACCGGCCGGGAGACGGCGTGGCTGGCGATGAAGGAGAGCGCGGCCGCCGCCCCCGCCCGCTCTCCCCCCAACGCGGCCAGGAGCTCGCCCCGGTCCTTGCCCCGGGCCAGGCGCAGGAGGCGGACCCGCGAGAGGCCGCGGGGGTCGAAGAGGTAGCCCGAGCGGTCGAGGAGGCCGACCAGGCGGACCCGGGAAGCTCCGTTGCGGGCCGCCACCTGGTCGGCGAGCGCGCGTCCCACCCGGCCGAAGCCGAGGAGGACGACGTCGGTGCGGGGTGCCCCCGGGGGCCGGCCGCCCCCGATCTTGGAGAGTTGGAAGGCAGCGTGGACCCGCCGGGTCGCCTCCGCGGCATCCGTCCCCGCCACCACGAACGAGATGTTCAGCTCGGACGAGCCCTGGGCAATGGCGATGACGTTCACGCCCCCCCCGGCCAGGGCGGAGAAGACCCGGGCCGCGATCCCCGGCGTCCCCGCCATGCCCCTTCCCACCACTGCGATCACGGCCACGCCGCTGCGGGCGACCACCCCGTCGATGAGGCCGGTGGCGAGCTCCTCCCGGAACACGCGGCGCAGAGCCTGGACCGCGCGGGCCGCCTCCCCCTCCGGAAGGGTGAAGCCGATCGAACTCTCCGATGAGGCCTGGAAAATGGTGGAAACGGAGAGCCCCTCCGCATGGACGGCGGTGAAGGTCCGGGCAGCGATGCCGGGCACGCCCATCATCCCCTTACCCGCCACCGTGACCAGGGCCTGTCCCTGGATCGTGGCCAGGGCCTTGACGGGGTAGGCCTCCAGGGTGCTCCGCCCCGAGACCTCCGTCCCCGGACGCTCCGGATCGTGGAAGGAGCGGACGTGGAGCGAGATCCGGCTCCCCTCGAGGGGGATGAGGGCGCGGGGGTGGAGGACCTTGGCCCCGAAGTAGGCCACCTCCGCCGCCTCGCGGTGGTGGAGTTGGGGGATGAGGCGGGCGTCGGGAACCTGGCGGGGATCGGCGGTCAGGATGCCGGCCACGTCCTTCCACAGGACCACGCGCTCGGCCCGGAGGGCCCGCCCGAGCAGGGTGGCCGTGAGATCCGAACCACCCCGGCCGAGAGTGGTGACACCCCCATCCGGCGCAGAGCCGATGAACCCGGGCACGACCACGGTGACCCCCCGGCGCAGCAGGGGCGGCAGCAGGCGTAGGGCCCGCCGGCGGGTGGCCGCCAGGTGGGGCGCGGCGGCCCCGTGACGACCGTCCGTCGACACCAGCCGGACGGCGTCCACCAATTCCGCGCGGCGGCCCGCGGCGCGCAGCGCCTCCGCGAGGATCGCGCTCGCGGCCCGCTCGCCCCTGGCAATAAGAGTGTCGCTGGCCCGCGGGGAGAGCTCGGCCAGGGCCGCTACCGCCCGTGCGATCTCCCGGTAGTCGCGGGCGGCGGCGTCGAGGGCGGCCAGGAGCCGGCGCCGCGGCCCCCCCGCCCGCAGCAGACCGAGCGCGACGTCGCGGTGGCGGCGCAGGAACGCCGCCGCCACCGCGCCTCCCGCTCCCCCTTCCCCCCCCGCCGACCGGCGCGCGCCCGCGAGGAGAGCGTCCGTGACCCCGGCCACCGCCGAAGCCACCACCACCAGAGGGCCGCGATGCCCCCGGATGAGCGCCACCGCACGGCGAAAGGCGACCGCGTCGGCCAAGGAGGCGCCCCCGAACTTCCACACCTGAAGGGGAGGACCCGGCATCAACGCCCGCCCTCCGTGCGCCGGAAACTCGCGAAATTGAGGCGGACCTCGCCTTCCGGGCCGGTGATGGAGATGCGGACGAGCCGAGAAGGGGGGGCGTCCCGACAGGCCCCAAACAGCTCCTCCAGGCTCCGCACCCGCACCTCGGTGTCCACGGTGTCCCGGCCCCGACCTGTGCTCAAGGTGACCACGGCTTCCATTTCGCCTCCGGGAAGGGGCTCACAGCCCGAGGATCGCCTGGTCCACGTTCACGACATGGGCGCGGACCTTCTCCTCCAGGACCTTCCGCACCGCTCCCAAGTCCTCGCGGGGGACGGGCAGGCGGAAGGAGCCGGAGCGGCCGCGGGGGAGGAGGACGAGGATCACCTCCCTGCCCTCGGGGGCCTCGCGGAAAGCCATGCGCGCGATGCTTCCGTAGAGGAGGAAGCCGGTGTCAGCCCAGACCCCGTCCCGGTACAGCCCAAGGTGGATCCGCGCGGAGAGCGGCACCATGAGGATGAAGTAGACCGCCATCACCGCCTGGCTGTAGACGTGGTGGAAAGGGAGGGCCAGCCGGCCGTGGATCACGGTCAGGGCCGCGCTCACCACCCCGAGCCCGAGCAGGAGCGGGAAGTGGCGGGGCAGGCGCCCCGGCCAGGTCAGGAGCGCGGTGGGGCGCACGCGGCGGAAGAGGAGGTAGCCGGCGAACCCTCGGATGAGCAGGACCGAGAAGTAGATGCCCAGGCCCAGGAGGCCGAGGCTGATGATCGTCTGGTTGGCCGCCTCCGAAGCGCCCCCCATGTCCTCGCCTCAGGGAACCGCGTCCAGGGCCTGCTCGATGTCGGCAATGATGTCTTCCGCGTCCTCGACCCCCAAGGAGATGCGGGCGCTGCCGGGGTCGACGCCTGCGGACCGGAGCTGCTCGTCGCTGTAGCCGTGGTGAGAGGTGTGGACGGGCAAGCTCACCAGGGACTCCACGCCGCCCAAGCTGGCCGCACGGGTCACCAGACGCAGGTGATCGTAGAAGCACTCCGCGGCGGGCAGGCCGCCCTTGAGGACGATCGACACCATTCCCCCGAAGGCCGACATCTGCCGGCGCGCGACCTCGTGTGCGGGGTGCGAGGGCAGCCCGGGATAGCGGACGCGGGAGAGCTTGGGATGGCCCTCCAGCCGGCGGGCCAGGGCCAGCGCGTTCGCGCACTGCCGCTCCACGCGCAGGTGCAGAGTCTTCAGGCCGCGCAGAACGAGGAACGCGGCGTGGGGATCCAGGCAGCCGCCCAGGACCTTGAGCAGGGAGCGCGCGCCCTCGATCCGAGCCCGGGACCCCACGAGGGCGCCCCCGATGATGTCGCTGTGGCCGCCGAGGGCCTTGGTCAGGCTGTGCATGACGAAGTCCGCCCCCTGCGCGAGGGGGCGTTGCAGGCAAGGGGTGGCGAAGGTGTTGTCCACGATCAGGGCGAGCCCGCGGTCATGGGCGGCGCTGGCCACGGCCCCGATGTCCAGCACGTCCAGGGAGGGATTGGTGGGGCTCTCGATCACGAGGACGCGGCTGCGCGGGCCCGCCAGCCCCTCGAGGTTGGTCAGGCGGGAGGGCGGGATCAACTGGCCCGTCACCCCCAGGGTAGGGAGCACCTCGCGCACGAACCGAGTGGTCCCGCCGTAGAGGGAGGCGCTGGCCAGCACCTCATCGCCCGCCTTCACCAGCGAGAAGATGGCGGTGGTGATGGCGGCCATGCCGGATGCGAAGACCAGGCCCGCTTCCCCCTCCTCCAGAGTGGCCAGGGACTGCTCCAGCTCCCGGAGGGTGGGGTTCTCATAGCGCGTGTAGAGATAGAGCTCCTCGTCTCCCTCCAAGTAGCGTCGCATCTCGGCGGCAGACGCGAAGGCGAAGGTGGACGACTGGACGATGGGGGTGGTGAGGGGGCCCGGGCGGGCCTCGCGCCCCCCGCGCACCGCCCGCGTCCCTATGCCTCGCTTGCTCATGGATCCCTCCCCTCTTAGAGCTGGACGGGCTGGGTCGCCGCCTCGAAGCTCGGAGCCCGGGCGGGCAGGGGTGCCGCTCCCACCACCGGCTCCACGAACACCCGGTAGGCGTCGCGGTAACCCTGCTCCAAGAGGTCGGCGGTCGTCTGCCACACCTCGGTGGCGGGATCGCGGGCTCCGCCCAACTCCAGGGGACCCAGGAACCGCCGCTCCGGCCGAACAACATAGAGGGCGAAGTCCCGGTAGACCCTCAAAGTGGCGGGATCCTGCCAGGCCCGACCCCCGTCCTCGGTTCGATGACCCAGGGTCTCCACCATGCGGTTGATCCTCTCCGCTCCGTGGATGTCGCGCTCCAGGGCTTGCCGCTCCAGGGCGGCGAGCACGCTCTCGAGCTGCGCGCGGGCCCCGCGGCGACGCGTCAGCGGGGCGGCGGGGACGGGGGTGGCGGAAGCCACGATCACCTGCTCCGCGCCCGCAGCCAGGGCCTCGGAAATGCCGGCCCCCATGACAAGGGTGGCGTCGCTCAGGCGGTGGGTCTCCCCTCCGAAGAGCCCCCCCTTGGGGAAAGCCACCCGCCGTACGGGGGCGGCCAGGGGCGGGAGGAGGCCGGTCATCACCGCCTCGAAGAGCATCCCACCGTAGCCAGGGGCGCGCAGGTCCACCGCCCCCGGGATCCCCTCCAGTCGCGAGCGCGGTTGCTGCGCGCGGGCGGCCACGAACGCGGTTCGGTGCTGGTCCTGCAAAAGGACGAAGGGAAGCACGCCCTCCCCGTCCAGGTCGGCGGTGCGCAGGATGAGCTCGCGGAAACCGGGCTGACCGAGGTTCTCGGCGGCCAGGGCCACGAAGCGCTCGCCGAGCTCGGCTTCCGAGGGCGGCCTCCGGGAGAGGGCGGGGCCGCGGGCGATCTCCCAAAGCCCGCGCCGCAAGCGGTCCTGCCCGGGGCGCACGGAAAGGAATGACTCGAAGGACTCCGGGAACCGACGACCGTCCCGGAGCCAGGAGCGGACCAGGAAGACGAGCATCACGGCCGCGAGGGCGAAGATGGGCAGGGCGAGGGCGGCCAGGTAGGGACCGCTCAGGACTTCGGGCGCGACCCAGAACCGCCCCAGGGCGCGCGAGGGCAGGCCGGGAGCCAACCGGTCCGCGATCAGGACGAGCGGAAAGAGGAGGCCCGCGACCAGGGCCAGAGCCAAGGGCAGGAGGAAGATCGCGAACGACAAGCCCAGCAGGACCACGGCCAGGAGGGCCAGCGGTCGCAGGGCGAAGAAGGAGCCCCCGCGCACGCCGTCCCAGAAGCCGCCGGGACCATACAGCTTGGAGCCGCCCGCCACCGCGCCGTAGGCCGCCGCCACCGCGCCCACGCCCGAGCCCACCAGGAGGTCGATCTTGACCCCGCTCTCGTCCAGGGCCCGCAGCACGCCCGCGTGATAGGCGCCGGCGGTGCCCGTCCCCACCAGGATCAGGGCGGTCCGTCGCTTGGGTGAGTACTCCTTCAGACGATCGCTCCTGCGAGGGCCCTACGTTATCACCGAGCGCGGGTGGCGGCCACGTCCACGTTGAGGGCGGCCCGGATCCCGGCCAGGAGCAGAGAAGCGTCGGGACCGTCGGGCACGGGGACGTAGCTTCCCCTCCCCCGCGGGCTCGCGAGCCAGGCGGAGAGCCAGGGCCAGTCGAGGCCGGGCGTCGCCGGCGGTTCCCATCGCAACCGATCGAGGCTCGCCTCCAGGTCTTCGCGGGTCGTGGTGAGGCTGAGCTCGTCCAGGACCCGTCCCGCCTGCAGCGGGTGCAACTCGATCCCCGCCATCCCCGCCACCACCACCAGGCCGCGGGCGGGCGCGGCCGATACCCAGGGGGGCAGCCAGGCCGCGAACTCCGGGGGCCGTAGCCACGGCTGCGCGAGCAGGGCCGCGGCCTCCCCGGCCAGGCGGCGGTAGGCCTCCTCGGAGACACGGGCCAGACAGGGGGCGGCGCAGGAGCGCACCTGGGCGTAGAGGCAGCCCAACCCGAGGGGGAGGACGGGATCGGGCTCGAAGGTGTAGTCGCAGGGGCGGAGGGGGTGGACCTTGTGGAGGGCGGCGCGGGTCCGCTCCGCGGCCCGCCGATTGCGGAAGGGGCCGAAGAGAGCGCGACCCCCGGCCTCGGCGTCCCGGATCGTGACGCGGGGGAAGCGCACCTCGGGATCCAGGTGCAGGAACGCGGGCGGCTTCAGGTCGCGGCGGGCGGCCGGGGGCACATGAATCGCCATGAGGCGCTCGTAACGCAGGCGCTGGTGGAAGGCGGAGGTGGTAGGCGCGTAGCCCACCGCCGTCGCCAATGAACGGAGGTCGGTGGGCGGGCGCTGGCCGGGGCGGCGGGGCCCCGCCCCGAGGTGGGAGGCGGCCCAGCGTCTCACGCTCGACGTGCGCCCGATCACGAGGTTGCTTCCGTCAGGGCCCAAGATCTGGCCGACCCCGGGCGCCCCCGGCAGCCGGGCCAGGAATGCGGCGAGGTCGGCGTCGAAGGGAACGATCGTGAGGGGAGCGGCGGGCACCGGAACGGGGCCGTCAGGCTCCGGCCGCGGAGTCCTTCATCTGGTCGTGCATCGTGACCAGCTTGGTGATCTCGTACTCCTTGGTCCCGGAGGGCACCACCACCTGGACCGTGTCCCCCTCCTCGTGGCCGAGCAGGGACTTGCCGATGGGAGAGGAGGGCGAGATCCGTCCCACCGTCGGGTCCGCTTCCTCCGGGGTCACGATCTCGTAGACCACTTCCTCCCTGTTCCCGGTCTGGCGCAGGCTCACGGTGGAGCCGAGGCCCACCTTGTCGTGCGGGACCCGGTCCAGGTTCATGAGGGAGAGGGCGGCCAACCGGCGGTGGAGCTGGCCGAGGCGCGCCTGAAGGAAGCTCTGACGCTCCTTGGCCGCCTTGTACTCGGCGTTCTCGCGCAGGTCGCCGTGCTCCCGGGCCCGGAGGATCTCCTTCGGGAGGTGCACTTTCAGCTCGAGGTCGAGGGTACGAATCTCCTCTTCGAGCCGCCTTTTGATCTCGTCCACCATGATCGCCCGCGCCGATGGCGCCGAACCCCGTGATAGTATCACGCCTTCCTCCCGCCATGGCCGCCCCCGACCCGGTCATCCGCAGCCGCCGGCACCCGTGGGTGCAGCGGCTGCGCCGGCTGAAAGAGACCTCGGCCGCAGACGAGCTCTGCCTGATCGAGGGGCCGAAGCTCCTCTTTGAGGCGCTGGACGCGGACATCGAGGTGGTGGAGGCCGCGGTCGTCACCCGTCTCGAGGCCAGCGATCGCGGGGCCGGTCTCCTGCGAGCCCTAGCCGAGCGGCGCGTTCCCGTGCGCCGAGTGGAGGAGGGCGTCCTCGCCTCCCTCTCGGAGGTGGAGACGAGCCAGGGGATTCTTGCCCTGGCCCGGCGACCGGCCTTCGCGGAGGAGCGGTTTTTCACCGGCGCGCCCCTGGTGCTGGTCGCGGTGGGCGTCCAGAATCCGGGCAACCTGGGGGGTCTGCTGCGAACGGCGGAGGCCGCGGGCGCGACCGGCGCCTATCTGACGGCGGGCACCGCCGACGCCTTCTCGTGGAAAGCGCTGCGGGGGTCCATGGGAAGCGCCTTCCGGCTTCCCCAGGTTCGGGGTCTCCCCCCTGGGGAGGCGCTCCGGCGCGTGCGGGCCCGGGGCCTCCTCGCCGTCGCCGCCTCCGCGGAGGGAGAGACGCCCTACGACCAGGTCGACCTCAAGGGTCCCCTGGCTCTTCTGCTCGGCAGCGAAGGCACCGGCCTTCCCCCCGAGCTGGCCGCGGGCGCGGACTCTCGGCTGGCCATCCCCCTGCGCGGGCGGGTGGAGAGCCTTAACGTGGGGGTGGCCGCGGCGGTCCTTCTCTTCGAGGTCGCCCGCCAGCGGGGGCGGCGCTAGCGCGCCTGCGCGGGCCGACCCCGTTTCGGATACGCTTCCTTACATGGGCGAGCGGCGGGGGGAGGGCTCGGGCGTGCTGTTCCCGGAGCCGGAGCCGGCCGCGGACGCCCCCCGGCCCGACGCGCCCCTGGCCAACCGCGTACGCCCCCGCACCCTGGACGAGATTCTCGGCCAAGAGGAGGTGCTGGGGCCGGGACGGCCCCTGCGCCGCGCCATCGAGAAGGACGAGCTCCGCTCCCTCATCCTCTGGGGTCCGCCCGGCTCGGGCAAGACCACCCTCGCCCACGTCATCCGCCGCCTGACCCGCGCCCACTTCGAGGCCATGAGCGCCGTGCTCTCGGGCGTGAAAGAGGTGCGGGAGATCCTGAAGGAGGCGGAGATACGCCGGCGCCGGGAGGGGCGTCGCACCATCGTCTTCATCGACGAGATCCACCGCTTCCACAAGGGGCAGCAGGACGCCCTGCTCGCCCACGTGGAGTCGGGGGACATCGTGTTGATCGGGGCCACCACCGAGAACCCCTCCTTCGAGGTGAACGCGGCCCTGCTCTCCCGCTCGCGGGTCGTGGTCCTGAAGCCGCTGGGGGAGGCCCAGCTCCTCGAGATCATGCACCGGGCCCTGGCCGACGCGGAGCGGGGCCTGGGGGGCGCGAACCCCGAGGTGGCGGAAGACGCCCTCGCCTTCCTCGCCCAGGCTGCCGACGGAGACGCACGCACCGCCCTGAACGTGCTGGAGATGGCAGTGACCACCACCCCCCTCGGGCCCGACGGCCGCCTCCTTGTGGACAGGGAGGGCATGCGCCAGGCGTTTGCCCGCAAGGCCCTCCTCTACGATCGGGCCGGCGAGGAGCACTTCAACATCATCAGCGCCCTCCACAAGTCGATCCGGAATTCCGACGCCGACGCCGGCCTCTACTGGCTGGCCCGCATGCTGGAGGCGGGGGAGGACCCTCTCTACGTGGCGCGGCGGCTCGTGCGCTTTGCCTCCGAGGACGTGGGGGTGGCCGATCCCCAGGCCCTGGTCCTGGCCATGGCCGCGCAGCAGGCCGTCCATTTCATCGGCCTTCCCGAAGGGGCGCTCGCCCTCGCCGAGCTCGTGGTCTACCTGGCCGCCGCCCCCAAGAGCAACGCCCTCGACACCGCCTACGCGGAAGCCGCCCGGGACGCCCTCGAGACCCGGGCCGAACCCGTGCCCCTCTGGATCCGAAACGCTCCCACCCGCCTCATGAAGGGCCTGGGCTACGGCAAGGGCTATCTCTACGCCCACGACGAGGAGGAAGGGGTGGCGGGCATGGACTGCCTGCCGGAAGCGCTCACCGCCCGCCGTTACTACCGGCCCACGGACCGGGGGCTGGAGGCGGACCTGAGCCGGCGGCTGGAGGCGGCGCGGCTCATCCGGGAGAGGAAGAAAGGCGGCGGGCAGGCCTGAGGCGGCTTAAGCCCCCTCGCGGGCGGGGGTGGCCCGTACGGGCGCGCCGAAGGCCTCCGCCGGCCGGCCCAGAAGAAAGCCTTGGCCGTACTCGATGCCCAGGTCCACCAGGACCTGTCGCTCACCCTCCCGTTCGATCCCTTCCGCGATGATCTGGGAGTCCATCTTGTCCGCGAAGGCCTTGAGGGCGCGCGCCATCTCCCGCCGGATGTAGCTGGCGTCGATGTCGCGGACGAGCTGCATGTCGAACTTCAGGTACTTGGGGTTCAAGTGGGCGACTTTCTCCAGCCCCGAGTAACCGGCCCCGATGTCGTCGACCGCGATCGAGAAGCCCATGTGGGTGAAGTTCTGGAGGGCTTCCACGAAGAGGGTGTAGTTCTCGATCGCGTACTTCTCGCTGATCTCGAGGACGATGCGGTCGGGGCTGAGGCCGAGCCCCTCCAGAAGCTTGATGAGGGCCGCCCCCTGGAAGTCGGGATCGTACATGGAGGCGGGAAAGACGTTGATGAAGAGCTTGGCCGGGGAGGGCAGCTCCTTGCTGGATTGGAGGGCGCGGCGCCGGCAGTAGCGGTCGAGCTCGAAGGAGAGGTCGGCCCGGGCGGCCGCCTCGAAGAGGTTGAGGGGGTTCTGGTGGGCGGTGCCGGCGGGGCCCCGCGAGAGGGCCTCGTAGCCGAGGATCCCCGGCTTCTGCAGCTCCATCACGGGCTGGAAGAGGGTGGTGACCTGGTCGCCGAGGAGGATCTCCTGCAGGCGGCAACGGTTCTGGAACTCGAGCTGCATCCTCTGGATGCGCGCGCACTCCCAGGCCTCCTCCACCAGGCGGGCGATCAAGCGCTCGGGCATGATCAAGGGGTTGAAGAAGGCCAGGGAGAAGCCCACGATGACCCGCCGGCGGCCGCGCACGTAGGGGGACACCATGCGCGCCAGCTTGCGGTTCAGGTGTTCTTCCACCCGCGCCGACGCCGACTGCAGATCGGCCACGCGCGTCTTGCCCTCGCGCTCGCCCCGCCGGGGGGAGAGGAAGACCAGGAAGGCATTGCCCCCCTTGTCGTTGAGGGTCAGGATGTCGGTGCTCCGCACCTCGATCCCCCGCAGCTCCACCACCAGCTCGGTGGTCATGGAGAGGACCTTCTCGAAGGCCTTGGAGCCGTAGTCGTGCTCCACCTGGGCCAGCTCGGAGGCGTCGATGAGGAGGAGGGCCAGACTGCCCTGCTGCACCAGCATCTCGCGCAGCTCCGTGATGCGTTCGCGGTAGGGCGGGGTCTGCGCGTAAATCAAGGCGGCCTCGGGGATACTCAGCACAGCGGGGGGCGGAGGAGCGGGATCATCAGCCGACACCCTATTATAGCTCTTGCCCCCCGAGGGGGGCACTGGTAGCATCATCACCGAAATGCGCATAGGAAATGGCGTGCTGTTTGGGGCCGTCGTTATGATCGCGGCTTGCTCGCTGGGCAAGCCGGAGGGAAGCCAGAAGGAGGCCGTCCTGGCCCTCCTCCAGCAGCAGGCTCAGGGCCTGAAGCAGGATGGGGAGAAGATGAACCCCGACCTCGGCGTGAAGGCCACCTGGAACATCGAGGCGGTGGAGGTCCACGAGCAGCCGGGGAACGAGTCCCAGCCGTGGACGGGCACGATCCGCTTCCGCATCGAGAGCAAGATGAAGGAGGTGGACGGCTCCCTCTCGACCCAGCAGTTCGAGAAGCGCTTCGACTACGTCTACAGCCCGGTCATCAAGGGCTGGATCATCCAGTACGTGCCGCCGAGCCCGGCCGCTCCCAAGAGCTGAGCCGCCCGTCCCCCGCCCTTAGGCCGCGGCTGGTTGCGCGCGCCGTCCCACCGCCAGCGCGGCCAGGGCCCCGAAGATCGTCCCCAGGATCACCGTGAAGGCTATCCAGATCGTCAGCTGGGGCAGGAGGCCGATCCAGAACCAGGTGGCGAGGGGGTGCATGGGGGGGAAGCCGGGCGGCCCCTTCTCGTAGTGGGTCCCCCAGCCGGCCAGAATGGCCACCAGCATGACCACGGCCACGGGGATGCGCGCCGAAAGCCCATAGGCAAAGAGCACGCGGCCGAGAGCCGGCCACGCCCGGAGGCCCACGAGCAGGGAAACGATGGCGAGGACCCCGATAAGGAGCGGGAACCGCCGTCCTCCGGGGGCGAAATGGAGGGTGCGGACGACCCACAGCGAGAAGGGGATGATGGCCAGGCTCAAGAAGGCCACGCCGAACGTCCGGCCGAGGCTGTCCGGGGAGTGACCCGCCCGCACCAGCTTGACCGCGAAGTAGATTCCGAAAACCGGCACCAGCCACACGATGCCCACGATGGACAGGAAACCGCCCCCCTGCCGGTTGAAGAGGGCGGGGGACCACTCGAGCAGCTCGCCCGTCAGGCGCAGAAGCGTGATGCCCAGGGTGATCAGCGCGGGCACGAGGATGAGTTGCCGCAAGGGCAGCTCGCCGGCACGATTGGCATCGCTCATCGGAGCCTCCGGAGGGGGAGTTTCATCCGTCTCGATTGGCGGAAGGCGGAGTATACCCCGGGAGCCCCGGAGGGGGGGTCACTTTGGGGGAGCGGGCGGGGGATCCCCCGCCTCACCCGCGAGCTCCAGGACGCTCGAGCAGGTGCAGACCAGGTTGCGATCGCCGTAGGTGTTGTCGATGCGGGCCACCGCGGGCCAGAACTTGCTCTCCTGCACCCAGGGGGCGGGAAAGGCCGCTTGCTCGCGGCTGTAGGGCCGGTCCCAGACGGAGGCGGTCACGACGCGGGCGGTGTGGGGGGCGTTCCGGAGAGCGCTTCTCTCCGCGCTCAGCCGCCCCTCTTCGATCTCCCGGATCTCCTGGCGGATCGCGATCATGGCCTCGCAGAACCGGTCGAGCTCGGGGAGGGACTCGCTCTCCGTGGGCTCGATCATCAGGGTTCCCGCCACCGGGAACGACATGGTGGGGGCGTGGAAGCCGAAGTCCATGAGCCGCTTCGCGATGTCCTCCACCTCGATCCCCGCGCTCTTCTTGAAGGGGCGCGCGTCCACGATGAACTCGTGCGCCACCCGGCCCCTCCGACCCCGGTAGAGGATCGGATAGTGATCCTGAAGGCGCCGGGCCATGTAGTTGGCGTTCAGAATCGCCACCTCCGTGGCCTTGCGCAGGCCGTCCGGTCCCATGAGCGCGATGTAGACCCAGGGGATGGTGAGGATGCTGGGGCTGCCGTAGGGCGCGGCCGAGATCGTGCCCAGAGACTGCTTCCCGCCCAGGCCGGTCACGGGGTGTCCGGGCAGGAAGGGAGCCAAGTGTGCGGCCACCGCGATCGGGCCCATGCCCGGCCCCCCCCCGCCGTGGGGGATGCAAAACGTCTTGTGCAGGTTCAGGTGGCACACGTCGGCCCCGATCTCGCCCGGGGAGGTGAGGCCGACCTGGGCGTTCATGTTGGCCCCGTCCATGTAAACCTGCCCCCCGTGCGTATGCACGATCGCGCAGATATCCTTGATCCCCTCCTCGAAGACACCATGTGTGGAGGGGTAGGTGACCATGAGCGCGCCCAGGGCGCCGCGGTGCCGTTCGGCCTTCTGCGCGAGGTCGTCGAGGTCCACGTTGCCCTGGTCGTCGCAGGCCACGGGCACCACCGTGAAACCCGCCGTCACCGCGCTCGCCGGGTTCGTGCCGTGGGCGGAGACGGGGATCAAGCACACCGTGCGTTCGGCCTCTCCCCGGCTGCGGTGGTAGGCCCGGATGGCGAGCAGGCCCGCGTACTCCCCCTGGGAGCCGGCGTTGGGTTGGAGCGAGACCGCGGCCAGGCCCGTGATCTCGGCCAGCCACGCCTCCAGCTGGCGGAAGAGCTCCGCGTAACCCGGGGTCTGCTCGGGGGGGGCGAAGGGATGCAGGCCGCCGATCTCCGGCCAGGTCATCGGCACCATCTCGGTGGTGCCGTTCAGCTTCATGGTGCAGGAGCCGAGGGGGATCATGGAGGTGGTGAGGGAGAGGTCGCGCGCCTGCAGCCGGTGGAGGTAGCGGAGCATCTCGTGCTCGGAGTGGTAGCGGTTGAAAACCTCGTGGGTGAGAAAGGGGCTGCTCCGGCGGAAGGGGGGCAGAAAGTCCGGCGCCACCCCGGGGGCGAGATCTTCCGACCGAAACGAGACCGGCCCTCCCGCAAATATGCTCAGGAGCGTGTCCAGCTCCCCCGCGGTCACGGTCTCGTCGAGGGCCACCCCCACGGAGCCGTCGTCGTAGGGGCGCAGGTTGATCCGCCGTTCGACGGCCCGGGCCAGGACCCGACTCCCCGCCTCTCGAGGGAGGCGCACGCGTAGGGTGTCGAAGAAGGGCTCCCCCCCCACGGAGAGGCCGAGCCGCTTCAGGCCCTCGGCCAGGACCAGGGCCAAGCTCCGGACCCGGCGCGCAATCTGGCCGAGGCCGAGAGGCCCGTGGTACACCGCGTACATCGCGGCCGTGACCGCGAGCAGGACCTGGGCCGTGCAGATGTTGCTGGTGGCCTTATCGCGGCGGATGTGCTGCTCGCGAGTCTGGAGGGCGAGCCGAAGGGCGGGACGGCCCTCGGCGTCCCGGGAGACCCCGACCAAGCGGCCCGGGAGCTGCCGCTTGTGCTCGTCCCGCGTGGAAAGGTAGGCGGCGTGGGGCCCGCCAAAGCCGAGGGGGACGCCGAACCGCTGGGTGGAGCCGACGGCGATGTCCGCCCCGAACTCGCCGGGGGGACGCAGGAGGGCGAGGGCCAAGAGGTCGGCCGCCGCCACGACCAGGGCCCCCGCGGCGTGGGCCCGCTCCGCGAGCGGTGCGTAGTCGCGCACCCGCCCGTCCGTGGTGGGGTAGGACACGAGCACCCCGAAGAGATCCTCGAAGTCCGCGTCCTCGGCCGCGCCCACCCGCACGTCAATGCCGAGGGGCAGGGCGCGGGTGCGCACCACGGCGATGGTCTGGGGGTGCGCGTCCTCGGCTACGAAGAAGCCCCGGCGGCTCCTCCCCCGGGCCAGGCTCCGGCACATGGTCATGGCCTCGGCCGCGGCCGTAGCCTCGTCGAGCAGGGAGGCGTTGGCCAGGGGCAGGCCGGTGAGGTCGGCCACCATGGTCTGGAACGTCAGCAGCGCCTCCAGGCGGCCCTGGGCGATCTCCGCCTGGTAGGGCGTGTATTGGGTGTACCACCCGGGGTTTTCCAGGATGCCCCGCTGGATCACCCCCGGGGTGATGCAGTCGTGGTAGCCCATGCCCAGAAAGGAACGGAAGACCTGGTTGCGCGAGGCCAGTTCCCGGAGGTCGAGGAGTGTTTGGTGCTCCCCCCGCGCCGCGGGCAGGGCGAGGGGCCGGTGCCGGCGGATGGCGGCGGGCACCGTCTCCTCGATGAGGGCGGAGAGGGAGTCCACCCTCAGGAGGGCAAGCATCTTCTCTACGTCGGCGTCGCTCGGACCGAAGTGGCGCCGGGGGAAGGTGTCTCCGGGGGCGAGCGGTGTCTCCACCCCGTTGAGGACGGAGGAGGACGCGACGGATTGGGATGTTTCGGGCACGGGCTCCTCTTCTACTGCTTCGCCTCGCGCTCCACGAAGGCCTGGTAGCTTGGGGCATCCATCAGGTCCTGGAGGGCGCTCGCGTCGGTGATCTTCACGACCAGCATCCAGGCCGCGCCGTGGGGGTCCTGGTTGATGGCCTCGGGCTTGTCGACGAGGGCGGAGTTCACCTCCAGCACCTCCCCCGCCAGGGGCGCGAACAGCTCGGACACGGCCTTGACGGATTCCACGGTGCCGAACACCTCGCCCGGCTGCAGCTTGCGGCCGACCTCGGGCAGCTCCAGGAACACCACATCCCCCAACTGGTTCTGGGCATAGTCGGTGATGCCGATGGTGCCCCGCTCGCCCTGGACCCGGACCCACTCGTGATCCTTCGAGTAACGGCGATCTGGCGGATACATTAGCGACCCCTCTTGTAAAACGGCGTGGGAACCACGCGGGCGGGGACGGGCCGGCCGCGGATGTCCACCTGGAGATCGGTCCCCACCGCGGAGCTGGCCGCGGGTAGGTAGCACAGACCGATGCTCTTCTGGAGGAAGGGGGCGAAGGAGCCCGAGGTCACGGCGCCCACCTCCGCCTCGCCCAGGGAGATCGGATAGCCGTGGCGGGCGATACCCCGCCCCACCACCTCGAAGCCCACGAGCTTCCGCGGGGGTCCGTTCTTCTTCTGGGCTTCGAGGACGGCCCGACCGTTGAAATCGCCCTTGGCACCCTCCAAGGAAACGATCCAGCCCAGCCCGGCCTCGATGAGGGTGGTCGTCTCGTCCATGTCGTTTCCGTAAAGACACATCCGGGCCTCGAGGCGGAGCGTGTCCCGAGCCCCCAGACCCGCCGGCACCAGGCCCTTGTCCTTCCCGCTCTCGATCAAGCGCCGCCAGAGCGCCTCCGCCCGCTCCGCGGCCACGAAGATCTCGAAGCCATCCTCCCCCGTGTAGCCGGTCCGGGACAGGATGACCGGATGGCCGGCCACGTCCCCCTCCGCGAAGTGATAGTAGGCGATGCCGGGCAGGTCCAAGCCGGTCGAACCCTGGAGGATCTCGGCCGCCGCCGGACCCTGCAGGGCGAGGAGCGCGTAGTCCTGGCTACGGTTCTCGAGGGTGCAGCCTTCCGGAGCCTGCGACTGCAACCAGGACCAGTCCTTGTCGATGTTGCCCGCGTTAACCACCAGCAGGTAGCGGTCGGAAGCGCGTCGGTAGACGATCACATCGTCTACCGGCGCCCCGTTCGGCAGGGGCAGGGCCGAGTATTGAGCCTGGCCGACCACCAGCCGGGCCACATTGTTCGCGGTGACCCGCTGCAGGAAGGAGAGCGCCCCCTCGCCGGCCACCTCGAACTCGCCCATGTGGGATACGTCGAAGAGGCCGGCCGCCCGGCGCACGGCCAAATGCTCGGCGATGAGCCCCGAATACTCCAGGGGCATGTCCCACCCCCCGAAGGGAACCATTTTGGCCCCGCTCTCCCGGTGAACAGCGTTCAGCGGCGTCTTGTGCAGCAGGTCCGTAGCGGTTGCCAAGGGAGGGACCCCCGATAATTGGAGTCGGCGTCCTCGACGTGCCGTTCACGCTTCCCGCGGCGTCCGCCAAGCCTTCGGCGGGATCTAGCCGCTCCGCGTGCCTTTACTTTCGGCCCTCCTGGCCGTAGCGCCCGTATGTGGGCGAGTCATCAGCCATGGTACTACGTCGAAGTCGGCGTTCTCAACGTGCTGTTGACGCTTCCCGAGGCGTCCGCCAAAACCGCGGCCGAGGCCTCGACGCTCGGCGTGCCTTACTTTCGGCCCTCCTGCCGTAGCGCCCGTCAGGTGGGCGAGTCAAGACGCCACCCTACCACGAACCGACACCGAGTCAGGTCCATGACCTGGGCAGCCTCCACTCGGTGGCAACCGGCGGCCGGGTTGAGGGCGGTCAACGAATGCAGGGCCTTGATCCAAAAGGAGTTATGAGTTACCGTGCCGCGAAAGGGTGCCGCGGTCAGAAGGACCCCCATGCCGAGTGTCGAAACCTATCTCGTCACCTGCTGGAACTGCCTGGGCGAGTTCGACTCGCTCTCGGCGGTTTGGTGATCCCACGATCCCAAGAAGCCCACCAAGCTCTGCCCCTTCTGCTTCCAATGCTTCTGCGATGCCAGCGAGGAATACAAGCAGGACTTCTGGACGCACGCCCCCTCCAGGCTGATCGAGGAGGTGCAGACTCTGACCCGGAGCCAGGACCGGCTGGGAGACATCCTCATCCGCGCGAAGAAGATCACGACCCCACAGCTCCTGGATGCGCTGGTTCAGCAGAAGACGACCGGTCAGCGCCTGGGAGAGCTGCTCGTGGAGCGGGGCGTGGTGACGAACGAGGACATCGAGATCGCCCTCAAGACCCAGGGCGTGAGCCCCCTCACGGACACGCGGGGGGTCGCCTACGTGACCAGCCCGGTCTGGGACCAAAGCGAGCCGGAGGCCATCATCCAGTACCTCTTGGGATTGGCGGCGCGCAAGGGCGCCTCGGACGTCCAAATCGAGCCCAAGGAGGACATGATCGCGGTCCGATACCGCATCGACGGGCTCTACTTCCGGGTGGATCCCATCCCCAAGCGCTTCCAAGGAACCCTCACCCAGAAGCTCTTCGAGACCTTCGGCCTCGACCCGGGGGCGGCGGGGCAGCCGGGCACGGGCCGCCTCACGGCCCGTCTGGGCGAGACCGAATACGACCTCGTGGCCCAGGTCACGCCCTCGCCCCTGGGCGTGAGCGCCACCATCAAGCTCGTCAACCGCGCCACTTTCATCAAGGACTTCACCACCCTGGGCATGGAAATCGAGGACCGGGCGCTGCTGATCGAGGTGCTGCAGGGTACCTTCGGCCTCGTGCTCGTCACCTCCCCCCCCTTCAACGGGGCCAACACCTCCTCTTACGCGATCATGAACTTCCTGGTCCAGGGGCAGAAGGAGGTGCTGTCCCTGGAGGCGCCGGTGCACTGGAAGATAGAAGGAGCGCGTCAGGTGGAGGTCGAGCACTCCCCCCGGGGCTTGCGAATGGAGGAAACGGTCCGCTCGCTGATGGCGACGCGCCCGAACGTGCTCATGCTCTCCGCGGTCCCCGACCGGGCCACCGCGCTCCTCGCCGCGCAGCTCGCCTCCGACCTGCTGGTGGTGGCGACCCTGCCCGCCCAGAGCGCGGGGCAGGCGCTCGCGGCCTTCCTGCAGGCGGGCGTAGCTCCCTCGCTTCTGGCCAGCTCCCTGGCCACGGTCCTCTGCCAGCGCCTCGTGCGGACCATATGCCCCATCTGCCGGCAGCCCGCGGAGCCTCCTGCCCCCCAGACCCTCGCCCAGCAAGGCATCGACCCGGAGGAGGCGGCCGCGTTCCGTTTCTTCCGCGGCCGGGGTTGTCCCACCTGTCACACCGTGGGCTACCGCGGGCGCCAGGCCGTGTTCGAGGTGCTTCCCGCCGCCCCCGAAATAAGGGCCGCCGTGCAGGCCGGCGGCTCCGGCTCCGACCTGGAGACGGCGGCGGTAGCCACCGGCATGCGGACGATCCGCGAGCAGTGCCTGGATCTCGTGCGCCAGGGCGTCACCACCTTCGACGAGTTCACGCGCCTCCGGCTCTGAGGGCCGACCGTCCTCAGACCTAGGGACGGGAAGGGAACCGGGCCAGCATCTCCTCGACCACCTCCTCCGGAGAGAGGCGCGAGGTGTCGAGGTAGATGGCGTCTTTGGCGGTGGCCAGGGGCGATACGGGCCGGTGGGTGTCGATGTGGTCGCGCTCCCGCACCTCGCGCTCCACCGCCTCCAGGGGCACGGCCACCCCGGCGCGGGCCAGCTCCGCGTGCCGGCGGCGGGCCCGCAGGGCGGGATCGGCGTCCAGATAGAACTTGACCTCCGCGTCGGGGAAAACGACGGTGCCGATGTCGCGGCCGTCCAGCACGGCGCCGCCGTCGCGGCCCAGCTCCCGCTGGCGCGCCACCATCTCCCGTCGCACCGAGGGATGCACCGAGACCCGGGAGGCGGCGCCGCTGACCTCCGGGGCCCGGATGTCCGCGGTCACTTCCTTCCCGTCCAGGAGCACCTTCCCGCCCTCCGCGAGCTCGATGCGGCTGGCCCGGCAGAGGCCGGCCAGCGCCTCTTCCTCGTCCAAGGGCACGCGCGCGCGCAGCGCCTTCAGGGCCAGGGCCCGGTACATGGCTCCGGTGTCGATGTACAGGTAGCCCAGGCGCGCGGCCAAGGCGCGGCCGGCGGTCGATTTGCCCGCCCCCGAGGGTCCGTCGATGGCGAGGACGGGGCCGCGCGGTCTCAAGGCGCGGGGGAACGCGGGACAGCGCCGGAGCCTTCTTGCCGTACGTGAAGGCTCGGCCGCGGCGGGAATGCGTGGGGCGCCCCCCGGTGGCCGTCCACGCCAGGCTTTGGTGACGGCCGCGGCCCCGCCAGGCGTGGGATCACTGCCGGCTCGCCCGGCGGCGGGGAGGGGCGGTGGCCGAAGGGCGGGCTCGGCCCCCGCCGGAGGCGCCGACTCGGCGCAGGGTCTTCACCTCCTGCGGAGTGAGGTGCCGGAACTCCCCGGGCTCGAGCCCTCGCGTGGTAAGGGAACCGAACGCTACCCGCCGCAGCTTGGAGACAGGGTGGCCTACCGCCTCCAGCAGCCGCCGGACCTCGTGTTGTTTGCCCTCGTGCAGGGTGAGCTCCAGCCAGGCATGCTTGTCGGCTTCGAGCACCCGGACCCGGTCCACGTGAAGGCGTTCGCCTTCCACGCGAACCCCCGTGCGCAGCGCGCCTAAAGCCCGAGCGTCGGGCACGCCCCGCACCTTGGCCTGGTAGACCCGGGGCACCTCGTAGCGCGGGTGGGCCACCCGCTCCGCGAAGGCGCCGTCGTTGGTGAGAAGGAGCAGGCCTTCCGTGGTCACGTCCAAGCGTCCGACCGGGAACAGGCCCTGCACCGCGGGCACCAGCTCCATGACCGTCGTGCGTCCCTCGGGGTCGTGGCGGGTGGTGACCACCCCCCTGGGCTTGTTGAGGATGAGGTAGACGGGCCCCGGCGGCGGGCGGAGGCGCACGCCGTCCACGCGGATGTCGTCGCGCGTGATGTCCGCCTTAGTGCCGAGCCGGGTCGCCGCGGTCCCGTTCACGGTGACGCGGCCCTGGCTCATGACCGTTTCCGCTCCCCGCCGCGAGGCGATCCCCGCGCGGGAGAGGATCTTCTGCAGACGCTCCTCCACGCGCGGATCATACTCCGGAGCCGGGGTGGGGTTGGGGGAGGCGGGGTCAGTGCAGGGCAGGAAGAACGACCACCTGCACGGAGGACGTGGCGGTGGAGCCGTTCGCCGTCGCGAGCAGCGTGTAGGTGAGGGTCGAGGCCGGCATCACCAGCTTGGACCCGCTCGTGGTCACGGTGCCGACGCCCTGATCGATCGTGACGGAGTCCGCTCCCGAGACGTTCCAGCTGAGGGTGGTGTT
>Ga0210399_10000599_pt1 | contig 28827 bp, 15 predicted proteins | sample IncBWC14MmetaG_FD_150865 | JGI IMG/M metagenome (GOLD analysis project Ga0210399, IMG submission 150865) | Forest soil microbial communities from Barre Woods Harvard Forest LTER site, Petersham, Massachusetts, United States - Inc-BW-C-14-M | ecosystem: Environmental > Terrestrial > Soil >... | reverse complement strand
TTCGTCGCCACGATTGCGAGGAAAGCGCCGTCCAGATCGTCAGGCGAGAAAGCGCGCACTTCGAGGTCGATCTTTCCGGCTCGCGCCCATTCGCGGACTGCGGGAGTCGCGTCGAGCGCAACCACTCGTATGCGCGCGCCAGTTTCGAGGAGGCTATCGATCTTCGGTTCGCCGACTTTTCCGGCACCCACGACGAGGCATTGCCTGCCGTCCAGCTTTAGAAACATGGGGAACAAGTTAGTCACCGAGCCCTCCTGCCTGAGCCAGAGTCCGAATCGGGTCCGGCAAATCGCGAGCGACCGGGGCCACGACTTCTCCGGCCAAGAACTCACGCAACTCCGTGTCAGTGTGACGAACGAAAAACTGGCGCAGATTTTCGCCCGCTTCGCGCTGCGCAAGATAGCGCCCCAGCAAGCGCTCGAGCGCGTCCGGCACTTCCGTGGCGGCGCAGCGATATCCGACCGGGCGCGCGGTCGCCTGGTGGAGACCTAGCGCTCCGCCCACGCAGAAGTAGTAGGCATCGACCATGCGATCGTGAACTTTGATCTTCTTGCCTTCAATGCCGATGTCGGCGATCCAGTGTTGCCCGCAACTGTTGGGGCAGCCAGTAACGTGCAGTTTGAGATGCTGATCGAAACCGGGCAGGCGTTCTTCCAGTTCTTCCACCAGCCAGCGCGAGAAGCTCTTCGTTTCGGTGATCGCGAGCTTGCAGAATTCCGTTCCGCTGCAAGCCACCGTGCCGCGCCAGAAAGCCGAGCCACCGACTTTCAGCCCGATCGCGTTGAGTTCTTTCGCCAGCGGTTCCGCGTTGAGCGTGGGCACGTTGACCACGAGCAGGTTTTGCATGTTCGTGGCGCGCAATTCGCCGCCGGCGTAACGCTCGGCGAGATCCGCAGCAGCCTGCATCTGTTCCGCGGTAATTCGGCCGCGGAGCGCCACCGCTCCCACGTACGAGAGCCCGGACTGCTTCTGCGCGTGGATGCCGACGTGGTCGCGGTAAACATCGTCGGGAGGATGCTCTTCGACGGCGGGATCGAGTTGAAATCCGATGCGCTCTTGCAACTCGCCAAGAAAACGGTCGGCAGTCCATCCGTGGCGCAAGAAGAGAAACTTTAGGCGGGCGCGCTCGCGATGTTCGCGCAAAACGTCGGAATCGCGGAACAGTTCGGCAATCCCTTTAACGACCGGCAGAACCTGATTCCATCGCACAAATGCATTCAGTCGCGCTGCAAGATAAGGTTCTGTTGAAAGCCCGCCGGCGACGCGCAACGAGAAGCCGATCTCAGGCGTTCCATTCACCATGCGGGTCAGTGCGGTCAGGCCGATGTCATTGATTTCGGGATAGGGGCACCACACGCGGCATCCGGTGATCGAGATTTTGAATTTGCGCGGCAGGTTGTAGAAGTCCGCATTCCCTGCCAGCAGCCGCGAGGCTTCAAGCACTAAGGGCGACGCGTCAACGATTTCATCGGCGTCTACGCCGGCGACCGGGCATCCGGTTACGTTGCGCACGACGTCGCCGCAAGCTCCCGTGGTGTTGAGTCCGACCTGCCATAGTCCGTCGAGCACTTCCGGCAGCGACTCGATGGTGACCCAGTGCAGTTGAATATTTTGGCGTACGGTGAGGTCGGCGATTCCGTTGGCGTGGCGGCGCGTGAGGTCGGCGATGGTGCGCAGCTGATGAGAGGTCATCATGCCGTTGGGGATGCGGATGCGCACCATGAAACGCTGCAGCGCGCGGCCCACGCCGCCCTGGCCGCCGGTGACACCCGCGCCGTCTCCCTGGGTGTAAACGCCCCACCAGCGGAAATAAGTTCCAATCCATTCAGGAGGAATGGACTGGAAACCCTCGCGGGCGAAGCGGCGAATTTCCTCCAGGCCTTCCCACGGATTCTTAGCCCGCTTCAGGCGCTCAACCCGCTGTGCTGTCGTTTCTTTCGCTGTCGTTGTCATAAGTTCAAAGCCTGGACATTTATCCGGAAAATAAAAAACCCACCGCCAGGTTCGTCTGGCGATGGGTTGATGAGTGCCTTGTTAAGAAAGAATTCTTAGGTCAGCAGCCTCCCCGCGCCAGCGCACACGCATGCACAACAACAACAAGTGCAGCAGCACATCGCGCGAAGATTTTGACTATCCGACATTTGCAGTCTGAATTCTAAGTTGAAAGGCCTGCGCCGTCAACAATCTTACGTAACGGCTTGGATTCATAGTTTAGATGGAAAGAATCACAATTTTTGCAGGCGTTGCGCGGACTGCGTGAGATCACTGTAGAATCAGCAGTTTAGCGTCCGAACATTTGTTGAGTGATAATCTTTTGGTGGCTTGCGCGTGCGGCAGGCACGTCTACTTTTTCGGGAAAGGTGCGTCTTCGATGAAGGGTTCCGTTGTCTTCTTAGTATTGGTAGTTCTGCTAGGTACGGCGATTGCAGTTTCCGAGACTTCAGCTCCCGATCCTTATAAGCCGACATTCGACCGGCTCGAAGCGCTCACGCGCCAGGGCGAGGCCGAATGGCGATTTCATGCCGACCTTCCGCATCCGGAAGATCCGGGGATGAATGACTCCGGCTGGGGCACGCTGACAGTGAAGAATGTTTCTGGGCCGGGCGGAAATAATGCGAATGAGGAGCATTGGAAAGGAACCCGCGTGTTCCGTCGGTGGATTCAGATTCCCGAAAAGATCAACGGCTATGCCACGCAAGGGGCGCGGGTTTCACTGGACCTGCGATTTGGCAGTCCGGGAAGCTTGCGGATCACGGTCTTTTCGAATGGAGCGATTCTCTATCGTGGCAGCGACGATGACATTCTGCCTGTGCTTCTGGCCGAGAGCGCGCAGCCAGGGCAGAAGTTTCTGCTTGCCGCCAGAGTGGTCGCGGGAGACGACGTGCAGTCGGAATTCTTTCACAGCGAGCTTACGATCGAGCCACCGCACTCGCGGCCCGATCCGGTGTTTCTTAGGACGGAACTGCTCGCCGCCCGACCCATCATCGCGGCTTATGAAGAAGGCAAGGCGGAGCGCCAACAGCAGCTGGATGCGGCGATCAAAGCGATTGACTTCTCGCCGCTCGAAAAAGGCGATCAGGCTGCCTTCGATGCTTCGCTCAAACAAGCACATGCCAGGCTGGAGGTACTCAAGCCGTGGCTGCAGCAATTCAACATTCGGATTGTCGGCAATTCGCACATTGATATGGCCTGGCTATGGCCATGGACCGAGACTGTTGAAGTCGTGCGCAACACCTTCCAGAGCGTGCTGGATTTGATGCGCGAGTATCCGGACTTCAAGTTCACGATGTCATCCGCGCGCACCTACGAGTGGATGCAGGAAAAATATCCCGATCTGTTCCAGCAGATCGAGCAGCGTGTGAAGGAGAACCGGTGGGAGATTATCGGCGGCATGTGGGTCGAGCCCGATCTGAATATGCCGGACGGCGAGTCGTTGGTGCGCCAGATACTGGTGGGCAAGCGCTACTTCCAGAAGAATTTTGGCGTAGACGTGAAGATTGGATGGAATCCGGATTCGTTCGGTTATAACTACCAGCTGCCGCAGATCTACAAGAAGTCCGGCATGGATTATTTCGTCACCCAGAAGCTGCTGTGGGCGCACGAATTCACGGTGTTCCCCTACAAGCTGTTCTGGTGGCAGGCACCCGACGGCAGCCGTCTGCTCACGTATTTCCCGCATGACTACGCTGGCGGCATCGATGCCGAGCCGCTGGCGACCGACCTCTCGATCTGGATGCCGTCGATTTACGGCAAAACCATTCCCGAGAAACCTGAGATGATGCACCTGTACGGCGTGGGCGACCACGGCGGCGGGCCGACCCGCGTCATGCTCGACCACGCAGACCAACTGCGGACGCCGGATGCGGTGTATCCCAAGCTTGAGTTCAGTTTCGCGCGCGACTTCTTCAGCGATCTGGAAAAGAAGCTTCCCAGCATGCAGGTTCCGACGTGGGATGGTGAACTCTACTTCGCCTACCACCGCGGAGTCTTCACGACGCAGGCCGAGACAAAACGCAGAATCCGCCGCGCCGAGGAAACGGTCCTCAACGCCGAGAAATTCGCTTCCCTGGCGTCGCTCTACGGGCGGCCCTACCCGAGCGCTGGCATGGAGTTGACCTGGAAGAATCTGCTGTTCGATCACTTCCACGACATCATGCCGGGCTCCGGGATTGCGGTGAACTATCTGGACGCCAAGCGCAATCTGGAGAATGTAGATCAAGCCGCGAACGATGTGACCATGGGGTCGCTGCGCGAGATTGCGGCGCACGTCAACACGCAGGGCGAGGGAGTTCCGGTAATCATCTTCAATTCTTTGTCGTGGCCGCGCACCGAAGTGGCCGAGGTTGAGACGCAACTGCCCGCCCCGGCGCAGCAGATCGAGGTTGTGGATTCGGCTGGCAAGGTCGCCGAAACGCAGCTGCAATCCCTCGATCCGGAAACCCACCGCGCCCGATTCTTACTGTTATCGAGCACGCCGTCGCTGGGATATCAAACGTACTTCGTGCGCGCTGCAACCTTTGTGCCTGTGGTGCATTCAACGTTGAAGGCGTCCGCCGAGATGTTGGAGAACGAGTTCATTCGTGTGAAGATCGACCCGCACACCGGCTGCATGACCAGTCTGTTTGACAAGCGCAGCGGCACAGAGGCGCTCGCGCCTGCGGAAACCGACTCAGGTGGACCCAGGACCTCAACTTGCGGCAACCTGTTGCAAACCTTCGTCGACAAGCCCAAACAGTGGGACGCCTGGAATATTGACGCGGACTTCGAGAAACAGCACTGGGATCTGGACAAGGCCGATGAAGTGAAGCTCGTGGAAAGCGGGCCGCTGCGGGCAGTCATTCAGATCAAGAATCATTTTCAGAATTCAACGTTTGTGCGGGACGTTATCTTGTACGCGGGCGTGGCTCGCGTCGATGTCAAGATGACGGTGGAATGGCATGAGAAACACATTCTCCTGAAAGTGGCCTTCCCGCTCAGCGCGCACAATGACAAAGCGACGTTCGAGATTCCATTCGGTTCGGTGGAGCGTCCAACAACTCGCAACACACCCGCGGAACTGGCGCAGTTTGAAGTTCCGGCGCAGCGCTGGGCGGACATCTCGGACGCGAAGCACGGGTTTAGCCTGCTCAACGATTGCAAATATGGATACGATGCGAAAGGAAACGTGCTGCGCCTGTCGTTGCTGCGTTCACCGGAGTGGCCCGATCCTCATGCCGATGAGGGCCATCATGAGTTTACCTATTCGCTTTATCCCCACGGCGGCCGCTGGAAGGAGGCGCTCACCATCCGCCGCGGTTATGAGTTGAATTACAAGTTAATCTCCCTGCCGTTCGGCAATCATCAGGGGACGCTGGCACCCGAGCATTCCTTCGTGCAGGCTCAGCCCGACAACGTCATCGTGACGGCGTTGAAGAGAGCCGAAGATGAGAACGCGCTGATCCTGCGCTTCTACGAGTGGGCCGGCAAGGAGGGTGAGGTTACGATTCAACTTCCTCTGGGAGCGTCGGCGGCGGCAGAAACCGACTTGATGGAAAAACCGATTGGCAACTCATCCGTGCACAAAGGTGCGGTGAGCGTGCACACCAAGCCGTACGAGATCAAGACCATCAAGGTGCAGTTTTCCAGCCTGGCTCAGATGACGGCGACGGGCCCACATGACTGAATCAAAGAATGGGGCCCCGGTCCTCGGAGTTGATGTTGGCGGAACAAAAGTCGCCGTGGGGCTCGTGGACCACAACGGCAGGATACTCGCCCAGGGCCGCAAGCCCATGGTCGCCAACGGCACGGCTGAAGCTGGTCTGCAGGTAGTCGCTGACGCGATCGATTCCCTCACATCCTCCCTGCCAGGCGGTATTCACAGCATAGGCATCTGCGCTCCCGGCCCGCTAGACCCGAAGTCGGGAGTAGTTCTCAATCCCCCGAATCTTCCCTGCTGGCGGGATTTTCCGCTGGCTGAGAAAATCCGGTCGATGTACCACGTCCCCGTCAGAGTGGACAACGATGCCAACGCCGCCGCGCTCGCGGAGACGCGGTGGGGTGCGGCGCGAGGATTCCGCTACGTTTTCTATGCCACTATTGGAACTGGGATTGGAAGCGGCATCGTGTTCGACGGCCGCATCTATCACGGCAACACAGGCTCCGCGGGCGAAGGCGGCCACGTGAGCATCGATTATCGCGGGCCAGTATGCAACTGCGGGAAACGTGGATGCATTGAAATACTGGCCGCAGGACCGGCGATTGGCGCACGTGCTCGAAGCAGACTGAGTTCGGAGTCTTCTCGCTCGTTGATTCTCGAACTCGCCAACGGAAACATTTCTGCCGTGACCAGCGAATTGGTGGGGCAGGCTTATACCGCTGGCGATGCGTTAGCACGGGAGATTCTTCAAGAAACCGTCGAGATCTTAACGCCGTGGCTCGGCAACATCGTCGATCTGCTTGACCCCGACGTGCTGGTGATGGGCGGCGGCGTGGCGGCGATGCTCCAGCCTTTCTTTGATGAAATCAAGGGGCGCCTTCCGGGCTGGTGCGTGAATCCTCGGGCTTCCGAAATCCCGCTGTTGATGGCCCACTATGGGGCCGACGCAGGAATTGCGGGAGGAGCCGCCTTATGCGCCGAGGATCTTTCTTAATGTCGTAGACTCGCTTAACAACAATTAATGAGGACTCCGAATGTTCTTCCCGCGACATTTCTACCGATTCGTAGCGCCTGCAATCTTCACGGTTTTCTTCAGCGCTCCGTTGCTCCTGCAGGGCCAGGATCTGCCCAAGGCTCCGCAGGCTCAGCTCTTCACCCTGACGCCAGCTCCTGGATTTTTCACGGAGCCGGCCATCGCGGTAAATCCCGCTAATCCCCAGCAAGTGGTCGGCGTCTTTCAGGATAACGTGCACGCGGCCTACTCGCAGGACGCGGGTCGCACCTGGCAACTGGCCGAGAACGTGGATCCGAAAAACTATAAGGTCTCGGGCGACGTCTCGGTGGCGTTCGATAACCTGGGCCACGCCTTCGTCTGTTACATCGCCTTCGACAAACTGGGGACGTTCAACTACTGGGCGCATGGCGCGACCCGCAACGGGATTTTTGTGCGCCGCTCGCTCGACGGCGGAAAGACGTGGGAAGCCGAGCACATTCCCGTCGCCGAGCAGACCAGTTCCGCGGGAATTCCGTTCGAAGATAAACCGTGGATTGTCGCCGACAATTCCAAGAGCCGCTATGCGGGCAACCTTTACATCGGGTGGACACGGTGGAGACTGACCGACTCGCAGATGGTACTTTCGCGCTCTACCGACGACGGAAAGACGTGGTCGCAGCCGGTCGAGATCGATGCGCATCCCGGCTTGCCGCGCGATGACAACGGCGCCGCCGAGGGGTTCGCCGGCGTGGTCGGCCCGGATGGCAAACTCTACGCCATCTGGAGCCAGGATGACGAGATCATGCTCACGACGTCCAGTGACGGCGGAAAGACGTTTTCGCACGCACGGCCCATTATCCATACGGCACCCATCATGTTCGCGATACAGACGCTGGAACGCGCCAACGGGTTCCCGCAAATTGGCATCGATCCGAAGACCAAGCGCCTGTATGTGACCTGGAGCGATTACCGCAATGGCGATCTCGATGTTTTCCTGGCGACATCGGGCGACGGCGGAAAACATTGGGAGGAGCCAGTCCGCGCGAACAACGACCCCGTTCACAACGGAGCGGAGCAATTCTTTCAGTGGCTGGCCGTGGACCCAACTGACGGCTCTATCGATGTGGTGTTCTACGACCGCCGAGGCGATCCGGCGAACCGCAAACAAATCGTGGTGCTGGCACGTTCCACCGATGGCGGGCACAGCTTCACTAACTACGCCTGGACTGACGAACCGTTCGAGGCTGGCGGCGTCTTTTTCGGTGACTACAGCGGGCTTGCGGCGTATGGCGGCCGGGTCTACGGCATCTGGACCGAGAAACCCGTGCCTGCGCTGGAAGTAAAGACCAAACCTGACGAAGGCAAAGACGCGAAGGAGAAGGAGACGAAACCCCAGCCTCGCGGAACGATCGTCAAGATTGGGACGGCAGAGTTTTCCGTGGCAGAGCACCCCAAGTGAGGATGCCGGACAGGTAGATTCTCGAACACTTCAGAAATAGAAAAGGCGATCTCGCGGGGAGATCGCCTTTCGCATCGCGGGATTTGGTTAGAGCGGCTGAACGTTCTCAGCCTGCCAGCCCTTGGGGCCTTTGGTCACGTCGAATTGCACTGTCTGGCCCTCCTGCAGGCTCTTGAAGCCGCCCGCCTGGATCGCTGAGAAGTGCACAAAAACATCTTCGCCATTCTGGCGGCTGATAAAGCCATAGCCCTTGGCGTCATTGAACCACTTTACTGTTCCTTGTTCTGCCATGTTGATAACTCGTGTTCCTTTCAATCAATTTACGCTGGAGAGATTCGGAGGTACTGCAGGCAGGTACTGGCTGATTAGGCGAGAACTGCTTACGACCGATTCGGTCTAACGTACACAGGGATGCTACTCTGGCGGGCCACAGGTTAGCAAGGAAATTTGCGGCAAGGCGTACCAACGCACCCGTGTCACCTTGAGAATCCGCTTCCGCTGGTGGAACCGCCGCCATCCTGCGTGGCCTTGGACTCTCGATTTTCCAACTCCGTTTGACGAAGTACGGTGGCCTCCGCGGGGTCGGTTCCCGCCTTCAATGTGGTCTTTTCGAGGAAGTAGCGCCAGCCCTCATGCCGGTCCGCTGAACTCTGGCTGCTCTCAAAGTTCTTCAAAGCAGACTCGGCGTTCTGTCGTCCCTTGACGACCTCAACCACTCCGGCAGATTCGTAGGTACGGACGTTGTGGCGAATTACAACGTAAGAAGACTTAGCTTCGTCGTGTGTCAGATGTTCTCCCTTGTCACCGCAAACAAGACCCTACTCTGAGAGTATGCGCGAAGGCGGCGATTAGCAAGCGGGAGTGCGGCTGGCCGGACCGCGGACCTCGGACTTCAGCCTGCTCAGCGGTTGCGGTCGGAGGTCCGAGGTCTGAGGTCTGAGGTCGCCTTGCTGCAGATTTGTATTTCTTGACAGCCCTCGACCTGTATGTTACATCTTGTAACGCTACAATGACTAACACAAGCAAAGCACGTCTAAAGAACATGGGTGAAGTTGAGCAGTTGGTGATGGACTACATCTGGACGCATGGTCCATCGTCCTCCGAAGCTTGCCGCGAGGGCCTGGCCGCAGCGCGCCCCATGAAGGACTCGACCATCCGCACCGTCCTGCGCCGCCTCGAGGAAAAAGGCTTCCTCACGCACGAGACCGAAGGCCGGACATTCATCTACAAGGCTTCGGACGCTCGCCAGAACGTGGCTGTCCGAGCGGTGAAGGCCATCATCGACCGCTTCTGCGGCGGATCCGCCGAGCAATTGGTCCTCGGCATGGTGGACAACTCGGTGCTCAACCGCAAGCAATTGGAACGCCTGGCCCGCAAGATCGCCGAAAGAACGGCTGCCGATCGGAAGGAAGGACACTCATGACGCTCATCATCGCCGCTTCGGCGTCCACCAGCGTTCTCGCATTGCTCGTGAATTCTGCCGTACGCGTTCTGGCGTTGAGTGGAGTTGCGGCTCTCGCGCTGGCGGCCTTCCGCGTGAAGACGACCGCGGTGCGTTTGTTCACCTGGACAGCGGTGCTCTATGCCGCCCTCGCCATGCCTCTGTTGCAATGGATACTGCCGACCGTGCCGATTCCGACGCCGGCGATTCTTCAGTTCGGAGCGGCGCAGCCTCATGACTCACCGGAGCCTGGGGCGACGAGCAAGGTTCTTCCCACTCGCACGGCAACAGGCAGACCGCTATCGGCTGCTGGGAAGTTGAGCGACGCGTCCTCGTCTCGGTTGACAAGACAAGCGTTGCCGCACAACGAAGGGGCACTCATCGTCGCAAATCCCGAAAGTTCTCCGGCGATGTCGTCCTCGGCGCTTTGGAGTTCGGTTCGGTGGAGCACCGTCGCGGCGGGAATTTATTTTGGCGTCGCATTTTTGCTTCTCGTGCGCTTCTTCGTGGGACTTGTCTTCGGCCACCGGTTGATGCGGGCGTCGCTGGCGATTGACGAGCCGCGCGTGTCGCAAAGGCTTGCCTCCAGAGCGTACGCCTCTGGACTTCCCGCCGCGCCCAGGGCTGCCGAATCGGAATTCATTTCGGTGCCGCTTACGATGGGCGTGCTGCGCTCAACGATTCTTCTGCCCGCGGGTTGGCGGGAATGGGACGACGCCAAGCTCGACGCCGTCGTCGCGCATGAGGTGTCGCACGTGGCGCGGCGTGACGCTCTTACGCAGCGTCTGTCGCTTCTGCATCGCGCGATTTTCTGGTTCAGCCCGCTCGCCTGGTGGCTCGACCGCCGTCTCGCCGATCTCGCCGAGCAGGCCAGCGACGAGGCCGCATTGACTTGCGGGGCCGACCGGAAGGATTATGCCCGGACGTTGCTGGGATTCTTTGAAGCCTTGCAGGCTGCGCCGGGGCGGGTGTGGTGGCAGGGCGTCGCAATGGCCAAGGCGGGCCAGGCGGAAAAAAGAGTAGAAAGAATTCTCTCCTGGAAAGGATCGGTTGCCATGCGTCTCAAGAAATCGATTGCCCTGGTGGTCGTTGCATTTGCGGTCCCCGCTGTTTATCTCGCTGCTTCGGTGCACGCAGCCAATGCTGCAGCACCGCAACATATGTTCTTTCCGCAGGAGCAGGCACAGACGCCGCCACCTGCGCCGCGTCCCGCTGCCGCACCCAAGGCTCAGCCGGCCGACGCGCCAGAGCCCGCTCTCGCCCCGACATCAGACGCAACACCTCCGCCTGCACCGCCCGCAATCAGCGGAATGGTCGCCGGAGGAGTAGGTGGAGGGGTGATTGGAGGGGTCGCCTCGGGCGATCCCGCTGCGCCTGTGGGAGGTGTTTATGGGATCGCCCCGATGGCTCCCATCGTGCCTATCGCTCCAATCGCGCCCATCGCGCGGCGTGGTCAATCCACCCACTCCGGGTCGTCCTCCGGCCACGGGTATTCTTACGCTTATGGCTACGACGACGAGCAGCGCTTCGTCATCGTCACCGGCAAATCCGATTCCCTCACGATGTCTGGCTCGACAGAGGATGCCAGGCACGTCGAGAAACTCCGGAAAACGATCCCGGGTGACTTCATCTGGTTTCAGCGCGACGAAAAGTCTTACATCATTCGCGATCAGGCGACGATTGATCGCGCCCGCAAGCTCTGGGCTCCTCAAGAGGAGCTCGGCAAGAAACAGGAGGAGCTTGGAAAGCAGCAAGAAGCTTTGGGCAAGCAGCAGGAAGAGTTGGGCGCGCAGATGGAAAAGATCCAGGTGAACGTGCCGGACATGAGCGCAGAACTCGACAAACTCAAAGCGGAATTGAAGAAACTAAGTTCGGGAGCGACCGTGGAGCAGGTCGGCCACATTCAAGAAGAGATTGGGGAGTTACAGAGCAAGATCGGCGAAATCCAGTCCCATGCCGGCGATCAACAGGGAAAGCTGGGCGAGCAGATGGGCGCCCTCGGAGAAAAGCAAGGCAAACTCGGCGAACAGCAGGGCGAACTGGGCCGCCAGCAGGGTGAATTGGCGGAACAAGCTTCCCGGCAAATGAAACAGTTGCTCGATGAAGCGATCACGAAAGGCACCGCCCAACCGGAACTCTAAGCGGGGCGGGATTCAACAATCATCGCAGAGAGTCAGACAGACGCTGGCTGCTGGGCACGTGGAAGCACGAGTCGTGCCTGGCAGCCCTTCTGGTCCAGGCGGTTCAGAAGTTCAATCGACCCTCCATGGGCTTCTGCGATCTGCCGCGACAGCACCAGACCGATTCCGCTGCCCGAAGGCTTAGTCGTATAGAACGGGACGAACACGTTGGCAGGATTGCCGAGTCCCGGCCCGTTGTCTTCGATGGTGAGAACCACATCGCTCTCGGCCAACTCCCAACGCACAACCACCAGCGGTTCCAGCACCGGCGCGGACGTGACCGTGCTCCCATTCTGAGAGGCAGTCGCCTGCCGCGGCTCCAGCGCAGCCTCAACCGCATTCCGCGTCAGGTTGATCAGCATTTGTTCGAGCTGATCCGGATCAACCATCAACTCCACGGGCGGACTGGGGAGCACCTGCACCGGCAACCCGGCCTCGAGAGCAGCGACGCGCTGAACAATTGTGGAAAGCATCGTCTTGCGCACGATGGGCGGCGGCATCTGGGCAAGGCGCCGGTACGCTTGCAGGAAACGATTGAGAGAGTCGGCCCGGCCTTCAATGATGGAGAGCCCGCGTTCAAAGTCCTCGCGCCCATCAGAGTCCGGCGCGCCGTTCGACATCTGCGCCCGCAGGCTGCCGGCAATGGATTTAATAGGTGTGAGCGAGTTGTTCAGCTCGTGACCCAGCACGCGGATCAGGCGTTGCCAGGCACCGCGTTCTTCTTCGCGCAGAGCGCGGCTAACATCCGACAGAACGATGAGCGTGTGCGGCACACCTTTCTGTCGAAACGCACTGCGCCGCACCAGCCAGCGTGCGTTCGGCCCTTGAAACGGGAGCGGGACCACCGTCTCGCTCTCGGCACTCATACAGGCATCCAGTCCAATCTCTTTCGCGGTAAGCCCAAGCAATCGCACGGACGGCTGCTGCAGCAGTCGTTCTCCAGCAGAGTTCATCAGCCGTAGAACCTGATCCGGGTCAAAGGTGAAGAGCGGGACCTCGATCTCTTCGACCACGCGGCTCAACAGCGCATTGGCTTCAATGGCGCGAATCCGCTGGTCTGCGAGCAGATCGGCCAAGGCATTCACTTCGATGGAAAGTTCTCCGAGAGCGTCATCGGTGGCCGCGCCCCGTGCCCGAAACGAATAATCTTCTTCACGCAAAGCCGCGATGACGTTGGCAAGAGTCTGCAAGGGGCGCGTGGCCTGCTCCTGAAGCGCCATCGCCAGCAGCCACCACACGAACAACTCGGCGAACATCAGCGCCAGCTTTGACTCGAGCGTCCAGGGTTGCAGCCAGATGAGAATACCGCTGATCAGCAAGCCGGGAAGCGCCACCAGCAGCGCGAACAGATTCACGCGCCGCTCATACAGGAGCCGAACCCGTTTTCGTGGAGGCTTGCGCGCACCGGGATTGGGGGTCCCCTGCGGGCTAGAGCCCATATTTCTCCATTCGCCGGTAGAGCGCTCCGCGGCTGAGCCCCAGAGTCTCGGCCGCCTGACTCACGTTGCCCTGGGATCGCTGCAGCGCCTTGCGAATCAGAATAGCCTCCACGGATTCGAGGCTGAGTTCTTCAAGATTCTGGCTCTGCGGCCGAAGCATGTCCAGTCCCAGATCTGGGCGTTGAATCTCGCTGCCGCGGCACATCAGGACGGCGCGCTCCAGCGTATGTTCCAGCTCGCGCACGTTGCCCGGCCACGAATATTGCATCATCAGTTGCAGAGCGGGAGCCTCGAAGCCCTGGATCGGCCGCCGGTAACGCGATGCGTAGCGCGTGAGAAAGTGCAGGGCGAGCGCGGGAATGTCTTCCCGGCGTTCGCGCAATGGCGGCACATGGATCTCGACCGTATTTAATCGGAACAATAAGTCCTCGCGAAACTGTCCAGAAGCGCAGGCAGCGCGGAGATCCGTGTTCGTTGCGGAGACTACCCGCACGTCCACACGCACGGAGCGGGACGAACCGACGCGTTCGATCTCGCCCGCCTCCAACACCCGCAGCAGCTTGGCCTGCTGGCGAAGAGGCACATTGCCAATTTCGTCGAGGAAAATAGTGCCGCCATCGGCGAGCTCAAAGCGTCCGATGCGGTCGGAGCGAGCGTCGGTGAATGCCCCTTTCACATGCCCGAAGAGTTCACTCTCAAACAACGCTTCCGGCACGGCCCCGGTGTTCACCGAAACCATCAAGCGCGATGCCCGGCGAGAGACCGCATGCAGCGTGCGCGCCACCACCTCTTTTCCCGTCCCGTGCTCACCGGTGATCAGTACGTTCGCATCGGAGGGTCCGACTCGAGTAATGGCCTCGAGGACGGACTGCATGACCGGGGCGGTGGCAATGAATTCGGGACGTCCATCGGCTTGCAGCAGACGATTCTGGGCGGCAAGCCGCTCGGCGCGCTGCAATGCGCGGCGCAACTCAACCTGTACGCGGAGGATCGCGAGCAACCGTTCATTCTCCCAGGGCTTCTGTATAAAGTCCCGGGCCCCGCGGCGCATGGCCTCTACCGCCAGCTCAATGTTGGCCCACGCGGTCATGACGATCACGGGAGTAGTGTTGTCGAGGCCAACAATTTCGGAAAGAAGGTCGAGTCCCTCTTGTCCGGACGTGGTGTCCCGCGTGTAATTCAAGTCGATGAGCAGGGCATCATAGGACCCTGAGGCAAGCGCTTCTCGAACCAGGGCCGGAGATTTTGCGGTCTCGACCTCGTATCCCTGGGGACGCAACAAGAGTTCGAGAGCTTCGAGAACATGCTGCTGGTCGTCGGCCGCCAGAACGCGCGGCCGGTCGGGGCTGGCCTTCATAGGGCTGGCGGCGGCAGGTGTTGTATGTTTGGTAGAAGTCGGCATGACGAAATTATGGAGTCACGGCGCTGATCGTATCATCAACCGTGCCGTTCACGGCATTCTGCAGCTGGATGCCATTATGTTCCAAAGTCGCCCCGGTTGCCCGATCAAGCTCCACTTTTGCTTTTTCAAAGACGGTCATCGCCGTCACCAGATCGAGTTCTGCCAGGGCGAGATCTCGCTGGGCGGAAAGAGTCTGATAGCTTGATCCCGCACCAAGATCCTGCTCCTTCTTGGTGATGTCGAAAGTGCGCTGCGCCAGGTCGCGGGCCTTGCCGGCGGCCTGAACCCGTGCGCCAGTCTGCTCGACCGAATACTGCGCGTTGCGGACCTCGATGCGAACCTGCTTCTTCAGTTGTTCCAGTCGCAATTCAGCCTGACGGTATTCGAGCTCGGACCGGTACTGGTCGGCTTTTGCAACCCGATTGCGCAGCGGAATATTCAGGTTCAGCCCCACATAATAATCGGGGGAAGAATTGTTGAACGTATTTTGCAGGGCGCCTCCGAAGTCGACGGGCACACTGGAAGTGCAACCTTTGCAGAGAGGATTGAGTGGCCCCGCCAACCCAGAACCTCCGTAAAAGCCGACTAGTGAAAGCGACGGTAGGAGGGCATTGCGCGCTGCGCGGCGGCTGATTTGGCGGTTGACCAGATCAACGTCGGACTCAGCCAGTTCGGGCCGATCGTGCAACGCCTGCGAGATCAAGTCCTGAATCGACTGGGGAGCTCGGGGCTGTTCGGCTTGCATTCGATCCGTTGGAATGACGGGCATGGCTTCCAGCACCGGATCGTCCAGGCTCTTGGTGACGGCGTTCTTGATCAGAGTCTCCTGCAGCTGAAGACTGGTGCGGGCGACGGTCAACTCCTGATCGCGCTTGGAAACCTCGGCTTCGGCGCGCAGGACATCCATCTCCGGAATGCTCTGCAGCTGCAACTGCTTTCGAGCATTCTCCAAGGTCTGCGTGGCGAAGGCCGAGGATTTTTCGTTCACCTGCGTTTGCTCGTAAGCGCTGACGAGGTCCCAATAGATATTCTCGATCTGGGTTACGGTAGCGATCACCTGATCTTTGAATGCGATGTCCGAGATCTTTTTGTTATTGCTGGCGATGCGCAAATACCGCAAGTTCGGGCCGAGCCCGAATCCAGCAAGAAGTTCCTGCTGGATGACGACTCGATACTGAGAGTTCAAGCTCGGGGATAAGTTCGTGAAAATGCTATTGGTGGTCTGGCGTCCATTGTTGAAACTGAAAGAGACAGTCGTACCCGTGGCGAAGGCTTGCGAGTAGTTGACATTAACCTGCCCGGTATTGGTCTGCAAAGTTGGCACGCCGTTGAGCTGCAAGTTCGAAAGCGGAAGAGTTTGATGCTCTTCTCCGCCGTTCGCGCTGATGAACGGATCGTAGGAAGAGACTGTCGTCCCGACTCCCAGAGTGGATTGCACTAATCCCGACGCGCCTGCTCCAGCTCCACCGGCGCCGCTAGTCGTGCCGCCGGCTCCAGCACCCGGAGCGCCTGTGCCAAAACCCCCAACGCCACCCCCGGGAGTTCCTTGCACCACTCCGGTGTTTACACCGCGAAAAAAGCCGCCGGCCTGGGTGCGCAGAATGTCGGTATTCGCGATCGGAAGATTGTAGCGGGCGATGGCCAGATCCAGATTGTTTTCCAGCGCAAGATCGATGGCATCTTTCAACGAAAGGTAGAGCTTCCCTTCCCGGATGAGACGATCAAGACGCGATGAATTGGTGAGCACCGGCTCAGGAACATAGTCTGGCGAATAGGCGTTCAGCGGGTTGTGGGATTTCGGCATGTCGAAGCGAACCGGAATGTTGGCCCGCGGCACAGCGGTCTGTTCCTGCGGAGTGGTGGTCGCTGCAGGAGTTGTGGTCTGTGCCGGCATCGTCGACGCCAGTATCCCGTAAACACAAATGAATACAACTCCCCGTTTCAAGAAAATGGACCCGGAAACATTCACGATGCGCTGACCTCCGCCGGCTGTGCGAGCGTTGGATTGGCTGTGTCGCCCACCAGCCATCCATCCCGCAGTTGAATGGTGCGGCTCCCGTACGCCGCGTTCGCTTCCGAGTGCGTGACCTGCACGATGGTCGTTCCTTGCTGATTCAATCCGCGGAACAGCTCCATAATCTCCTTGGCTTGTCCGGAGTGCAGGTTGCCGGTGGGCTCATCGGCCAGCAGAAGCGGAGGTTTGTGGATCACCGCCCGCGCAATGCCTACCAGCTGCTGCTGCCCGCCCGAGAGCTGGCTGGGATATAAATCCTTTTTCGCGACGATCTGAAAGCGATCAAGCGTGTCCGCCACCAGGCTCTGCCGCTGGTGTCGCGGAATATCTTTGTAGGAAAGCGGCAGGTCAATATTTTCCTGAACCGTAAGGTCGTCGAGCAGGTGGTAGCTCTGGAAGACCATTCCAATATTCTTCTTCGCGAGCTCGGCCCGCTGTTTGCGTTTCAGATCGTGAATGCCTTGCTCACGGAACCAGTACTCGCCCTCCCATTGGTCGTCGAGCAGTGCCAGCACGTTGAGCAGCGATGACTTCCCTGCTCCGGAGGGCCCCATGACGGTAATGAACTCGCCCTCGCGAATATCGAGGTTCACGCGGCGCAGCACCCAGGTTCGTCCAGCGCCAGTCTTGTAGCTCCGGTCAACGTTCTTTAATTGGATCATCTTGTCCTCAATTCCCATTTGAATATCTACTCGTAGCGCAACGCCACCATGGGCTCCGTTTTGGCGGCCCGCCGGGCCGGCAGCAGCGCCGATGCGACCGCGACCGCCGCGACCAGTGCAGTCACCACGAGAAGCGTAAGAGGATCGCTGCTGGAAATGCCGAACAACTGGCTGCGAACTGCGCTGGTAAGCAGCAGTGAAGCCGGCAATGCCACCGCGATGCTGATCCCCGCCAGCCACAAAACTTCCATCAGCACCATGCGCACGACAGACCGGCGTGCAGCGCCGAGAGCGATGCGAATGCCGATCTCGCGCGTTCGTTGCGCCGTCGAATACGCCAGCACTCCGTAAAGCCCGACCGCGGCCATGAGTACCGCGAGCACACCGAAGCTCGATGCCAGGATCGCAATGACGCGCTCGGCCGTCAGGTTGTCGTCGATCTGTTCCTGCATGGTGCGGAAATTATCCAGCACCAGCTTGGAGTCGAGTGTCTGCATCGCACGCCGGATCGTAGCCTCCGCGCTTTCCGGGGGCTGCCAGGTGCGGACATAAAAAGTCATTCCGCCCAGATTTGCCTCCTGAAGATACGGAGTAAAAGCCGTGCGCACGACGTCGTCGCGAACGCCGGTGTGCTTTGCGTCTTTCACTACGCCAATAATCTCAATGTCCGTTGTTACTTTCCCTCTGCCATTTCCGTAAGAGTGGCCGATCGCCTGCTGCGGTTCTTCAAAATAGTGGCGTGCGAAGCTTTCGTTCACCACCGCGACTTTCTGGGTTCCGTCATGGTCCTGGTCGCCGAATTCGCGTCCGGCGAGCAAGGGCATGCCCATCGTGGAAAAATAGCCGGGACTCACGTTTGCCGATTCCACGTTCATGTTTTCATTCTCTTTCGCCGTGTATCCGGCCAGCGTAATTGTGTTCGACGTGTTGTCACCCGCCAGTTCGCGATCGGTGGTGCCCGCCGCAGACCTCACCCCGGGCAACGCAGCCAGCGTTTGCAGGACTTGTTTGTCCACATCGCGGGTCTGATCCGGTGGATATCCCGCGAGCGTCGGCTGAACGCCAAAGGTTACAAGATGATCCGTCGTAAAACCGACATTCAGCGACTTGAGGTTGTGCAAGGTCCGCACAAACAGGCCCGCACCCACCAGCACTAACAAACTCAATCCGATCTGGACTGCGACCGCGATACGCCGAAAACGCAAAGGCCCACCGCCCGCTATCATTACCTGCTGCTTGAGAGCCGGAGCCAGGTTCGGGCGCCAGAACTGGGCGGCGGGCGCGAGACTGAAAATCAGACTTACCAGCAGCGCCAGAGCGAAATTGAAAAGCAATATCCGCAGATCGGGATGCGAGGAAAATGGAAGATCTCCCGTGGTGGAACTCCAGATCATATTGATGAGCCACGCCGATACGGTGGGCGCAATCGCGATGCCGAGCGCGCCTCCTGCCAGCCCCAACAACAGGCCCTCGACCAACAATTGCTGGACTACGCGGGCGCGCTTTGCTCCCAGCGCGTAGCGCACCGACATTTCGCGAACCCGCCCCGCAGCCCGCACCAGCAGAAGGCTGCCCACATTGGCGCACGCCATCAGCGCCACCAAACCCACCATCCCCATAATGATCAACAGAGGCGCTTGCACATCTTGACGAAGTGGAGAGAACCCCTTAGCTCCGTCACGAACGAACAAATGCGACTTGGTGAGGAAGCTCGCCCTGACATTTTCCGAACTGTTTCCCCTCTGTTTCAATTCGTCGGCACGGATGGAATACCAGAGAGGGTTGATGCCGACCTCTGCCTGATCGCGGCTGAGTCCCGGCTTGAGCTTTCCGACAATATTGAGCCACCGGGACTTTCGGTCCTCGAGATCTTTGAACCCTGGCTTCACTTCGGCCTTCATCGTCATGGGAGCAAAAAGATCGGGAGTGTCCCCCATCACCACGCTGTGAAAGCCGGGCGGCGCCACTCCGAGGATGGTGAAAGGATGGCCATTGACCAGAATGCTCTGATTGACGACGTTTGGATCCGAACCAAAGCGGCGTTTCCAGTAACTGAAACTCAACACTACGATCGGATTCGCGTCGGGCGCCAAATCATCGGAGGCAACCAAGAGACGGCCCCGCGCGGGTTGCACACCCAGCACTTCAAAATAGTTGCCGGAGACGAGTTCCGCTGCGACCAATTCAGGCTGGTTGCGCCATTGCACACCAACCTGTGTCCAGACGGTCGCGATCAAGCCGCTGAACACGGAGTTACGGTCGCGGAGATCCCGATACATGGGGTACGAGAAGTAAAAATTCTCATCCGTACGCGAACTGGTGTTCCCGTTGAAGCTGCCCACGGATTGCAGAACCACCAGGCGATCCGTGTCCTTCACCGGCAAGGTGCGCAACAGCGCCTGGTCGAGCAGGCTGAAGATCGCCGTGTTGGCGCCGATGCCCAGCGCCAGGGTGATGATGGCGACCGCGGCAAAGCCCGGTGCCTTCCCCAGCTGCCGCAGCGCATAGCGAAAGTCTTGAGCGAATCCGTTGATCATCTGTGCGAACCCCCTGAGTCGTATCTCCTACTCGTAGCGCAACGCCACCATGGGATCGACCTTCGCTGCCTTGTTCGCTGGCACGTAGCAGGCGACCAAGGCGGCGGTTAACATCGCGGCCGCGACCACGCTGAAGGCGGCGACATCAATCGTGCCCACCCCATACAAAAGACCACGCATGGCACGCCCTACGAAACATGCACCGACCAGCCCCAGTCCCAAGCCGATGGCCGCCAGCATGATGCCTTCTTTCAGAATCAACCCGAGGACGTGGTCCCGGCTCGCTCCCAGAGCCATGCGCAAGCCGATTTCGTGCGTCCGTTGGGCAACAGCGAAAGCCATTACTCCGTAGATTCCGATCGTAGCGAGCAACAGCGCCACTCCCGCAAAGCTGACGTACAGCAGAGAAGTGAAACGGTCGGTCACCAGAGACTCGTCCCGGAGTTGGTCCATCGGCTTGACGTTGGCCAGTGCGAGGTCGGGATCGAGCGAGTGTACGGCGGCCGCGATGCTCTTGCTCATCGCGATGGGATCTCCGGTAGTCCGCACCGCCATGCCAACCTGCGGCCAGGGACTCTGCCAGAAAGGAACATCAATTTCTGGAAAGCCGTCATTGCGGATGCCGTTCCGGACATTTCGAACCACTCCTACGATCTGCCATTCCACGGGAGGTCCGAGCTTGGTCACGCCAGGAATCAGATCTTCGACAATGAGGCGCTGCGTCAGGGGATCGACATCGGGGAAATACTTCTTTACCAGAGCTTCGTTCACCACCGCCACGCGAACGCGCCCAGCGATGTCCTGATCTGTAAACCCGCGTCCCTTCACCAACTGAATCCCGAACGTTTGAAAATAGCCTGGTGTAACCATCGCAAAACCGGCGCCGGGACGGGTAGACGGATCACTCACGGGCTTGCCTGCGATAGTAAAAGGCATTCCGAAGCCGGGCCCTTGCAACGGCATGCCAGTCGCAACTTCGGCGTGGCTAACTCCTGGAAGCGATTCCACTCTTTCCAGCAGCTGCCGGTAAAACTCGACCATCTGCCCGGACTGAGTCAGTTTTGCCTGCGGGACGGGTAGACTGAAAGTCAGAACGTGATCGGTGCGAACACCGAGATCCACTTTCGCCAGATTCCAGAAGCTATGGATTGCGAGCCCAGCGCCGGCCAGCAAGGTCAGCGCAAGAGCGAACTCTGCAACCACCAGACTCCTGCGAAGCCGGTTGCGGCCGGCGCTCGTCCCAGATCGCCCGCCCTCTTTTAACGTCTCGTTGGGATCCACCCGCGAGGCGTGCCATGCCGGGGCGCATCCGAACAAGACCCCCGCAATCGTGGTGGCCGCCAAAGTAAATAAAAGGACTGGCACATTCAACCCCACGTCGGCTTCGGAAGGAAGCGTGAAGGGCGGCATCTTCGCCAGCATGGCTCGAATCATTGCGACTCCCATGGCGATGCCCAACCCGCCGCCAAGAACCGCCAGCATCAGGCTCTCCGTCAAAAACTGGCTGAACACGTGCCAGCGGGTCGCGCCCAGGGACGTCCGCACAGCTACCTCTTTGATTCGCGTCGTTCCTTTTGCGAGCAGCAGGTTCGCTACGTTCGCACAGGCGATCAAAAGCACAAACCCCACGCCGCCCATCAACAGCCACAGGGTTAGCCGCGCCTCACGCGGGAAAAAATCGTTGTGCAGCAGTTCCACGCTGGCACCCCAGCCTTTGTTCGACTGAGGGTTATCCTGCGCGATGCGTCCGGTAACAACCTCCATGTCGGCCTGAGCCTGAGCGAGAGAAACGCCCGGCTTCACTCGGCCCATCACCAACAGCCAATGAAAATCATGGTTCAGCTGCTCAGGCTTGAAAGCCAAAGGCACGACGAACTGCGATTGCAACCGGTCAGCCTGCCCTGCCGCGAGCACTCCAACCACCGTATAAGGCTCGCTGTTCATCCTGAGCTGCTTGCCGATGATGTTGCGGTCGCCCCCCAGATGTTCCCAGAGCCGGTGCGTGAGCACGACCACGCGATCTTTGCCTACCTCGCCCTCCTCAGGGAGAAAGTCGCGCCCCAGGAAGAAATCGTTGCCTGTCATGTGCAGGAACCCAGGAGTCTCCGAACTGCCGTTGATCTGTTCGGGTTGATCGGCCGTGGCGAAATTGAAGTTGGCGCCGCTCCAGGCGTTGATATCCTGGAACGCTTTGTTCTGCCGCTTCCAATCGAGATAATCACCCGCAGAAACCACGTTGCGATTGCCCTGGATCCTGGACCACACCATCACCAATTGGTCGGGATTCGGATACGGCATAGGAGCCAGCAGCACGGCGTAAATCACGCTGAAGATCGCGGTGTTCGCGCCAATGCCCAGGGCAAGCGTGATCGCAGCGATCAGAGTGAAGCCGGGGTTCTTCCGCAACAATCGAAAACTGTAGCGAATGTTCTGCCGAAGCGTTTTCATAGGTCTCCTATTCGTATCTCAGAGCCACCATGGGATCCACCTTCGCCGCTCGGCGCGCTGGAATCCACGCACCCAACAGCGCCACGGCCAGAAGCAGTGCTGCGGCTTCGACCAGCGTCGCGGGGTCGTTGGCGCGTATTCCGAAAAGCAATGCACCGATCCAACGGGCAACGACTACCGATCCGAGAATGCCCGCGGCTGCTCCCACACCAATCCATAAGGACACTTGACGCACCATCATTCCGACGACATTCTTTTGAGTCGCTCCCAGGGCCATCCGAATTCCGATCTCCTGCGTGCGTTGATTCACCAGCAGCGAGACCACGCCGTAGATGCCCACCGCACTCAACACCAGGCCAATGACGGCGAACAACGAAAGCAAGGCAGCGTTGAAACGTGGGCGCTCCGCCAGTTGGGCGACCGTCTGCACCAACGTACCTACATCAACGGGTAAGGTCGGGTCCAGCGTCGTGACGGCATTGCGCAATTCCTGACCTATAGTCGCCGGCCCCACGGCGCTTCGAACCACGATGCTGATGTGCTGCGAATCGGGGTACCGAAAGATGGGGTCGTCCTCGCGATGCCGCCGCACCAGGTAATATTCGGGACCAACGCGGCCCCCGAGTCCCTGATTCTGTGCGTTACCAGCCACGCCGATGACCGTGAAGACCGCGCCCGCCACGCCTTCCGCCTGGGGAAGTCGAACGACCTGGCCGAGCGGATCTTCACCAGGAAAAAGACGCTCCGCTAATTCCTGATTGAGGATCACCGCACCGGAACCCGGCTTGCGGTCAGCTTCATCGAAACTGCGACCGCGCACCAGCGGAATATTCAGAACCGAAAAATAATCCGGCGTAACCGATCTCCATCCCACCACTCCACCGATACCCTGCTCCGGCGCGAGCGGCGGACGCCCCTCGGCTTGCACCGCTACAAACGGCACGGTGCGGGCCGTTGCACTCGGCGGAAGCGAGTCGCTCAGGGCCACGCCATTTACTCCGGGAAGGTCTTTTAGCTTTCGCTCGAGTTCTTCATAGAACGCGAGCCGCTCGGGCGGGCCCGGATATTTCGACTGCCCCAACGTGAGGTCGGCCGTCACGATGTTCTGTGTGTTCATGCCCAGAGATTCGGTCTGCAGCGTGAGCAGGCTACGCACAAAAAGCATCGCGCTCGCCAGAAGAACGACCGTCATCCAGACCTGGGTCACCATGAGAAGTTGCCGCAGTCGGCCTCGCCGCGCATCCGGCGTAGCCTTGACCACCAGCAATTGTGTCGTGGGCTTTTCCAGCGAGGGCACGGTCCCGAAAATAATTCCAGAAATAAGCGACACGATGATCGAGAACAGCAGCACGCGTACGTCTACCGTTGCCTGCGACAGGCGCGGAATTCCCACCGGTGCGAGAAGCGCAAAAGTGTGAACGACGGCGTAGGCGAGTCCTGTACCGGCGGCGCCTCCGATGAGGGCGAGCAGAATGCTTTCCGTGAGCCTTTGCTGGAACAGACGCGCGCGTCCGGCTCCGATCGCAGAGCGGACAGCCAACTCATGGCGCCTTCCGGCATTACGGGCCAGCACAAGGTTCGCGGCGTTGGCGCAGGCAATCAGAAGCACCGCCAACGCCGACACGAGCAGCAGCCAGGCGGCGCGCCGCGAGTCATGTACCTGCAGGTCGCGAATGGGGCGGACCTCAAGCTGCAGTACCTTGCGAAACGGCGGCGGCGCCGACTCGACAAAGGAACCAAAGAGCGGCTGCAGCTGCGCCTTGGCCTGCTCCACGCTGGTTCCCGGCTTCATCCGTCCGAATACCCGGACCACCGGTCCCATTGCGTTGCGCTGCACAATGGATTCGTCCAGCGCTTCCGGCACCAGGATGCCGGTGTGCGCAAGAGTTGGAAATTCGAAGTCGCGCGGCAGCACTCCAAGGACTTGAGTAGGATGGCCGTCCAGCGAAATCACTCGGCCAACTACATTGCGGTCTCCGCCGAACCGGTCCTGCCAGAGTCCGTAGGCCAGCAGCGCCACTTTGGGCGCGTCGGGCCGGTCCTCCTCGGGTGTGAAATTCCGTCCCAACACCGGCTGGATACCAAGCGTCGGCAAGAATGTTGACGCGACCGCCGCGCAGGCCACGCGCACCGGATGTTCGTCGGTGAGATCGCAATCGCTGACTCCGGTCGACGAAGTGAAGCCCACGAACGGAGTCTGATGTTCTCGCCATCCCAGATAATTCGCCGCAAAAAGAAATTCTCCGTCGATGATGGGCGCGATGACGCCGACCGACACCAGCTCATTATCATGTGGGTAAGGCAAACTGCGAAACAGGATGCGGTCCACCAGGCTGAACATCGCGGTGGTCGCTCCAATGCCCAGCGCCAGCGTGAGGATGGCCACCGTCGCGAACCCCGGGCTCTTGCGCAGCTGGCGCAGCGCGTAGCGAATGTCCTGGAACAGGCTATGCATGATCATTAACTCCTAAAGTCCTATTCGTAACGCAGGGCCACCATGGGATCGACTTTCGCCGCCCGTCGTGCAGGGATGTAGCTGGCCAACATTGCCGATGTCGCTAGCACTACAGAAACGCCGGCAAGCGTTGCTGCGTCCCATGAGCGCACTCCAAACAGCAACCCGCGAATGAGCGTCGCCGCGGCGATCGAGCACAGAAGGCCCGCGCCAATTCCCGTCCCCACCAGCCAGCCCGCCTCTTTCAGGATGAGCTGATAGACCGAACTGCGCTGCGCGCCCAGAGCCATACGAACCCCGATTTCGCGCGTCCTCTGGCCCACCGAGTACGCGATCACGCCGTAGAGACCGACCACTCCGAGCAACAATGCAAGGAAGGCGAAGCCTCCCACCAGCCATGCCGAGGACCGGTGGAGAGCAGCGGAAGGTGAATCGTTGATTCTGGCGATCATCGTCGTCTCATTCATGGTGCCGATGCCGGGATCGACCTCATGAACGGCGGCGACCAGTGCCGGAAGCACAGACTGCTCCGCCTGCGAAGTACGCACGACGACAGAAAAAAAGGTGTCACTATCCTGATCAAAAGGATAGTAAACAGCCGGCCATATCTCGGAATCGAGCGAGCCATCCTTCACATCATCCACGACGCCAATGATTTCCTTAATCGATTTCGGCGCCAGATCGGTGTCGGCAATACGCTTGCCGATCGGATCCTCCCCTGGAAAATATTTATTGGCCAGAGTCTGGTTGATGATCGCCACCCGAGGCTTCGACGCATCATCCGCATTGGTGAAATAACGGCCGCGCAATAACTTCGCCCGCAGCAGAGAGAAAAAAGCAGGACTCACATCCCTCTGGTTCACTTCATTGTGTTCTCCGTTGTAGGGGCGGCCTACCAAGCGGATCCAGGTGGTATTGCCATTGAAGCTCACCGGCAGAACGTTGGAGATGCCTGCAGATTGGACACCGGGCAAGCTTGCGACGCGACTCAAGATCTGCCGCCCCGCCGCAGCCACCTGCTCGTCTTTCGCATAGCTGGCATCGGACAAAGAAACCTGGACCGTGGCCAGGTGATCGGGTTGAAATCCAAGGTCCACATGAAGCAAGCGATAGAGACTCTTCCCCAGCAGTCCGGCGCTCACTAGCAGAACCACCGCAATCGCGAGTTCGACCACCACCAGATTCGTGCCAAAACGCCGCCACAAGGTTCCAGCGTAGCCGCGGCCGCCTTCAGTTAGGCCTTCTCGCAGTTTGGTCAAAGGCAGGCGCAAGATCGGCGGCAACGACAACAGAATCGCCGCAAACACGAAAATGGCTCCCGCAAAGGCCAGCACGTGGGAGTTCACGCGAAGCCCGTTCAGGTACGGCATCCCTTCCATCATTTGCTTGGAGATAAGCCGCGTGAGGACTTGCATCGCACCATCCGCCGCGGCCAGACCGAGCAAACTGCCCGCCGCCATAAGAACCAGCCCCTCGGTCAGGAACTGACGGATCAATCGTGCGCGCGATGCACCCAGCGCGCCGCGCACGGCGATCTCGCGCCTGCGGCTCTCGGAGCGAACCAATAGCAAGCTCGACACATTCACGCAGGCGATGACCAGCAACAATCCTGCGCCGCCCAGCAGCGCGAGCAGGATGGGGCGAATGTCCTTGACAATCACTTCGGACAGCGGAAGCACGGTTGCCCCCTGGCCGCGATTGTCGTCGGGATATTGCAGTTCCAGTTGACCCGCAATCGCCTTCATGTTCGCCAGGGCCATCTCGACCGAGACGCCGTCTTTGAGCCGTCCAATGCCGGTGAAGTTGTGGCAACTGCGCCGCAGGGCACAGGAGTCGGATGCGTGAAGAGTAGTCCAGAATTCCTCATTCCCCCCGGGCGCAAATTGGAAGTCCTGGGGCAAGACTCCGACGATGGCGAATGGGATGCCGCTGAGCGAAACGGTCTCGCCGATTACGTCTTTCCTACCGCCAAACCGTTTCTGCCAGGTGCTGTAGCTCAGGATCACGGTCTTGGGAGCAGACGGCAAATCCTCGCCAGCATAGAAGTCGCGCCCCAGCACGGGAGCGATCCCCAAGGTGTGAAAGAACCCGTCACTCACCCGAATACCGGGCACCGGCTCGGCGCCTGCCGGAGTTCGCAGCAGATAGCCGTCGCCGTTATAGACCTCCATCGAACTGAAGACCTGGTTGAGTCGCTTCCAGTCCAGGTAGTCGGGATAAGAAAGGTTGGCGATCGGAAGCATGGGAACGGTTTCCGTCACCAGCACCAGACGGTTGGGATTCGGATAAGGCAACGGCTTAATCAGCGCGGCGTCCACAAAAGCGAAGATGGACACACTGGCGCACGTCCCCAGCGTCAGCACCAGCATCGCCGTACAGGCGAAGCCCGGGCTCTTACGCAGTTGCCGCAGTGAATAGCGAAGATCCTGCAGAAAGCCGTTCATGGGTCCCCTCTCTTTATTCGTAGCGCAATGCCACCATAGGATCGACCTTCGCTGCACGGCGGGCGGGCCAGTACGCCGCAAACAACGCCACGCCGAGCAGCAGCACAGCCACCAGCACTGTCGTAGGTAGATCGAAGCGGCTGACGTGATAGAGGCTCGCCTGCAGCAGCCGAGTCGCAAGTAAAGACAACGCCAAACCCAGCCCGCAGCCCGCCATGCCAATTAGCGCCGCTCGCCTCAGCACCTGCCAGTAGATGCTGCTGCGCTCCGCTCCCAGAGCCATGCGCACTCCAAACTCACGCGTGCGTTCGGCAACCAGGCAGGAGATCACTCCAAACAATCCGATCGCCGCCAGCGCCAGCGCAATCACCGCAAAGCTGCCCAGCAACAGCACGGTAAAACGTCGCTGCGCCAACGACTCCGCGATCAGGCTCGACAACGTCGTGTTGTTGTAGACGGGCAGGTCTTTATCGACAGACCAGACTTGCCGCTGCACTTCCTGAAACAAGCTCTGCTCTACCCTGTCGACGCGCAAGACAAAAGCCGTGCGCTCACTGGCGCCGCTCTCCACCTGAAACATGGAGTCGTAGATCATTGGGGGCGGATCGGCATCCAGTGCTGCGATGTGGACATCGCCAGCGACGCCCACAATCGTGAACAGCGCACGATCGCCCCACTGAAAACGCTGGCCAATCGGATCCTCGCCGGGGAAATACTGCTTCGCCAGCGTCTCGCTGACAATCGCGACATTCGTCGCGTCATTACGATCCTGCTCGGTGAAATCTCTTCCCCGCAGCAGAGGAATCCCCATGGCGCGGAAGTACCCCGGACCGACCAGCGAATTCTCCGCGAAGTGATAGTCGTCGGCAGCGGCGTGTTCGAGCCTGAACCCGATCTGCCGCGCGTCGCTCAGTGGAAGATGGCTGGCGGCGGCAACGGTCGTTACACCTGGCAAATGAGAGAGTCGATTGAGAATCTCCTTCTGAGCAGCCTGACGCTTCGCGGGTTCCGGATAACGGCTGCGGTCGAACAAGGTTCTAACTACGAACCTGCCGTTGGGATCGAAGCCGAACGGAGAGTCCAGCAATCGCACGAAGCTGCGGACTAACAAACCCCCGGCCATCAGCAATACCAGGGCGGCAGCAATTTCGGTCGTGGCCAGGGAATTTTGCAGTCGCTGACCAGCCCGGGCCGGTCCAATCTGCGACTTCTCTTGCAGCGATGCACCCGGCGAAACCTGGGACATCCTCCACGCCGGGATCACACCAGAGAGAACGGCCGTCACCAGAGAAAGCGACAGCGCGAACAGGAGAACCAGCGGGTGCAGAATCACATCGTGCAAGCGTGGCACGTCGCTGGGACCAAAACGCCTGAGCCCCGCCACAACCCCCTCTGCCACGAGAATTCCGCACGTAGCACCGCACAACGATAGCAGCGCACTCTCCACCAGGCACTGTCGCACGATGCGTCCGCGGTCTGCACCGACTGCGCAGCGGATCGCCATCTCATGACCTCGTTGGTTACCGCGCGCCAGCAGCAGGTTGGCAACGTTGGCGCATGCGATTAAGAGCACGCACGCAACCGCCAAGATCAACAGCGTCACCAGCGGCCGCGCTTTGTCCACGGCATGCGCCGCAAAAGCATAGGTGCGCGGCGCCACCCGGATCGTCCCCGAATAGTCGTTCTGCTTCATGAAGTCGGCGGCGATGTTCTCCAT
>Ga0210399_10000598_pt1 | contig 28846 bp, 26 predicted proteins | sample IncBWC14MmetaG_FD_150865 | JGI IMG/M metagenome (GOLD analysis project Ga0210399, IMG submission 150865) | Forest soil microbial communities from Barre Woods Harvard Forest LTER site, Petersham, Massachusetts, United States - Inc-BW-C-14-M | ecosystem: Environmental > Terrestrial > Soil >... | reverse complement strand
CTTCGCTCTTCGCCTCCGTGGTGATGGGGGTTACGGTCTCGGTGGCCTCGGGAGGGGCGGCCACCGTACTCGCGGCCGCAGCGGTGGCGCTAGCCACGCCCATCGTCAGAGATTACGAGCTCGCGGGGCCCGCGCACATACCCTGAGCACCAAAGCCCACCGCATTGATCAAAGATTGCGGGCTGTTTCAGCACCAATGAGGCGTTGGGGCCGACCTTGCCGGCGAGCAATCACTTTTGGCCGCCGGCGCAGGAGCCGAACGGCGAAGAGCTGTCTTGGCGACTGACGAGCGCCTGGACTTGTTCATTGGTCGTGAAGCCGGGATCAGTCTCATGGAGCGTAAAGCGCGCGGCCCCCAAGAACTTGTCGCGGTCTTCCAGTCGCCCAGCTTTTTCTGCTGCTTTCGCCAGCCGGCCGTAGGAGAGTCCGAGACTACTGAGTACCAACCGCTTCTCATCGTCGCTTGCGTCCTTCAGAATTGCAGATGCAATGAGATTTAGCGGTTCATGGGTGCACTCAACCGTGCTGTAGTCCGCCTGACGATATGCCATCTCGAACCGAGCTTCTAGCGCTTGCCGCTCGAATTCTAGGCTCATGCGTAGGAGCGGACGCACCTTCGTCGTCATCTGGTAACCAAACATGACGACGGCTCCCAGAACAAAGCCCGTGGCAAGGAGACTGGCGCCGCGCCACATTCTGCGCAAGAGACCTCCTGTGGACCCGTCAATGACGCCGCAGGCCTCTTGTTGCCTAGAGCCTCATCATCGTGGGGGTCCCGCGGTGGCGCCCGAGTCATGGCCTTCGCTCGACACCCCGATCCCCTCGACGAGCGCATCGAGCACTTCCTTCGCCGCGGCCCGGGCCCGTTCGTCGCCCGCGTTGCACGTGACCAGCACTGCCGCGTGCAATTGCGGGATCACCACGATCTCCGCGTGGTTGTAGCCGTTGCTGCCGGCGTGAGTGAGGCGCGGCGGCTGGGTGCGCGTCACGCCCCAGCCCAGCGCGATGGCCTTGTCGGGCGGTACGCCTTCGAAACCCTTCGGCGCGTGAAGATAGGCGAGCGAGGCCTCCGTCAGCCACCCGGGGGGACCTAAGCCCGCGTGCGCGGCCGCGAACCGGGCCCAGTCGACGAGCCGGCAGTGGACGGTGCCGGCGGGGCCGATCAGCGGCGGATTGTCCTCCTCGGTTGGCACGTATGCACCGTTCTTCACGTCGTGAGCCCAGTTCCCCTCGGGGTGTACGGACGTCGCGGTCGGGCCGAACCCGCAGCCGGTCATGGCGAGAGGAGCGAAGACGTCCTCGCGGATCAGCTCCTCCCAGGTCTGGCCGCTGGCGTGCTCGACCACGTGGCCGAGGATCAGATACCCGTAGTTCGAGTACGCGAAGCGAGTGCCCGGTGTCTCCTTGGGCGGACGCGACAGAAACCGCTCCGCCATCCAGCTGCGTTGCTTGGCGATCGGCCAATGCTCGTCGTCGAACCCGGCCGTGAACTCTGGGGTGAACGCGTCGCCCGTGGGCAGACCGGCCACGTGCCTCATCAGCATGTCCAGGGTGACGACCTTGAATCCCGGATCCATCCTCGGCGCCAGCTCCGGAAGCGCCTCCGCCAGCGTCTCGTCCCAGTGCAGTCGACCCCTTTCCACAAGCCGCGCCACGACCGACGCGGTCATGCCCTTGGTGTCGGAGCCCAAATGGAAGGTGTCCGCGGCCACGAGAGGGGCGTCCCCATCGGCGCGCCGCTTGCCCGCCACCGCGATCGTGATTCGGTCTCCACGAAGGACCAAGGCGCCCATGCCCGGAATGCCGTGGGCACTGCGTGAGCGCTCTAGGCGCGCCGTGAGCTCGGGGTCCGCCTGCGCAGAGAAGGGAGGTGCCGACGCTGAGGTGGCGAGCAGCGCGACCAGCACAACAGGGATCATGGACTCCTCCGGGCTCGATCGAGCGGGATCATAGGGGGTCGGGTATAGCCCAACCCTACTTATTGAAGCCGCTCCTGCAAACGCACAGTGACACGATCGCCCTCGTGTTTACCAATGGCCTCGCGAATTGCGGCCCTTACGGGCAGCTTGTGCGTGCCATCACCCATGGCCATGAACGAGCTCCGGAAGGGGTGCCCGTCAATAGTGCCGCGGACCTTCACCAGTCCCCTCGTCCCGAAGAACTCGACCGAGCCGGGCATGACCACATACGTCCACCCGCCCTTGTTCCTACTCTTCTGGAGTTTTGCAGCAAATGTCTTCGACAGCTTGGCCCGTGCCATAAATCCTCCCAAAGCAAGCTCGACAAGCATCTTTTGGCCGCCGGCCACGGCCGGGAACCAATTTCTCTTACGCCACTCCACCGTCCAGACGACCGAGCACTACCTGGGCCGGAAGAAGGAACTCAGGTGGCAGTGTTCGGGAACTTGCCTAGAGCAGGATGGGGGTGACTGGGGATCTGCTCCCGGGGCCCGCGCCGGGGTGACGCAGACTGCGGGGCGAGAAGCGGTTCCCGAAACGCCCATGCATCCTGACCCCACTGTGGCCCGGTTGGCCCCCGTGCGGATGGCATGTCATACTCCGCTCCCTCGCCGGCCGGAGGACGAGACGTGGAACTGGAACGCCTGCAGCTGGAGCTGGACGGACCCGTGGCCCGCGTCTGGCTGAACCGACCCGAGACCCGGAACGCGTTCGACGGGCTCATGGTCACGGAGCTGCGAAAGACGCTCTTCGATCTGGGATCTCTGGACGAGGTCCGGGTCGTCGTGCTCGGGGGCCGAGGGCCCTCCTTCTGCGCCGGGGGCGACCTGCAATGGATGAAGGCGGCCGCCGCATTCACGCGCGAGGAGAACCTGCGCGAGGCCCAGGCCTTGGCCGACCTCTTCTTCACCGTTTACAACTCGCCCAAGCCAATCGTGGCCCGCGTGCAGGGTGCCGCCCTGGGGGGCGGCTCCGGCCTGGTCGCGGCCTGCGACATCCCGGTGGCCGCCCTGGGCACGCAGTTCGGGTTCACCGAGGTGCGGCTCGGGATCGTTCCCGCCGTGATCTCGCCCTACGTGATCAGCAAGATCGGGGAGTCGGCCGCGCGTGAGCTGTTTCTGACCGGGGAGCGCTTCGAGGCGGTGCGGGCGGCGGAGATCGGCCTCGTTCGCGCCGCCGTCCCCCCGGAGGACCTCGACGCCGCCGTCGAGGGGCGCGTCCAGGAGCTGCTCCAGGCCGGGCCCCGCGCGGTGGCGGAGGCCAAGGCTCTCATCCGCGAGGTGGCCTGGAAACGCGTGGAGGAGGTCCAGCGCTACACCGTGGAGCGCATTGCCGACCTCCGGGTCTCCCCCGAGGGTCAAGAGGGCATGCGCGCCTTCCTCGAGAAGCGCAAGCCATCCTGGGTGAAGTAGGTTGGGGCGGCGTCTTCTCGGGGGTGCGGCCGCCCTCCTGGGGCTGGGCCTCCTCCTTCTCCTGTCCCTTCCCGCGCCCATCTCACCCGTCGCTTACGCCCCACCCCCCAAGCCCCGTCTCGCGGGTCCTCTAGCACCCAACGACGCCCTCGCCACTGCGAAACTCCTGGCCGAGGGCCAGGTCCATGGCCCCGAGGATCTGGCCTTCGACAGCCAGGGCCGGCTCTACACGGGCACCGCGGATGGCACGCTCCTGCGCCTCCGCCTGCCCGACGATTCCCCCGAGGAATTCGCGGTCACGGGCGGCCGGCCTCTGGGCCTCCGCTTCGACCCTGCCCAGAACCTCGTGGTCTGCGATTCGGACCGCGGGCTCCTCGCCATCGATCCTGAGGGCCGCGTGAACGTGCTCGCCACCGAGGCCGAGGGCATTCCCTTCCGCTTCACGAACAACCTGGACATTGCGGCCGACGGCACCATCTACTTCTCCGATTCGAGCTCCAGGTTTGGCCAAAGCGAGTACCTCTACGACCTGCTCGAGTCCCGGCCGTACGGTCGCCTCCTGCGCTACGACCCCGTTTCGAAACAGACCCGGGTCCTCCTGCGCGGCCTCTATTTCGCCAACGGCGTCTCCCTCGCGCGGGACGAGAGCTTCGTCCTCGTCAACGAGACCTACCGCTATCGAATCACACGCTACTGGCTCCGGGGCGCCCGTGCGGGCACCGCGGACACGTTCGCGGAGGGCCTGCCCGGGTTCCCGGACAACCTGGACCGCTCCCCCCGCGGCACCTTCTGGGTCGCTCTCTTCACCGTGCGCAACGACCTCATGGACGCCCTCCACCCCCACCCCTGGGCGAAAAGCCTCCTCGCAAAGTTGCCGAGGTTCACCTGGCCGAAGCCCGCTCCCTACGGCCTCGTGGTGGAGCTAGACGCGGAAGGCCATCTGATCCGCAGCTTCCAGGATCCCGGGGGTCGGCGGGTCCGGCAGATCACCACTGCCCGGGAGCACGAAGGAAGCCTCTACCTGGGGACCCTCGACAACCGCTGGATCGGCCGCTTCGCCCTGCCCTAGCTGCCCCTCGGGGGGCGCGCGCTTCCCGAGGCACCCCGGGAAGGGCGCGTACCGGCGGATGACGGTACCATGGGCTATGGCCCCGTTCCGCAAGATCCTGATCGCGAACCGCGGCGAGATTGCCGTGCGCGTCGCTCGCACCTGTCGGGTCCTGGGCATCCCTACCGTGGCCGTCTACTCGGAGGTGGAGCGGGGGGCCCGGCACGTACGGGAGGCGGACGAGGCCGTCCTCTTGGGGCCGGCGGAGGCCGAGCGCTCCTACCTCTCCATCCCCGCCATCCTGGCCGCGGCCCGGGTCACGGGGGCCGACGCGCTCCATCCCGGCTACGGCTTCCTCAGCCAGAATGGTGATTTTGCGGAAGCGGTCAAGGCCGCGGGCCTCACCTTCATCGGACCCCCGGCGGCCGTGCATCGGCGGATGGGGGACAAGAGGGGGGCCCGCCGGCTGATGGCCGCGGCCGGAGTCTCGGTGGTGCCGGGCTACGACGGCGACGACCAGCAGGACGGGACCCTGCTCGCCGAAGCCACCCGCATCGGCTGGCCGGTGATGATCAAGCCTTCGCGGGGCGGCGGGGGCAAGGGGATGCACGTGGTCGGTAGGGCGGAGGATTTCCCGCCTGCCCTCGCGGCCTCCCGCCGCGAGGCGCGCGCGGCTTTCGGCGACGACGCCGTGGTCCTGGAGCGCTTCCTGGAGCGCCCCCGCCACCTGGAGGTGCAGGTTCTGGCCGACGCCCACGGGAGCGTCGTCCACCTCGGGGAGCGCGAGTGCTCGATCCAGAGGCGGCACCAGAAGGTCGTCGAGGAGACGCCCAGCCCCGCCCTCACCCCCAGCGTGCGCGCCTCGCTGTGCGCGGCGGGGGTGGCGGCGGCCCGCGCCGCGGGCTACGTCAATGCGGGGACGGTGGAGTTCCTGCTCGACGCCGGGGGTCGATTCCATTTCCTGGAGATGAACACGCGGCTGCAGGTGGAGCATCCGGTCACGGAGGCGGTGACGGGCCTGGATCTGGTGCGCGCGCAGATCGAAATCGCGGCGGGGTGGGAGCTGCCCTTCGGGCCGGATGGAGTCGGGGGGCGCGGCCACGCCCTGGAGTGCCGGCTCTATGCCGAGGACCCCGAGCATGGCGACCTGCCCTCGCCGGGGCGAATCCTGCACCTGGCCTGGCCCGAAGGCCCGGGCGTGCGTGTCGATTCCGGCCTCGACGTGGGCGCCGAGGTGACCGTCCACTACGACCCCCTTCTGGCCAAGCTCGTGACCCGGGGCCGCGTCCGCGCGGAGTCCATCGAGCGAATGGCGGACGCCCTACGCCGCACGGCCGTCCTCGGCGTGGTCACCAACCTCCCCCGCCTGCAGGCCATCCTGGACCACCCGGCGTTCCGAAGCGGTGAGCTCCACACCGGGTTCATCGAGGAGCACCTCGGGGTGCCCCCGCCGCCGCCCTCCCCGCCCGACGAGGCCCTGGCCGCGCTCGCGGCCGCGCTCCATCTCCGAGCGGGGGCTCTGCCCCGCGGGCAGGCGCCAGACCCCTGGGCTTCCCTCGGCCCCTGGCGGCTGGGGGAGCGCTGACGTGCGCCTCCGCTGCGGGGAGGAGCGGCGCGACGTGACCGTGCGGGAGGGTGCGGACGGCCTCGAGGTCCAGGTGGGACGCGCTTCCTTCTCCCTCGCGGTCACGGAGGTGGTCCCCGGCACCTACGTGCTTCGGGAAGGGACGCGGGTGGAGACCTTCCATTGCGTCCGTGGCGGGAGCGAGATCCACCTATCCTGGAGGGGTGTCGTCTACCGCTTGCGGGAAGAGGCGGAGGGCAGCCCGGTTGGGCCGCGGCTGGCGGGGGGCGCGCTCGAGGCACCCATGCCGGGGAAGGTCATCGCGGTGATGGTGGCCCCCGGCCAGGCCGTGCACCGGGGGGACGGGGTGCTGGTGGTCGAGGCCATGAAGATGGAGAACACCCTTCGGGCGCCGCGGGACGGAACCGTCCGCTCGTTGGCGGTGACGGTGGGAGACATGGTGAGCCCGGGGGTGGTGCTGGTGGAGATCGAGTGAGGCTGCCCCCGCGCGTGACGGTGGTGGAGGTGGGGCCCCGCGACGGGCTCCAGAACGAGGCCACGCCCTTGACCGTGGAGGAACGGGTCGCCTTCTGTATCCGGCTCCTGGCGGCGGGTCTGAAGGTGGTGGAGGTGGGGGCCTTCGTTTCTCCCCGCTGGGTGCCTCAGATGGCGGGCTCCGACGAGGTCTTCCGGCGGGTGGCCCCCCAGGCCAAGGCCCGTATCCCGGTGCTCGTTCCCAACCGCCAGGGCTTCGAACGGGCGCGGCAGGCGGGAGTGCGCGAGATCGCCATCTTCACCGCGGCCAGCGAGACCTTCAACCAGAAGAACATCAACGCCACCATCGACGAGTCGTTCGCGCGCTTCGCCCAGTTCCTCCCCGAGGCAAGGGCGGAGGGGATGTGGGTGCGGGGCTACGTGTCGACCTGCTTCGGCTGCCCTTACGAAGGTCCGGTGCCGCCGGCCAAGGTCCTGGACGTCGCGCGTCGCCTCCTCGACGCCGGGTGCCACGAGATCTCGATCGGGGACACCATCGGGGTGGCCGTTCCCTCCCAGGTCTCGGCGCTGATGGGTTGTCTCTCTGAGGCGCTGCCCGGCTCCGCCTTGGCCGTGCACCTCCACGACACCCGGGGCACCGCGCTCGCCAATGTGCTGGCCGCGCTCCAGGAGGGGATTGCCATCGTGGACAGCTCGGCGGGCGGCCTCGGGGGCTGCCCTTACGCGCCGGGGGCCAGCGGCAACCTCGCCACCGAGGACCTGCTCTACATGCTCCGGGGGATGGGGATCGAGACCGGCGTCGACATCGAGGGGGTGGCCGCCGCCTCGCGGGCCCTGGCCGGACGCCTCGGCCACGCCCTACCCAGCCGCTACCTGCAGGCTTCCCCGGCCCCCGGGGCCACCGATTCCGGTGGCGAGCCAGGCCCTCCGCCGCGCGTTTGACACCCCGCGCGAGGCGACCCTAGAATTTGATTCTCCGCCGTTGGGGGTTGCGGCAGCCAAAGCCGCGAGGTCCCGGGATGACACCAGCCGAGCGTTGGGTCGAGGAGGTCGCGGGGACGGTGCGACCGGACCGCGTCGTCTGGTGCGACGGATCGGGGGCGGAGAAAGAGCGCCTCCGGGAGGGAATGCTCGCGGACGGGACCCTCATCCGCCTGCATCCCCAGAAGGCCCCGGGCTGCACCCTTCACCGCAGCCATCCCTCGGACGTGGCCCGCACCGAGCACCTCACCTTCATCGCCAGCCGCACCCGGGAGGACGCCGGTCCCACCAACAACTGGATGGCGCCGGATGAGGCCCGCAAACGGGTGGGGCCGCTGTTTTCGGGGGTGATGAAGGGCCGGACCATGTACGTGGTCCCCTACCTCATGGCCCCCCCCGGTTCGTCATTCAGCAAGGTGGGCATCGAGGTCACGGACAGCCCCTACGTTGTGGCCAACATGGAGATCATGACCCGCATGGGCAGGGTCGCGCTCGACCAGCTCGGAGGGAGCGAGGACTTCGTGCCCGGGCTGCACTCCACGGGCGACCTCTCCATTGATCGGCGGTACATCGTCCACTTCCCGGAGGAGCGGCTGATCTGGAGTGTGGGCTCCGGCTACGGCGGTAACGCCCTCCTGGGCAAGAAATGCTTCGCCCTGCGCATCGCCAGCAGGCTGGCCCGTGACCAGGGGTGGCTGGCGGAGCACATGCTGATCCTGGAGCTGACCCTCCCGGACGGCGAGACCCACTACGTCGCTGCCGCTTTCCCCTCCGCCTGCGGCAAGACGAACCTGGCCATGCTGGTTTCGCCCTTCGAGGCCCAGGGCTACCGCGTGCGCACGGTAGGAGACGACATCGCCTGGCTGCGCCCGGGCGAGGACGGGCGGCTTTGGGCGGTGAACCCGGAGGCCGGCTTCTTCGGGGTGGTGCCCGGCACCGGCCCCGACACCAACCCCAACGCCATGGCCACGATCACCCACGACACCATCTTCACCAACGTGGCGGTGACGCCGGACGGCATCCCCTGGTGGGAAGGCAAGGACAAGAGCCCGCCCGCCGATCTCATCGATTGGCAGGGAAAGAGGTGGGACGGGAGCGGCAAGGCCGCCCACCCCAACTCTCGCTTCACGGTAGCCGCCCGCCAGTGCCCGAGCATCTCCCCTCGCTGGGAGGATCCGGGCGGGGTTCCCCTCTCCGCCATCGTCTTTGGTGGTCGCCGGGCGAGGGTGACACCCCTCGTCATCCAGAGCCGGGACTGGGCGCACGGCGTCTTCCTGGGCGCTACCTTGGGCTCGGAGACGACGGCTGCGGCCACCGGCAAGGTGGGCGTGGTGCGCCGCGATCCGATGGCCATGCTCCCCTTCTGCGGCTACAACATGGCCGACTACTTCCGCCACTGGCTGCACATGGGGGCGCAGCTGCGACGGCCGCCCGCCATCTTCCAAGTCAACTGGTTCCGAACCGGGGACGATGGGCGGCTCCTCTGGCCGGGCTTCGGCCAGAACCTCCGGGTCCTCCTCTGGATGATTGAGCGGGTGAAGGGCACGGGTGCCGCCACGGACACCCCCGTGGGCCTCGTTCCTGCCGCCGCCGCCCTCAACTGGGACGGACTCGATCTGTCCGCCCCCAAGCGCCAAGCGCTGCTCCGGGTGGACCGATCGGAGTGGGCGGCCGAGGTGCCCCAGCTCCGGGCCTTCTTTGACCAGTTCGGAGATCGTGTGCCCGGGGAGCTGAACCGGGCTCTGGCCGCTCTCAGCGAGCAGCTGACGACGGCGTCGGTCTGACCCCCGCCCCCACCCCTACGACCTCTAGCGGGCGGCGTCGTCCGTAGGCAGGTTCATCTTGGTGAGCAGCGCCTTGAACCGCGGAAGGGCCTGCAGCGGATCCAGCATCGGATCCACGAGCGTGAACGGGAGCATGGATCGCGCCGCCACCCCGCGCTCGACGTGGGCCATGGCGCGATCGTAGTCGCCGAGCCCGCTGTAGATCACGGCCAGGGCAAACGGCTCGCCGCCCGCCGCACCCTCTGCCTCAATCTGATGCGCGATCGCCAGCGCCTCCGCTTTGCGGCCCATCACGGAGTAGAGGCGACCCAGCGGCCGGGCCAGGGGCTCGCGGGGTCCGTGCACCAGTCGCAGCTTGTCCAGGGTGGCCAGCGACTCCGCGTACCGCCCCGACTGCGCATACGCCTCCGCGAGGCGGCTCAACGCGGGTCGAAACGTCGCATCGAACTCGAGCGCGCGCTGATACCGCTCGATGGCTCGGTCGTACTGTCGAGCCCGGTAGTACATACGGCCTTCGTCGCTGATGGCCGTGGGCGAGAGCGGATCGAGCTCCGTGGCCCGCTTTGCCGCTGCGATTGCTTCCGCGTGGCGTCGCAGCGATTGAAACAAAAATGCATAGCCCGAGTGGGCGGCGGCCAGGTTTGGGTTCAACTCGAGAGCTCGCCGGTACTCGGCTTCCGTGCCGGGCCAATCCCAATCGTACTGGAAGCGCACTGCGCCCAACTCGTAGTGGGCCTCGGCCAGCGTGTCATCCAGCTCGAGCGCCTTGAGCGCGGCTGCCCGCACCTCCGAGGCGTGGGTGCCGATGCCCAATCCGGCCCAAATGTCGCGATCGCGATAGGCGCCGGCCAGGCCCGCGTAGGCGGGCGCGAATCCGGGTTCCATCGCAATCGCCTTCTCGAAGCACTCGATGGAACGGTCGAGGGCCTCCCCGTCGCGCTTGCTGGAGTGGTACCGGCCCAGCAGGTACCACTCGTGCGCCTGGGGATTGACCGAGCGGAGGGCGGACGGTGGTGCCGTCGGCGAAGACCGTACGGTGCGGGCCCGTACCTGCTGCGCGATGGCGTCCGCAACCTCTCGCTGCAGGGTCAATACCTCGCGGGCGTCCCGCTCATAGGACTGCGCCCAGAGATGGTGATCGGTGGCGCCCTGAATGAGCTGGGCGGTGATCCTCACTTCGCTTCCAGACCGCAGCACGGAGCCCTCGACAACCGCATCCACGTTCAAGTCGTGCGCGATCTCCCGCACGGATTTCCGGGCCCGTTTGTACGGCATCGTCGCGCTGCGGGACAGCACTCGAAGGGACGGAATCTGCGCGAGGTTGGTGATGAGCTCGTCGGTCATGCCGTCCGCGAAGTATTCCTGATCGGGATCGCGGGAGAGATTCTCGAGGGGTAGCACGGCGATCGAGCGCACGGGCCGAGACCCCTGGAGTTGGGGCCACCAGATGGCCGCGGACGCGGCGACCACGGCCAGCACGGCGAGGCCCACCAGGAGTCTGGTCCAGGGTGCAGGCAGCCACGCGTGCATCGGGTCGCGCGCGGGCGGCTCTGATTCCTCCCCTCTCCCCGACTCCACGGCAAGGGGAGCGATGAATCGATAGCCGCGTTTGGGGAGGGTCTCGACGAAGCGGGGGTTCTCCGCCGAGTCGTCGAGGGCCTGGCGGAGCTTCCTTATAGCGCTGTTCAGGCCGTCGTCGAAATCGACGAAGGTGTCGGCGGGCCAGACCGTCGTGCGCAGCTGTTCCCGGGTGACAACCTCGCCGGGATCCGCGAGCAGGAGCTCCAGGATCCGGAACGGCTGCTCCTGAAGCTTGACCTTGCGCCCGTCCTTCCGGAGTTCTCCTGTCCGCCGATCGAGCTCGAAGGTGCCGAAGCGCGCGCGGGCGTGGGTGTCCACTCCTGTCACCGGGGGGAGTGTAGCACCGCGCGCCGGAGGGATCGGTCGCTACGTGTTCTCCTGCCCCCACAACGACTTACTGGGTCAGCCTCAAATCGGAGCGGGATGAGATCCCGTCCATGGCGGAGCACGCCGATCCGGCCGACATTGCGCACAGATCGAACTCGAAAGGAGATCTGCCATGCACCACAAGAACCGCGTCGTCATCACCGCGATTGTCGTCGCCGTTTGCGCGACCGCGGCCTGCGGCACGCACCCGTCGGTCAGTCCGGTGGCGCCCGACCCGGTTGGTCAGGCGGCGACCCAAGTCATCTCACGGAACGCGCAATGCACCATTCATGGATCCGACACCGCCCGGGTCCGCCGCGGCAACCCACACCCGCCCGCTTACCTCGCCCAACTCGCGCCCGACGGCATCCTGCGCGTGGGCGTGAACTATGGGAACCCCAACAACGCGAGCCGCGACGGCTCCGGCACCCTCCATGGCGTGGCCATTGACCTCGCCTGTGTGATCGCGGCCGATCTGGAGGCCGATGTGGCATTCATCGCCTACAGCGGGATTCCGCCGCTCCTGCGGGGGTTCGATCAAAGGGAATGGGTCCTGGGATTCACGGCCTCGGCTCCGAACCTCGCCACCGCGCACCCCCACATCGGGGTGGAGAATAGCTACCTCGTTCCCGCGGGTTCGCCGTTCCAGGCGGTGGGCGATGTGGACCGCCCGGGCGTCCGCGTGTCGGTCGCCCAAGGCAATTCCCCCGATCTGTACCTGACCACGCACCTGCGGTCGGCCGTGCTCTTGCGATTCCCAACCGTGCCCGAGGCCCTCGGGGCCTTGCGGCAGGGCGCCGTTCAGGCCTTCGCGGGCGCCCGCGACACGGAGTTCGGTTTTCTTGCGCAAATGCCGTCCGGCCGTGTCCTACCCGACGACTTCGCGACGTTTTATCTCGGCATCAACGTCAGTCCGAACAGTCCGGCTGCCCTCGGCTACCTCAATGGGTTCGTCGAGAGGGCCAAACACAGCGGCCTGATTCAAGAGGCCATCAATCGGGCGGGACTAGTGGGGGTGACGATTCCGCCTCCTCTGTAGGGAGAGCTCTCTACGGGCGCCCGAGGGCGTCGTGCCCCGGAAACTGGTCCGGAGTAGCTAAAGGACTAAGATGAAAGCGAATTGCAGACGGCATGCTGTATCCCTGGTATCGACGTTGGTTCTGCTCGTTCTGGCCCTCGCCGGCACTGGGCTCGCCCGTGACGATGAATTCGGCGACGGCGACCGCACCAAGCGGGCCAAGACTCTGCACGTGTGGGCAGGCGACCAGGCCCGCCTGGCCCCTGAAACTTTCTTGCCGTCATCAATTGTCAACCTGGGCGAGAACGCCGGCCCGCACGACACTGCGCTCACGGACGACGATAAGCGGTTGGTGGTCACCGACTACTTCCTCAATGAGGACGACTTCGGGAAAATCCATTTTGAAGGCGACCACCACGTACACGTGATCAAGGTTTTCAAAGATCACTTGGAATTGGATCCGCGTTTTGATGTGGATTTCAACGCAGCGTTCCCACCGGGCCCGCGCGGCCACACGGCATTGACATGAAGTGAGCCATGCGCAGCGACCCGAGCTGCCGGCTGGGCAAAGAGATCGTTCGCACCCAAGGAACGGGCGGGTCCCGGGCAAATCCTCGGACATCCGCGCGGGCTCCAAGAGGCGGTTGGAGGGTAGCCCCGACGGGGGAGCGGGGTCTCGTCAGGCGGCTTCGACGCTCGACGAGATGCTGGCCAGGTCCGCAAGTATGTCGCCCACCTTCGCGTACCGGCGGGCCGGGCTCTTTTCCATGCAGCGGAGGATCAGGGCCTCCAGAGCCGGGGCCAGCCGCGGGTTCAACGTGCGGGGCGGGGGAGGCGCGGTCTGAATGTGGCCGAGCATGATTCCCACCACCGTATCGCCCGTGAAGGGCAGCGCGCCGGTGAAGACCTCGAAGAGAACAACACCCAGGGAGTAGATGTCGGAACGGAAGTCAGCCGGCTGCCCCTGGACCTGCTCGGGGGGCATGTAATCGGGCGTGCCCACCACCGCCCCCGCCGCGGTGAGGCCCGAGGCATCGCTCTTCACCTCCGAGATGCGCGCGACCCCGAAGTCCATGATCTTGAGCTCGCCCGTCTCGGGCAGGATGAGCACGTTCTGCGGCTTGATGTCGCGGTGCACGACGCCCTGGAGGTGGGCCGCTTCCAGTCCGTGACACATCTGCTTGGCGATGGAGAGGCCGATCTGCAGCGGCAACGGGCCTTTGCTCCGAATGAGGTCCTTGAGGGTGACTCCCTCCAGGTACTCCATGGAGATGTAGGAGATGCCGTCGGCCTCGCCGAAGTCGTGGGTCCGGAGCACGTTGCGGTGGGTGATCTTGCGGGCCAGCTTGATCTCCAGCTTGAAGCGGTCGAGCAGGGTGGCGTCCTCGCGGAGGACGTCCAGGCGCAGGACCTTGAGGGCCACCACCTCGTCGAGCTGCCGGTCGCGCGCGCGGTAGACCACACCCATGCCCCCCTGCCCCACCGCGCCCAGGATCTCGTAGCGCCCCGCGAATCCCCGCCCGATCGTCAGGGCGGCCGCGGCGGCGACGCTGCTGAGGGCGACCGTGGCGCCGGTGCCCGACTCCGTCGCTCCGGGATCGAGTGGCAAGTTGCCGCCCCTCTTGAGGAGCGTCATCCCCTCCCGTAGAAAGCCGATCATCTGCTCCTTCTCCTTGAGCTCGGAGAGGAGGGCGCTGAAGGCGCGGGCGAGCACGCCGATCTCGTCGTGGGTGTCCACGGACACCACCCCCGAGTAGGAGCCGTTCCGGGCCTGCTCCACCAGGTCCACGAGCCGGCGCACGGGGCCCGAGATGCTTGAGGCGGCCAGGTAGGCCAGCCCCAGGCCCAGGGCGGTCACCACGAGCGAGACCAGGACCAGGCTGCTTCGAAACTGGCGGAAGGAGGCCGTCTCCTCGGCCATGCTGCGCAGGGCCACCATCGAGCCCACCGTGGCCCCGGAGGCCGATTTCAAGGGGACGCGGATGCCGACGTGGCGCTCCCCGGCCAGCTCCACCTGGAAGGGCTCCTTGCCCTCGGTCCGCAGTTCGGGGCGGCCCAGCACGGCGCGCAACGCCGCCTCCTCCGGGCCCAGCGAGGAGACGGAGAGCTGCGGCGGCCCGTCCGGCGGCTCGACCACGAAGGCCACCTCGCTGTGGGTGAGTATGCGGAGCTGGTTGGCGAGGGCCTCATTGATGGCGTAGCCGGCCACCAGCACGCCTACCAGCTTGCCCGCGAAGGCCATGGGCACGGAGACCGCGTGGTAGAGCTTGTCCCCCTGCCGCCAGACGGTGGCGGACTCCACCCCCTCCAGAGGCTTCTGCACGATCGGGTCTGAAGCCAGGTTCTCGCCTTCCGCCCCCGGGCGGTCGCTGCGCGCGATGACCCGCCCTCCGGGGTCGGTGGCCACGAAGAAATCTGCTCCCAGGTCCTTGCCCCGCTCCTGGAGCATGTCGTACACGGTGGCGGGATCGTTGGTCTCGCACGCCGCTTTGAAGGGGGAGTCGTTGCCGAGCACCCTCAACCCCAGCTTGAGCTTGTTGTAGCGGTCGGCCTGAAAGGTCTCCCAGACCTGGTGGGTCTCCTGGAGGGCGCGGGTGATGCTCTCGTTGGCCAGGCGCTCGGCCTGGAAGGTCGTGAAGGCGAGGCTGGTCACGACCAGGGCCACCACGAGGACGCCGGTAAAGAGGAGGATTTTCTGGGTGAGCCCCATCGAGCAGCGACCTCGCTCAGTACGTCTCGTGGCTGGGGGCGGGGTAGTCCTGGCCGAATTTGTTCTTGTGCGCCTCCCGCTTGTACTTGGATCCGTCGAGGGTGATCCGGCCCGTGACCTCGCCCTGGGCGGGCACCGTGAGCTCCAGCGCGACGTCGCCCGCCCGCTCGTGCCAGGCCCGCAGGGTGTACTGGCCCGCGGGCACCTCCTCGATGACGAAGGCGCCGTCTGGCCCGGGCCGGGTGAAGTAGGGGTTGTCGCGGACGAGGACCACCGCGCTCATCTGGGGGTGGATGTTGCAGTAGATCCGGACGAGGCCGGGGTGTTGGAAGGTCCAGGAGCCGCTCTTCGGGCGCTTGTAGAGGTCGAGGTCGAAGCGGTTCTCGCCCGAGAGCGAGAAGACATTGTGGAAGACCGAATCCTGGTTGGGGAATTCCACCGTGCCCCCCACCGGGACCACGACCACCCGGGGGATGAAGTTCTTCCCCTTCATGGCTATGGTGGTGGTGGGGTGCGCCGAACGGGGGGGCGCCCGGACGCCGTCGACGTAGACCACGACCTCGGAGAGGTCGCTGGCCTTGCGGCCCCCCTTCTCGAGGAGCTCAACCTGGCCCCGGACCGTGCCCGCCCGGGCCACGGAGGCCAGGCTCAGGGCCGTCAGAAGCGCTGCTAGACCGACCCCCACCTCTCGGGCCACGGGCAGGAAGTCTAGCACACGGTCCCGAGCCCCGACCCCGCCCCTCCCCGGTTCCGACCCTATAATCGCCAGTCCCATGGCTGCCCTCCTTCCCTCCCTGCTTCTGGCCTCCTCGTTGAGCGGGGAGGCCGCTCTACGCCACGCCGCCGCCCTGGCCGCCCTCGGCCCCCATCCTTGGGGGTCGTCGCGAAACCATGCGGCCGCGGAGTACGTGGCGGCGGAGTTCCGGGAGGCGGGGTTGGGCGAGGTGCGTCTCGAGGATTTCGAGAGCCAGGGCACGCGCGGGGCCAACGTGGTGGGCGTGCTCCGCGCGCCGGGGTCGGAGTTCCTCGTGATCGCCGCCCACCACGACACCGCCCCCGAGGCCCCCGGGGCCTACGACGACGGGGGCGGAGTGGGGCTGCTCATCGAGGCGGCGCGGGCGCTGGCCCCCCGCCCACGCTCGCGAACGATGGTATTCGTGTCGTTCGACGGCGAGGAGGCGGGGTCCCCGGGTCGCACCCCCGCCCCTGGCTCCCGGGCCTTCATCCGCGCTCTGGGGAGCACGGGCCGCGACCTGGTGGCGGCCTTCGTGATCGAGATGTGTGGGTGGAAGGGTGGTAGCCCCGTCCTCCACGCCATCGCCTACCCGGATCCCCTCCGGCCGGGAAGTCCGGTGATCGCTCCCGCCTGGCTGGTGAGGGCGGTCCAGGAGGGGGCCCGGGAGGGCGGCACGCCTCTCCCCCTGGGCGACCCGCGCCTTTCCTGGCTCTACCAGCCCACGGTCCGGGCCTTTCGCGCCCCCCACCACTACGGCGACGACCTGTCTTTCCTCCAGGCCGGCCTGCCCGCGGTGTTCGTGTCCGATTCCTCGTTCTCCGCCTATTACCCCTACTACCACCAGGCCGGGGACACGGCCGACAAGCTGGACGCCGAGGCCCTGGCGCGGATGGGGGCGGGCGTGCTGGGTGTGATCGAAGCCCTCGGCCGCGCCCCCCGCGGTCCCGCCGCGGAGAGCGTGTGGTTCGCGGCTTTTGGCCGGGTGGTGGGGGCGAGGACGCTCATGGTCCTGGGAGCGCTGTCCCTGCTGCCCGGGCTCCTGCGGGCCGTGTCTGCGGGCGGCTTCGTCCTGCCCTGCCGGCTCCTGCAGGCCGCGCTTTGCGGCGTGCTCTTCTGGCGGCAGCCGTTGCCGGTGCTCTGGATCCTGCTGCTCCCGAACCTGCTGGCGGGGGCGGGCCGGGCCTGGCTCTCGCTCCTGTCGCTCCTGCCTGCCCTGGCCCTCCTCGGGCTCGGCGTCATGGCCTGGAACCGAGGCTTTCTGGAGGGAACCTGGCTCGCGCCCTGGGAGATCGCGGCCCTCATCTTGGCCGTCGCCCTCCTCTGGGTCGGCCCCCCCCGCGGGGCGGTGAGGAGGGCCGCTACCCGGGGCGGTCGCCGGCTCCCCCGCGACGCCCGCTGAGCCTCCCTCCTGCCTGCCTCAGCCCGCCTTGGGACTAGGGCCGCGTCCCCCCGCTATGGCGGGGACGATGGCCACGGTGTCGCCCGCCTTCAGGGGGGCGGCGAGCTCGCCCAGGAAGCGCACGTCTTCATCGTTGAGGAAGAGGCGGACGTAGGCGCGGAGATTCCCCGAGGGGTCGCAGAGGCGGTCCTTCAGCCCCCGGTGGCGGCTCTCCAGGCTCTCGATCAGACCGGCGATGTCGGCGGCCTCCACCTCCACCTCTTCCGCTCCCCCCGTGAGGGAGCGCAGGGGGGACGGGATCTGCACGCGGATGGCCATGTTTTCCTTCCTTGTCTACTGGACTTCGAATGCTTCTTCCTCGAAAGCCTGGGTGGCGTCGCGAAAGACCCAGGCGCTGGGGGTGGCGCGTTCACCCCCCTCCACGCCCACCACCACGTGGATCACGCCGTCGGAAAGGCCCTGGGCGGCGATACGGCGGTCGGTCTCGGAGGGTCGCGCGGGATGATCGGGGTGGCTGTGGTAGTAGCCGAGGATCTCCTCCCCCCGCTCGCGCCCCTCCCCGCTGGATACGAATAAGGTCCTCGGGGCGATCTGGTAGCGGACCCGCGGGGACTCGGTCTCGCGGTTGACCACGGGGACGATGGCCGCCACCCTCGACCCCTCGCCCAGGAGCACCCCGCACACCTCGAACGGGTAGCCATGGCGCGCATGCTCGAGCATGGCGGTCAGCTGGGGCCGGCGGATCCTCAAGGACGCTCCGCCAGATAGCGCTCGCCGCCGTCGCAGAGGAGGGCCACCACCACTCCCTGGCCCTGGGTGCGGGCCACCGTCCGCGCGGCCCAGAGCGCGGCCCCCGCCGAATGCCCGACCAGGATGCCGTCCGAGCGGAGGACCTCCGCGCAACCGGCGAGGCCGTCCTCGGTGGATACCACGAGCGACTCGTCGGGGACCCGGGGGTCGTAGACCTCAGGCACGATCGCGCTGGGGAGGTGCTTCAGGCCCTCCAGCCCGTGCAAGGGCTCGTCGGGCTGGACCGCCACCACCCGCACCCGCGGGTTGCGCTCGTGCAGGAAGCGGCCCGTCCCGACCACGGTTCCGGTGGTGCCCAACCCGGCCACGAAGTGCGTGATCCGCCCCTCCGTCTGCTCCCAGATCTCCGGGCCCGTGGTCTGGTAGTGGGCCAGGGGGTTGGCGGGGTTGCGGTACTGGTCGGCGTAGAAGTAGCGGTCGGGATTCGCGGCCACCATCTCCCGCACCTTGAGGAGCGCGCCGTCGGAGCCGGAAAAGGCGGGGGTGAAGATGAGCTCCGCTCCGTAGGCGCGGCAGAGCCGCTTGCGGTCCTCGGTGGCGCTCTCCGGCATGACCAACTCCACCGGGTAGCCCCGGGCCCGCCCCACGAGAGCGAGGCCGACCGCGGTGTTGCCGGAGGAGGAGTCGATGATGGTCTGCCCCCGGCGTAGGGCCCCCGTCCGCTCGCCCTCGCTCACCAGGGAGAGCGCGGTGCGGTCCTTCACCGAGCCGCCGGGGTTGAACCACTCGCACTTGGCCCATAGCTCCACGCCCGGGGGCACCCCGGGGAAGCGCAGGCGAAGGAGAGGCGTGTTCCCGATGGCGCGCGCGATCGAGCCCAGAACGCGGGCGGGCGAGGAGGCGGCGACGGTCATGGCCGGGCCACGGCCTCCCCCCGCGGCTCGAAGTGGCAGGACCACTCGAGATCCTGGAGCTCGCGGATGGTCGGCTCCTCGCCGCACACCGCGCAGCGGGGATCGCGGCGCACCTTGAACTGCCGGAAGGTCATGGCGAGCGCGTCGTAGGCGAGAAGCCGGCCCCTGAGCAGCTCGCCCTTGCCGAGAATGACCTTGATGGCCTCCGTGGCTTGGATCAAGCCCACCACTCCGGGAAGCACGCCCAAAACCCCCGCCTCGTCGCAGGAGGGGGCCAGCCCCGCGGGGGTGGGCTCGGGGTAGAGGCAGCGGTAGCAGGGTCCCTGCCGGGGGACGAAGGTCGAGACCTGGCCGTCGAAGCGGAAGATGCTGCCGTAGACGTTGGTCTTGCCGGTGAGGACGGCGGCGTCGTTCACGAGGTACTTGGTGGAGAAGTTGTCGCAGCCGTCCACGATGACGTCGTAGGGCGCCATCACCTCCAGGACGTTGCTGGCCTCGAGGCGGAGGTCGTGGCGGACCACCTTCACATCCGGGTTCAGGGCGCGGATCGTGGCCTCCGCCGACTCCGTCTTGGGCCGGCCCACGCTGGCCGTGGTGTGGAGGACCTGGCGCTGGAGGTTGGTCAGGTCCACGACGTCGGAGTCCACGATCCCGATCGTCCCCACGCCGGCCGCGGCCAGGTAGAGCCCGGCGGGGGAGCCCAGGCCCCCCGCCCCCACCAGCAGGACGGAGGAGGCGAGCAGCTTCGTCTGCCCGGCCTCGCCCACCTCGGGGACCAGGAGGTGGCGGCTGTATCGGTTCTTTTGCTCGGCGCTCAGGGTCTTGGGCACCGTGACGGGCAGCCCCGCCTCCTTCCAGCGGGTGAATCCGCCGGCCATGGAGGCGACCCGGGAGTAGCCGAGCTGCTCCAGGGTCTTGGCCCCGAGCGCGCTGCGCGTGCCTCCCGCGCAATAGACCACGACCTCGCGGGACTTGTCGGGGACCTTTTCCTCGACCCTCAACTCAAGGAAGCCGCGGGGGATGAAGATCGCCCCCGGCAGGTGGCCCTGCGACCACTCGTCCGCCTCCCGGACGTCCAGGACCGCCGCCCCCGCCCCCGCGAGGGCCCGCGCCTCTTCGACCGAGACCTCGCGGATCTCGGACTTGACCTGACGGATCAATTCTTTGAAGGTGCTCAACCTTGGCCTCCTCGGGACCGAGGAGGTGTGCCAGGGATGGACAGAGCTACGGCCCCGTGCGGCGAGACCCTTTCAGTGTACCACAGGCGGTCCGTGACCGCGTGCTACAATCCGACCAACCCCGCGCCCCTATGGAGAAGACCCTCGAAGGGAACCTGGCTGCATTCGAGGTCCCCGACCTTCTGACCTTCATTGGCCTGGGCGGACGCACCGGCGTCCTCGTCCTGGAGCGGCCGGAGCAGGAGACGAAGCTCTTTTTCCGCGAGGGCAAGGCGGTCTTCGCCACCTCCACCGCGGAGGATCTTCGCTTCGGCAACACGCTCGTGCGCCTTGGCAAGTTGAGCGCCCAGACGGTGGAGCGGGTGATGCAAAAGCAGCGGGCGGGGGCCCGCATCGGCCAGATCCTGCTCTCGGAGAAGATCCTGACCGAGGAAGCGCTGGCCTCGTTCCTCAAGATCCAGGTCTCGGAGGTGATCTTCCACACCTTTTCCTGGCGGGAGGGGACGTTCACCTTCTACGACAAGACCCCGCCCCCGGCCACGGCCGTCACCCTGGAGATGGACCTTCAGAACCTCATCATGGAGGGCGTGCGGCGCGGTAACGACCTCGACCGGATGGCGGCGGCCTTCCCGGACCGCGAGATGGTTGTGGAGGCTCTCGTCAACCCCGAGCGCGTGAAGCAGAGCGTCAACCTCCTTCCCGACGAGTGGCGGGTCCTCTTCCTGGTGGACGGGCGCCGGAGCGTGGGCGAGGTCTGCCACCTCGTGGGCAACCCCGACGAGATGGCCACCCTCCAGATCCTCCAGCACCTCCGGGCCGCCCGCTTCCTCGCCCTCGGCCCCCCGCGCCCCGAGCCGGCACCCGTGCTCGCCCCCCCCATTCCCGTGGTGGAGGGGGGAGGGACGCAGAAGTGGATCGACGGCGGCCCGCCCCCCGCCGTGGTCGGTCCCTCCGTAGAGTTCAGCTCGGGCGTGCCCGCGCGGAAGGTCGAGGAGGACGACACCAAGGAGATCGTGAGCAAGCAGGCGGCCCGCTACCTGGCCAACGCTACTCGGCTCACGGTGAGCCGGCTGGTCCAGGTCAAAGACGGGGTCGAGACCTCCTTCCCCCTCATAAAGGACAGCTACACCCTCGGTCGCCACCGGAATAACGACATCGTGATCACCGACCCCAAGGCCTCGTCCTTTCATGCCCGCATCGACCGCTCGCCCGACGGCTTCGCGATCGTGGACCTCCAGAGCCGCAACGGCTGCTGGGTGAACGGCAAACGGGTGGAGACCGCGCTCCTGAAGACGGGCGACGACGTACGCCTGGGCATGGCCCGGCTCATCTACAAGGTGGATTACACGAGCGCGGTCTGAGCTGACGACTTTCTGAGAGGACATGAGCCTTGCCCGAGATCCAGCCCTTCGCCGGCCTCCGCTACCGCGTGCCCCAGGCGGACCTGAGCCGGGTTCTGGCCCCGCCCTATGACGTCATCCCTCCCTCTTACCAGGCGGAGCTCTACGCGCGCGATCCTCGCAACATCGTCCGGCTGATCTTGAACCGCGCGGCGGGCGAGGCCGCCTACGCGGAGGCGGGGGAGACGTTTGGACGCTGGCGGGCGGAAGGGCTTCTGACCCCGGACGAAGTGCCCGGCCTCTACGTGCTCGAGCAGAGCTTCCCCTGGGAGGGACGGACGCTCCGTCGCTACGGCCTCCTCGCTCGTTTCCTCGCCGAGGATCCGGCCCGGGGGAGCGTGCTGCCCCACGAGCAGACCCGCACCGCGGCCAAGGAAGACCGCTACCGGCTGCTGCGCGCGACCCGGGCCAACTTCAGCCCCATCTTCCTCATGTTCCCGGACCCGCAGAGCCGCTTCGGCCTCGAAGTGGCGAACGCGATTGCCGCCCCCCCCCTCGTCCACTACGTGGACGACGGCGGTGTGGGCCATCGGCTCTGGAGCGTGACGGGGGCGGCCACCATCGCCGTCTTCCGCGAGCTCCTGGGGGGGGTCCGGGCCTACATCGCGGATGGCCACCACCGGTACGCCACTGCCCTGCGCTATCGCGATGAGGTGGGGCCGGAGGGCGCCTGGACGTTTGGCTACTTCACTCCCCTGGGCGCGCCCGGTCTCGTGGTCCTGCCCTACCACCGGATCCTGGCCGAGGGCCCGACGCTCGAGGAGGCGGGGCGGGCCCTGTCCGGTCTCTTCTCCCTGAGCCGGGTGGCGGACGCCGCGGCCGCGGCGCGGGCGGTGGCCGCGTCCACAAAGCCCTACGCCTTCGCCCTCGCGGAGCCGGGGAAGGGCGCCTTGGTGGCGGAAGGGCAAGGGGAGATCGAATCGCGTCTCCCCCAGGAAACCCCGCCTTCACTGCGCGTCCTCGACGCCTACCTCCTGCACCAGGTTGTGCTGGGGACGCTGCTCTCCATCCCCCCGCGCGCGGTCAGCTACGTGCACTCCCTGGCCGAGGCCGAGGAGGCCCTGGGGAAGGGAGCCTGCCGCCTGGCCGTGCTCCTGCGGGGCACGCCCGTCGAGCAGATCGTGAACGTGGCCGAGGCCGGGGAGTCCATGCCCGCCAAGAGCACGTTCTTCCACCCCAAGCTTCCTTCGGGCCTCGTGATCCATCCCCTGAAGGTCTGAAGAACCCCCAACTTCATTTGGGACGGGGTTAGAGTGGGATGGTGGAGGCGTCGGGAAGGGGAAGCGGCAAGGCCGGCCGGGCCCGACCTCTAGGGGTGGGCTGGCCTCTTCCCCCTCACTTCGATCCCGCGGACGCGGCCCGGCTCTTTCGCGTTCCCTACCTGGAGAGGTCTGGGCAGGCTGAAGCCTGGGCCGCCGAGCAGGGGATCGGGCCCGCAACCTCCGATTCCCCCCGCGTCTGCCTCGTGCTCGTGGACGTGCAAAACACGTTCTGCCTGCCGGGGTTCGAGCTCTTCGTGGCCGGGCGCTCCGGGACGGGGGCGGTGGACGACAACGCCCGCCTGTGCCGGTTCATCTACACCAACTTGGGCGCCATCACCCAGATCGTGGCCACCCTCGACACCCACAGCGCCATCCAGATCTTCCACCCCGTCTTCTGGGTGAGCGAGGCCGGCGAGCATCCCCCTCCCCACACCGTCGTCTCCCGGGAGGACGTGGAGGCGGGAGTCTGGAGGGTCAATCCGAAGATCCTGGCCGCGGTGGCCCCCAGGCCCGGCTTCGACCTCGAGGCCTACGCTCGGCACTACGCGGGGCAGCTGAAGGCGGGGGGCAAGTACCCGCTGACCGTCTGGCCCTACCACGCCATGGTGGGTGGGATCGGCCACGCCCTCGTCTCCTCCGTGGAAGAGGCGGTCTTCTTCCATTCCGTGGCCCGCGCGAGCCCCACCCGCTTCGAGATCAAGGGCAACAACCCCTTGACCGAGCACTACTCCGTCCTTCGGCCCGAGGTCATGGAGGACCACGAGGGGGTGGCTATCGCGGCCGAGAACACCTCTCTCCTGAAGGCGCTGCAGTCCTTCGACGTGCTGATCTTCGCCGGCCAGGCCAAGAGCCACTGCCTGGCCTGGACCGTGGAGGACCTGCTCACCCAGATCCAGGCCCGCGATCCGGGGCGGGCGGGCAGGGTCTACCTGCTGGAGGACTGCACGTCGCCGGTGGTGGTGCCGGGGGTGGTGGACTTCACGGAGCCGGCGGACGCCGCTTTTGGACGGTTTGCCGAGGCGGGCATGCACCGGGTTCTCTCCACGACTCCCCTCCGGAGCTGGCCGGGGGTGGGGCGGTGACCCTCGGCAGGGGCGCGGCGCGAATTCCGGCTGAGCGCCTAGCCCGCGATCCCGTCCGCCAGCGCCTCCAGGAGGGCCGCGGGGCGGTTGGAGGCCAGGCCGTAGAGGTCGAAGCGGGCGAGGGCGCGCAGCTCCTCCGGCTCGTCCACCACCCAGGTGGCGAGCTTCAAGGCCGCGCCCCGCACAAGGTCCCGGACCTCGGGGGTGAGAAGCCCCTTCTCCGGCATGACGATGTCGCAGCCCGCCTCCCGGGCCCCCAAGACCATCTCCTCCGCGGAGCCCCGTGAGAAGAGATGGCCCCGCGGCATTTCCGGGGCCAGCTTCCGGCAGCGGAGGAGGGCCCGCCGATCGAAGGACAGGAAGGCCACGTCCCTGGCCATCTGGGCCTTCCGCACCTCGTTGATGGCGCGGGCCTCGATGCCGTCGGCCTCCGCCTCCCTTACCGAATCCCCCTTGATCTCGACCATGATCCGGCCCCGGCCGCGCAAGAGGCCGAGGGTCTCGGCCAGGGTCGGCACCCGCTCCCCGGCGTAGGCGCGGCCGAAGCGCTGGGGGTAGCCCGCGGAGACAGCGCGGATCTCGGCCAGGGTCAGGTCGGCCACGCGGCCCTGGCCGCCGGTGGTGCGATCCAGGGAGGGGTCGTGGATCACGACCACCTGGCCGTCCCGGGTGAGCTGGACGTCGCATTCCACGAGGTCCACCCCCGCCTCGAGCGCGCTCGCGAAGGCGGCCAGGGTGTTCTCGGGACGATGGGCAGAGTCGCCGCGGTGGGCGATGATGAGGGGGGGCATTGGTACCCGGGGAAGCGGCTTATCTGGCCAGCTCCGCCTCCGCCCCCGCGCGGGGCAGCGTCCTCTCGTAGACCTTGGCCTCGATGAACAGGCCGAGGAGGTCGTGGTCCAGCTTCCCCTGGCCCGCCTCCTCCTTGAGGATGTCGAGGGCCCGCTCCACGGGGACCGATTTCTTGTAGGGCCGGTCCCAGGCCACGAGGGCGTCGTAGATGTCGGAGATCGTCATCATCTTGGACTGCACGGGGATGTCTTTGGCGGTGAGCCGGCGGGGGTAGCCCGTGCCGTCCAGCTTCTCGTGGTGGGCGTAGGCGATCTCGGGGACGCGGCGGAAGTCCCCCGTCCACGGAATCTCGGAGAGGAAGCGGAAGGTGTGGGTGACGTGGCTCTCGATCTCCCGCCGCTCCTTCTCGGAGAGGCTGCCCCGGCGGATGGACAGGGCCGACACCTCGTTGGGGGTCAGGAAGGGCTGGCGGTTCCCTTCCGCGTCCCGGAAGGTGCGGTTGGGGAGGTCGAGCAGGGCCCGCACGCTGTCCTCCTCCAGGATGGAGGGCTCGTTGGCCTGCATCACCATGCGCAGGATGGAATCGACCTCGTTTTGGCGTTCCTCGTGGGTAGCGTCCATCTCTGCCAGCAGCTGGGGAGAGGACCGGCCGGCCAGCACCTGCTCCAGCTTGGCCCGGACGTGCTCCGCCTCCAGCGTGCGCTTGATGTAGCCGAAGCGCTGGCGGATGACCAGCATCTCGCCGACGTAGAGTTTCTTCCCCTTGATGAGCACCTTCTCGCGCACGCCGACCTTGCCGAAGTCGTGCAGGAGGCTCGCGTACCGGATCTCCTGGAGCTGGTCCCGGGTGAAGCGGAGTTCCCGGAAGGGGCCCGTCACCACCGAGTCCGCCTGTTCGGCCAGGCCCACGGTCAAGGTCGCCACCCGCTTCGAATGGCCGGAGGTGGTGGGGTCGCGGGACTCGATAGCGGTCACGGAGGCTTCCACGAAGGAGTTGAAAAGGTTGCGGATGTCCTGGATGAGGAGCGTGTTCTCGAAGGCCACCGCGGCCTGGCTGGTCAGAGAGCTGACCAGCTCCTCGTCCACGGAGGTGAAGGGGATGACCGCCTCTTCCACCACCGACACCGGGCGCAGCACCATCTTGGGGTCCCGCTTCTTGTTGATGAGCTGGACCACGCCGATCACCCGGTGCTCGTGGTCGCGCATGGGGACGACCAGCATGGAGCGCGTCCGGTAGCCGGATTTCTCGTCGAAGGAGCGGCTGATCTTGAAGGGGAAGCCGGCGGGAAGTTGGTAGGCGTTGGCCACGTTCACGTCGCGGCCGCTCAGGGCCACGTAGCCCGCGATGGAGGTCTCGTTCAAGGGCATGGTCTGTTCTTCGAACGGGACCACCACGGAGTCGTTCTGGCTGAGCTTGAAGCGGAGCCGCGCGTCCTCGTTGGACTCATGGTCCTTGCCCCGCTCCACCAGGTAGAGGCTGCCCGCATCCGCGTTCGTGATCTCCCGGCTCTTCAAGAGGATCAGCTCCAGGAGCTTCTTGATGTCGCGCTCCGCGGAGAGGGCTACCCCGATGCGGTTCAGGTCGTGTAGCTCCTCGCCCTTGCGGGTGAGGGCGCCTTCCAGCTGACGGATGACCCGCCGACCGTGGATGGTATCGAAGGCGCGCTCCAGGCGCAGCCGCAAGCGAGCCCCCGTCACGGGCCGAACCAGGATGTCGTCCAGGAACGGGAAGCGGCGGAGGACCTCGTCGCCCTCTCCGAAGTCCGTGACCGCGACCAGCACCGCCTGATGGCCCCGGCCGGCCTTGAGCCATTCGTTGAGGGCGGCGCCCTCGGCCTCCAGGGACGCGGGGTCGGCCAGAATGAGGGTGGGGGCCTTGCCGTCCAGACAGGATTGGAGCGCGGACAGGCTGTCGACCTCCTGGGCCGACATCCCCGGAGGAAGGTCACCCATCACGACATCCCGCGTTTTGCCCCAGATCAGAATGCTCGACATTGCCCTCTCGTCTCCCGGGGCCGCTGCTTTGGGCCAGACGCGTGGGGCTAAGGGTAGCACAACGCACGACCCCGCGGCGGCGGGGGGTCGGGAGACTTGCCCGCTCCCGCGGTCAGGCTCCGGCCAAGAGAAGGGGGAGGTCTCGGATGTCCGAGAGGGTGACGTCGGGGGGCGCCTCCCGAAGGCTCTCGGGGTTCAGGCCGTAGGTCACGCCCACCGTGGGCACGCCCGCGGCCCGGCCCGTTCGGACATCCACCGCGGAATCGCCCACCAGCACCGCCTCTTCCGGCCTTACCCCGAGGTCGTCCAGGAGGAGGAGCAGGCCCGCGGGATCGGGCTTGCGCCCCGGGAAATCGCCGCCGCCGTAGATCCGGGCAAAGCGATCGGCCACCCCCAAGCCGGCCAGGATGGCCCTGCTCATGTCCCCTGGCTTGTTGCTGAGGACAGCGAGGATGCGGTCACCGAGACGGTCAAGGGTCTCCACAACCCCCGGGTAGAGCCGCGTGGTGTCGAGCAAACAGCGGCGGTAGCGGTCGAGGAAGGTGGGCAAGACCTCCTCCGCCCTCCTGCGGATGCCGGCCTGGGCCAGGCTGCGTGTGATGAGGACCCCCGCCCCCTCGCCGACGAAGGAGCGCACCACTTCGAGGGACAGGGGCGGCATCCCCGGGGCCACCGTGGCCAGGGCGGCGTTGGTGGCGGTGGCGAGGTCCCGGCTGGAGTCCACGAGCGTGCCGTCCAGATCGAAGACGACGAGCCGGGCACCCTTCACCCGGGCAGGGCTCGGAGCCGGGGAAGGCGGGAGGGGTCGAACTCCGGCTTGCGCCCCGCCCTGACGTCGCGCAGTTCGGTGAGGACGCGGCGGCAGTCCTCGCGCAGGGCGTCGATGTTGAGGCCCCGGTAGCGGGGGACGAACTCATCGAGCTTGCGCAGGGCGGGGCTGAACATGGCCTCCGCGTCCGCGAGGTCGCCGTTGCCGAGCTGGTGCAGGGCTTCGGCCAGGTGGGAGAGGTTCGTGTAGAACTGCCGCTCGGAAGGGGACCGGGTGGCGCCCGCTACGGCCTCGAGAGCATCCTGGAACTCGCTGAAGCGGCCGTTGTTGAAGAGGGCCACCGCGGCCTGGAGGGCGTCATCCACCAAGAGGGATGCTAGCACGGGCCGCCGTCTACCCCGGCCCCAGGTATCCCAAGGCCTTCAGCTGCTCTTGCCTCTCTTTGCTGAACTCCATGAGCGTGCGGCCGGGGGGCAGGGAGAGCCAGATTTGGATGCCTGGGGAGTCGGTTGACGGAGGAGCAAAGAGGTCTTGGAAATGCTCCCGCCCGCCCGCGGACTCGATCTCGGGAAACCGCAGGGGAAGGGCGTCCGCGGGGGCCGCGGACCGGCCGATGGCCACGTCGCGAGGCCTCAGCGCGCGGCCGTCGCGGGTTCCCTCCAGCCAGACGGGCGCGCCCATGGGGCGCGCGGTGAAGACGACCTCGCGGGGTCGCCCCGGCCGCGGCCGCACGCGCAGCTCCAGCCGCCGCCCGTTTTCCTGGATCTGGTAGCGCTCCCCCGCACCGAGACCGGTGGCCTCCACTCCCTCGATCCAGCCCCCCGTCTTGAGGCCGATCCCGTACTCGCCGGCTCCCGCGATCTTCAAGGTGTAGCGGAAGGGGTTGGGGGCCATGACCGCCTCCACGCCCGCCTTGAGAAAGCGCACGCGCTCCGGGGCCGAGGCCAGGATGCTCTTCGTCTCCTTGGGATCGTGGACGAGGTCGAAGTAGAGCTCATCCTCCACGGGGCTGAAGCGGCGGATGTACTTGTCCGCCTCCGTGCGGATGCCGTGAGCCACGAACCCGCGGTGGGAGATCTCCGAAACGGCGGGGGTGGGGGAGGCCGTGCCCTCGAGCACCCGCTGCAGGGGCCGGCCCGCGATCAGGGGAGGAGCGGGCACGGGCAGGCCCTGGTTCTCGAGAACGGTGGGCAGGATGTCCACCTCCCGCACCTGCTGGGCCACGCGTCGGCCGGCGTTGCCCCGGCCGGGAAACTTCACGACGAGCGGGATGTGGACGAGCTCGTCGAACACGCTCCGTCCGTGGAGCCACTGGCCGTGGTCCAGGAACTCCTCTCCGTGGTCGCCCAGGAAGACGACGAGGGCCCTTTCGTAGAGGCCGCGGGCCCGGAGCCCCTGAACGAACCGCCCGAACTCCCGGTCTCCGTAGGCGATGTCCCCGTCGTACTGCGCGATCATCCGGTCGCGGTCGAGCGGCTCCTTGTAGTCGGTGCGGGGATACGCGGCGGGGTGCCCGGGGGTGGGGGGGGGCTCGAACATCATGTCGAAAGGGGGAGGGGGGGCGTAGGGCACGTGGGGGTCCATGGTGTGGACGTAGAGAAACGTAGGCAGGCCCCGGCGCGTGTCCAGCCAGGCGAGGGCGGCGTCCACGA
>Ga0210399_10000597_pt1 | contig 28853 bp, 24 predicted proteins | sample IncBWC14MmetaG_FD_150865 | JGI IMG/M metagenome (GOLD analysis project Ga0210399, IMG submission 150865) | Forest soil microbial communities from Barre Woods Harvard Forest LTER site, Petersham, Massachusetts, United States - Inc-BW-C-14-M | ecosystem: Environmental > Terrestrial > Soil >... | reverse complement strand
CCGTAATCGATCCCGTCGTGGCGAAGGGTGTGGCAGAAGCCCCAAAGTGTTTGAACAACGTCAGTCATGCTGCAACCGCCTCGTTGAAGGCCATAAGCAAGCTCGACAGCTTGCCATCGAAGCTCCGGTTCGCGTTGCCCCAACCCCCAGCGTGCTGCAGGACCGGTACGTTCTCGAAATCGGCCGCGTCGATCGAAAGGTTCGCGATCAGATGCTCGCGGATCCGTGTGAGCCAGGCCCGCTGAACTGGCGTAAAGGTCTGGCCGCCAGTGAGGCGGTCGAAGGCCCGACCCACACGCTCTTCAGCCGTTAAGAGCGGCTCCTGTTCCTTCGCAGCGTGCTTGACCATCGAGATGATATCCACAAGCGCCTTGTCGTACCGCAGCCGATGCGCTTTCTCGAGAGCATCGACCGTGAACCGCTGGGGGGCGGCTTGCAACTTCGCCTTGAGCTCAGCGAGAGCTTCGGTGCTCCAGTGCTTGGGACGATCCAGGAGGATTCCGATCGCCTCCACCTTCGAGGAATTGTCGCGGACAAACGCCGCAAAGGCCTGGATGTAGTCCTCGGGCTTGTACTCTGTGCCGGCAGCGTCCCGCACGAGCCATGCCGATGACACTTGGTCTTCGTACTCATCGGCCTTGATGAAGCTCCGGGTCGGTCGGGGATAAGTCGCGAGGAGGGCCTGAAATGCCTGATCCCGTAGGAGTTTCATCGTCTCGCCGAAGTCTCGTTGGAGCCTGCCAGGCAGGGCCTGCGCGAAGCGTCCCAGATCGCCGTCAGCGATTCCGAAAGCGGCGAACAGCTCCCGAGCTTCGCCTGCCATCTCCTTGTTGATCCGTTGGAGCCGGCGGACGAGGCACCTGATGTTGTAGTCCCGATCGCGGTTGGCCCAAATGTCCTCGATGACCTCTCTGATCGTGCGTGTCGGCTTGTCCGGCGGCTCCGCAGTGATCGCGGTTGCCGTCCGGAAGTACGCGAGGAGCGTCCCGTCGAAGCAATCGAAGACCGTGAAATGCGATTTGTCCGAGAAGCGTTCGCCCTTCCGTGTGCCTCGGCCGAGCATCTGCTCGAACAGGATGCGCGATTTGACCTGCCGCAGGAAAACGATGAATTCAAGGTCCGGGATGTCGACACCAGTGGACATCAGGTCGACGGAGACAACAACACCGGGCTCGGGTCGATTACGGAACTCCCGAATGAGCTGCAACGGGCGATCGGCGCGTCCGGTGATTTTCCTGACAAAGCCTTGACCACGGCCAAATGCGGTGACCGCTAGATCCACGAGCTGGTCTGAGTGAGAAGTATGAGGCAGATCATTATCGGCGAAGATCAGTGTCTTCGGGAATCGCCCGTATCTCTCCTCGTGTTCGATGGTATATTTCTTGATCTCGTCAATGATCTTTGTGTTGGAATCACGGGATGTTACCTTCCGCTCGACTTCCGCAGGCTCGAAATCCCGCTGGTCCTCGAGCTCGTCCAACCGTTCAAGACCGGTCTCCGGGTCGACCACCTGGACCCGCTCGCCTTCCTTCAGGAACACTCCCCTCATCCGGACATCCGACTTGACCGTCACGACGTCGTAGTCCACCAGATACCCTTCGCGTACCGCCCGGGCGTACTCGTATCGGTAAACTACATCGTTGAAGTACGCCTTGGTGTGAGCCGCCGGCGTGGCGGTCAGTCCGATCTTGATCGCATCGAAGTGGTCCAGGGTGTTCCGCCACACGGACTCTTCGGCAGTCGTGTAGCCCCGGTGACACTCATCTGCGATCACGACGTCGAATGCGTGAGCGGGTATCTTGAGTTGCTCGGCGTCGTCTTCGACTTCCTCCTCGCCACCCCAGACCGCCTGACGTCCGAAGAGGTTGATGGCCATGCGCTGGATCGTGCACACGTATACGAAGGTGTGTTTCGGTTGCGGCTTCTCAAGGTATGCCTTTGGCAGCACTTTGGGATCGAACTTCTCGCCCTCCTCCAAGTCTTCGCGTTGAAAGCGTTGGCTGTAGACCTCGTAGATCTTGTCGAACTTCTTGTTCGCTTCCGGCTCGAAGGAGGCGAAGGCGCGTACTGCCTGGGCTGCGAGGACTCGACGGTCGACAAGGAAGAGGATCCGTTTGCCGACCCCAGACTTCAGAAGGCGGTAGACCTCGTTCACAAGGGTAAACGTCTTCCCAGTCCCGGTCGCCATCGCCACGAGCATCTGGCGCTTTCGTGAGCCGATAGCTTCTTCAATCGCCGTATTTGCGTCGAGCTGGTAGGGCCGGAGCCGATGATGCGTGTTGGGGTTCTCGTGAAACCACTTGCACTCGGCGTCGAAATCTCGGGCGAGCATCTCCCGCAGAGCCGCCGGCGTATGAAAGCCACCGACCTTACGCGAACGGTTCAATGGGGTGCGAACGTCCTGAAACCAGAAGACTTCGCCGTTCGTGGAATACAGGAACGGCACGCGATAACCACCGAAGTTCAGAGGGCTATCGTGTACGCTCCTAGAGTAGCGCTCGGCCTGCGTCAGCACGTTTTGGGGGCCGAGGGTGACTTTCTTCGCTTCAACTACACCAAGAAGACTCCCATCAACGACGAGCGCGTAGTCGGCAGGGCCGTTCGCGGTCGGAAATTCCTCGATCGCGTGGTGAGGGTAGCCGCTAAGCGGTCGCGCAGGGTCAAAGGGCACGATCTCCCAGCCGCAGGCACGCAAGCGGGGATCGATACGGCTCTTTCTGGTGAGTCGTTCGCTTTCAGATGAAGGATCGGCTGTCATTGGTAGAAATCAGGCGCGGTGCTCTTGCGAGCCCGGGCTCCTGAATCCCCCTTTCAAACCGTGCATGCCGTTTTCCAGCACACGGCTTCCCGATGATCTTCTCATGACGCGTGCGCGGCTCCGGGATAGCGAATGGTCCCGAGCAAGCGGTAGAGTCCGTGGTCCTTCACGAAGCGCTCGTGGGGCCACTGTCGCACTCGGAAGGGCTTCCGTCGATCACCACCGCGCTTGGCCATGAGGGCCGTCAGGCGGCGATGGACGTACTGATCGATCTTCTGAAAACGCAGGGATGCATTGCCCGTGCGAAAGTAGTTGCCCCATCCCCGTAGAACAGGGTTCAGATCCGCAATGACCTCTCGGATATCTTTCATCCCTGCCCGACGGCGCCGGTCCGTCAAGTCCCGTATCCGCTCGCGGACCCGCTTCATCGCCTTCTGGGACGGCCACCGGTACACGTACGTCCGGCCTTTGAAGGCCGACCGCCCGGCCCGAATGCGACAGCCCAAGAAATCGAATCCGCCCTTGCCGAGCGTGAGCTCGACGATCCGCGTCTTTTCCGGGTGTAGCTTCAGACGTAGCCTATCCATGATGATCCCCAGGCGACGCAGCGCCTCGTCCGCCTGAGCCCTCGTCCGGCACAGCACGACGAAATCGTCGCAGTACCTCACGAGGATTCCCAGATCTTGGCATTTCCGCTCCCAGATGCCGTCGAGAGCGTCGAGATAGATATTGGCCAGTAGCGGTGAGATCACCCCTCCCTAGGGACTTCCCAGGTCGGTTCCCCTCACCGCCCCTTCCTCCATCACCCCCGCCTTCAGCCATTTCCGCAGGAGCTTCAGCACCTTTCGGTCCGAGATCCGTCGCTTTACCAGCTCCATCAAGTTCTTCTGGTCGATCGTGTCAAAGTAGCTCTTGATGTCGGCGTCCACGACGTATCGGTGTCCACGACCCCCTTGCAGGCGAATCGTTTCCAGCGCGCCCGTGGCTCCTCTTCTCGGCCTAAACCCGTGGGAGCACTCCTTGAAGTCAGCCTCGAAGATCGGCTCGATGACGATCTTCATTGCAGCTTGCACCACCCGGTCGCGCACCGTTGGGATCCCCAGCGGTCTCCTCGTACCGTCTGGCTTCGGAATGTACCGGCGTCGCACCGGCTGCGGCCGGTACCGGCCCGTCCTGAGGCGTTGCTGAATCTCCTGAAGAAAATCCCCCACGCCTCGCTGCTCGATCACCTCCAGGGTTTCCCCGTCGATGCCAGCAGCCCCTCGATTGCCCTTGACTCGCTTCCATGCCTCTGAAAGGACATCACCCTCGCAGATCCGGCCGAAAAGCGCATGAAAGCGTCGCGTACGGCTCCGCTTGGCAGTCATGAAAAGCCCGCGCTGCAGTCTTCGCACTTTGTCCGCCGGGTCGTTAGCCCTCTCGGGCATTCCCTCGCGCTTACCCGCAGTCTCGGGCACGACCAAAGCAGGGCCCCTTCCCTCGGACGGAGTTTTGGCCTCCATCTTCTTCGGTACTATTGGCCCCTCGGACTCCCTCTCGGCACGGCCCCCTTTCGCCTTCGGCTTATGGAGGCCGCCTTCGCCCAATGTGGGCCGCCGAGTAGGGTCTCTCCTGTTCCGCATCAGACTTTCCCCACGTGCCCTCTCCCATACCCCGGAAGCGTCCTGTGCCCCTCCGGTCTCAGGCACAGTCTGTTGCCTTCGCAGCGAGATGACCGGCTCGGCCGCTCCACCTTTCGGTTTCCTATGCTCTCGAGGCTGCAGAGTTCACGCTTTCGCATTGGGCCCGCAGGTTTGCTCCCCTCCGCTCGGCCTTATGGCTCTGCAAGGGCTCTTGACGCTCCGCTTGGACCCACGGGTCTCCCCGGGAGTCTGGAGCCTGCTACGCGGCGCTCGGGCGCTTACCGCGACGGGACTCACACCCGCAAGTCTTGATGCAGCATCGCAGCGACCGTATCGGCCGCCACGTTCAGGACGCACCATCGGGGCTCAGTCTAACGAGGTGATGTGTCTTTCGGACCTTTGGCCTTTAGCCTAGAGAATAAACGCGGGCTTCGCAAATCCATGTCTCGACTCGGGCGCGCTGGCTCACAATCCTGCTGTGACCCTGCGCTTAACCCGGTTCTTCCCCACCTGGTGCCCCGGGGTTGATGTCGATAACGCATAAGGGAAATGGCGGTCGGGCAGGCTACGCTTGGTGCAGAAGACAGCTTGGGACCCCGAGAGTCTACGATTTTGCCAGCCGGGCGAAAGTGAATGACGTGCCGCCGGCGCAGCCCGGGGCGCTGCTTCGCCCGCCAAGAACCCCGGTAGTGGGTTTATCCTTGGAGCTTCAATGGCAACGCAGGCCGTCGATCGTGAGAAGACCGCCCTCGTAGACCAGGCACGCCAGGGTTGGGTCCGCCGCCTCATCGATCTGTCTCGTCGCAACAACCTCCTCTATTTCCGCGAGCTCAAGACCGGGACGCTGAACCTCTCCGGCGCTCCTCCGGACGCAGTGGACGCGCTGCTCCGCGGCCAGGCCGTCGAGCTGCTCAAGCTCGCGCCGGCGGAACGGGAGGGGGACGAGGTCCGCACCACGGCCAAGGTACAGGAGATCCGGCGCCGTGCCGTCACGAACTTCGAGGAGCGGGGCCTCGCGACGCTCTTCGTGAGCCTCGGCTCGGCGACCTGGGCTGAGGAGGACGAGGGGCGACCACCAGACGCGCCCGCCTTCCTCTTGCCAGTGGCCATCGAGAACAAGGGTAGAGAGGGCCGCAACCCTGTCCTCCGCCGCGCCGGGGACCTCCAGGCGAACGCCGTCCTGCTCCACGTGCTTGAAGTCGAGCATGGGATCAACCTCTCGGGCGAGGCGCTGCTACGGCTCGTGGGGACCGACGGTGCTGACGACGAGAGTTTTGACTTCCCCGGAGCCTACGAGGAGATCCGTCGGGTAGCGAGCCGAGTCCGCGGCTTCGCGGTCAATGACCGCGCCGCCTTCCTGGGGAACTTCTCGTTCCAGAAGCTGGCCATGGTGAAGGACCTCAAGGAGGCCGGCGACGCCCTCGCCACCCACGACCTGGTAGCCGCGCTGGCGGGGCACCTCGGAGCGAGGCGGGCCCTTTCGGAGCAGGGCGATTCCATCGAGCCGTCTCAGCTCGACCGCACCCCTCCCGAGCAGGAATTCCTAGTCCTCGACGCGGACTCGAGCCAGCAAATTGTCGTTGCCTCGGCCCTCTCGGGCCGCAGCGGTCTGGTCCAAGGACCACCGGGGACGGGTAAGAGCCAGACCATCGCGAACCTTATCGCGGAGCTGGCTGCGCGTGGGAGAAAGATCCTCTTCGTCGCGGAGAAGCGCGCCGCCCTTGAGGTCGTTCTGCGACGCCTTGAGGCGGTCGGCCTCGGCCATCTGACCCTCGACCTCCACGGTGCCGAGGTGGATCGGCGCAAGATCATGGCCAAGGTGTCCGAGACACTCATTCACGTGCGGGAGGCGATGGCCGTGGACATGGGGCCGCTCCAGGCGCGCTTTGTCGAGATCCGTGCGCGACTCAACGAACACGTGGCGCGCCTCCACGCCCAGCGGGCCCCGTCGGGGATGAGTGTGTATCAGTTGCAGGGGCTACTGCTGCAAGGCTCTAGCTACAAAGCGACGACCCGGTGGAGAGGTCCTGAGCTTGATCGTCTCGACGGGGCTGCAGCCTCCGCGATCCAGGATCTCTTAAAGGAAGCCGCGGGCTTCGGTGGCCTTCTCCTCCACGATCACCCCTCGCCCTGGACAGGCGCCCGCCTGCCCGACGGCAAAACCGTTCAGGACGCCATTGATTGCGCGCAGCGCCTCGCAGGCACTTCGGTGCCAGCTTTCATGGGTGCCCTCCACCGTGTCGTGCGGGACACAGGGATGCGCCTGCCCGCGCAACTGAAAGAAGCCTCAGCCCTTGCGGACCTCCTCGAAGGCGTGGCTGTGACTCTGAAGAGCTACCGCCGTGAGCTCTTCAGCCAGAACCTCGACGGCTTGACCGATGCCCTCGCGCCGGCCAGAACCCGGCTTAACGCAATCTTCTCTTGGTGCGTGAGGCCAGCCTATCGTCAGGCGCTGGCTCTCGTGCGATCCCTGCGACGCGATCCGAAAGCGCGGCCGAGCGACGTTCTGGCCGAGGTCCTCGCCGCGGGCGACCAGCGGAGGCGCTGGCGCGCGGCCTCTCGGCCCGACGCCATCCCCGAGGTGCCGCCAGACCGCGAGCGTTTCGTCGCCTTCTTGCGCGCAGTAGAGGCTGACGTCCACTCACTCGCATCCCGTCTCCCCTGCGACCTCCTCAGCCTCCCCCTCGAGGGCCTCGGCCGGCTGGTGCGCTCCCTTTTCGAAGACACAACGACGCCCCACCGCCTCCCACGGCTGTTCGCGATCGAGCAGGGGCTGAAGGCCAGAGGCGCTGGCCCTCTCGTCGCCGAGATCCGGGCGGGCAAGCCGGACGTTGCGGTTTGGCCTGCCCTCTTCCACCAGGCCTGGGTCGCCTCGTGCCTGGACCGTGCGCGTTTGGAGGATCCCGCCCTCGCCGGCTTCAACGGCCAGTCCCACGCAGGCTTCGTGGAGGAGTTCAAGGCCCTCGACAGCGAGCGGCTGAGAGTCGCCTCGGCCCGCGTGAGGCGAGCCCACGCCGAGCGCGCTGTAGCGGCCATGAACGCGCACCCCGATCAAGACGACCTCATCCGGCGGGAGGCGGCCAAGAAAACGCGGCATTTGCCGCTCCGGCGCCTGGTCGATCAGGCCCCCGACGTCCTGGCGACGCTGCACCCCTGCTGGATGGCGAGCCCGCTCTCAGTGAGCCAGCTCCTCCCCGCTGACCGGCGGCTCTTCGACATCGTCCTCTTCGACGAGGCGAGCCAGGTGCTGCCCGAGGACGCCGTTCCGTCCATAATGCGCGGGTCCCACGCCATCGTTGCGGGCGACGTGCATCAGCTGCCCCCGACTACCTTCTTCGTGGGGGGCGAGGAAGAGGAGGAGGAGGCCACCGGGGCGTCCGAGGGCTTCGAGAGCATCCTCCACGTCATGTCTGCATTCCTGCGGTCGTGGTCCCTAGACTGGCACTACCGCAGCCGAGACGAGGCGCTGATCGCCTTCTCCAACCGGCATATTTACAACAACCGTCTTGTGACCTTCCCGGGCCCCGGAGGCGACCCGGGGCTCTCCCACGTCCTCGTCCCGCAGGCGACCGACCAGGACGGCCAGGAGGACAGCTCGGCGGCCGAGGTGCGCAGGGTCGTCGAGCTCGTGGTGCGCCACGCACTGGAGCGCCCCAGCGAGACGCTGGGCGTAATCGCGATGGGGATCATCCACGCGAAACGCGTTCAGATGGGCCTGGACCTTGCCCTGCGCGATCATCCCAACCTGGACGCCTTCTTCGACCAGAGCAAGGCCGAGCGCTTTTTCGTGAAGAACCTCGAGCGGGTGCAGGGCGACGAGCGCGACGCCATCATCCTCACAATCGGCTACGGCAAGGACCGCTCCGGCCGGCTGCCATACCGCTTCGGGCCGCTGCTCATCGACGGGGGCGAGCGCCGGCTCAACGTCGCCGTCACCCGCGCGCGCCAGCGCCTCACACTTGTCTCCTCCTTCGGCCACTTCGACATGGACCCCGGGCGATCAAGGGCCAAGGGCGTGGAGCTGCTGAGGCTCTACATCGAGTACGCTGCCTCCGGTGGGAAAAGACTGGGGCAGACCGCTGCCGCCGCTGTACCGCTCAACCCCTTCGAACAGGATGTCATGGACGCCCTGACCGCCCAGGGGCTTTCGCTCCTCCCTCAATGGGGCGCGTCGACATACCGGATCGACCTCGTGGCGCAGCACCCAAACCAAAGGGGGCAGTATGTCCTTGCTATCGAGTGCGACGGCGCCAGCTACCACGCGGCCCACACCGCCCGCGACCGAGACCGCCTCCGGCAGCAGCACCTCGAGGCCCTAGGCTGGCGGTTTCACCGCATCTGGTCCACCGACTGGTTTATGAGGCGGGACGAGGAGATTACGCGGACTCTCGCGGCCTTCAGGGCGGCCGTCGCCTATGCAGATGGCGCGAAATCCCTCGAGACACCCGACCGGGCGGATCCACCGCTAGCGAGGTCCGGGAACAACGAGCCCGCGCCGCGGGGGCCGCGGCCGGCTGTTCCCCGGAGGGAGAAGATCGATGACTACCAATCGTGGGAGATCGATCGGATCTTGCAGTGGATCCAGTCGGATGGACGTCTCCGGACTGATGACGAGCTCGTCGATGCCATGACCGACGAGCTAGGCTTCTCCAGGCGGGGGAACAGAATTGTGGACTCTGTTCGTGCAGCGATCGCGCGGGCCAAGCGGTGACTGTCAGCCATCCGTACACAGCCCACGTCAGCGATGGATCACGTCCGGAGCCGGTTCGCCATGCAAGTTCTGAGTGGCTAGGTAGGCAAGCTGCGGAGAGTACTGGATGGTACCGTCTAGGATTGCCATGGCGTAGGCGAGAGCCCGATGGTTGCCATCTTGGATGTACCAGGAGCCGCCATGTGCACGCTCCGCGTCCTGCGCATCCCGTAGCACCAGCGCAGGCAGGCCGTAGTTACTCGTGGCCATAGTCAACGCCCGGAACTTCCCACGTATCGCGGAGAGATCCCAATTGGGTCCAACGATTTTGTCCCCCAGAGTGAGCGCCCGATCTGCGACGGCCTTCAGGCGTCTATCCTCGCTTTGTGGGGCGATTTCGCCAACTGCTTTGCTCTGTAGAAACACCAGATCGAAAAAGTCCTCCCGGGAGAGACGCAGGAGATAGAAGCACCGGAACCGCCAGAGCACACTCATGTTGTCCGAGTGGTTTCCTCCTCCGAGAGCTAACAAAAAACGCTCCACTTCTGCGAGCGAGCTACGCTGGATCACCTGGGCGGTCATATGGTCTCCCATTACTATGCGGCAACTAAGGCCCGCAGGAAACCGCAGTCACCTTGGAAGACACGAAGAGCAAATCGCACCAACTCAGGCGACGGGACGAGTCCGGCGGCGATGCTCCAGGACAGGGTGGAGAGCCTGCACAAGCAGACAGAAGGCGGGCGCTACGGGGACCTCTTCCGCCGGACCCTTGGTGCCCTTCCTGGAGGTAAGCTCTAGGGCGTGACCGACCCTCGCCTCGTCTCCGGCCGAGCCACCGACGACGACCTTCGCTTCGACCAGTCGCTCCGCCCCCGGAGCCTCGACGAGTACGTGGGTCAGCCCGCCGCGGTCGCCAACTTGCGGGTGGCCATCAGGTCTTCGTGCTACCGTGCTGTCCAAGGCGATGATCCGTTTGGCTGATGCGGGTGATAACTGGCGGATCGAGACCGAGATGGTCGGGTTCCCCGTATACCTCGACAACCACACGGTCATCGATCTCGCAAAGCGCAATCGCTCCGGGCTGCGGGCGCGATTCCTCGATGCCCTACGTGGGCGTGCGACTCTGTTGTTTTCGATAGCCAACGTGATCGAGGTCGCCGGCCCCCAGGGAGCGTCGTCGGACGCGGTGAGGTCCTTTCTGTCGGACATCGGTCCACACTGGATTCCCGTGGACATGGACCCGGGATCCGTGATGAAGCGCGAGGACGAGGGCCATCCCGCTCCCATTGTGTCTGCGAGGTTCGTCAAAGCGTATGCGCATCAACGGTTGACCGAACTGGAAGTCTCGGGTCAACCCGTGAACATCTCGGACTCAACACTGTTCGATCTAGGGAAGTTCGTTGACTGGACCAAGGAGCGGCGAACCCAGATTCGGGCCAACACCGATCAAATGGATACCACGCTCGCGAATCACCTCATCGCTCTCCGGAAGTTCTACGACGCTGGCATCCGTGGGATCGATGCGATCGAGGGAAATCCGTTGCTGCCGGACAAACGCGCGACCTACGTGATGGAGCAGCTGTCGCGCATGGTGATCCAAGAGGCAAAGTCACACCCGTTTGCGCGTCGCGATTCCCTAGACATGTGCCACGCGGTCATAGCCATTGCGTATGCCGTGTTAGCGACGCTCGACAAGAAGTGGTGTCGTCGAGCGAACGCGCTGCGTCATAAGGACAGGTTAGCTACCGTGTACCACGGAGGCCAGCTCGAAGAGTTCGTCACCGCGTTCGAGACGCGTAACTACATCCTGGCCGGGTAGACACACGCAGGGCCGCATGGACACTCCCACCAGCCCAAGAACATGAGCGCGCTGTAGGGACGCGCGCACCCTGCTGTAAGTGGCGTGCCGCCTGGAAGGGCTCGAATGGAAGGACGCCCGCTTTCCGGAGCTCGAAGCCCGCACGCCCGCACCCTACTTCTTCGGCAGGCCCACCGTCTTGGGGTTGCACGGGGAGAGCACACCGTCGAGGCAGATCTGGCGCAAAGACTCCTCCATGCGGCGAAAGAGCGCGAACACTCCTTGAACATCGCCGACGGAGTCCCTGCCGAGGGTCCGCTTGCGAGAACGAGGGCGAACTCCAACCGGATACTTCTCTGATTCGATCGCGTCACGCAGATCCTCGAGCAGCCGGCCTTCGCGTGCATCGGTCTTCACCGCCGCTATCCGAAAAAGCTCCGTGAGGCAATGATGCCTCAAGCCTTTGTCCAGTACCGCCGACCTGTTCTCCTCAAGCGAGCCCGCCCACGTTGCGGTCTCACCCCGTGCGACGAGCAGGCCTTTGACGAGATTCTCAAGCGCGTATCCGAAGAGAAGGTAGACAGGCTTCATTCGGAGGTGCGGAGGATCGTGCTCGTCCGACGCTCCTCCACCGGCGGGGTCGCCGAGAATCTGCGCACGTTCGAGCAATACGTTTGCAGCCGTCAGATGGCTCCTTGCCTGCAGCTGCCAAGCAATGGGGTTTTGTCCCGCGAGCTCGAACTCGTCGCGCCACCGCTCCTGGTCAGGCCTGCTATCCCTCTTCATCAGAAATCACGCTACTACATCTTTGCTCCGCATAACACCGCTTCTCAGCTGCGAGCGTCCGAGACCTCCTGCTTCCCGCCCAGGTAGCGTTCGGTTGTCTAGACGGATGCGTGGCCCAGGAGAAACTGGTTGGAATCGCCCCAAACTGCGGGCTACGAGGCTGATACTAGGTCTGCGTCCCTCCCGCAACCGGGCCCAGAACGGGGTTGCGACAGTAAGATGGACAAAAAACAACGATCTTCCGAACTTTCTGGGGGCCAATGGGTTACGGCTCGCAGTTCAGGACCATCTTCCGAACCGTGCCAACGCTCCACCAGGCCTGAGCCACCGCAATCGCAGCTCTTTCGTCACACGCTCAGTCCTGTCTATCTGCTTGATAAGAAGGCTCCTGCTCGACGCACCGCGCGGAGACGCCTGACTGCAATTCGCCAAGCTTGATGGTCCCGCGCGCGCAAGATCTTCAGCTCCCTGTTAAATTGCTCTTCACCCACCCTGTGAGCAGCTGAGTGAGGGCCGGAATGAACGGCCCGAGTGCTTCCATATGATGTGCGGCCAGTGCCATGAACTGAGCGTAACGTTGCGAAAAGCCCGGTTTACCGGTCTCCTGTTCGAGGTCCACCGCCTTTGCGAGAAGCTCGTCCCTCTCCGCTTGGCTCTGGATGTTCGATTGAATGGCTTCGCGCAGGGCTCGAAACAGCTCGGCGGGCGCTTCGTTCACCACATTCGTCGAGGAATCGACGCTGTTGATATTGAAGCGCGCGTTCGCGCCGGTGACGTTATAAATGACGGCACCCGAGCCACGAGATGGCCGGAGGGCATCCGCTCGCCTAACGCGCATCTGGTATGCTGCCGGCATTCCGTGGAATGCTCCGTGCAAACCAGGGTCCTCGACGAGGAACACCTCCTCGATCCCTGCCGGTGTGCGACGAGTGATCTGGTCGCCAGGGCGAATCGGTATGTCGGTCCTCTGAGTGAATATCATGCCTGTCTGGACCGAGGCCGCTACATCGGTGTACATCTTTCCGTCGCTCGTGCGAATGCTTACGCGATCCGTCATGAGACTCTCGAACATCACGCAGACCCTCCCCTCACATAACCGCCGCTAGGCGACTCCACGCTCCCCCCTGGGAATTGCGGTTCTTCCGCTTTCTCGGTGCAGCTCCAGCGGCATCGTCTGACATTCCTTTGGCGTGTCTCGACGTCCCGCAGTCGCTGCCGCAGTGCTCCGTTCACCAGGGCACACGGATTCCATCCCCTTGACCTTCCTCACGAACGAGTTGTTCTATGCGACCGCGAGGGGTTCGACCGGCATCACCCGTGCCTTCAGTAGTTCGAACCCGGCCCGACAGTACATCCGGCGCTTGATCGCCTTGAGTCGGTTGATCCGCCCTTCCACTGGCCCGTTGCTCCACGGTGTCTCGATCGCCAGCTCGACCGCGCAACGGCTCTCGGACTATTTTGGCTCGATTCGTACCGAGAAAGGGGACAGTTGAGGGACAGTAGTTGCTCGTCAGGATCGCCTGCGAGCCCTCTCTTTCTTCAAGGCGCCGCGCGCGCCGAACGCGAGGCCAAAGAGTCCACCGCCTTCTTGGTCGGAAAGACGCGGCTCGATCACGTGCTGCTCGAGCTTGAGGTCGCTCCCTCCTAGCTGCCCGGCTATGTCGCTATTCAGCATCGTGATGTACTGAGCTCCAGGTGTCGCGGCAACATCGGCTGCAGTCTCAAGGCCGTGGCGGATTTGTCGTTCATCCACTCCGTCGAATATGTGGCTGTCGTGCACCAAGAAGCCCGGTCCCGTCTGCCGCTCTAGCGTCAGCTGGAGGAGCATGACGTCGAAGCAGAAAATCTGCATGCTAGCGACGCCTTCACTGTCTTGCCGTGCAATCTCGATTGCGATCGGCGAACCGACGAGAGAATCGCTAATAGTGAGACGCCCTGGTTCCTTGTAGAGGCGCTTCGAAACCGCCGCAAAAATCAAGACGGCGTGTCGGATCTGGTCTGCCTGCTCGCGATGGTTCTGAGCTAAGCGAGACTCCAGCTGAGCACGCTCTACCACGATCTCTCGACCAGCATTCTCGAAAGTCGCCGCGTGCTCATACTGCTCTTTCAGGTGCTCGACGCTGGCCTGGACATGAGCAAACTCCTCCTGCAGTTGCGTGAAGCTCTCAAGAGCCCCAGATGTCCGCAGGGTCTCAAGAATCTTGGCCCGCCGTTCATCCAAGGTGCGCTCCTTGGCGTCGCGATCGCGAATCAGCTGCCGCGTGTTACTCAGCTCGTCTTCCAGATAGCTACGTCGATTGCGAATAACTGATTCGTGGAAAGCACGGACCTCGTCAAACTGGCGAACCGCGCGCTCAGGGAGAAGAAGCCCGGCCTCCGCGTAAACGCGTGCAACCTCAGCAGAACCCGGCGGCGCTTCAACTGCTAGGGCCCGCTCCAAGTCAGTAATAATCTCCCGCGCGACAGTGTTCTCGTCTGACAGGGCACTCAGCTCTGCCGTCAGTCGGTCGGCTTCGGCCTCCAGTTCGTGGTATTCCGGCACCACTCGAAAGGAGGCCAGGGACTGCTTGAGGCCGGTTGCGCGCTGAGTCGTCAAGGTGACACGGGTTCGGAGTTCTGCGCTATTCGGAAGTGTATCGCTCAGCTCAGTCCCTTCCTCCTCAGCTATTAGCCTTCGTAGTTGCAGGCGGAGCTTCTCTTTGCTGCGGATCCGTTCCATTTCGCGAGCCAGGGTCCAGTCGAGGCCCAGCAGGTAGGCGATCGACACCTGTTGATCCCACAGCTTTTGGTGCTGATGGATTCCTTGCGGGTGAAGCATCGCGCCTTCTTTGACGCGCCGAACAAAGTAGGAGATGAGACCGCGGAACTTGGGCCGGAATCGCTCCTCGTGCAACGCAGCTGGCAGACCAAAGACAATCGCGCCCAGAACCGCGTTCCATTCGTCGACGCGGAGACTCAATGCGCCGATGTATGACTCCGGCCTGATCGGCCAACGGCTGGCGTTCGTCCCAGGATCGAAGAACACGCGCGTGGGGTTCTGGCCTGAGCGACGGACTGTGACCCGTTCGCCACCAAGATCGAACTCGAGGCCGAAGGACTGGTTGATGAGAGCAGGGTCACGTGCCTTTTCCCAGTCGCCACCCAAAAGGAACTGGATGAGGTCCACGACCGACGTCTTGCCGGCACCGTTGCGGGTATCAGTTTCGGTCGACGACGGGCCTCTATCCGCCAGCAGGATATTCAACCCTGGCTTGAAGCGGAGCGTGCGGAAGCTAGGAAGGCTGCTGAACAGCCGATGGATCATCGCGTACCAGCCGATTGTGACTGAGTCGAATCAGACGGAGAAGGAAGAGGAGATCGAGCCCGAGTACGAACCAAGCAAAGGTGACCGTGGGCGCATCGGGAGCAGCCTGCTGAGCTCGCTTGTACTCGCTCCAGACACGAGAAACAGGTTTCGGCTCATCCAGGAGCCTCAGGAGAGCCGCTCCGATTCCGACGAGTGAGCGTGCGGGAGAGAGCGTCTTGGTTGGGAGCAACATTAGGAGGCGGGCGCTCCGGTCGCTGTAGCTGGACGCTCAAAGATGTGACACGCCTCGAATAGGTACGCAAGGACCGCGACGGCAGCGAGTGCGCGACGCGGCGCGGCATCGAAGCCCCCAGCATATTCGTAGAGACTGCTGAAGATCTCGTCAGGAGTCATGGCCGCTTGCCTGAGCTGAACGTACCGGCTCTTGAAGCCTTCGACAACACGGGCAGCCAGCTCGGGATCTGGGTGCTTTTCGAAGAAGGCGTCAACTTTCGAAGCATGTCGACGGCCCAGGGCGAGGAACTCTCTCACCGCGTTTGAAAGCTTGTTGTACGCTAGCTTGGTAGCGGGCACTGCACGAAGGTCCTCGGTTGCCGGGGATTGAAACGACTCTATCGTGGCAGCCAGGTCGTCGATCACTTGCTTGAGATCCTGTTGGCTTACACCGGACAGGCTGCGGCGGTCAGGTGCCTTGCCAAAAAGATCCGTGAGCTGATCGCGCGTCAGTGGACGGAGGAGGGCGCGCAATTCCTCGCAGCCCCAATGAGCCACGATGGGCGCTGGATACTTTGCCGCGAGCAGTAGTAGCACCTTGAGGAGCGGTGCCGGCAGCCCGTCCATCTCATTGTGGACCAGCGTCCAGCGGTCCATCAGCGTGGACCAGTGCTTTCGTGCTCCTGCGTGGTCGCCTACGATCTTCCGCGTTGCCTTCGATAGCTTCGCGAAGTCCTTTGGCGCATACGCCGCGAAGACCATGCGTTGGGTGGTCAGATATCCGTCGCACTTGAGGTCCCCAGAGGCGCCCCACGGGCCAGACAGACAGAAGTCAGCGCCGTGCGCCTTCTGCATGATCGACCCAAAAAGGTTCTGGAAGGTAGTTCCTTTGGCGAGCAGGAACCGACGCAGAAACGTGAAGTCGAAAAACACCCACGCGACGTCGTCCACCGATGGATGACGCGCGGAGCTCATGGCAGGCTGTTGTTGCACGCCTGGTGCATTATAGGTCCCGGCTGGCGCACACACGTCAACGAAGACGGCAGCCGAGCGTCGAATCGCGTCGACGGCCCATCATCTCCACTCGCGCAACCCGTGTGTCGCACGGCAGCTGAACCCCGGACTGCCTTGTCGATTGGCCTCAACAACTTTCCGGGATTTAACTGCTATCGCCACGGCAGCCAAATCCCGGACTACAGCAGCTTAACCCCGGACAAACTGTCGCTCCAACTTCGTCCGGCATTCAAATGCCGACTGGACGCCTCCGGCTGTCCTGCGCCTTCAATTGCCGATCTTTATGCGTTCGCTTAGTCCGGGATTTGACTGCCAGGCCCCTTCCTCAGTCCGGGCTTTAGCTGCCAGAAAAGCGCCCCATCAGCCGGAGTCCGGCCTTTTAGTGCTGAGCGACAGCCGTGAAGGCTGTCGCACAGGCAAACTGTCCTACGTGCCGGAGTCCGGGCTCTTGGTGCTGGGCGACAGGAGCCTCGGTGGACACCTCCGGCCTAACGCAGCCGGCGGGCGCTCGGGAGCTCACGCCGCCCGCTCTCGACGCATCAATGTGAGCTAAGTCCTTCGCCATCCATCAGATGGGTGTCACCGCTCAAGAGCGATCCGGCCGATCTTCCTGCCCTCCTCGGCATCGCGGATCTCCCCCGTCCCGTCACCGTCGTCGCTGAACCACAGCGTCCTCCCCCACAACAGGAGGCAGCGATCAGTTGGCGGTTCGCAGCACCTGTCCGGCCTATGGTGGCCGTGGAGTGGATTTGGGGACCGATCACACGCCGTAACGGACGCTTCGTCCGCCGTCTTGTACTCGCTATCTACTGCGTTATGCCGTAGATGTCCAACGCCGTGCCACTCGAGTACTGCCGGCTCGTACCACACGCGATACCGCTCATTTGCGATGAGGGAGAGTTCGTTGCTCGACTCGTCGAACTTGATCACGGCAACAGCACCACCCGCGAGTTTCTGCGCGATGGAAAGAGGCGATGGCCCTGGCGTCGCTGAGGCGTCGCCGACCTTGGCGGGTGACCGCGACGGAAAAGGGCTTCCCTGCGCACTCGTGGTCACTGACGGAGACGCGGAAGGGGCTGGATTGCCTGATCCATTGATCGGCCATTTCAGCGACACCAGCGCAAAGACAATGACGAATACTGCGATTCCGCCGCTGGCTGAAATCGCTATCGGGCTGTTCTTGAAGAACGGGATTTCGCTCTTAGCGGCCGCGTCACCGCCAATGAATGCAGCCGCGAGCGCCATCCCAAGGGCAATAACGGCCTGATGAGCGAATGTCGGCTCGGTAACGTTCTTCGCCGCGAGCCACATGAAGAAGCCCAGTGTCGCAACGCCACATGCGAAGCCCGCCGGCTGAAACCATGAAGGAATCTTGTTCTCTGGCGCATCCATCTTGTAGTACCTCCGAGCCGCCTCCAGGCGGAGCTTCCTGAGACCGGGATCAGTCTCTTTCTTGGCCAGATCGAGGAGTTCCTGTGCCTTCTCATACGGTGTCTTACCGTCCTTGAGATGCATCTGGGCGTGAGTTCGCGTTGCGTCAGCTTCGTGTCGATGCCGTGCGCTGCGTGGCGTCTCGAGAGTGCAACGGCACAAAGACGAGCTGGATGGTGCATTCATCCCGCTCGTGCTCCAGGTCGTCAAAGGGGCAGTAGACGCGGGATGGTATTTCCGCGAGCGACGGGAAACTCGCGATGAACTCGTCGCTGGGACAATAGACGTCGTATCGCGGCGCGAGGATACCTGCGTCCTGGAACGCCATTAGAAGTGACAGCGCCAAGCCTTCGTCGACACCTAGTTGCTGCGCCAGGAGCGCGGGCTCGAGCGCATCACTCGACCCTCGCTCGAGTACTGCCTCAAGCTCTTGGACGTACCCCGCCAGCTGCGGGTAGTCGCGCCTAAAGCGATCTAACCGTCGATACGGCATAGTCCGCCTCATCCTCGAGGCAGTCTGCAAGAAAACGCAACATTGCCCGTCTGCGTTTCAGCTGCATGAAAAGGCGGCGCTGTAGGCGCTTTCTTGAGCGCTCGGGGACCCAGTAGCCCTGGATATCCTCGAAGACCCACTTCTTACCGTCGGCGGCGGCCGCCGCCTTCCTGGCTGGGTCATCGCGCACATCACCGCGACTTGAGTACTTTTGCCATGAGTTCGCTCCGGTGCGAACCTTCTCTGAAGGTAGCTCGAAGATCCGAGGGGTGATCTCGACCAATATGCGCGCAGCCCGTCCTAAGTCTTCCAGCTCGAGATTGTTGCAACCAAGTATCTCGCGCGTTCGGTCGAGGTAATAGTCTTCATAGCGGACCTCGCTTGGTGCCCCGCTATCGCTGTCGAGATGACTGTGGATCCGCTCGGCGGAGTCCATTCGCACCTGCACGTGGACATCGTGGTTGTCGATGTCTGCGACAGCTACTACGACCTTCGCAACATCGGTGTTGATCACCCGATTTTGAGCATAGTCGATCTCGGCTGCCTTGTGCGTCTCGGAGAATCGTATGCGTACCCGGAGAGTTGAGCCGGCACGCCAAGTGACGTATACCACGCTCGGCTCACGGGATGCCACGTGAGGCCGCGATTCCGTAGCCGATACCGCAAGATCCAGGGACTCGAGATGCTTTTCAAAGACCCCGGTATTCTTGAGGCTGTTCGGACGTTCTGCCCGTCTGAGAAAAACCCGCTTGCCTCCGCTCTCCTCAATCTCCCTGATGGCGTTCGTTACCTGCGGCTCCGTTAGTCTTCCCTTTTCCAGTGACCGGACGATCTGACGCAGCAGGTCGTCAAGATTGGTCGCCGTATGGGGTACTTCCTGAGTCTTCAGCCAATGTTTGAAGGCCCGCTGGCTCACCGACGCCAGCAGCGTGCGCAACTCATCCTCAGAAATCACGCCTCCCCCCAATGTCTTCGGCCGGAGGGGGGCCGGAATGCCCTCGGATCCACTGCTGTTTTCTGAGGAGAGAGTATTGCTCTGGCCAGTACCGAGGTCAACTGCAACATGTTGGTTCTCCCTGCAGGGAACGAGCGCCGAAGAAAGGGCTAAGGAACACCCTGCCTAAGAATGTCCCACAGGCGCACCAGAGTAGAGTACATCTTTGCGACGCCAGGGGCGGTCCATGACTGGTGTCGCCCTCCTGAGAAATAAGTTGTCAAGACAATAGTGCTCCTACGGGCCCGATGAGTCCGGCCGGAGGGAGGTTTACGTAACGGCCCTATCCAGGCCCCGGCCCCAAGTGGCCCAAACCGCTAAAAACTGCACGACTCGGGGTAGTAGGCTGCAGTATTTCGCCCTCCTTCTGTCTCTGATGCTCGCGGTATGCCTCCTCGCCTTGCTCCTCGAATACAGCGTGGGACTCGGTCAAATCAAAGAGGGCGCTGGAGGCGACTGCCACGACCAACTTCTCTTCTATCGGAAATGGCATCCTCCCCCCAAATGTCCGCCCCGAACACCGGGCTACGTGCGGGGTCCAAACTGCCCATCGGCCCTTAGGTTCACCCGTTGTTAGTTACTCAGGCGTCGTGTTGTGAGAGGATCTCACTCAGTGCGCCTACGTTTCGAGCACCCGACATATCAGCCTATCCGAACTTAGAGACATTAAGCGACGCGCGCTCACACTGCGGGCGATGTCTGTCGGCCCAACACGAGACTTCGGCCGCGGCGGCTTGCAAATACCAGCCGCCGCCGGCTGCAATCTTTGTTGGGCGTCCCTATCGATTACCAGCGACCCCTCGGATATCCAGCACAAGCGTAAGCCAATGCTGGCCAACTCTTGCCTTCTCCTTCCAATAGTCGACGATGCTGGGCACGCCTATCCCAAATGCAGCGATACCGGCTCCCACACTGAGCGCCAGAAGCTGCGCTCCGGACATCCCGGCGAATAGAGACAACAGCGTACTTGCAGGCACGCCCGCAGCCATTTTCGACAGCAGGCTTCCGTACATGATGCGCTTTGAATTCTCAAGACTCTCCGCTAAGGTGTGCAGTTCCGGGAGCACCGCGCGATCAATTAGCTTGCTCAGCTTTGCGTCGAAGCCAGGGCCGATGGGGACTTCGTCTAACTCGTGCGATAAATCTCGAAGCTTCACCCAGAACCGCTCGAGAGACTTCAGGTTCTCCTGCCGAAAGCGCAAGACCTCGTCCAGGGACAGCTGCCTCAGGAAGTTGGGCGAGAGCGCCTCGATGAGTACCGCTCTCGCGATGATCGAGTACCGCTCGAGCTCCTCAAATGAACGGCGAGGCACAGCTGAACGCTCAACCAATGACAGGTTGCTCAAGGCGCGCCGGTACTTCAGACTCAGGAGTTGTTGGTGCAGGGCATTGTCGGTCACCGGCGTGAGCCCGTGAAGATCGGCAAGGACCAAGGCCTGTGAAATGTTCAGTGAGGCGCCCTGAGAAAAGGAAAGGATTCGTATCGGTTCACCAGTGGAGAAAGAAGCAGTATCGACGTACGTATATGGGTGTTCGCCAAATGGCTGACCATCCTCAGTACACGTTCCCCCTCCCGATAGAAACAGCTGCTCGTAAGGGCTGAGTGACGACGAGTCCAGCGATTTGCGAACATCCGCGCCCACGGCCCTACCGCCTAACCCCTTCGCCTTTCGCCCGCCCAACTTTTCGAGCACGTACTCGCGCCATCCGAAATGGTCGTATTGCTCCCAGGCAAACACGCCGATCTGGTAATCCGAGAACGCGTGCTGCTTGGATGGTGACGTGTTCCCCAGGAGATTCGCTGAGAGTGCATTGTGCTCGCGAAATGACTTGTTCACCGTCGGCGGAATTCGGCTCTCCAGCATCTTCCATGGGCCGGCTGCGCGGCCTTCGCGTTCCGCTGTCTCGACGAATACTTTGTCCGCCATGTCGGCTGCGTACGCTGCCGTCAGCAGCGCATCGTGGTCACCGATGCTAGGCACAGGGTCGATGATGCGTATCACCCCTGCGTCGCGGAGGCGGTTCCAGCTCTCCTGATTCTCATTCCAACGCTGACGGACGCTGTTTGGAACAAACTGGCAGCCCTTGTCGGAGCTGAGGAGAAATTCGCGGAAGAGCTCCTCGAGAGGGTCGACGAACACTACCTCCTCGTAGAGTATCGCCAGCAACTTTAGCGCGTCCGAGTCAACGCAACGGGAATACGGATAGTACAGAGCCGAGAGCTTCTTCGGCGCATCGCTTCTACTATTGCCAGCCATCATAAGTTCCTCGACACTGCGGCGCCTAAGTAGGGTCGAAGGGCCAGCGCGGTGCCCCTTAGGCTGCAGCTTGCCCGCGCGACGTCGCTGCCGACTTCCCTCCATACAGCTCGCCGACGGCAAGAATTACCTTCCTCGGCCAAGAACTAAGGATCAGAAGCGTGCCTTTAGACCGAAGTACTCGCTCCAACCACCATCCGAGTGTCGTATAGAGGCATCGACGCTCTTGAAACGCAGGCGTAGGCGCACGGAGCGTTCCGTCGTCAGATAGCCGCCCCCGAGTTCCCAGTTAGGGCTCACGATGTAGCTCGCGCCGAAACTGGCATTTGCCTTGCTGATCTCCGAGTACTCTAAGTCTGCCCCAACATGAAGCCGGCCATGAAACCACGAAATCCCGCCGCCCGCGACCCGGTCCCGCGTAGCTACCCCCTTGAAGACCTCGCGGGAACCGAGGATATTCTGCCCGCTCAGCCCTATCCGCAGCGATGGGCATGCCTGGATCGTAAGACCGAGAGCGACGTCTCCGGTCGTAGACACCTCTTGACGAGTGACGACCTCGTCCGTGGTTCCGTTGGCATCACTCTGAAGCCGCTGAACGTAGTCGGGCTCCGCTCGATGCTGCAGCTGCGCATTAAAGGCGACTGACACCGCCACCGTAGGCGTGAGGCGCTTCGCGGCAAATGCCACGACAGCATGGTCTACTGCGCTCAGCTTCTGCGACAGAGTCGCACCGTCATCGTAGCTAACAGTTCGGAAATCATCGTTCTTCTGCAAGTAGTAAGCCATACCAAAGGCGAGGCCATCTTCAGCCGTGTAGCTTCCGCCGACGTGCAGGCGAAATGGCTGCCCGCCAATCAGACCAGTGCCACTGATTCTCAGACGCCACCCTTCAGCGAAGGCCGATGCCGACGGATTAGTTACGATGGCCTCGGTGGTGTCGCGCGCGGACGCATAACGGAAGCCGACCGACGTGAATTGAAGCGTGCGAGCATCCGCGAGCAGCCCTCCACCATTGCTATGGAGCGTTACGGAGTCGATAGGGAATGTGGCGATGACATGAGGCGGAGGCGGGCCTGCAGCCGCAACCCCCGCCGCGCCGAGAACCGCCAGTAGGACTCCCAAGACACCCCCGCCTCCGGTTGCGGCAGCACCAGCAATCCAGGACTCCTGTTTGCTAGCCAGCCCGCTGTCTTCGGGCGGGAGGCTGAATGGATTAACCTGCTGTATAGCTGAGCAATCGGCACGAATTATGGTGCGGTAGAGATAGTAAGTATCAGAAGGCACAGCAGGCAAGAAGAACGGCTGCGCACTAGTTGGCTGCAAAATACCATTGACGAAATAGTCGAAGTCAATGTACCCGTCGTTCACAGCGTAATAGTGAACGCGGATTTCGTAGTGCCCATCCGGTGCAGCAAACACACCGTTGTGGACATCCAAGGCGTTGCTCGGTGGCTCTGCTAGGGCGAACACGTTGGCACCAGGAACCTCACCCACGTGCGCGACCGGTGGTTGACAATAGATGCTCCCTGCAAAGACAAGGGTGCGTGCTGCTGCGGCAGATTCCCGGCCTGTAAGAACGACGACGAACGCGCCAGAAAATAGGGATAGGCGAGCGAGGAGACTACGCATTAGGGAGGCGTGAGTTTGATGTCCGCAAGGTTGAACTCGCTGCCTTGAACAGCGACGGTGGTGGCTCCTGATGCGAACTGCTCGTGCGTAACGCGGACCGTAATCAAGGCTCCTTGAGTGACCGTGGGCAAGTCGCCCTCGAACGTGCCGGTAGTGTCTGTCTCAGCGAGAAATGGACGGCCTTCGACCGTCACTCTTGCTCCGACGATTGGCTTCGACATTTCATCGAGGACGCGGCCGTGAAGGCGGACGTGATTGAACACCACTTGCTCAGGGGATTCCTTTATCGGCCATTTCAGCGACACCAGCGCAAAGACAATGACGAATACTGCGATTCCGCCGCTGGCTGAAATCGCTATCGGGCTGTTCTTGAAGAACGGGATTTTGCTCTTGGCGGCCGCATCACCGCCAATGAATGCGGCCGCGAGCGCCATCCCAAGGGCAATAACCGCCTGATGGGCGAATGTCACCTGAGTGACGTTCGTGGCCGCGAGCCACATGAAGAAGCCCAGTGTCGCAACGCCACATGCGAAGCCCGCCGGCTGGAACCATGAAGGAATCCTGTTCTCTGGCTGAGGCATGCTCACCTCTTTGAACGTGAATGCGTACGATCCGACATCGACCCTGATAGTGGCGTCCCGACTGATCGCCTGAGCGACCATGAGATCTTCGGAAGCGGGGACCGTCGCCCGCAGTGTGACCTCAATGACTGCCTCGGATAGGTGAACCATTATCGGGGTATCCGAATAGCCTCGCAGCGTGGCTGACGCCATCGGTTGGCCATCAACGAGCACTGTGACCTCCGCTCCGGGTATTGAGAGGCCCCACCTGTTGTAGACAAAGACTACGAATGCGTGTTCCTTCAGTTGCGGCGCTTGTGAGCTCATCTAGCAGCAGATCCTTACGGTGTGCGTGCCGTTTGTGCACTCGATGCATTTGCCGGGCCCCGATGCACTCTTGCCGCTTTGCGGGCAGGACACAGTGCACTGCGGCTGTGAGCCCTGGGGGGCGGCCCCATGGCGGAGCTGGATGACGACGTGGTCGTTCCTCAACAGTGACACATCCGCACCGCTGGCCGCAGAAACATGGGCGAGCACGTCGACGGTTCGCTGGGTGAGCGGGAACTCGACGTTGAAGCGGACAATAGCGCCGGCATCGTCGGGGAACGCGAAGATGCTTGCATTCGGCTTCGCTTGCGCACCCGGCCGGGCCGGCAAGCCAACGACGGAGACTCGCGGCGTGTGCGGCTGCGGTGTGAAGAGGAGGTGGACTTCAAAATCCATGATTCCTTCGCGTCGGGAAGTGTTTTTCGGCTGAGCGACCGTGGCCGGAGTGTGCGGCACGGGATTCAGACGCCCGAGGGCCGTGGCAATATTGTTCGTGCTAGACTCGACAGTCCTTCGGAGATCCTCAAGCCCTCTGTTGGCTCCACCGACTTGTATGCCAAGCCACACTATGGCGATCACCATCCCGAGGGCCAGGGCTGCGGCTCCCCACGTGAACTTCGGATCGAACTTGAAACGGCCCGGGGACTCCGTTCCGGACGTGGACTGAGTAGCGGGACTATCCATGGCCTGGCAGGAAGACGCACAAAAGTCTCAAGTGCCTCGACCGCACATCCGCGCCCCCCGGCTTTCTTGAGACGCATCGATGCACCTTGGAGAGCAAGTGAATCGGTCCGTTTCTTGAGCCGAGTGTAGAGGGCTCGGTCGGGGCGGAGACTCTGGGGATCACGCCTCGGGGGTGTGGCAGCGAAGGGGTGTTCACGCCGCGAACAAAGACTTGGGGCACAGTCTCCTCCCGTGCGGCATGGGGACAGGGAGGGCAGGATTCAGGCTGTCCCAGGAATTTGGCGTATGGTAGGAAGGTCGTGGCTACTCGTCAAGCGTTTTCTGGTTGCACAAAGCTTCGAGTGGTTGCTCCCTCTTAATGTCACCCTGGCAGGCTCACACCCAGCCTGTCGTTGACCGCCACTTGGAGCTCCTGCTTCCCGCCGAGGTAGCGCTCGGTCGTCTGGACGGAGGCGTGCCCCAGCAGAAACTGGATCTGCTCAAGTGCGCCTCCAGAGAGCCGGCATAACTTGGCGCAGGTCCTGCGTAAATCGTGGGGTGTGAGTTGGAGGGAGAGGAGGGAGGCGTACTCGGCCACGATGCCGAGGACGGCTGTCGTGGAAAGCTTCTCCCCGATCACACTCCCCCACCGGCTTATCGCCCGGAAGATCCGGTCCTCGGTGATCCCGGCCGCCTGGAGCCACGCCCGGAGGGCCGCCTCGACCCAGTCCGGAATGGGGACGGTGCGGATCCGGCCGCCTTTGCCGGAGATGTCCACGAACACCGCCCGGCCGTCCCGGTGCTGGAGATCCCCTACCGTAAGCCCCACGAGCTCGCCCCTTCGTAGGGCGCAGCCGATGAGGACGGCCAGGATGGCCCGGTCGCGCTTCCCTTTGACCGTGGAAGCGTCCGGGGCCTGGAGGAGGGCTGTCGCCTCTTCCGCGGTAGCCCAGTTCCCCACCCGGATCCCCAGGCGCCTCACACCCCTCACCCGGGCGATCCCGGCGGCGATCGTCGGATCCATCCATCCGTTCTCCGCGGCTTCGGTCGCCAGCTTCCGTAAGGGTGCCAGGCGGAGGTTGATGGAAGAGGGGGCGAGGCCGAGGGACTCCATGTGGGAGCGGAATTCCTGGAGGGACGCCCGGGTGAAGGGACGTGGGCCGAGGAAGGCAAGGAAATCGTCGAGGGCTTTCGAATAGGCTCGCCGGGAGTGCTCGGACGAGACGGTGTCGAGGACCAGGGCCTTAAGGCGGGCAACACCCTCCCCCGGTCCGCCGCCGGGGGGTTCCTCCCCCTCTGGGCCGGTTTCGGGATAGCGAACGAGGTCGGACATTTGGGCTTCCCACCCCCCTCTCGGGGCCCCCGGGGCCCTCTCCCGGCTCCTACCGTCATTAATGACAGCCCCGCCGCAGGCGGTCAGGTGATGATAAGTAGTATTGAACCGAAGCCGCTCCGCGGCGGATGTGCGAAGCACCCCCCTTTTTTGAGATGAGCCCTAGCCTTCTTCAGGTCGCTTTCGCGACAGGGAGGGGGAGATGGAGCACCTCATTGAGCTGTTCGCACGGACTCTGGCCGCCAAGGGGCACAGCCGCGTCACGATCAGAATTTACGTCGGGTGTCTCAAGCGGTTCGCCGGTTTCATGGGGAAGTCGCTTGAGGACGTCGTGGTGGGAGATCTTCAGGCTTATCAACGGTATCTCGCAAACGATCGCAGACTCGATTACTCCTCGCGCAACGTTGTCTTCTGCGCCCTGAAGTCCTTCTTCCAGCAGTGCCTGGAGAGGGAATGGGACTTCAAGACGATTCCGTTTCCAAAGAAAGCCCGCAAGCTTCCGGAGATCCTCGACCCCAACGAGGTCTCGGCACTGCTCGACGCCTGCCCGAACCTCAAGCACAAGGCCTTGCTGATGACGTCCTATGGGTGCGGCCTGCGAGTGAGCGAGGTCCTGGCCCTGCTGCCGGAGCACATCGACAGCAAACGGATGGTGATCCGCGTCGAGCAAGGGAAGGGCCGCAAGGACCGCTACGTGATGCTGCCCGAGAAGCTCCTCCTGACGCTCCGCGATTATTGGCGTGCCTACCGGCCGACGACCTGGCTCTTTGAAGGACAAACAAAGGGTCACGCCTTGTCGGACGGGGCCGTGCGGGCTGTCTTCCAGAAGGCGCGTCACCAAGCCGGGATTACGAAGGCGGTGTCGTTTCACAGCTTGCGTCACGCCTTCGCCACCCATCTACTCGAGGGCGGCACCAACGTCCGCATCATCCAGGTTCTTCTCGGGCACCGGAGTCTGACATCCACGCAGATCTACACCCACGTGGCTCGGACAGTCCTAAACGACACCAGGAGCCCTTTGGATCTCCTCAAGCCGAAGGAGGAGGAGCCGCCCGAGGGGTAAGGCCGTGTGCAGCCCGGCAGGACCGGGTGCGCGCGTCGAAGTCGCCGACATCCTTAGAGACCACGCGGGGGGCCTGACGCTGGGGTCACAGCAGGCACGGACGGTGCGTGCCCTCGTCGCGTGTCGGACGGCGGCTCTCGGAGGTCACCTCCAAGTGTGCGAGGCGTGCGGCTTTACCCGGCCCGCTTACAACTCGTGTCGGAACCGCCACTGCCCAAAGTGCCAGGTCCTTCGGCAGGAGCTCTGGGCGGAGGCGCAGGAAGGCAAGCTACTGCCCGTGGCGTACTTCCACGCCGTCTTCACCGTCCCAGCCCAGCTCCATCCCCTGTTCCGCCGCGATCCCCGCACCTGCCTTACCCTTCTCTTCGATGCCGTCGCGGAAACGCTGGGCGCAGTCGGGTGGCGTCGGTTCCGGGCCCAGGTCGGCTTCACCGCTGTCCTGCACACCTGGACGCAGAAGCTGCTCTACCACCCCCACCTACACTGCATCGTGCCGGGCGGCGGGCTGAGCGCCGATGGCTCCTCATGGATCTCGTCTGGCGAGCGCTTCTTCCTGCCCGTGCGCGTGCTCCGACTAGTCTTCCGGGGCAAGCTGCTCTCCAAGCTCGCAGCCGCCTTGGCCGATGGCAGCCTGGCCTTCGCCGAGGGCCCGGCCAGGGAGCTGCTCAAGAGAGCCTCGCGAACGACCTGGGTCGTCTATGCCAAACGACCCCTCGCGGGTCCGCAACAGGTCGTCCGCTATCTCTCCCGCTACACCCATAGGATCGCCATCTCCAACTCGCGGCTGGTCGCCTACGACGGCGAGCAGGTGGCGTTCGTTTGGCGCGACCGTGCCCATGGCAACCGCCGCAAGCGGCTGCGCCTCCCCGCTGCCGAGTTCGCCCGCCGCTTCGTCCTACACGTGCTGCCCCGGCACTTCGTCCGCATCCGTCACTACGGCCTACTCTCGAACCGCAGCCAGCAGGACCTCGAGCTCTGCCGAACCCTCGTCGTGGCAGGCCAGCAAGCCGATCCCTCACCAAGGCGCCAGCGGGATGAGGAGGGCTGGGCCGCAAACTGCATGCGCATCTTCGGACGGGATCCCCTCCTGTGTCCCTCTTGCGGCAGGGGACGCATGGTCTCGCTGGAGCCGCTCCCTCCCGCCTTGTGCCGGCTACCGGCAGCTAGCTCGCGCGACCCGAGGCCACCCCCGTGACAGGCACCCACTCGGCCGACCGCATTGGTCTTGGCGAGAGGCTCTCGCCCGACCGCGGTACCGGTGCGCCCGGACTCACGATGCGAGACTGCCCCAGTCGACCCGTGCGGGCCCCTGGTGGCTCCCAGACCCTATTCCTCAGGCTTGTGCCGGCGGGCTCCCGAATCTCAACCTCAGCCGGCAAGAACTCCCAACTCCGCCGAGGCTGCCGCTTCCTTCAATCTCCATAGCGGCGCGTATCCGCGGCCTCGGTTCAACTGCGCCCTTCCGCAATCGCTGCCACCCCTAACCCAGGGTCTCCATCCTCGCGACGCGACTGCGGAAGGACTTCTCTTTATTATCATAAGCCAGAAGGGCCTCGGCGGGGACCCAAAAACGTGACGTCATACCCTGGTTGGACCTACAGACCCATGCTCACGGTGCAGCCGTCTCTGCATCGGCTTTGCAAGTTCGGCCGGCGTTTCCTTACAGCCCTCCCGGTACTTTTCATTCCCCCACGACAAGAATGACGAATGAGTTGGGCAGTGCAGGGGGCCGAGGATGTGGTCTGTCGGCTGTCGGCGGAGGAGGCGGCCCGAACTGAGCAGTGGCAAGGAAAATCTGGTGCTTCCGAGGATCAAGCGCCATTGTGCGAGCCCCAGTCTGCGTCTTCACATTCTCTACTACGATGAAATGGCCGGGCGTATCCTCCTTTGCGACGGTGAGAGTGCCATCGCCGT
>Ga0210399_10000595_pt1 | contig 28866 bp, 23 predicted proteins | sample IncBWC14MmetaG_FD_150865 | JGI IMG/M metagenome (GOLD analysis project Ga0210399, IMG submission 150865) | Forest soil microbial communities from Barre Woods Harvard Forest LTER site, Petersham, Massachusetts, United States - Inc-BW-C-14-M | ecosystem: Environmental > Terrestrial > Soil >... | reverse complement strand
GCTTTCTTCTGGTAAGACTCGTAGTAATAGCGCGCGTATGGCGTCTCGTCCCCGCTGGTTCCGTTCAGCACCACGCCGACCAGCGCCTGATCGGGAAATTCCAGCCGAGCCTTGCGGGCCACGTCGGACGGGGTCGCATTCGACCGCACCACCATCAGCACTCCATCGCAAGCCTTGGCCAGGATGCTGGCATCGGAGACCGGGACGGCAGGGGGCGAGTCCATGATGATCCAGTCAAACAACGGCTCCAGCCGCTGCAGCAGGATCTTCAGCCGTCCATTGCCCACCAACTCCGCTGGATCCGCAAAGCCCGTACCGCTGGGCATGAAGAACAGGTTCTCCATCGGTCCCCGCTGGATGATCGAAAATTCATCGTTTCGTCCCTGCAGGTAGTCGGAAAGACCCGGCCCCGGCGTCGTGCCCAGCATCTGGTGGAGCCGCGGCCCGCGCAGATCGGCATCGATCAGCAACACCCGGCGCCCGTGCTGGCGCACGATCACCTGGGCCAGGTTCGCCGACGTGAATGACTTGCCCTCCTTGGGCAGAGCGCTCGTCACCAGCAACGTCTTGAGCGTCATCTTTTCCCGCAGATGGTAGAGCCGCGACCGCAGGGTGCGAAACTCCTCCGTACCCCGCGCACTGTCGTCCCCGTTCATGAACAACATCGTCGTCATGTCCGGCGCCCACTCCGTCTGCGGGCACCGAGCCAGCAGCGTATCGATGCTGAGAGGGCTGGCGAAGGCGGGCATCCCCAGATGTGCCGCCGTTCCAGAGGGCGATGACGCCGCAGCCGGACTTTCCGTAAACACTTGCTCGTCGGTCACAGGCGTGTTGGCGTAGCTCGGTGGCACCGCGCCTCCCTGGCTCGCCGCCCGCTCCTGCTCGGCTTTCTTTAGCGCTTCATGAATACGGCTCATAGTTTCCTTTCGTCGGGGAGGTCTTTGTCTTCCTCACGTAACCGGTCGGCCAGTGTGGCCAGCGACCGCAACGCATCTACCAAATCAAACTTGCCTGGACTCGGACTGGGCGCCGAAGCCGGGGTTGTCAGCGTGCCTGACGTGGTGTTGTCGCCCAGATCGAAATCCCGCGCCACTCCATCCACCACATTCGCGCCGATGATCTTCTGCTGGTCCACGAAGGCGCTCACCAGGCAGTGCTCGCACAGCAGGTTGATCACGCGCGGGATACCGAGCGCGTAGCGGTGAATCGACACCAGCGCCTGGGGTTCGAAAATCTGCTGGCCATTCGACCCCGCAATCCGCAACCTCTGCTGCACATACGCCTTGGTCTCGTCCAGGGTCAAGGGATGAGTCTTCGCCCGCAGCGTCAGGCGCTGCCGCAGTTGCCGCAGCTGCGGCTGCTTCAGCTTCTGTTCCAACTCCGGCTGCCCCACCAGAACAATCTGCAGCAGCTTTTCCGTGAAGGTCTCCAGATTGGTCAGCATGCGGATCTCTTCCAGCACTTCTTCCGAGAGATTCTGCGCCTCATCGACGATGAGCACCGCCGTCTCCCCCGCCCGGTACCGGTCCAGCAGCCAGTTGTACAGCCGCAACAGGATCTGGCTCTTGGCCTTCGAATCGCAGGGAATGCCGAAATCCGCCATCATGTAATCCAGAAACTGCGGCGTGTTCAGGCGCGAGTTGAAGATGAACGCGGTCGCCACCTGCTGCAAGCGCAGCCACTCCAGCAGCTTGTTGATGAGCGTCGTCTTGCCTGTGCCCACTTCCCCGGTGAGCAGGACAAAACCTTTGCGGCTCTGGATTCCGTAGGTCAGACACGCCAGCGCCTCTTCCGTGTGCCGCGTCAGAAACAGATAGCGCGGGTCGGGATTGACGTTGAACGGGTTGGCTCGTAGTCCGTAAAACTCTTTGTACATAGGGGTCCCTGGAATCTGCTTCGCTTACACTTCGACCGTTTCCTTGTGTTCGTCCGGATTCTTGTTCCGCTTCCAGAACTTGCCGTTCTTGCTCTTCGCGACTGCCACGCCCACCCACGGCACCGAAACCAACATGGGCAACTCCAGAGCCGCCTCGGCGTCCGCCTCGGTGCGAATGAAGCTTTCCCGCAACTCCAGGAACATGGCTCCTGCAGATCCCAGTACCAGCCCAACCAACAGCCCGCCGCCGGTAAACAGCCAGAAGTTCGGGAAGCTTGGCGACTCGGGGAGGTTCGCGGGCGCAAGCAGAGCCATCTGTTCCCCTTGCGCCTGGTTGTTCATGTTGACCGTCAGATCGGCCGAATTTTTCTTGCCCAGCAGCTCTTGATAGTTCTTCTGCGCGGTGTCATAGTCGCGCATCAGAGCCTTGTACTGCTCTTCGACATTCGGGCTCAGCGTCACGCGACCTTGGTACACCCCGATCTCCTGCTGCAGCCTCTTCTGGTCGCGGTTGGCCGCCGCAGTCAGGTCCTCGTATTGGTGGACCTGCAGCCGCAACTGGCGAATCTCGGGCGGTTCCATCGCCGAAGCCTTTGCACTGCCGGTGACCGTGGCATCCGACGATGCCTTGTTGATCTCCGCCAACTTCTTTTTCACTTCGGCGATGTCGGCCTTGGTTTTGATCACATCCGGATGGTCTTCGGTGTAGCGCGCCTGCAAACTCAGCAATGACGACTGCAAGTCAGACAGCTGTTTCTCCAGAGTCTGCGGATTGGTCGAGGACTGTGTCGATTGCCACGCGGCCAGCTGTTGCGCCAGAATCGACTCGGTGTACGCCTTGTCCTGCTGTGCCCGGTTCAGGGTCTGCGCGTTCGCTTCCAGCTGCGAATTCAGGCCCGTCAGGATTTTCAGGTTGTTCTCCGCGTCTCCTGGAAGCTGCCCCACATATTTCTTCTTGAAATCCGCCAGCCTGGAATCGAGATCATCCAGATTGCGCTTGGCGTCTTCAATGCCCCGGTTCAGCACATCGCTGGTGCCTTTGGCCGCCGCCGACACCGATTTCAGGTTCTCATTCATGAGAAGGGAGGTCAGCTCGGCGCAAATCTGCTGCGCTTCTCGCGCGCTTGGTGCCGTGTAGCTCACGTAGAATCCACCCGAATCGCCCTGCGTGCCGGGCTTCTTCTTGGTACCCAGTTGCAACAGATCCGTGGGAACTTCCTCCACCTTCATATTGAGTCGGATGTTGTCGATAATTTCGCCAACTTGCTGACTGTTCTTGCCCGTGAACAGGCGCTCCACGACCGGCTGCAGGTTGGTCTGGCTCATTACCTGCTGCTGCAGCGTGGCCATACGCGCCCCAAGTTCCTCGGAGACCACTGGTTGCACCATGTTCTCCGGCACCTTCTGGGCTTCCACCAGGATCGTCGACTGCGACGTGTACTTGGCGAACTTCCGCTCGACTACCAGGTAGGCCAGAAATCCCAACAACAGGACAATCAACGGGGGAATCAGGATCACTTTCGCCCGCCGGCGCAACATTGCCAGATAATCGTCCATCGTCATTTCGCGATTCTGAATCATCTTCGTATTCCTTCTGGCCGCATCGGCTTGCTGCGCGGCCCCTCGAAATCAATATCAATCGATCCGGATCGGCCGGGGGGTCCAATCCAAGCCAAACGTGATCACATTCCGGTTCGAAATGCGGTTGCACGGGGTGGTTCCCTGACAGAACGACTGGTCAAACCAAAGCTCATTGAACTGGTAACTGGTATAACCGTGAAACTCCCGCCCGAACGCCCGGTGCAACACCACTCCCGCGAAACCGTAGGAATACGTGTTCGCGGCGATGCCGCCATTGGCGGCTTGCAGACGGTTGTTGTGCGAATATCCCAAGTCGGCACCCGCGGTCCAGACGCGCGAGAGTGGACGGGTCACGGTCAGGCGCGCGATGTCACTCTGCGCCCCCGCAAAAAATCCTGATCCGCTCGTTTCATAGCGTTGATAGGACATATCCAGCGACGTTTTCGGAAATTTGTAGCGCAGGCGCGCCTGGCCGGCTACGCCGATTCTGGTGTCGGGAACCGTACCCGTAAGACACTGTCCACCGACGAAAAGTTGGCAAAACGAGAGCAGCGTAATCTGCGGGCCAGCCCCCAGCAATAGATCCATCCGCCCCGAAATCCGGTGTCCGTACATTCCCTGGATCACGTGGGAATGAAATGCAGTTCCAAGAACTGAGAAATCGAATCCCTGATATCCATATACCAGCGCGATCTGGGTATGCGAACTAAGAGTGCGGTTGTATCCCACCTGAGCCGAGACCTGCGAACTTCCGATGAAATTGGGGCTCGTGACGTCTCCGTAGAAATGCGTGAAGGCGTACCCTCCAGCTACCGTGATCGCCGACTTGGGCGAGAGATTTTCGGAGATGTCCGCTACGCTCACGTTCAAGATACGAGGAGTCAGTCCCAAAGTGCCCAGGGCAGCGCCGTTCGCGAAAAGCCCAAAGCTGGTGCTCCCCAGCGACGCGATCCCTTGCGAACCCAAGGACCCATACGACCCGCCGAAGTTTCCTTCCGGCAAATAACTGAAGCTGTCGCGCACCGACAGTTGCCCGCGCTTCCAGGTGATCTTCTGGTCGATATCCATTTGCTGCAGCGATTTCAGGCCTTGTCCCTTCAGGCTGTAGTATCCGATTCCGCCCACATAATCGAGAGCCAGATCGTAGTGGCTCCACAGGCGTTGCAGGGCCACACTTCCCAACGCGCGGCTCACCGAGGTGAACGACTGAGCGCCCAGCCCGGTTCCCGCGTTCGAGTCCGCCGACTCGCTGAACGTCGCTCCCGGCTGCAAGTAACTCAGCGGAGCCGCGTGCGGCTCCAGCGACGGCAGGTCCAATCCCGAAAGCGGCGGATTCTCGCTGATCGGCGGCGGCGCATTCTCCTGACCGTAAGCAGGGATAGGCTCCTGCTGCCCGCTCGGGGGCGCCGGCTCCGTCGCTGGCGGCGTGGAACTGTCTTGCGCCCACGCTCCACTCAGCGCGCAGGCCAACATACCTAGCATCCAAATGTTCTTACGTTCGCTCATCGCGTTCCTTACGGGACCACCAAGGTGTCGCCCGGCTTCAGGGCGATGTTCTGTTCGGGATGATTCCCCTTGATCACTTCCTTGTAATTGAACGGCAACTTCTCCTGCTTGCCGTTCTCAGTCCGCAACAGGTAAATTCCCTTGACGTTGGCGAATTGCGTAAACCCGGCCTGCGACAGCGCCTGCAGCATCGTCATGTGCGGCAATAACACCATGGGACCGGTGTGCAGAACTTCTCCCGACACAAAAATGCGCCGGCTGTTCATCGCCGTCACCACCACGGTCACGCGCGGATCGGCAATGTACTTCTTCAGTTTCTCGGTCAGCGAATCCTTCAACTGCAGCGGCGTCAGCCCAGCAGCGGTGACGTCGTTCAGCAACGGCATCGAAATCTTTCCGTCGGGACGCACCGGCAGCGTCTCCGATAGATCCGGCTCTTTCCACACCGATATGTGCAGGGTGTCGTCGGCGCCAATCACATAATCGGAAACAGAAGATGCCTCTGTCGCCTGCGCTGTTGCTGCCGGCTTGTCGCTTTTATCGGCGCCGGTCTTGTCCGAGCCAGTGGCCTGCGCCACCAGTCCCGCCGCCAGCAAACCCATTCCCATCAGCACTGCCAGCCTCATCGCTTTCTTCATAACTGTCTCCGCAGAGCTAGGACGCTCCGTATCCTTCGAACCCGATTTGCTTCAACTTGTAAAGCAACGCCTTGTAGCTGATCTGCAATTCTTCCGCAGCCCGCCGCCGGTTCCAGCGCGTCCGCGTCAACGTGTTCAGGATCAGTTCTTTTTCGGCCTCGCGCGAGGCCGCCCTCGCCGCCGCCTTCAGCGAAACTCCCGCTCCGTTGCTGCTGGCCTCCGGCTTGAGCAACAGAGCGCGCAGCCCCCCCAGCGCAACATGCTCATCTCCCAGCGCCACCAACACTCGGGCGGCATCTTCCAACTCCCGCAAGTTTCCCGGCCACGCATAATCCAGAAACAAGCGTAGCGTCTCGGCGCTCAGATCGGGAACCGTGTGGCGGAAATCCCGCGCGTACTTTCGCAGGAAGTGTCCCATCAGGAACGGAATGTCTTCCTTCCTCTGCCGCAACGGAGGCAGCCGCAGACACACCCCGCTGATGCGATAGTAGAGATCCTCGCGCAACCGTCCCCGCTTGACTTCAACCTCCAGATCCCGAGCGCTGCCACAGATAAGCCGTGCGCGATCGCTGCCCGCCGCGCCATTCCCCGCCGATTGCGGCATCACTTCCAGCAGACTCGCCTGGCACTCCGCACTCAAATCCGCCAGTTCTTCCAGATAGATCGTTCCCGCACTCGGCTGCGCCCCTTCGTTTTCCCGCCCTTGCAGCGGCTCCAGATCCTCCGGCCTCAGCCCTGAGCATGGAATCCGGCGGAACGCTTGCGCACTTCGTCGCGACATTTGATGAATGCGTTGCGATGTGGCGTGCTTGCCCGCGCCGCGCTCGGCCAGCAACAGGACCGGAACATCGCTCTGCGCTAGTTCCCGGATGACGGCCTCCACCGGACGCATGCTCGCACTAACACCTTCCACAAACGCGAGCCCCGCCGGTTCAGCAGGTGCGCCGCCTCCACCGCTTTTTGCATTATTGGGCAATAAATTCCCCATTTTTACTTTTTCTGGTTGGCGACCGAGGTTACCCGAGCGTATCAGAATACCCACAGCCCTACGAGCACGAGGATTGCCACAGTCAGGCTCCGGATTGACGAAAGCATCGATTAGAGCAAACTAAATGTTTTCAATCACTTACATGCGAAATGTGCTACTCAAAGGGGGATAAGCCGGGCATGGTCACTCTCCCAGTCAAACAGCACTAGAGACTTGTGGGAAAACTTTTTCTCACTTGTACGTGCTTTTTATTTGCGCCGGCTCGTCGAAATCTTGTCCAACGGTCCTTGACCGCGCCTCATCGTGTCGGAGGAAGGCCTGGCTTCAGGATATTTGCCCCAACCACGAGGCGAAAGTTACCGCGGTAAGCAACCCCGATAACCGGAGTTTGCTTTCGTAGCGCGGCCGTTCCCAAGTTTTCTCTGTGACTGATCCGCCACACTCTTCGAACTCGGATCGACCATGTCGGCGCGGTGAAGCAGCGACACGGCGACATTCATTGGGATCATCCATCCCGATAGCTCAATTTGACGTTGCATGATCCGTCAAATCTCGCTTATGCTCAGAGTTCCCCCAAGGAATGACTGGCGTCTGCCCCTGGATCAGCTGGCGCCCTGCGAACGTGTCGCCGAACCCGCGCAAGGAAATCTCGTGGCTGCAACTTGCGGTGGTCGCCGCCTTGTTGCTCTGGCTCTACGGTCCTACCCTCGCCCACCTCATCGCCCAATGGTGGCACGATCCTAATTTCTCTCATGGTTTCTTCGTTCCGCTGTTCTCCGGCTTCGTGGTCTGGCAGGAGCGCGACCGCCTGGCTCGGATTCCGATACTGCCCTCGTGGTCCGGTCTGGCGCTTCTCGGTATCGGCCTTTGCGTCTTCGTCGTCGGTCAACTGGGAGCGGAACTCTTCCTGGCCCGCTCGTCCATGTTGCTCGTCCTGGCCGGCTTGATCGTGCTCTTCCTGGGATGGAATTATTTCCGCGCCCTTCTGTTTCCCCTGGCGTTTCTGCTTCTGATGATCCCAATTCCCGCCATCCTCTTCAACCAGATCACCTTTCCCCTGCAGTTGCTGGATTCGCGCCTGGCGGCCGCCGTCCTGCCCTGGCTGGGTGTGCCCGTGTTCCGCGAAGGCAATATCATCAACCTGCCTTCCATGCCACTGAATGTGGCAGAAGCCTGCAGCGGCATACGCTCGCTCATGTCACTGACCACGCTGGCAATCATTTATGGCTACCTGATGGATCGCCGAACAGCGGTGCGCGTTCTGCTGGCGGTTGCCTCCATTCCTATCGCAGTCGCCGCCAACAGTCTGCGCATTATCGGCACTGGCCTGCTTGTAGAGTACTGGGACGCCGACAAAGCAGAAGGCTATTTCCACGCTTCCTGGGGAGTGTTCATCTTTGTGATTGCTCTCGTCATGATGTATCTTCTGCACCAGACCATCTGCGTAATCTGGCCCGAAGGGGAAAGGGAAGAGCCGTGAGACTGCGCTTCGTTTGCGCGACTGTTTTAATCGGCCTGACCGCGGTTCTGCTCCGCGGCCGCAACGAAGAAATCCCGAAGGGACTGCCCCTCAAATCCTTTCCTCAGCAGCTCGGAGCCTGGACTGCGACCGACCTGACCATCGATCAAGAAACTCTCGACGTTCTGGGCCCCGGCGACTTCCTGCTGCGTAGGTACTCCTCGCAGGCCGACGCTGACCCCACGGTGACTCTATACATCGCCTACTTTCCCAGCCAACGCGCGGGCGATACGATTCATTCTCCAAAGAACTGTTTGCCCGGCGCAGGATGGTTGCCCGCCGAAAGTGAGCGTATCGCGCTCGCTCCGCCGGGCCACATTCCTTTCCCCGTGAACCGCTATGTCATCACTAAGGGAGACTCCCGCTTGCTCGTCCTGTACTGGTATTGGGCCCATGATCGCGGAGTCGCCAGCGAATACTGGGCCAAGTACTATCTGATCAAAGACTCTATCCGTATGAACCGCAGCGACGGCGCCCTGGTGAGGATCATGACCGCCATGAATCCGGGAGAGACTTCCGAAGCCGCGCAGCAACGCATCACGCCCTTCTCGAACCTGGTCGTTCCGCTGCTGAATGACTACATCCCCCGCTGACACAATCTCCGTTTCTGAGATTCGATTCCATTGGCACGAAAGTAATCAGGGGTAACTTTTGCCGCGCTCTTGGCTTGCAGTATGATGAATCGTTCCACCCGACCATGCCTATCTCCTCCGGGCTCGCAATTTGGAGAAACTCGATGAGTCGTTCCGTTGTCGTTCGTCTGTTGGTGGTTTGCTCTCTCCTCGCCGCCGGCGTGACCGGATGTTCCCGCGATCCCAACGTGCGCAAGCAGAAATTCTTCGAGAGCGGTGAAAAATACTTTGCCGAGGGCAAGTACCGTGAGGCGGCCATTCAGTACTCCAACGCTATTCAGATCGACTCCCGCTTCGCCCAGGCGCACTACCAACTCGGCCAGACTTATCTCAACATGGGCGACGGCCGACGAGCTGGCCAAGAACTTGCCCGTACCATCGAGATCGCTCCTGATAACTACCTCGCTCGCTTCTACCTCGCCGAACTCCTGATCAACGGCGCGCGTCAACCAGGCTCCTCGGCTTCTCAATATCTGAACGAGGCCAAGACCCACCTCGACATTCTGCGCAACAGGCGGCCCAACGACCCCGAAACCCACGAAGCTTGGGCGCTCTACTACGCAGCTCAGGACAAGACCGGCGAGGCACTCAGAGAGGCACAGCTAATGGTCGACGCAGATCCCAGTCGGTCGGTATCCTACCTGCTGCTCGCCAATTTGCAACTCAACTCCAACCTGCCCGAGCAGGGCGAGGCCAGCCTGAGGAAAGCAGTCGAGGTGGATCCCAAGTCCATGCGGGCCCAGCTGACGCTTGGCGAGTTCTATGCGTCGCGCAACCGCCTGCCCGAAGCCGAGAAGCAGTTCAGACACGCCGTCGACGTCGATCCCAAAGATCCCGCACCGCGGACCGATCTGGCGCGCCTTTTGATGATTGAAGGGAAGAAGGACGAAACCGAATCCTTCCTGCGTCAAACCAAGAAGGATCTTTCCGATAATCCACAGGGCTACGTCATGCTTGGCAACTTCTATTTCCAGATGCTCGGTGATGTCGACAAGGCGACCACTGAGTACGCTTCCCTCTACAGCGATCATCCCAAAGACATCAAGGTCAAAAAGAACTACATCGAACTCCTGATCCTTAAGAATCGCTCCGAGGAAGCGACCAAATTAAACAACGAGATCCTCAAGGCGAGCCCCAACGATATCGATGCCCTCATCTACCGGGCGCAGATACAGCTTGGCAAAAATGACGCCAACGGCGGCGTCGACTCGCTGCGCAGCGCCCTGCGCAATGATCCCGACAATGCCAACGCTCACTTTTGGTTGGGAAATGCCTTCGCGCAACAGCACAACGAAGACCAGGCCGAGTCGGAGTGGCGTCAGGCAGTCAAAATCCGCCCCGATCTACCCGGTGCGCAACGCGCCTTGGCAGGCTTGGCCCTGCGCCGGGACGATGTTGATGCCCTGTTGCAAACCGCGCAGCAGATCATCACTGCACAGCCTTATTCGCCGGATGGTTTCATTTTCAAAGGCATCGCCGACCTCGCCCACCAGAAGTACAGCGACGCCCAGCAGGACGCTGAGCAGGCTGAGCAGCGGGCTCCCCAGAGTCCTGCCCCCTACGTCCAGTTGGGAAACATCCAGCTGATACAGAAGCACTACGACCAAGCCGTGACCTTCTACCAGCAAGCTCTCGACAAAGACCCTTCCTCCGCCGAAGGCCTGAGCGGCGTCATGAACACCTACTTCGTGCAAAAGCAGTCTGACAAGGCAATCGCCGCTGCCCACGCTCAAATCGCCAAGTCACCCAACAACGCCAATTTCTATGATCTGCTCGGCACTGCGCTGTTCAACGGCAAGAAAGACTTGCCCGGTGCGGAAGCCGCCCTGCGCAAGGCCGTTGAACTCGACAAGAACAACGCCGATGCCCTCGAAAAACTCGGCAAAGTACAAGTCGCGGAAGGCTCCGCCGACAAGGCTCTTGCCCTTTATCAGCAATCCATCAAAGACAATCCGCGGGACGTCAATCTCTACATTCTTTCCGGGGAACTCTATGAGGCGAAAAAGGACTGGGATCACGCCAAAACCTTGTACCAGCAGGCGCTCAGCATTTCGCCCGATCATCCTCTCGCTTCCAACAACCTCTCCTATGTGATTCTTGAACAAGGGGGTAATGTGGACGTGGCGATGGGGTTGGCGCAAACGGCGCGCCGCGGCGCGCCCGACTGGCCCAACGCTGCCGACACTCTGGGCTGGGCTTACTATCAAAAGGGCGTCTACGATTCCGCCATCAGTCAGTTTCAGGAAGCCTTGCGCCTCGCCGAAAAGCGCGGCGACCCTGACAACGCCGACCTCCACTACCACCTCGGCCTCGCCTATCAGAAAAAGAACAACCCCGGGCTCGCTCGCCAACAGTTGGAAAAAGCCGTAAAGCTGGACCCCAAGAAAGATGACGCCCGCAAAGCCTTGTCGGAACTCCGCGGCTAAGCGGCACCCGCAAATGACCGAAGTGAAAACAAAAACCCCGCCTCGCGGCGGGGTTCTGTTTATTCGTGAACTGTAAGGAAAAACGTTAGCTCTTCATCTTGCGGCGAACCAATCCTGCTAGACCGATCAACCCAGTCCCCAGCAGGCCCAACGAGCCCGGTTCAGGAACTGCGATGTTCGAGTCACCGCTCGAAATGGTCGTGCTGCCGTTGAAGAAGCCTTTTCCGGTGTTGATCGTCAGCTGCACGGTCGCACCAGTCGTCGGCGCTCCGGACCCGGTCCATCCCGACACGCTGCCAGTCAGCGTGTAGTTATGGGTTCCGTTGGCCAGAGTCACCAGCGTCCAGGTAACTGGACCGTCAAACGCGCCAGTAAACAGGGTTCCGTTCGGAACTCCGTTGGTGCCGTTTCCGGTGATGGTAAACCAGCTCCCTGCACCGCCTGCGAACGTGCCGCCCATTTGCAACGAACCACTGGTTAGCGCTCCGGTTGAGAAGCTCACGCTGCCCAGGTCTGCACCTGTGATCAGCCCGCCCCCGTTTAGCCCGTTAACGGCAATCAAGACCGATCCGCTCAGCGAGAGTCCGCTGCTCGAACCCGACAAGGTGCCGCCACTGTTGGTGTAGTCCACGCTGCTGCCGGCAAACATTGCCGTTGGCAGGGCCAGTGCCAGCACAGCAAGCAAGAGGATCTTCTTCATTTGTACTTTCTCCTAGGAGTTACTTCGCACCTTTTGAGGGGATGAGACAACAAAGGCACTAGCCTCAAATGTGCATCCCGAGTTCCAAAGTCTGTGACTCGGTAAGCTGTGGCTCAATAAGTACTTAGGAGAGATTCGAGGACACCGCCCGGGCCTGGAGGTGAAAATGTCTGCGCAACAAACGCAACTATCGGAGGAAACCCGCGCGGGGCGCGGCCGGTGGCGGAAACAGAAACCGCGCTCAGTCCGCCGCGATCTCCTGCTTGGGAGTCTCCGCCTCCCGCCGTTTGACGACCCGATTCGAGGGCAGTCCAGCGTCGCGAATCTTGTAGAGCAAGGCGCGGTAGCTGATGCTCAACGCGCGCGCCGCTTGCTTGCGATTCCAGTGGCAGTTTTGCAGTACCTTGAGGATGACTTTCCGCTCCAACTCGCGTACCGCCTGGCGGGTCAGCTTCTTCAGGGAAATCTGGCCGTCGACCGGAATTTCAGTGTTGAAGAAATCGGTCGGCCGCGGCGTCAGATCGGTCGTAATCACATCTTCGTTGCCCAGAATCACGTAGCGCTTGACCAGGTTTTCCAGTTCGCGGATGTTGCCCGGCCAGTGATATTTGCCCAACTCCGTCATCAACTCGCTGGAGAGTGCACGCGCCCTGCAGTTGTACTTGCGGTTGTGATAGTCGAGAAAGTACGCCACCAGATCGGGAATGTCGCTGGCCCGTTCGCGCAGTGGCGGCAGGTGCAGATTCACTACGTTGATGCGGTAAAACAGATCCGACCGGAACGTGCCGTTTTCGATCTCCTGCTCCAGCTTGCGGTTGGTGGCGCACACCACCCGCACTTCCACCTTCTTATCTTCCTGCGCGCCGATGCGGCAGAACTGTCCATCCTGCAGCAACTGCAGCAACTTCGACTGCAGCGACATATCCAACTCTGAAATCTCGTCCAGAAACAGCGTGCCGCGATGCGCCATCTCCACCCGGCCCGGCTTCATTCCATAGGCGCCGGTGAATGCTCCCTTTTCGTAACCGAACAGTTCGCTTTCGAGGAGCGTCCCCGGAATCGCCGGACAATTTACTTTCACCCATGGCCCCGTACGCCACGGCGATGCTGCATGAATCATGCGCGCGACAATGTCCTTGCCGGTTCCACTCTCTCCCTGGATGAGCACCGGAACGTTGGCGCTCGCCAGTTTGGTCAGGCGGTCGCGCACGGCCTGCATGGCCTCGGTGCGCCCAAAGACTATCGCATCGGGCGGCATTTCCCCCAAGGGCTGGGCGAGCGTATTCACACTGCTGGTTGTCATAGCTTGGTTTCTACCACTGGGGGGAGAACACCTGTAGTCGTCTAGCCTGCATCCGGAGAGCCAAAGACATTCCGGCTCACCTCGGCCCACTCAAATCTAGCTTATGTAATTGAGGAGTATCAACTTACCAAAGAGCCGGGCGGGTACACCCTGGTAATCAGGGATTGGCTCCAAGAGTAACACTTTCCCCTTGGTTATGCGCAAACATTTTCACACTGCAGACGCGATTTTCCGCCGCCGCGCATTGGAGTTGCCCGGAACCAACAATGGGCGCGCGAACTTCAGGCCCAGCAAATAGTAGCCTTCCGCAGGCGTAGTGCGCAGCGCTCTGGCGCGCAACGTTCGGGCCGCTCTGGGCAGCAATGCCAATGCGGCCACCGGGGCGCTCGGAATTTCAAGGCGGATCTGCGCGATTGCGGGCAGTACGCGCCGGATCGCGACCAGCATCCCGCCTGCGCTCACGTTCAAGGCAGTCGCAAACTCCAGAAATTCCTTGCCCTTACCATCACGGCTCCGAACGAAAACGGGAATCGCAAGCGGCAACCGGGCCCACTTCCGCCTCTCATCTCCCGATCTCGCACCGTTCATGCAGACCTCTCCATCCAACTGTAGTCCCTAGCGTAGGAGCACATCAGGGGCCAAATCTCAGGCGAATACCGTAAGAAACCGGTAAGGCAAACCAAAATCGCGCCCACTCCGACCGCCAAACCCGTAAGAGAGCGGGAGTTTCCTGCCCTTTTCTTCGCTTTATCTTCGGTCTCGCTAAACCTGCCCCTCCTAGCCCACGAGGCGCAAAAGTGCAAGCTTTTGCTACACTTGGGTAATTCGCGTGCATTTTCCGTTGACAAGAAATTGCGCCTGACATACGATTTTTGTACTGGCACCCGTCCTGAGGGCGGGGTGCGGTTCCCCCTCTCCCCGTCAACCTGTGGTTTTCGTCATGGCCACTGTCCAAAAGAACACGTGTGTTTCTGACTTGGGAGGACCCTCGGAACCTATGTCCGCTATTGCTGCCCGTCCTGACGGCGACGTACCCAGCCCGGAGAACCTGCTGCACGAATACAAGGAACTGCGCGAGCGCTTCCAGCGCACCACCAACGCCCTGGCCTCTGCCGCCCACGATCTCAAAACTCCGCTATCGATTTTGAATGGCTACGTCGAATTGCTGCACAGCGAGAAACTCGGCCCAATCAGCGATCGCCAGCGTGAGGTCTTGCACGACATGCAGGCCAGCGGAAAACGCCTGCAGCAGTTCATTCAGGATTTCCTGACCTACAGCGCCCTCGAAACCGGCGGACTTCGCATGCAGTTCGAAGCGGGCAACATCAACGATTGCTTGTCCGAAGTTTGCCGCCTGTGGTCGAATCGCTTTCAGGAAAAAGGTCTGGCGCTTTATTTTCTGGCCAACGACAAGCTTCCGATTTTTCCCTTCGATTCTCCCAAGCTGGAACGCGTGATCTCGAACCTGCTGGAGAATTCCTTCAAATTCACTCCGCAAGGCGGAACCGTGTGGCTGCACGCCGAGCCGCACATGTGGGAACGCCGCGCCTCCGCTCAGCCTTCCACCGCCGAGCGCCGCCGCCAGAACGTAACCCATCCCAACTCGGTCAAGGTCAGCGTTTCCGATACCGGGCCGGGAATCCCCGCCGAGTTCCACCTGGAAGTTTTTGACGACTTTTTCCGCCTTCCCGGCACCGAAAATCAGGAAGGCATGGGCTTAGGTCTCGCCATCGCGCGCCGCCTGGTACAAGGCATGGCGGGCAAAATCTGGGTCGAGAGCGATCCCGGCGCAGGTTGCAAATTTTCTTTTCTGATTCCTTTTAAGCCGGTCCCCACGGCCGCCAGCAAGGGGAAAAACCGATGAAGCCAACCGCTAAAATCCTGCTGGTTGATGACGAACCCGGCATGCTGCGCTACATCAAGACGCTGCTGGAAGTGGACGATTACAAAGTCGAAACCGCGACCACCGGCGAGGAAGCGTTGGAGCAAGTGAAAAAAGGCCTGCAGCCTGATCTGGTTCTGCTCGACGTGCTCATGCCCGGCATCGACGGCTTGCAGACGCTCGAGCAACTACGCCAGGTCCAACCCGGCCTCAAGGTCGTCATGTTGTCCTGCGTCAACGACACGCGCAAAGTCGTGCACGCCATGAAACTCGGCGCTCTCGATTACCTTACTAAGCCTTTTCAAAAAGCCGAACTCGACGCCGTCATCGATCTCAGCCTCGGGCAGGGAAAGCAGACCTACAGCGGAGAAGTTGAAGAACTTTCCGACGACGTCTTCTTCATCGCGGCCAGCCCGCAGATGCGTAAGATTCGCTCCCAGGCCGCCCTCGTAGCCAATGTAGATATCCCGGTGCTTCTGCTCGGTGAGAGCGGGACCGGCAAGGAAGTCCTCGGGCGCCTGATTCACAAGCTCTCGCCCCGCGCCCACCGTACTTTCCTCAAAGTCAATTGCGCCGCTGTTCCCGCCGACTTGCTCGAAAGCGAACTGTTCGGCTACGAGCCCGGCGCATTCACCGGCGCGACCCATGCCAAACCGGGCAAATTCGAGCTCTGCAACAAGGGCACAATTTTGCTCGACGAAATCGGCGAGATGCCGCCGCTTCTGCAGGCCAAACTCCTGCACGTCTTGCAGGATCAGCAGTTCTCCCGCCTGGGCAGCCGCTCCGTCATCAAGGTCGATGTCCGCATCCTGGCGGCCACCAACATCAACATTCCTGAAGCCCTCGCCAACAAGCGCTTGCGCGAGGATCTCTACTACCGTCTCAATGCTTTCACCATGCAGATTCCGCCGCTCCGTGAGCGCAAGGAAGAAATTCCCATCCTGCTCAAGCACTCCATGACCCGCATGGCCGAGCGCTACGCCCGCGCTCCGCTGCCGCTCTCTCCGGCATTGCTGCAGGCCTGCCAAAATCATTCCTGGCCCGGCAATCTTCGCGAGTTGAATAACTTCCTGAAGCGCTATTTGATTCTCGGGGACGAGAACCTGGCGGTCAGCGAACTGCTTCCCCGCAACGACGGCAATGGCGCAGGAAGCGGCGATGCTTCGTCCCGCGCAGCCGAGTCCGGCGGCTTGAAGTCTCTGGCGCGCACCGCCAAAGATGAAGCCGAAGCCCAGGCCATCACCCAGGCTCTGGAACAGACCAACTGGAACCGCAAGCAGGCCGCCGCGATTCTCCAAATCAGCTACAAAGCTCTTCTCTACAAGATCCGCCAGTATGGGATCGCGGAAGCGAAAGGACATCACAAATTGTCGGCGGGCGCGTAGTCGTCGCCGATCAGACTACAAAGCCCACGGGTGCCGCGCCCCGTGGGCTTTTTCTTGTAGTCCATCTCCCGGATAAAGTTTACGGAACCTGCAATGAGACAAATTGGTTCTTGGTGTCGCTCCCCGACGTCGCGTTGACCGTGATTTGGTAGACGCCGGCAGGCGTTCCCGAAACTGGTGGTTGCGTGTTCGTGGTGCTGCACGCCGGCTGCAGAAACAGCAGCCCGAAAAGCGCACAGAACATAAGTATCCCCAGAATGCGCCGACGGCGACGGCCGCCTCCGACTCCCACCCCCAGCAGGGCCAATCCCGGAACCGCCAGCCACATCGCATAGAAATGCCGCGTCAGCAGGCTCGCCGCGGGTGTAACGATGGGCCGCGCTGTCGTCGTGATGTTGAGGGTGGACGACCCTGGACCTTGCAGGTTGACCGACTGGTTCGTGAAGTTGCACGCCGCCCCCGTAGGCAAGCCGGTACACCCCAGTGCGACAGCAGTCGCGTAAATGGGATGCGGGGTGAGTTGCACCTGATAGGTGGCCGTGTCCCCCGCGGCTTGCACGCTGGCGTTGTTGGGACTCACATTCAGGCTGAAGTCGGACATCTCCGCCGGTACCGTAGTTTGCGCCAACACAATGTTGCCCGGCCCCATCACTTGCACCGTGCCGCCGTTGAATGTGGCTTGGTTGCCGCTGCTGTTGGGTGTCGGTGTGACCACGATGGTGACGGTGGCGATCGAGCCCGCCTGCAGCGGTGGCAGGCTGCAACTCACGTTGACACCGGTTGAGCCTCCTCCGCAGGTTCCGGCGTTCACGCTCGCGGAAACGAAGCCCAGCTTCACCTGGGTGTACGCCTGGCTCAGGTTGTCCGTCAGCGTGAGGTTGCTGGCCAGATCCGGACCGCTGTTGGTCACCGTGTACGTGAATGTAGCCTGGTTCCCGGCGCTGATGAACGTCTGATTCGTGCCCAGCGTCAGAGCTCCCGTGATCTGCAGGATGTAGCGCGGCTGCAATTGCGCCACAAATGCATCATAGCCGCCGTTGTTGGTCCCTTCTAACGGTTTCGCAAGCGGGAGCAGTGCGGTCGAGTTCGTGTCACCGGACACGTAGATGCCTTGGTTGACATCGAGAGTGATTCCGGTTCCCTCATCAATGTTATTGCCTCCGAAGTACGTCGCCCACGACGCCGCGGTCGTCTGCCCTCCGGCAGCGGTCGTGGTCGTGTTCAGCCGCGCAATGAACGCGTCTCGGGGCCCGTTGAGCGCACCCTGGATGGGTGGAGCCGCCGGCGGGAAGACGGGGAAGTCGGTCGACTGGGTCCAGCCCGTCACCAGCGCGCCGGCTCCCGAATCCACCGTAATCGCCGTCCCCGCTTCATCGAGGCTTCCCCCGAGATAGGAGAAATAGTTGAGGGCCACGTTCACCGGGATCGCGCCCGTTGTCGTGGTCGGGTTGCTCAGCCGCGCTACAAAGGCATCGTTGGGAGCGCCGGCGGCCGCCGTGCACGCCTTGGTCGCAGGGTCGAACAGGTTATCCAGGCAACGTTGAAACGGAGTAGAAGTGCTCAACGTAATTGCACTCTGCCCAATGTCGATGGAGTTCGTGGTTCCTACAATGTAGACGTTCACCGCTCCGCTATCGAGCGCAATACCGTTCCCCAAGTCGGCCCCGGTGCCACCCACATAGGTCGACCAGATCAGTTGCTGGCCCTGCACGGCGTTGGGATTAAGTTTCGCAACGAAGGCGTCGGATGCTGCAGGCGGTGTCGCATACGTGCATTGCGGAGGACTGACGATCACGGCCGGGGGCGGCTGATCCAGACAAGGCTGGTACGGATTCAGAATAGGAAAGTCACTACTGCTGCTAAAGCCCGTGTAGGTGTAGTTGGTTGTGCCGGTGAAGTAGATAATGCCGCTGGTATCCACGGCGATGCCGCCACCGACGACCGTTGGCGTCTGCGGCGCCGGGGGAGGAAGAACAGGAACGAAGGTGCCTCCGCCAAAGTAAGTCGAGTAGGCGATGCTGCCGGCCCGCGACGCACTCGTATTCACCTTGGTTACGAAGAACTGCGCCAGACCCGGCGCAGCCTTCGACAGCGGCTGAAACGGCTGCGCATACGGAAGCGTGCTCGCCGGAAATTGATCGGTCGTGTTGACGATGGAAGACGTCGTGGTCCCAGTGACGTAAATATTGCCCGACGCGTCCAGAGTCATTCCGCTGGCGATGTCGGTGCCATTTCCCGAGAGGTAGGACGAATATTGCAACGTTGAGGCGTCGAACAACAACTCGGTCACGAATACGTGCGGGGTGCCCGCCGGAGCGCCCGTTTCCGGAGTCGGCTGATAGGCGTTGGTCGAAGTGGTCGGAAAGTTGTCCGACGTAGTCGTGCCCGCCACGAAGGGATCGCCGCGGCCGTCGACGCTGATTCCCACCGGATAGTCAGTTCCATCGCCTCCGAGATAGGTCACGAAGTTGAGAACCGCAGGCGTCTGGCCCAAAGGCGGCGTTATCTTGGCGACATAAGCGTTCTGCGTGCCATTGAGCGTCAGCTGCTTGACCCCAGCCGTCACCGGCAGATTCGGCGACGTGGTCGAGCCCGTAATATAAATGTCAAAGGCTGAATCCACCGCAACGAAAGTCGAGAGCTCGTCGCCGCTGCCTCCAAAATAAGTCGAGAAGGTCAGGATGGGATCGATGACCAGTTCGCGCGCGTGATCATAGGATCCAATGGCGAATCCTGCCCGGTTGGCCCCGCGCAGAACAAAGCTGCCTTCCACCGCTTGCTGTCGCCCTGCAATCTCCTGGTACACTCGCGGCGCCGCGAACTGCACGCTGCCAGCCTCGCCCTCAATGACCAGGGCTCCGTCCTTTAGCTCGAGCTTTTTTGCTCCGTCGAATTCGAGTTCGGCCTGCGCCGCATCCGCGCCGGGCGCGACTTGGAAATCGTATTCCAGCCGCCCTTGATTTCCGTAAAACACCAGATTGATTCCGGGATAAACGTTCTCATAGCGCACGCGGGCAAACTGCGGTACACCGTGCCGCCACTTCGCCGGATCATTGCCCAGAAAGTAGTTGCTCGTGCCCGGCAGCAGATCCGCGCCGCTGACATTCGCATGCGGATTCGCGCCCGCCAGCTTCATCTGCAGCGATTCCACGCGCGTCGCGGACGACCGGCGCTTCGCCGAATCCTGCTTCGACGCGTCCTTCCGCGAATCATCCTTCCTCAAATCATCCCGTGAAACCAGGCTCAGGATCGCGCCCTCGGACCCGAGAAACAGGCTGTATCCGGTACCGCGAGTCACAAATTTCGCGCGCGGATCGGCCGGATCGAGGTTCCCTTGTCCCTGGTTTGGTTCGAAGATCAGTGGCAGCCCGGCCAGCAGCGAACTCGCTCGCGACTTCGCTTCCCTGCTGGCGTCGGTCGGCAAGGCCTGCGCCGTCTTCATCAGGCCCAGTGTCGTCCGCTCCTCAGTCGTGGGAAACTCGGCCGCGGCGTTCGCGGCGGTTTGGCGTGAGCGGGAACCCCACCCGAGAACTGCGCATCCTGCCCCCAGCAGCACCAGCCCAGCAGCCAGAACACGAACTCGTACTGCGGATGTTCCCAACCAACGGCGCTCAACGTTCACTCGTTCCTCCGATGCAGTCAAATCAGATTATTTCGCTCGTTCTCGTCCGATCGTCTTCGCGCACTCCCGCGCGATCGTTCTTCGCTCAGATCAGTGGAGAGATTAGGGACAGCGCACAAGTCCATTCGGCCTCGCACCGGCGAACATACTTGGCGAGCCGGCCGCGGCTTGCTGATCACTGGAACTGGCGGAAAAATTAAATAACTACTTAAACATCTGACGGATAGACAAGTCAAGCGACCGCCTATGCAGGGACAGCCGCCCCCGGCTGTCCGGTCGAGCGCCGCTCGACCAATTTGCTCTTGAAACCGGCAAACTGACAAGTTCTGCCCCCGGCTCCAAGATTCGTCAGATGCACTCGAGGCTGCGGAAAGATGCCGGAACTCGCGCTTTACCCCAAGAACTACGTTTGGTCATGGAGTCCACATTCCTGCCCCGAGTCGATGACCACGAATTCCGCTCTTTGGTGAACCTCAGGCAGACACTTCTGCTGCTAGCAGAAACGATTGATTACGAAGGCTTTATCGCGATCTGATGGCGGCAACAACCGTACTCTTGACGGCAAAACAAGCCAGAATTACAGTAACAAGTGACGATATGGCAGTAGCAAAACAAAAGCGTCAACAACTTGCCAAGACTCGTGACGTAGCCGGTTCGTCTGCTGCGTCCGACTCGGCATCTCCACAAAAGCGGCTCACTTTGGCCCACGCCAAGTTTACCCAAACAAAAAAAGGGACCCCTCAACACGACAAAGCGTGGGAAGAACTCGTCGATGCCCTCTTCGTCAACGCCAAGTAATCCCAATCCAAAATCCACGCCTCCCGGTGACGAGCTTGTTCGGATTGACAAGGCCGGCTTCAAAGGTCACTTCGCAAAATTCAAAGACCGCATCCTGGATGAATTCCGCTGGACCCACGACGACTTACTTGAGTTCCAGGAATGGCTCGGTCAGGAGGACTATTCCTACAAAGGAAGAAAATGGAAGGAGGTCTTTGCGAGCGGTGCCAAGATCGTCGGCGAAGATTCAAGAATTTCTACAGTGTTGAGTGCGAACCAACCAGCGGGGGGACTCGACCTCGCCGACATCCGCCGGGAACTCAGTGCTGGGCGGCTCAAAAAACCGGGCGCGCCTCATGCCGCCGGGCCTGGCACAAAAGTGCCATGAAAGAACTTGCACGCCGCCTACCGCACGGAAGAAGGAAAGACCCTCATACCGCAACCGATTGCATCAGCCAACGTCCCTCGCAACTAGCCGCCTGCAACGCCCTCATTCTTCACCGAAGACTCTCGGATCGTGCGAACCGCAATGGCCCCGGGATTGCTCTTACCCTGGGCAGAGCCCTGCGCGTTTTGTGCGTCCTTCCCCGAGCTCCCGGACGGATTCTGTTCCGAATTCCGGACGGATTAACCGAATCAGTTCCAATCGGCATTTTGCTGTTGCAAACTGCTGATGTTTCTATACATTTGAGGGCTACAGGGCCGTGTCCAGTGAAACCTCAGGCCTTGAGCTTTTGGGGGCACTAGCCGTCGGCGTGATCACTTTTCTTGGAACCATGCGCTCTTTGGCGGAGCGCTCAGGCATGCAACCGAATTCACAGGAACGGCGGATGATGCGGCGCTTTGATATGCGCCTGCCCGCCATCGTGCGGCTCGAAGGCACCAGCGAATTTCACACCGAGACCCAGAACGTCAGCGCCCGCGGCGTCTTTTTCTATCTCGACCGCGCCGTCGACGCCGGCACCAAGCTCGAAGTCACGCTGACCTTTCCTCCTCACGTCACCCTCACCGATGCCGTCCGCGTCCGTTTCACCGCCCGCGTCATCCGCGTCGAACATCCTCTGCCCTCCGCCCGAATCGGCACCGCCGCCATGATCGAAGACTACGAATTCCTCCGCTCCAACGGCAGCCCCGACTTCCTGAGCGCCTTGCAAAAGGAATGGAAAGCCTCCAACTAAACTCTGGTGAGGTTCGTATCAGGTAGCCTCGTAGCCGCCTCTTGGCGGTTCGTTTTACGTCGGCCCCTTGGCGGTTCGTATCAGGGCATGGCTTTAGCCATGCCGTCAGCGATCCCAAAACCAACGGGCTTCAGCCCCTGCGGTGCCGGGTCCAGCTCAAATCCCCCATGCGCCGACGAATGCGGGAACTCGGAAGCCTCGAAAACCAGACCCCGCCTCACAGGATTATTCCGGATATACTCGGCAATTCCCAAATACGCCTTGGCATCGAGTACGCGCACTTCTGAGAATCCTTTCTGCCAAACCGGAGCTCCGAAACCGAGTTCCCTTCCCGCGCGAAACGCAAAGCCACCCTTGATGAACTGCACAGCCCTCTCGATGGTCATACCGCTGTCGACCGTGAGTAGCAGATGGAAGTGATCGGGCATGACCACAAATTCATGCAAACGAAATTTCCCCTGCGCGCGATAGTCGTAAAGAACTCTGATGAACAGCCCGGCAGATCGGTCGGACTGCAGCAAGTTGCGCTTTTCGGCGAGCGACGAGGTCACAAAGAAAGCACGCGCATCGGCGACAACTCGCGAAGCATCCGAGTGTCGAATCGGAATGGCCATGAAGCAGCGGCTAAAGCCTGGTCCTTTGCTATCGGCACTAACGGCACGCCTTGAAGGCGTGCCCTGATACAAGTCTTTAGTTAAAGGGACCGGACTGGATGTGACAAGAGTGAAGGCGCTATTTTCTTGATGTGAGTCTCAAACTGGGAATTCGCGAGATCGCCTATTTCTTCCTGATTTCCTCTAGTTCCTGGCGCAGAGGAGTCGTCAAAAGGGTTCGTATCAGGGCATGGCTTTAGCCATGCCTTCAGCTTTAGCGCGATTGCTATCGTCACGGCAGAGCCGAGTCAACAGAATCCGTTCGCGTCGTCACGATACGCCCTGCGGTCAACGACCCCCAGAAATCTCGGATACCGACTCCAATCGGAATACTACATCGCGCTTCAGCACGAAGCCGCTATCTTCCCCTTTGACTAAACGTCCCGTGATTGTCGCAAGAATCGGCTTGGTTGTTTGCCTGTGATCGGCGAGGAACTGATAAAAATGCGACAAGGCGTTGGTCTGAGCCGCTGCTTGGTCAGCGATGAGAAGGAGTGACTGCTTTGGGCATGCTCGATCCGATATTGAATCACCGTGCCGATAAATGTTCACCCTAACCCGTAGCGTCACCGGGGTTCCACGATACTTGTCAGGCTGAGAAACGAGCTGACAAAACGAGACGGCTTCAGCAGACAACGCTAAGACAGCGAGCGAACCAATTGATGCGTAAATGACGAGCTTTCGCATCATTGGTTTACTTTCCTTTTTGCACTTCCTTCAACTCCCGCCGCAGCCGGCTAAATCTCCGCACCAGGCTCGCAAGATAAGCCCCATGAATCACCCACGTGGCAATGTAAGCGGCGAAAAGAAACTTGATCGCGTTCATCGCGAACTCCGACCCAGGGGCAGGCTGGCCTTGGTCGCCACTCCCGCACCCGCAAGCGATTCCATCGCGTGCGCCTCTTCAATCTCGCGCTGCAGCAACTCCAGCCGAAACCGCGACCAGCACACCAAAAATGCAAAACAAAGAAACGCCATCCAGCTAACCACCAGCACGTGCAGCATACGCGGATCCATCGATCCGCCTCCGCCAATCACCGGCTGCGGATGCTGCGTCCGGAAAAACCAGATCGAGAAATAAACCAGCGGCACATCCAACGCGCCGAACGCTGCCAGCGCCGCCGCCAGCATCTGCGTCTGCGCGCTGTTGGAAAACCGCCGCAGCACCAGATAACTCACATAAATCAGCCACAACACCAGCGTCGAAGTCAGCCGGATATCCCCCGGCGCCCACCAGATCCCCCACACCGGCCGCGCCCAGATCGGCCCCGTGACCAGCACAATCGTGCAAAAAACCACGCCCACCTCGGCAGTCGTCACCGCGAGAACATCAAGACGCTCTCCGGGAAAAAGCCACCCGATCACAAAATAAAATACCGGAATCAACAACACCGTCGTCGCCACAGCACTCGGACGCATTCCCGCGGGAATTAACCGCTGCACCGCCGGCAGAAAGCAGGCAATCACTCCCGCCACTCCCACTACCAGCACGATCCACTGCACCGCGATTTTCGTCGAGGGCTTGCCGCTCGCCAGGTATTGAATCGACGCGATGAAATTAATGAAGAACAACAGAAACGCCGTCCACGCGGAAGGTACGTGGTAGTAAATGATGCGGTACACGTCGCCCTGCTGAGCGTCGGTGGGCGTGCCTTTTCCCAGAGCGAGGTGTAATGCATACGCCAGGAAAATCGCCGTCAGCACCGAGAGGATAGGAAAGAGTCGTTTCATTCCGCGTGCAGAATCGTTCCGAACAACGCCAGACAAGCTGTAGTAAACACCACATCGTAGGTGAGAAGCAACACGATGTAGAAGTGCGCCGATTCTTCCCCGGTCAGAATCGACGTTGTGCCCGCAACCATCGCAATGATGGCCGGAATCGAAATCGGAAACAGCAGCAGCGGCAGCATGATCTCGCGGCTTCGCGTGCGCAGCGACATCGCCGCAAAAAACGTTCCATTCACCACCAGCGCCCAGGTTCCCAGAACCGCAATCGGAATCAGCTGCCACGCCGGACCCAGCACTCGCAAGTTGTAGAAAATCACGAACAGCGGCGTCATCAGCGCTTCCAGCACGGTCACGAAAATAAAATTCCCCAGCGCCTTGGCCAGAAACAACGCGTTCGCAGGAGCCGGAGAAACCCGGTACGCATCCAGCACCTGATTGCGTAATTCCCGCGCCCAAGTCTGATTGAGCGCCACCACCGCCGCAAACAAAAACGCCACCCACACCAATCCACCGACTATGTGCCGCGACTCCTCCGCCAGTGGATCAAAAGAAAAAACAAAAATCACCACCACCAGCAACGAGAAAAACAACATCGAATTGAGCGCATCTTTCGAGCGCCACTCCAGCCGGATATCTTTCACCAGCGTTGCCACCGTGACCGCCCAAAGGGAATTCATTGGACGCCCTCACTCGAAGATTCCGCTTCCGCCCGCGACAGACTGGCCGTCCGGTCCACAATGTCTCCCGCCTGCATCCAAACAAATTCGTCGGCCACGCCTTCCAGCAGCGGCGCCTGGTGCGTGATCACGAAAACCGTCTTCCCCGCGTCGCGCATGCCCTTGAGCAGTCCGACCATCGCCCGCGCCGAATGCACATCAACGTTCGAGAACGGCTCATCGAGCAGCAGCACTCGCGGATCGTGCAGAATCGCCCGCGCCAGCGACATCCGCTGCCGCATCCCCTGCGAATACTGCCCCACTGGCCGCGTCAACTCGGGATCAAGTCCCACGCTCCGAATCACGTCTTGGCAGCGTGCATCGCCTTCAATACCGTAAAGCCGCGCAAAATACCGCAGGTTCTCCATCCCGCTCATCTCGTCGTAAAGCAGCGACGGATGCGCCATATACCCAATATCGCGGCAAGCCTCCTGCGGACTCCGCCCGAAAATCGAAATCTTCCCCCTCGTTGGCTGCGCCAGCCCCGCCAGCGCCCGCAACAGCGTGGTCTTCCCCGCTCCGTTCTCTCCCAGGATCGCGTGAAAACGTCCCGCATCAAACTCCGCGGTCACGCCACGCAGCGCGGCAAAACGTCCAAATTGCTTGATGACGTTGCTGACGGTGATCGTCGAGCCAGTGGTTTCGTTCACGATGAGCGGCAGAATTCCCACACGTTCAGAGGCCGGAATTGGCAAGAATTAATTCCCGGAACTCTCGTTGACGATTTACTGGTTTCAGCTTAACATCCTCGTCCAAACGAGAGCGATGTGAACGCCGAAACCATTTCGCACTACCGCATTATTGAGAAGCTGGGCGGCGGCGGAATGGGAGTGATCTACAAGGCGGAAGACACGAGGCTCCATCGTTTCGTCGCGCTGAAATTCCTCCCTCCCGAACTGGCGCTGGATCCCGCAGCCCTAGCCCGTTTCCAGCGAGAAGCCCAGGCAGCTTCGGCGCTGAACCATCCCAACATCTGCACCATCTACGACGTCGGAGAGGAACACGGGCGGGCCTTCATCGCCATGGAGTATCTCGAGGGGATGACGCTGAAGCACCTCATCATGGAACGCCCTCTCGAGCCGGACCGCCTGCTCGCACTCACTCTTGAGATCACCGATGCGCTCGACGCCGCTCACTCGGGAGGTATCACTCATCGCGACATCAAGCCCGCCAACATCTTCGTCACCAAACGTGGGCACGCCAAGGTGCTGGATTTCGGCCTCGCAAAAATAGCCGGCGCTCCGCACCCCGCCCCTGACCAGCCGACCCTGGAAGACGCGAACCTCACCAGCCCGGGCACAGCCTTGGGCACCGTAGCCTACATGTCGCCCGAGCAGGCACTCGGCAAAGCCCTCGACCCGCGCAGCGATCTTTTTTCCCTCGGGCTCACGATCTACGAGATGGCGACCGGGAAGCAGGCTTTCTCCGGAAATACATCAGCGGCCATTTTCGACGCCATCCTTCACAGCACGCCGCCGTCGGCGGGACGGCTCACTCCATCGCTTCCCCCCGAACTCGATCGCGTAATCGGCAAGTTGATGGAGAAAGATCCCGACCTTCGCTATCAGACTGCGGCCGACTTGCGCGCGGACTTGAAACGCCTGCATCGCGACATAAGCTCCGGACACACCGCCGCGCACAGCACGGCGGCCGAAGCCGCGGCCCCGATGCAAAAGTCTCGACCTTGGTTCACGATTGCAGGCGCGGCAGTTGTATTGACAATTCTTGCCGTTGCCGGATGGTTCTATTTCGCCGCCCCGGCCCAATATTCCGGCCCTCCTCCACGCCTCGTGCCTTTCACCAGTTCCCCTGGGTTCCACGGGATCTCGGCGTTTTCACCGGACGGGAATGAGGTCGCATTTGTTTGGGCGGAAGACAGCTCCAGGGGTTTGGACCCCATTCAGCATCTCTATGTGCAGCTTGTGGGTGCGGGCACACCCCTGCGGTTGACCAATGCCTCCGAATCGGACCATATGCCGACGTGGTCCCCGGACGGACGATTCATTGCTTTCCGCCGCGGCGGACATCCGCCGGCGTATTACATTATCCCGGCACTCGGCGGTGCAGAGCGCAAGTTGGCTGACGGAGCCCCGTCCTCTCTGCTGGGGGGATGGGGTATGGATTGGTCTCCCGATGGGAAGTATTTAGCAGTCGTGGATGGTGGCGAGAAAGCAGATCCGGGCGGCGCCAACCGCATCTTCTACATTTCCGTGGAAAGCGGGGAGCGGCGAGAATCGAAGATTGAATTGCCAGGGCCAGTTGTCGCGTGTCCGAGGTTTGCGCCGGATGGAAAGGAATTGGCGTTCATCTCTGGATCCGGCAGCGGGTCCAATGAGGTTTATGTGGCGTCGGTCGGCGGCGGCAAGGCTCGCGAGCTAACTTCTCTCCGCTCGAGTGTGGGGGGGTTAGATTGGACACCCGACGGCCGGGAACTGGTTTTCAGCTCCGGTCATCAAGGATCCCCCACCCTTTGGAGGATTTCTCGTGCGGGTGGAGATCCCCAACCGCTTGGCGTGGCCGCCGACAATGCCTATTTCCCCCGTATCGCAGCCCATGGGCACCGGCTCCTGTTTTTACATTGGGTCTTCCACACGAATATCTGGAGGGCGCCGCTTGCTTCCACAGATCACGGGGCTCCCAGCCGAATCATTGCTTCCACGCGAGAGGACTCCGGTCCGGCCTTTTCGCCCGACGGAGACCGCCTGGTCTTCAGTTCGGACCGCGCCGGCAGCTCCGAGATCTATATCTCCGCCGCTGACGGTTCAAACCCGGTGCAACTCACCTCGATGAGAACAACAGGCTCACCCGCCTGGTCCGCGGATGGAAAGCAGATCGCCTTCGACTCCCGGGCAAACGGCCAGGGAGACATTTACCTCATCAGTGCCGAGGGCGGCTCGCCGCGCCGGCTCACGAAGGGACCGGGTGACAGCGAAGTTCCAACTTGGTCTCGAGATGGACGTTGGATCTACTTCACCTTGGTTGCGCCCGGCACTCCGATCTGGAAAGTCTCTCCGCAAGGCGGCGACCCCATCCCGGTCACAAAGACTGGAGGGCTGCGGGCGATTGAAGGCAAGGACAGTCATTCCCTCTACTACTTTCGTGATGGGGCTGTTTGGAGGAATGATCTCGGTAGCGGAAACGAAACCCGCATGATCGATGCCAAAGACTTTAAAGATTGGCGGCTATGCGGGAATGAGATTTGTGCCATTCAAACGCCCGGACGATCAGCTGAGTTCGTCCGCTATGACCCGGCAACCGGACGCAAGCAGTCAAAGCCGCTGGATATCGGGTCGGCGGGCAACATGTGGGACACCGGGATCGACATATCTCCGGACGGCCGATGGCTCGTCTACACCCGCGCCGACTCCGTCCAAAGCGACATCATGATGGTCGAGAACTTCCACTAGAGGGGGTCGCATCGAAATGTCCGGGAACGGTGACGTGGAAGGCCGGCGCTTCAGCCACGTGGAAGAGCGGCGTTTCAGTGCGTGAAAGAGCGGCGCTTCAGCGCCGCGAAAGCTAAAGAAACATGATGGGTTTCAGCCCCTGGGCTCTATGTCATGCTCTTCGCAGGGGTGGCCTGCGGCGCCGCGCCCGGCGTCCCCGGCTGCTGCGGCGCGTACTTCGATGCGCACTTGGCCTGCAGTTGCTTGGCGTGAAAAGTTCCGTCGCGATCAAACCGCCCGTCAGCCAGCGCCTGGGAATCATCCTTGAACGTGTCCGGCGGCGCTTCCGTCCCGGTATAGTCCACGTGCA
>Ga0210399_10000594_pt1 | contig 28868 bp, 25 predicted proteins | sample IncBWC14MmetaG_FD_150865 | JGI IMG/M metagenome (GOLD analysis project Ga0210399, IMG submission 150865) | Forest soil microbial communities from Barre Woods Harvard Forest LTER site, Petersham, Massachusetts, United States - Inc-BW-C-14-M | ecosystem: Environmental > Terrestrial > Soil >... | reverse complement strand
CAGAGGGCACCCAGTGGAAACAGCGTGCGGCCAACAAACTTTAGGCTCCTCGGACGCAGGAGACCGGCCAGCCCGATGAAGCACCAAAGCGCAAGCACGGTCAAACAAATGCTGAGCGGTGAGATAGCCAGAACCTTCACACAGAGTGCTACTCAGATACGTGTTAAATTATAATAACACTCAGCGCAGAATAAATGGCAAAACGCGGTACGGAGCATCAGCGACGATACGACCGCGTACCGGAATCCGCCCCGCCTGAGGCGGGTGTGATAGACAACTGGCGAGCCATGGTCTAAAGCCGTTGTCCGGAATCGACAATCGGCCTCTCGCTCGTGCGTCCTCTATTTATCGCCGTTTGCCTTGCCGGCTCCGCCCGGCGTCTGCGGTTCGTCTTGGTTCTTGTAGTCACCCACGACGCTCTTCAGCGGGCAGACTTTGAACGCGGGGCATTTCTTGCAGCCGACTGCTATCGCGATGGGGCAAAGAGTCATTTCATTTCTCCCATGTAGAACGTCTGCGTCGCCGGCAGACATCGCCCGTAACAACAGAACTCTCCTAGGTCTGCGAAGCTCCAAGCGTACTCCGTTCGAAGGGCGGACGAAACGAAGTCGGCGGCAGGCGGCGGGAATTTCCGCCAGCGAATAGGCTGGAGGTGTGTTAACAGACAGACAATGCAGGGAGAGTTGGGCACGCTGGGGTTGATGTAGCAGGTATGCGAACAACCGGATCAAGAATGCTTATGCATGTTGATCGAAACCTGGAATTGGACTTCATCAGGGAGTTCGCAGTTGGCGGAGAGCTGCTCAGATGCTCGAACGTTGATGACCGTCGTGAGTATGCGAAAACCGCGAGCGCGCCAGCCGAGTATGCAAGGCGAGTGGTCGACTACCTTCTAGAGTGCACGCAGAAAGTCGAGAATCGCCTGCTGGTCGCTAGGGGCCAGCTCTTTGAATCGGCCGACCACGGCGTTGGCCTCCGATGGCCCGTAGCAGGTGTGGGGCGCCCGATTATCGCCGTCTTGCGTGCAGTCCGCTGCCGCAGAGGCGTGGGCATCGATTGCTATCAGCAAGTCATCTGTGCGCCCATCGTGCAGAAAGAACCGGCGCTGACCGACTCCCCACAAGGGCGTTGTGCGGAACATATCACCCGTCGCGAGACCCTGGGTGATGTCGTCCGCCAAACGCTTGCCCATATGATGGATCAACAGATCCGAAAATGGGTGCACGGTCAAGTTTTGCAACGCAGCTGTCTCGCTCTTTGGCGGAGTCACCATCGTAGGTGTGTGGCAAGCCGCGCAGCCGATTCCGGGACGATCCGCTCCGGTGCCGAACAGATCTTGTCCGCGCGCTGCGCTGGCGGATAACACAGCGGGCTTCGGCGCGTCGAGGAAGCGCATGAACATCGCAAACATCAGCCAGTCCGGCGGCTCGTGCAGGGGGTTCGCAAAAGCCTGGTTGCGCGAGTCGTCCTCGTCCAGTCGCGAGATGTCATTCGGCTCGCTCTTGTCGGCGGTGCAGGCCGGAACCTCATCCGTGGCCTGAGTGAACAGGTCATTGGTGACCCCCATCTCGACGTTATAGGCCTCGGCAGCGAAGATCGCGATCGACTTGTTCTGCGCCTTCCAGCCAAAGCGGGTGATGGTGCCGTCATTGCCGCTGCGATTAGGCATGCCGGCAATTCCCAATTGCGAGCGGATGGGCGCTGTTGCGCGGTGGCGCGCGAGAATCTCCCGATCCTGGATGCCGTCGAGGATTCCCAGACCGAATAGCTGCAATGGAAGGCGAAAGCGCAAATTGCCACGCCGATATTCAGACTCGAAGTCCGGCTGCGCTAAGTCCGCGGTGGTGCAGTAGCCCGACTGCCACGGCGGGAAGACGTCGGAACGGCCCACGACGGTGAATAGCTGGTGTACGCCGCCGTCCGGAGTGCCGTCGGGCTTTCTGACAAAGCGCACCTCGCGAATCGGTCCGAATCGGGTGATAAATGAGGGGACGACATTGGCTGCCCCCTTGCGATGCGGGATCAGATCGAACATCGGATTCTCCGGCGCCCGCTGGCTCGCGACAGGGTCTTGCGGGTTCGGAACCATAAACCCGCCAGATCCTCCGAGGGCTGGATGATTGTGGCACGCGGTGCACTGGTCGCCATTGAAACGTGCTCCCAGGCCGGAAGAGTTGGTTTGGGTCATGACATTCGCCTTGGCCGGATCAACGGCCTCGCCCAGCGTAAGGTCGCTGCACGAATCGCACACAGCTTCTAGCTGGATGGCGCGCTCCAGACCTTCCTTGAATACGGCCATTTCGATGAGAGTCAGTCCATCGAGCGGTTTGCCGGCGCCTACAGGGCCAGCGCGGAGGCCAGGATCGTGCTGCGCGATACACAGCGAGGATGAAAAGAACAGCAATACGGCGAAGGCGCCCTGCGCCTGCGGTCGGGTGATGTGCGAATTCACGTTGTGCACTCCTGGTTCGTGTCGTCCCCGGTAAGTAATACGGATCCGGTCACGAAAAACGGCCAAGCTTGGCTATTGCGCGCCGCCTCGAGCGCCTGCAAGCTCATCGGATGGGACAACTCACGCGACTATTTGAGGCCGCGCGCAACGGTCAATCCGGCGCCGTCGATCAGATTGTCGCCCTCACCTATCGGGAGCTAAGTGATCTTGCACATCAGCGCCTACGGCGGGCCCCCAAGATCACCCTGCTCGATACCGGGGTACTCGTGAACGAGTGTTATCTGCGGCTCGTGAAGGTGGGCGACCTCGACGTCGACGACCGAGCGCATTTTCTCGGCTATGCGGGTCGCGTGATGCGTTCGATCGTGGTGGATTTTGCGCGCGAGCGGCTCGCGCAACGTCGTGGCGCCAATGCCCCGCATATTACGGTGGGAACCGATATTCCGGATCCCGCGGCGGCTGCTGAGGAAGAGGTCGTTCGCGTAGATGAGGCCCTGCAGGAGCTCGCGCGACTGGATCCGCGCTTGGCACAAGTAGTCGAATTGAAGTATTTCGGCGGGCTGAAAAGTGAGGAGATTGCCGCTGCGCTCGGCATAGCTGAGCGTAGTGTGCGCCGAGATTGGCAGAAGGCCCGGGTGTTGTTGCACGGGGAACTCAAGCCCTAAGCCGACAAGCGCCGAGCGGCACTGCAAAGGCCGTTTCACTTAGTGGAATACGTAGTTCATTTTGGCGGCGACAAACACGCTTATGAGAATCAACGCGGAGCAATGGTTAGTCCTTTCGCGGCTCTTCGACGCGGCAATGGAATTGCCACTGGAGAGCCGCGAATCCTGGCTGGATTCGCTGGGCCCGCTGGACGCTCACTTGAAGGATGAGTTGCGCGGGCTCCTTGAGCGCCACGCGCGCATTGAGACCAGCGATTTTCTCGAGACGCTGCCCAAGTTCCGCCCGGCGGAAGGTGCCGCAACGGATGCCGTGAAGTCGGCCGCGCTGTCGGCCGGGACAATCGTCGGGCCGTATGTCATCGAACAGGAGATCGGTCGCGGCGGAATGGGCGTCGTGTGGCGGGCGCGGCGTGCCGATGGACTCGTGAAGCGACCCGTCGCACTCAAACTGCTGCGTGCTGAGTTCTCCAGTAGCGAACTGCTGGCGCGCTTCGCGCGTGAACGCGACATCTTGGGTGCATTGGAACACCCAAATATCGCACGCCTTTATGACGCCGGCGTTGCCGCCAATGGGCAGCCGTTCCTGGCCCTCCAATATGTTGAGGGTACTCCGCTCGGCGATTACTGCGAGGCCAAGCGCCTCTCAGTCGACGAGCGCCTTGCACTTTTCCGACAAGTTCTTGGGGCTGTTCAATATGCGCATAACCACCTGGTGATCCATCGCGACCTCAAGCCGTCGAATATGCTCGTAACCAGCGCCGGCCAAGTCCAGCTGCTCGACTTCGGTATCGCCAAACTGTTGTCACCGGATGGCGCCAGCCTGCAGGCTCTCACCGAAATCGGCGGACGCGCTCTGACTCTCGATTACGCCGCCCCGGAACAGATTACCGGTGCCGCAATCACCACGGCTACCGATGTCTACTCCCTCGGTGTCGTTCTCTATGAATTGTTGACGGGACGTCGTCCTTATCGATTGACGCGCGATTCCCGCGGTGCGCTCGAGGACGCCATTTTGAGCGCCGAGCCATGCAGACCCAGCGAGGTAGTGTTTGAAGAGAATCAGGCGCCGAGGACTGGCGCTGGCGCAATCCCACGGCCCCGGTTACGAGTGCTGCGCGGTGACCTGGACACCGTTGTCCTCAAGGCACTCAAAAAGACCCCCTCCGACCGCTATCGCACTGTCGACGCCTTCGCCGCAGATATCGACAATCACTTGGCGGGCCGGCCCGTCCTGGCGCGTGCCGACACCGTGTGGTATCGGACCCGGAAATTTCTTGGGCGGAATGCCGTACTGGCGGCATCGATGGGCGCGGTATTCGTGGCGCTCGCGGCAGGCTTGGCCGCCGCCTTGTGGCAAGCCGATAGAGCGCGCGAGCATGCGCATCGCGCGGAGACGCAGGCACGAATTGCGACTGCTGTTGAAAGCTTCGTGGCGAACATTTTTCACGCAAACTCAATCCAGCAGGCCGATCCGATCAAAGCCCAGCAAACCACTGCCAGAGATCTGCTCGACCTTGGGGCGAAGCAGATTGAGCGCGACCTCGCGGATGCTCCAGAGGCGCGGCTGCGCGCACTCAAAATGCTTGCCGACACATATACCGAATTGCGCATGACGGAAAAGGCTGTCGCGCTCAATCACGAGCGTGTCAGTCTGGCAAGGACACTGTACGGCGTCGATGGTGTCGAGGTTGCATATAGCCTGATCGACTTGTCGGATAACCTGCAGACATCAAAGGCCGTCTCAGAACGGGCTTCCGTGCTCCGCGAGGCCACTCGGATTCTCGACCTGCATCATGAGAGCTTATCGAACGCGCGCGGTCGGTTGTTGCGACAACTTGCTCAGATGAATGGGGATCGTGAGCCGGCCCGTTCGCTCGAGTACATCGATCAGGCAATCGCGCTGTATCGTGCGCGCCGGGAACCGATGGAGGTGGTGCGCTCCCTCATGGCGAAAGGCTACATACAGGATCGCGCCGAGAATCTGCGCGGCGCGCTTGTGGCGCTGTCCGAGGCGGCTGAACTGTGCGATGGTTTGCAACCCGCTTGCGCAAGTGAGGTGCCCCAGCTATTCAGTTATCTCGGCGACGTGCGCCAGGAAGTGGGCGAAATTCCAGGCGCAGAAGCGGCCTACCGGCGTGCTTTTGGGAGCGCGCTCGCGCATGCAGGACCCGATCACGCAGATACGATTCAGACCGAGTTCCGGCTGGGTGCGATGCTATTCGATACGTCACGAACGGCCGAGGGCATTCAAACACTGCGAAGCGCGCTCGAGCGCGCGATTCGCGCCAAAGGAGCAGACGACAGCTTCCATGTACCAAACGTGCGGATTGTGTTTGGCTATCGACTGATGCAGATGGGCATTTTGGAAGAGGGGCACGCGGTTGCCCATGATGCAGTGTCGATCTATCGAAAGTACCGCCCAAACAACGCGTCGTTGGCTGCATGGCTTGACATCGAGATGTATGGTCTCGACAACCTGGCTCGCCACTCTGAGGCCGACGAACGCCTGAAAGAGGCAGCCTCGCTATTAGCCCCTCTAGCGCGCACCGACCCAATGTGGACGGATCATGCTCGCTTTGGCGTCGAGCATTTGCTTGCCGAAGGCCGCGCCGCAGAGGCTGCTGATCTCGTGTCGCAGGCCGGTTTGAAGTCGAACCTGGATCCCGGGCCGCTGACGAGGATCGAGCTGCGCGAAGTCCTCCTCGTTGCGGAATGCGCGCGGGCCAACGGCCAGGCAGAGAACGCCGCGACGATTGCGCGTCGGGTTCGCGAGGCGATTCAGAGGGACTCTGCACGCCAATACTATTCAGTCTATGAAGCGAAAGCGGCCCTCGTTGAAGCAAAGGCGCTCGTGGTATTGCGCCGCGCGCCGGAAGCGCTGCCCCTTGCGCAGGCCGCCGTGGCCGGCTTAACGTCGCTCTACGATCGGAAATTCAGCCCGGTGCTGTCCGACGCACAAATCGCGCTCGCGAATTGCTATCTCGCGCTGGGTCAGCCAAAACAAGCCACGTCATTGCTGGCCAGCGCCGCGGCGATTCAAGCGACCCATCGCGATCTCGGCGAACAGTACACAAGGCCATTGCGCAATTTACATACGCAATTGAACGCCAGGAAATAATTGAGTGGGAGTAACCTGCGGACGGCGGGAGCACTGACGACTCATGTTCCCACTCTCCTCTGGGCGCACTTACAATGAATTATAGTTATTGACCATAGTATATTGATTTTATTAAAAATATGGTGGGACGGCTGGGACTCGAACCCAGGACCAAAGCCTTAAAAGGGCCTTGCTCTACCAACTGAGCTACCGTCCCGTTTGCAGGGGCGCAATCATAGCCGAACTTCCGCCGCGGAACACCGCTAACGGTAGCGGGTGGGATCGGCAATATTTGCCGCGGCAAAGCCGGCGGCGCGCAGGCGGCAGGAATCGCATTTTGCGCAAGCGCGGCCTTGCGCGTCGGCCTGGTAGCAGGAGACCGTCATGCTGAAATCCACGCCAAGATCGATGCCGGCGCGGATTATTTCGGCTTTCGACATATCGATCAGTGGTGCCTGGACCTTGAAGCGCGTGCCTTCAACTCCAGCCTTGGTCGCCAATTGCGCCAAGCGTTCGAAGGCCTCTATGAATGCGGGCCGGCAATCCGGATACCCGGAATAATCCACCGCGTTGACGCCGACAAAAATATCCGCAGCTTCGGCCACTTCCGCCCAGCCCAACGCAAGAGACAGCAATATCGTGTTGCGGGCGGGCACATAGGTGATGGGTATGCCGGTGGTGGGCGATTCTGGTACGGAAATCGCCGCATCGGTCAATGCCGAACCTCCAATCCCGCCCAGGTCGACTCGCATGATCCGATGTTCGCGAGCACCCAGGGCCGCCGCCACGCGCATCGCTGCATTGAGTTCGGCGCCATGGCGCTGACCGTACTCGACGCTGAGCGCATAACACTCGTAGCCACGCGCACGCGCCATTGCAAGAACGGTGGCCGAATCCAAGCCGCCTGACAGCAGCACGATTGCGCGGCTCGCCGATCGCATCACTTCCCCGGAACGTCGCCCCACAGAACCTTGTGAAGCTGGAGCTGGAAGCGGACCGGCAGGCGATCAGCCAGGATCCAATCCGCCAAAACAGTGGGCGACAGCTGCTTGAAGCTCGGAGAAAACAGGATGCGGCAGCCCTGCCCCAAGCCATGTTCCCGTATAAATGCCTTGCTCCAATCGTAATCCTCACGCGAACAGATCACGAATTTGAGCTGGTCGATTGGCGTCAGCAGCTGAAAATTCTCGATTCTATTGCGCGCCGCTTCGTTGGAAGCCGGCGTCTTCACGTCGATGACGCGCGATACGCGCGCATCGACTGCCGTCACATCCATGGCACCGCTGGTTTCCAGCGACACGTGAAACCCGGCGTCGCACAAGTCCTTCAGGAGCTCGATGCAGTTCGGCTGCGCCAGCGGCTCGCCGCCGGTCACGCAGACGTGCTGCGCACCGAAGCCGCGGACCATCTCCAGGATGGCCGCCAGGCTGTACCAGCTTCCTTCATGAAAGGCGTATTCGGTGTCGCAATACTGGCAGCGCAACGGGCAGCCCGTCAGCCGCACGAACACCGTCGGATAGCCGACGCAATCGGCCTCCCCTTGCAACGAATGAAAGACTTCATTGATGCGCAAGCGCTTGAGCTTGGTCGCGTCCTCGATCAATGTTTCTCGGCCGCCATTTTTTCGAGGCGCTGCTGCGCCAGGCGCCCCGCCGGTGTGTCCGGGTATTGGGAAACCAGCTGCGTCAGCACCGTCTTGGCCGAATCCCATTGCTTCAGTTCATAGCGGCAATAGCCGATCTTGAGCAACGCATCGGGAAGCTTGCGCGATTGCGGATACTTTTCAACCACGCGTTGAAATGCGGACTCCGCATCCGGATAGGCCCTGTTCACGTAGTAAGCCTCGCCCAGCCAATACTGCGCATTGTCCGCAAGCGTACTCGCCGGGAAGTCCAACAGGAATTTCTGAAACGCGTCGATGGCTTTGTCGTACTTGCCGTCCTTGAGGAGATTGAAGGCTGCCTGATAACGCGGCGCGTCGTCCGGATTTGCATTCGGCTGCTCGGCACCCGCGGCGCCTGCGCCCGGACCGGCGCTACGCGCCGTGGTTGCAGCGGCGGCGCCCGGCGCTGTGCCCGCAATGCCGCCCCGGGCCTCGAGATTCTTCACGCGCAGATCCAGATCGACGTACAAATCGCGGCTCTGCTTGCGGCTGGCCTCCAGGCTGTTGCTCAGCACATCGACATCGTTGTGCATGGCGCGCACATCGGCGCGCAGCGCCTCGATCTGATTGGAGACCTGCAGCAGACTTTGATTCGACGTCACTTTTTCGATGCGTGCGAGGCGGGCATCAAGATCCTTCAATTTGATCTGCACCGGATCTTCGTCGGGCGGCGTGCTGGCGCAGCCCGGCAGCAAGCAGGCAGCAAGACAAGCGGCTGCGAACAGCGCGCGCATTGTCACGGCGGCCGGCTTCGTCACGGCAGGTAGACCACTTCCACGCGGCGATTCTTCGCCCACGCCTCTTCGTTATCGCCCTCCGCAGCGGGCCGTTCGGCGCCGAAGCTCACCGTCGAGATCTGCGATTCAGCGACTCCCTGCAGCATCAAGGCGCGCCGTACCGATTGCGCGCGGCGCTCGCCCAGGCCGATGTTGTATTCACGGGTGCCGCGTTCGTCGGTGTTCCCCTCCAGCTTGACCTTGAGTTTCGTATTGGAGGTCAGATTGCGCGCCGCGGTCGTCACGATGTCGGCGAACTCCGGTTTGATTTCGGATTTGTCGAAGTCGAAATAAATGACCTTGCGGGCCAATACTCCCGTGCCTTCGGCACCGAAGCCGCGCGCATTGTTGCTGGCATCGCCGCCCAAGGGCTGAGTCGAGGTCGCGGCGCCCTCCGCCGCCGAAGTCTGGGGAACCTGGGTGCCGGCGACCGGCGGTTCATTCACATTGTGCTTTTTTGGGCAGCCCGCCAACAGCGCCGCTGCGGCGAACAACAATGCGATCGATATGACTTTTTTCATTAATTTCTCCATCAGGCCCTAAGTGCTTCGCGTAACCGCTAAGGGTACCGACCAGGAGCCGGTTTGTGAACCTTGTTCGCGTCTTTCTCTAAAACGGCCCCCATGTGGGCTCTTGCAACTCGCCTTCGCTCGATACCACGCGCTGCTGAACTCGCCCGTCTGCGCTGACCAGTGCCAGAACTCCGCGTCCGCGATCGCGGCTTGCATAAATGATCACGGCGCCGTTCGGCGCATAGCTTGGCGATACGTCGAAATGGCCCTTGGTGAGCACTTGAACGTCCCCGTGCCCGCGAAGGTCCATGGTGGCGATGCGATACGCCCCGTCTTCCTGTGTCACGAACGCCAGCTGCGACTCGTCCGGGGATACGCGCGGCCGCGCGTTGTAACTGCCTTGAAAAGTCAAGCGCCGCGGCTTATCGCCTGGGTTGATGCCCACCTTGTAGATCTGCGGTCCGCCGGCGCGATCGGAGGTGAAATACAGACTCTGACCGTCTCTCGACCACTGCGGCTCGGTGTCGATGCCGGGATCATCGGTGATGCGGGTCAGCGCCTGGGTCTGAAGGTCCATCACATAGATGTCGAGATTGCCGTCCCGCGTCGACAAGGTCAGCGCCAGCTTTCTGCCATCCGGCGACCATGCCGGGGCTTGGTTCACCCCGGCATGCGCCGACACTCTGCGGCGCTCGCCGGTTTTCAGCGTCTGCACGTACACCGACGGCAGGCGGTCCTCGAAGGATACGTACGCCAGGCTTTGGCCATCCGGAGACCAGGCCGGCGACATCAGCGGCTCATTGGATTGCATGACGACCCGGGGATTCTCGCCATCCGCGTCCGCCACGATCAGCTGAAAGTTCTTGGCGGGCAGGTGCCCCTGCACCGATATGTAGGCGATCCGGGTGGCAAACGCGCCACGAATCCCGAGTATTTTCTCGAACACCATGTCGGCCACTTGATGGCTCGCCAATCTCAAACCGGGCCGATTCGAAGTGATCTGGTAGCCGAGCAGGCGCTGCCGGGTGAGAACGTTGTAGAGCTCGTAGGTGATGTTGAAATGATCCTGCCCTGCCGGCTGCACCGAGCCCACGACCAGATAGTCGTTGTTGAGCCGCCGCCAATCATCGTAGGCAATGTTCGAGCCGGGGTGCGGCTGATCAATCATGTCCTTGCGATCCATGGGATTGAACCGCCCACTGTGCGCCAGATCGTCGCTCACCAGTTGCGCCACGTCGAAGGAAGCTGCAGCGGCTTCGGCCGAGGAGAACGGCACAACCGCGATTGGAATCGCTTCGGTCTGACCGCGCGTTACCTCGACCACAAATGCGGCATGGGTCGCCAGGCTCGTGACACACAGGACAATGAGAGCAACATATGAAAGCGGTTTAGTCATAGGGCTAACTCTAGTCTTCCGGATGAAAGTGGATCACAAGATTTCGCTCGAACAGCGCCGGATCGGGCGGAGGCGGCAATGGCGATGCGCGATAAACCGCATCCACGATGGACTGGCGTGCCGCGGCATCGCCGTTGCACTGGCTCACTTGCGCGCTGGTCACGGTGCCGCCCGCGACCTGTGTAATGTTTACAATACAATCCAGACCGGCGCGCGCCGAAGGCGGCTTGAGCCAGGCATTTTGAATCTTGCTCGACAAGCGCGCGATGTACTGCGCGCGCGCTGGGCTCGCTTCCACGGCGCTCACATGTTCCTCATCGGCCAGCTGCCGGCGCAATTCAGCCTCGCGCTCCGCCTTGGCCTTGGCGTCGGCGGCGCGCTTCGCATCCTCGGCTTGCTTGGCAAGCTCCGCCCGCTTGGTTTCTTCTGCACGTTTCGCCTGCTCGGCGCGCTTGGCGTCTTCCGCACGTTTGGCGTCGAGCGCACGTTTGGCGTCATCGGCACGCCTGAGGTCTGCGGCGCGCTCGAGTTCTTCGTTGTGTTTTGCCGCCGCCACTTTCTGCGCGTCCGCCTCGCGCGCGGCTTCGGCCGCAGCCTTCTCGGCGTCGGCCGCAGCGTGGGCCTCCGCCTCCTTGGCGGCGCGCTGCTGCTCCTCGGCCGCGCGGGCGCGGGCTGCCTCCTGCTCGGCACGATCGGCGAGCGCTTGCTGCGCGGCATGCAGCACCTGCGAGTCTATGACGACGGCGTCGATCGGCAGCGGCACGTTGGTGGGCGTCGAACGGTTGATGGAAACCAGCGTTGCGAAGATCAGAGCCGCCGCGAGCAGTCCGTGCAGCAGCACCGAGACTGCGATCGACCAGGAGTGTTCGCGCAAAAAGCCCGGCATTCAACGCACGCCGCTGGCGGCTCCATTGGGCTCGCGCACCGGCGGCTTCGCCCGCACCGGATCGGTCAAAAATCCGACCTTGCTGGCGCCGGCTCGCTGCAGCAACACCATGGCGCGCACCACCGTGCCGTAAGCCACCGTGGTATCGGCCTGCACGAGCACCGGGGTTTGCGGATCGCGGCGCAGAAGCGCACCGGTGCGAGCGCTGACGGTGGCTTCGCTGACCGGCTGGTCCTGGTTCTGGCCAAAGTTGATATACAAGCGGCCTCGGGAGTCGATGGTCAATACGAGCGGCTGGTGCTTCGCCAGGAGATCGGCGTCAATGGGCTTGGCACCCGCGTCCGGCAAATCCACCTTGACGCCCTCCTTGAGCAATGGCGCCGTGATCATGAAAATGATCAGCAACACCAGCATGACGTCGATGTACGGCACGACGTTGATCTCGGCCATCAATCTGCGACGTCGAAGCGGCGCGGGCATCTACCTTAACTCTGCACCCGGCTCGGGCCGTGGCGCTGCAGGATGGTTGAGAACTCTTCGACGAATGTGTCGAAGCGAAGTTCCAACCGGCTTACTTGATCGGCAAGGCGGTTATAGGCGATCACGGCGGGGATGGCTGCGAACAGTCCGACCGCGGTGGTGATTAGCGCCTCGGCGATTCCCGGCGCAACCGCCGCCAGCGTGGCCTGCTGCACATTACCGAGGTTGTGAAACGCCGTCATGATTCCCCACACCGTGCCGAACAAGCCCACGTAGGGGCTGGTCGATCCCACCGTGGCGAGAAACGCCAGGTTTTGCTCCAATCGGTCGAGTTCGCGAAGGTGCGCCACGCGCATCGCACGGCGCGCGCCCGAGAGCAATTGCTCGATTGGCGTGCCGAGGGTCCGCAAGCGGCTGAATTCGCCGAAACCGGACTCGAAGATGCTTTGCAGCCCGGTGCCCGCGCGTCCCTTGGTCTCGATGCTGCGATACAAGGTCGCCAGATCGCCGCCCGACCAGAATTCTGTCTCAAATTTGTCGGCCTGCCGGCGTGATCGGCCGATCACCTGGCCTTTGCGAAAAATAACCGCCCAGGAGGCAACCGACGCCGCGAGCAGCAGTGCCACCACCGCCTGCACGATGGGACTTGCATCCAGCACCAGGGTCCAAACCGACAAGTCATTGGGCATTCCGCCACTCCACGAAAAGATCCTTGGGGATGGCACGCGGCTTCAACGTGCCCGAATCAAGACACGCAACGCGAGTACTGGCGTCGATCAGTTGTTCGTCGCCGCGCATGATCGTCTGCTTGAAATGTATTGTCGCACCGCCCAGGCGCTGCAACTGCGCGGTGACGAGAATTTCATCATGCAGCACGGCGGGCCGCAGAAAATCCACGGTGACGTTGGCGACCACGAATTGCAACTGCCGCTCGGCGAGCAGGCGGGACTGATCGATGCCCATGGCCCGCAGCCATTCGGTGCGGCAGCGCTCCATGAACTTCAGGTAGTTGGCGTAGTACACCACCCCGCCCGCGTCGGTGTCCTCCCAATAAACAGAATATGCATGGGCGTAGCTCGGCGGCGAGGACATCTACCGTCCGTCCCGGAACAGCGGCAGATTCAGGTCCCGCTCGATGGCGGGCGCCGCCAGACCGAAGTGCGCATATGCCGAGCGGGTCGCAACGCGACCGCGCGCCGTGCGCATCAAGAAACCCTGTTGGATGAGAAACGGTTCGATGACATCCTCGATCGTGCCGCGTTCCTCGCTCATCGCGGCAGCCAGACTGTCGACGCCCACCGGCCCGCCTTCGAATTTCTCGATGACCGTAAGCAGCAGCTTCCTGTCCAGCGTATCGAATCCTTCGGGGTCAACTTCCAACATATCGAGCGCGCCCAAGGCCACCTCGCCGCTGATGATGCCGGCGGCCTTGACCTCGGCGAAGTCGCGCACCCGGCGCAGCAACCGATTGGCGATGCGCGGCGTACCGCGCGATCTCTCGGCAATGCGGTCCGCGCCATCGGGCTGCAACTGCAGCTTCAAGATCGAGGCGCTGCGCACCACGATTTTGGTCAATTCTTCCGTGGTGTAGAACTCCAGCCGCTGCACGATGCCGAAGCGATCGCGCAGCGGCGATGTCAGCAAGCCGGCACGCGTGGTGGCGCCCACCAGGGTGAACGGCGGCAGGTCGAGTTTGATCGACCGCGCCCCCGGACCCTCGCCGATCATCAGATCGAGTTGCGAGTCCTCCATGGCCGGGTAGAGCACCTCTTCGACCACCGGGCTCAAGCGGTGGATCTCGTCCACGAACAGCACATCGCGCGGCTCGAGATTCGTCAGCAGCGCCGCCAGGTCGCCCGGACGTTCGAGCACAGGGCCGGAGGTTTGGCGCAGATTCACTTTCAGTTCATTCGCAATGATATGCGCCAGCGTGGTTTTACCGAGGCCCGGCGGACCGAATATCAGCACGTGATCCAAAGCTTCGCCGCGCTTTCGCGCCGCCTGAATGAAGATGTCCATTTGCATCTTTACATTCGGCTGTCCCACGTAATCGGCGAGCGTCTTCGGGCGTACCGCCCGATCGACAATTTCGTCGTCGCGGCCCGGGCTTCCGGCAATGATGCGGTCTGGTTCGATTCCCATATCTGATTTTACGACTTAACGGCCGATTTAAGGGCGCGCCGGATGATCTCCGTCGTCGACAAACCCGGTTCGTCCGCCGACTTGAGCAGCCGCGTGATTTCCGCCGGCTTGTAGCCGAGCGCGATCAGCGCGCTGAATGCCTCGCTTTGCGCCGATTGCGCGACGCCCGCGCCCAGAAAACTGCTGCCGGCCGGCGCGGGCATCGCGAGTTTTTGCACGCTGTCGCGCATCTCGATGATGACCCGCTCCGCGGTCTTGCGCCCGATGCCGGGGATTCGCGTCAACATCGCAACGTCTTCCGCCTCGATGATGCGCAGGAAATCCTCGACGCTCGCGCCCGAGAGTATCCCCAACGCAATCTTCGGACCCACCCCCGACACCTTGAGCAGGCCGCGAAACAGCCGCCGCTCCGCGTCGGTGCCGAAGCCGAACAATATGTGGGCGTCCTCGCGCACCACCAGATGCGTGAACAGGGCGACCGGTTCGCCGGCGGCCGGCAGCCCGTAAAACGTCGACATCGGCGCTTCCAGCTCGTAGCCCACGCCATTGACATCCACAATCAGCATCGGCGGCTGCTTCGCGGCCAGCCGGCCGGAGAGAAAGCCGATCATCCGCTGAAGCCCGCCCGCAGCAGCGTGGCCCGCACCCGGCCCCGAAGCGCGTGGCATACCGCCGCGGCCAGGGCATCGGCCGCGTCCGCGGCCACCGGCCCATCGAGCTTCAAAATGCTTTTCATCATGAGCTGGACCTGGGCCTTTTCGGCATTGCCGGACCCAACCACGGCTTGTTTGATCTGGCGGGTCGCATATTCAAAGATGCTGGCGTTGGCGTCGGCAGTACCGCAGATTGCCGCGCCGCGCGCCTGACCCAATTTCAAGGCGCTGTCCGGATTGCGGTTGACGAATACTCTCTCGATGGCGATCTCTTGCGGCTGGTATTGTGCGACGATGGTTTGCACGCAGCGAAAAATCTCGCACAGCCGCGCCGAAAATTCCGCGTGGCTGGTGCGAATGACCCCGCTGGCGACGTAGGTCAACCGCGGTCCGGCGGCGTCCAATACGCCGAAGCCGGTGCGCTGCGACCCCGGATCGATGCCGAGCACGCGGATGGTCGCTACTTCAAGTCCGCGCAATGGGTTTGATCTTTGGGGCTGGCACAGCCCTAGTATGATACCGGCAATAGGCGCTTAAACCCACCGCGCCAGCGTACGGAAATGGAAACCACCGCAACCACCCGCACCGCGAGCAGCAGGCTGCATGCCGGCGCCGCGGCTGTGCGCGAGTTGGACCTGCCGCCGGAAGGCGAACCCGCGCGCACGCAGGCTTTGGCCGTTGCCGAAATCGTTCGCGCTCTCGACGCCGACGACGATGTGGTTATTGCCGCGATGATTGAGCCGCTGCTCGACGGCAAATTCATCGATCGGGAGATGGCTGAGAAGCGCTTTGGCATGGAACCTGCGCGGCTGGCGCGTGCCTTGAGCCAATTGGGCTATTTCGGGTTGCCGCACGATTGGACTCCGGAGCGGGGCCTCGAGGCGGCCCAAGCGGAAAGCCTGCGCAAAATGTTGCTCGCCGTCATCGGCGATGTGCGCCTGGTTGTGGTAAGGCTGGCCGAGCAGCTGCAGCAGATGCGCTCCGCCAAGCACGTCGGGCCGGCATTGCAGCGCAAACTGGCCATGGAGACCCGGGAGGTGTACGCACCCTTGGCAAATCGCCTGGGTGTATGGCAGGTGAAATGGGAGTTGGAAGATCTGGCGTTCAGGTACTTGGAACCTGCGCAGTACAAGCATATCGCCGCGGCCTTGAAGGTGCGCCGCTCCGAGCGTGAGCGCTACATCGACGAACTGAAGGCGCTGCTGCAGGGCGAGCTGAGCCGCGCCGGCATTGAGGCCAGGATCGATGGGCGGCCGAAGCATATCTTCAGCATCTGGCGCAAGATGCAGGCCAAACAGCTGGCGTTCGAGCAGCTGATGGACATTCGCGCAGCGCGGATTCTGGTCAATACGGTTGCGGAATGCTATGCGGCGCTCGGCATCGTGCATTCCCTGTGGCAATTCATTCCCGGCGAGTTCGACGATTACATCGCGACGCCAAAGGACAATCTGTACCGTTCGATTCATACCGCGGTCATCGGCCCCGGCGCGGAACCGGTGGAAATTCAGATCCGCACGCACGAAATGCATGCGAACTCGGAACGCGGAGTGGCCGCGCACTGGCGCTACAAGGAGGGCGGCCGCAGCGACCAGGCCTATGAACGCAAAATCAATGAACTTCGCGCGCTGCTGTCGCCCGCGGAGGGCACCGGGAAGACGCGGGATTTTCTCGACCGGATGCGCGTCGATCTGTTTCAAGACCGGATCTACGCCGTATCTCCCAAGGGCGAGATCGTCGATGTTCCGGTGGGCGGCACGCCGCTGGACTTTGCCTATCAAGTGCACACGGACCTGGGCCACCGCACGCGCGGCGCCAAGGTGAACGGCCGCATGGTCGGCCTCGACTATCAGTTGAAGAACAGCGACATGGTTGAAATCGTCACCGGCAAAACGCCGCAACCCTCACGCGACTGGCTTAGTTCCCAAACCGGCTTCCTAGCCAGCCCGCGCCACCGCAACAAGGTGCGCGCCTGGTTTCGCAAGCAAAACGCGGCGCAAAACAAGATCGAGGGCCGTGCAATGCTGGACCGCGAATTGCAGCGGCTCGGCGTCAACAGCCCGCCCATCCCGGAATTGCTACGCGAGCTCGGGCAGGAAAGTACCGAAGCGCTGCATGAAGCGTTGGGTTTGGGCGAAATCAGCGCGGCCCAGGTTGCCGGCGCCGTGCAGCGGCTGCAGCATGCGCGCGAATCCCGCCCCGAAACCCGACAACGGACGCAGCGCCAGCGCGAGCCGGAAGTCGAGGTGCAAGGGATCGGCGATCTCCTGTCGACTTATGCGCGCTGCTGCAAGCCGGTGCCGCCCGAACCCATTGCCGGCTACATCACGGTGGGCCGCGGCGTCAGCATTCACGGCCAGACCTGCGCCAATCTGGCTCGCCTCATCGCGAAGTCGCCGGCGCGGTTGCTGGCCGTCACCTGGGGCAAGATGGGCGAACGGGAAGTCCCCGTGGATATCGAGGTGCAGGCCTTCGATCGCCGCGGATTGGTGCGCGACGTAAGCGCCGCGCTGGCGGACGAGAAAATCTCGATCCGCGGCATGACCACGGTCACCGACAAGCGCGACAACGTCGCGCGCATGCAAATCAGCTTCTCGATCACCGGGTTGCCGCAGCTGTCCAAGGTGTTAGGAAGGATTGCGCAGCTGCCGAATGTAATCAGCGCGCGGCGCAAGAAATAGCAATCAGCGATTGAGCCCGTCGATCGCCTTTTTGTCGGCGGCCAAAGCCGCCTCGTGCATCGCCTCGGACAAGGTGGGATGCGCGTGGATGGTGCGCTGAATATCCTCGGTGCTGGCTGAGTACTCCATCGCCAACACCGCCTCGCTGATCAGTTCGCCGGCCATGGGGCCGATCACGTGCACGCCGAGTACTTCGTCGTCATCCTTGGCGGCGACAATCTTCACCATACCGGCGCCCGCTTCCATCGCGCGCGCGCGCCCGCTGGCGGCGAAAGGAAACGTGCCTACTTTGTAGGCCCGGCTGCTGGCCTTGACCTGCTCCTCGGTAAGCCCCACCCATGCGATTTCGGGCTGCGTGTAAATAACAGAAGGAATCACCTTGTAGTTCACTTCGCCGTAGTGACCGGCAATGAGATCGGCGACCATCACGCCCTCCTCCTTGCCCTTGTGCGCAAGCATCGGGCCGCGCACTACATCGCCGACCGCCCACACGTTGGCTGCACTCGAGCGGCAGTGTTCATCGACCACGATGAAACCTTTTTCATCCAATTGCACACCGGTGCCTTCCGCCAGAAGATCGCGCGTATAGGGCCGGCGGCCTACCGCCACCACCAGCTTGTCGACCTGCACGGTATGCTCGCCCTGGGAGTCCGAATACACCACATCGACGGCGTTGCCGGCCACCGCGGCGCTCGAAACCTTGGCACCCAGCTTGATATCCAGCCCCTGCTTCTTGAAGTGCCGTTGCGCCTCCTTGGCGATGGTTTGGTCCACCATCGGCAGAAACTGCTCCAAGGCTTCGAGGACGATGACTTCGCTGCCGAGTCGCCGCCACACGCTGCCGAGTTCCAAACCGATCACGCCGGCGCCGATGACGCCGAGACGCGCGGGAACTGCGTCGAATTCCAGGGCGTTCCACGAATCGACGATGTACTTACCGTCGTGCGGCACGCTCTGCAGCCGGATTGGCGTGGATCCCGATGCCAGGACCACGTGCCTGGCCTCGAGCGTTTTCTCGCTGCCGTCCGCTCCTTTCACGACGACTTTGTTTCCCGGCAGCAAGCGGCCGTGACCCTGAACGCCGACCACGCCGTTGGCCTTGAACAGCGCATTGATGCCGTTGGTCATGGTCTTGACCACGGAGGCGCGGCGTTTCTGCATCGCGGCCAGGTCGAGCTTCAGATCGCCGATTTTGATGCCGTGAGTCGCAAACTCATCCTTGGCACGTTGAAACAGCTCCGACGATTCGAGCAGCGCCTTGGAAGGAATGCAGCCCGCGTTCAAGCAGGTGCCGCCGAATGCGTAGCTGCCGTCGGTGTTCTGCCAGTCATCCACGCAGGCCACTTTCAGCTTGTTCTGTGCGGCGCGAATAGCCGCGGGATATCCGGCCGGACCGGCGCCGATGACGATCACGTCGTACGAATCGCTCATATGCTTAACACCATGCGCGCGGGATCCTCGAGACATTGTTTCACCGTCACCAGGAACTGCACGGCTTCACGGCCGTCGATGATGCGGTGGTCATAGGTCAGCGCGATGTACATCATCGGACGCACCAGCACCTGTCCGTCGATCACCACCGCCCGATCCTGGATCTTGTGCATCCCGAGGATGGCGCTCTGCGGGGAATTGACGATGGGCGTCGACAGCAGCGAGCCGAACACGCCGCCGTTGGTGATGGTGAAAGTACCCCCGGTGAGCTCCTCCATCGTGATGGTCCCGGCGCGGGCGCGCCCGGCGAAATTGGCAATGGCTTTCTCGATGTCGGCAAAACTCATTTGATCCGCATCGCGCAATACCGGAACGATGAGTCCGCGATCGGTCGAGACGGCGACGCCGACATCGAAGTATTCATGATAAACGATGTCGTTGCCGTCCACGGAGGCGTTGACCGACGGAAATTTCTTGAGCGCTTCGACGCAAGCCTTTGTGAAAAAGGACATGAAGCCCAATTTCACGCCGTATTGCTTTTCGAACTGATCCTTGTAGCGCGCCCGCAATTCGTTGACGGCTTTCAGATCAACCTCGTTGAACGAGGTCAGCAATGCCTGCGTGGCTTGCGCCTGCACCATGCGCTCCGCGATGCGCGCGCGCAGCCGCGTCATCGGCACATGCTGTTCGGCGCGCGTACCGCGCGCGCTGGGCGCGGGGACAAACTGCGCCGGAGCCTTCGCGGCGGGATTTGGCGCTGGCGCAGCACTCGGCGCCGGCGTTGGCGCGGCGTCCTTTGCCTGCAGGTAATTCACCACGTCCGATTTGGAAACCCGACCATCGCGGCCAGATCCCGCCACCGACTTGGGATCAACCTTGTTCTCCTCGGCAACGCGCTTCGCGGCCGGGCTCAGCTTGCCGGCAATTGTCTGTGGGCCAGGCGCGTCTTTCGCGGCGCTCTTGGCGGCGCCGGCCGCGGTACTCGCGCTGGCAGCTCTGCCGGCGGCGGCTGCGCCCGCACCGGTAGCCGCTGCAGCCCCTTCCTCGATCACGGCCAGGAGCTGGCCGCTGGTCACCGTGGTGCCGTCCTTGAGCTTGATCTCCTTGAGCACTCCTGCCACCGGAGCAGGCACCTCGAGCACCACCTTGTCGGTCTCCAGGTCGACCAGATTCTCATCACGTACGACGCTCTCACCGGGCTTCTTGTGCCACGCGACCAACGTGGCATCCGCCACCGACTCCGGCAGCTGCGGCACGCGAACTTCAATAGTCATGACCCTGTCCTACTTTGAGCGGCCGGGAGGCGAATGGTTTGTCGGGATGTCTCTTCCGGCGGGGCGCCTTGCAGCGCCGCGGTGACCAAATTCTTCTGTTGTTGCTCATGCAGGGCAGCGATGCCCGTGGCGGGCGCTGCCGCGCCGGCACGGCCGGCATACAGAAGTTGGTCGTTGGCGGAAAGCTTTGCTTGCAGTCGATGCCGTATCTGGTACCAGGCTCCCTGATTTTGCGGCTCTTCCTGGCACCAGACGATTTCGCGCGCGTTTGGATACTTGTGCAGCACCGCCTCGTACTCCTCGGAAGGAAACGGATACAGCTGCTCGATTCGCACGATGGCCACCGATTCCGACTTGACCTCGCGCCGGGACTTCAGCAAATCGAAGTAGACTTTGCCGCTGCAAAATACGATGCGCTTCACCGCGCTGGGTTTGACGTCGTCGACCTCATCGATCACGTTTTGAAAGCCGCTGCCGGCGAGTTCTTCGAGCCGCGACACCGACAACGGATGCCGCAACAAGCTCTTTGGCGTCATGATGATCAGGGGTTTGCGCAGCGCGCGCAGCATCTGCCTGCGCAGCATGTGAAACATCTGCGCCGGGGTCGAGGGCACGCACACCTGCATATTGTACTCGGCGCACAACTGCAGAAACCGCTCCAAGCGCGCCGAGGAATGCTCCGGCCCCTGCCCCTCGTAGCCATGCGGCAGAAACAACGTGATGCCGGACAAGCGGCCCCACTTCGCCTCGCCGGAACTGATGAACTGGTCGATGATGACCTGCGCGCCGTTGCTGAAATCGCCGAACTGGCCCTCCCAAATCGTCAGGCAATGCGGCTCGGTGGTGGAAAAACCGTACTCGAATCCCATGACCGCCTCTTCGGACAGCACCGAATCGATGACCGAGAATTTCGGCTGATTGCTCGCCAGATGCTGCAGGGGAATGTAGCTGCGGCCGGTGAGCTGATCGTGCAGGACGGCATGGCGGTGGAAGAACGTGCCGCGACCGCTGTCCTGGCCGGTCAGACGAATCGGATAACCTTCCTGGATCAGGCTGGCGTAGGCGAGGTTTTCGGCGCAGCCCCAGTCAAGCGCAAGATCGCCATTCACCATTTTCTCGCGCGCCTGCATGATGGCGAGCACACGAGGATGCAGATTCCAGTCGGTCGGGAAGCTCGTGATCGCCTTGCCCAGGATCCTCAAGCGCGCCAGTTCAACCCCGGTCTTCACCGGCTCCCAATCGGCTTCCAAATACTCGCTCCAGTCCACGGTATAGCGGTTGCCGATGAGTCCGAGCGCCGCCCGCGCTTGCGGTTTGCCCTGGTCCAGGCCGGTGCGGTACTGCTCCATCATGGCCGCAGCTTCGCCTGCGCCGAGCACGCCCTCGTGGCTGAGTTTGTCCGCATACAATTGCCGCACCGTCGGCTTCTTGCGAATGACTTGATACATCAGCGGCTGCGTCGCGGCCGGCTCGTCCGCCTCGTTGTGCCCGTGGCGGCGATAGCACATCAAATCGATCACCACGTCCTTGTGGAATTTCATCCGGTACTCGAGAGCGAAGCGGATGACGAAGCAAACCGCCTCCGGGTCGTCGGCATTCACGTGCAGAATGGGCGCTTCGATCATCTTGGCGACATCGGAACAGTACAGCGTGGAGCGCGCATCGTGCAGAGCGCTGGTGGTGAAGCCGACCTGGTTGTTGATGATGAGGTGCACCGTGCCGCCGGTATAAAAGCCGCGCGCCTGCGACAACTGCAAGGTCTCCATGACCACGCCCTGCCCGGCAAACGCGGCGTCGCCGTGAATCTGCACCGGCAAAACCTTGTCACCGAGTGCATCGCCGCGCCGCTCCTGGCGGGCGCGCGCCGATCCTTCGACGACCGGATTCACAACTTCCAGATGCGAAGGATTGAATGCCAGCGCCACATGCACATTGCCCGAGGCGGTCTTCAAATCGGCGGAAAACCCCTTGTGATATTTGACGTCGCCGGAGCCGCGCAACTTGGCGAGGTCGTATTGGCCCTCGAATTCGCTGAACAGGTCTTTCGGCGCCTTGCCCAGCAGGTTCACCAGCACATTGAGCCGCCCGCGATGCGCCATGCCGATGATGGTTTCCTCCACGCCGTCCCTGCCGGCCTGCTGCACCAGCTCATCGAGCAGTGGAATCAGACTATCGCCGCCCTCGAGCGAAAAGCGCTTCTGGCCGACGTACTTGGTGTGCAGGTAGCGTTCCAAGCCTTCCGCCGCCGTCAATTGCCACAGGATGTTCTTTTTCTCATCGACGCTGAAACGGCGCTGCATGCGGGCGACTTGAAAGCCATCCTGCAGCCACAAGCGCTCTTCGGTATCCGACACCTGGGCGAATTCGGCGCCGATGGTGTCGGTGTAAATGAATTTGAGATCGGCGAGGATATTCCTCAGCGTGGTGCGCTCTGGAATGGCGTGATTGCGGCTGCCGGTGAAGAATTCGGTATCGAGATCCGCATCGGCAAGACCGAAGTACTGTAGATCGAGCACATAAGGCTTGGCCCGCTCCTGCAGCCCGAGCGGATCCAGATTGGCTACCAGGTGGCCGCGATTCATGTAAACCTGGATCAGCCGCGACACCGCGCCCTGCTTGGCGCTGGCGCCGTCGGATTGGCTGCCCTGTGGAGCGGCGCGCACCGGTGAATTCAACCGCGCCAGGAGACGCTCGCGAATCGGGCCGTGCGGGATCTCGCCGCCGCCGCCGCCGAGCGCGCTGAAATAGTCGCGCCACTTGGGATCGAGCGAACCCGGATCCCTCAAATACGCCTCGTAAAGTTCCTCGATGAATGCGGCATTGCCACCGGACAGCGCCGTGGTGGCAAATTGGTCGGCAAGTGATTGGCTCATGAGCGCAGAGTAAAGCGAAAAACCTCAAATATATCAAGAAGATAAGCAGCGGGGCCGAGTCGAAGTAAGCCGCGCCAGTTTAGCCGAAGGCTGCACAATATGGAATGTGACGGCAGTTGGAGAAATTGCAAGACGGGCCAAAAATCTAGCTTTTCAGCATCCACATCTCGTAAAGAACGAGCCAGATATAGATGAGCAGAACGCCGTACATCGCCAGGTCGACGCGGATCCAGCGCATGAATCGATAGCGGGCGAGAAACACCATCAGCACCACACCCAAGCTGGTGAGGCCCATTTTCACCGCCGCAAAAGTCGCGGCGCCGCGCAGCACCACCGGCGCCATGACCGGATTCAACTCGTCGGCACCGTCGAACAGCAGCATTAACGTGAGAAACGCGTCGGCTGCGCTCAACACCAGGATGCCGATCGACACCGCCAGCAAATGCGCCGCGTACCAGTCGAGCGAGTGATAACGCGAATCGTCCAAACGCCGCGGCGGCCGGCGGCGGCGTGGATTCAAGCTGCCGTACCACACGGACCACCAAAGACGGCTGCGCCGATCGCCGTGAGCACGCCGCTCGTGGCCCAAATCCGGCACCGGCGGCGCAGTTCCCTGTAACTGCCGTGCCGCCCAGTCATTTGTCGTTCTTGTACCGCTGGAATACTTCATCGCGCCCACTATCGCTACTCAGTGCAGTGCTCAGCAAGCCCGATGCGTCATAATGCGGGCCTTGGTTCCGGTATATTTTTGCGGTGATCTAAGAGGCGGTCACCAGTTTCGCCGCGAAATCGCCGACCGGCATTGCCGCCAGCGCCCGTTGGTCGGCAAACATGGCTTGTATCGACTCGGATTGCTTGGGTGGGAAGTGAGCCGCCACGCTGGACTCGAACTTGCGCACCAGCACCGGCATGCCTTCGGCGCGGCGCTTGCGATGTCCGATGGGGTAATCCACTGCAATGCGCTGACTCGCCGTGCCGTCCTTGAAGAACACCTGCACCGCATTGCCGATGTAGCGCTTGTCCGCCGCATAGTAGTCCGCGGTAAACGCCGGGTTCTCCACGACCTTCATCTTGGCGCGCAGCGCATCGACGCGCGGATCGCTGGCGACCTTGTCTTCATAATCGGAGGCCTCGAGCCTGCCGAAGAGCAGCGGGATGGCGACCATGTATTGAATGCAGTGATCGCGATCAGCCGGGTTCGCCAGCGGGCCGGTCTTATCGATGATGCGGACTCCGGGTTCCTGGGTCTCGATCGTGACGCGCTCGATCTGATCGATCTTCGGCGCAATTTGTCCATGCAGGGTCATCGCCGCCTCCACGGCAGTTTGGGCGTGAAATTCCGCAGGATAGGAGATCTTGAACAGCACGTTTTCCATCACATAGCTGCCAAACGGCTGCGGCAGCACCAGCGCCTTGCCTTTGAACAGCACGTCCTGGAAGCCCCAGGTCCTGGCCGTCAATGCCGACGGATATCCCATCTCGCCCTTGAGCGCAAACAGCGCATGGCGCACGGCACGACTGGTGGCATCGCCAGCCGCCCAGCTCTTGCGCGAGCCGGTGTTTGGGGCGTGCCGGTAGGTACGAAGTGCCCCGCCATCGATCCAGGCATTCGACACCGCGTTGATGACCTGTTCACGGGATCCGCCGAGCATTGCGGTGACGACGGCCGTGGAGGCCACGCGCACCAGAAGCACATGATCGAGTCCCACGCGGTTGAAGCTGTTCTCCAGCGCGAGAACGCCCTGGATCTCGTGTGCCTTGATCATCGCCGTGAGCACATCGCGCACCATGATCCGTTTGCCGGAGCGCGACAGATAATCGGCCACCGCCAGAATGGCTCCCAGATTGTCGGACGGATGTCCCCACTCGGCCGCCAGCCAGGTGTCGTTGAAATCCAGCCAGCGAATCATGGCGCCGATGTTGAATGCGGCGGTAATGGGATCGAGCTCGTAGGCGGTGCCCGGAACCCGGGCGCCGCCGGTGAGAGTCGCGCCTGGCACCACCGGTCCCATCAATTTGGTGCACGCGGGATATTTCAGCGCCTGGAAGCCGCAGGCCAGGGTATCCATCAGACAGTAGGCAGCGGTCTCGTATGCCAGCGTGCTTTTGATCTCGTAGTTGCTCGCGTAATCCGCGATGTCCTTGAGCACCTGGTCCGGGGCCGGCCGTTCTGCAGACCTTATATCGTGGGACATCCTTTCAGGTCCTCTCGGCGAGGGGCACGAAGGCCAGATTCTCAGGACCGATGTAGTTGGCGCTGGGGCGAATGATCTTGCCGTCTTCGCGCTGCTCGATGACATGCGCCGACCAGCCCGAGGTGCGGCTGATGACGAACAGCGGTGTGAACATGGCGGTGGGCACGCCCATCAGGTGATATGAGACCGCGGAGAACCAATCCAGATTCGCAAACATTTGTTTGATCTCGTGCATGACGGATTCGATTCTCTCGGCCACTTCAAAGCCTCGCATGTCGCCGGCCTCGCGCGCCAGGCGCCGCGACACCTCTTTGATGACGTGATTGCGCGGGTCCGACACCGTGTACACGGGATGGCCGAAGCCGATGATGACTTCCTTGTTCGCCACCCGCCGCCGGATATCGGCAGCGGCCGCATCCGGCGTCGAATAGCGGTTTTGAATCTCGAAGGCGACCTCGTTGGCGCCGCCGTGCTTCGGTCCGCGCAGCGCGCCGATGGCGCCGGCGACGCAGGAGTAAATATCGGAACCGGTGCCCGCGATGACTCTTGCGGTAAATGTCGAGGCATTGAATTCATGCTCGGCATACAGATTCAACGACGTGTGCATCGCTCGCACCCAGCTGGCGCTCGGCGTGCGGCCGTGCAGCAGGTGCAAGAAATGCGCACCGATCGAGTCATCGTCGGTTTGCACATCGATGCGCCGGCCGCTGCTGGCGTAGTGGTGCCAGTAGCACAGCATCGATCCCAGACACGCCAGTAGCCGATCCGCGATGTCACGGGCACCGGCGGCGCCGTGATCGTTCCCTTCGGGCACGCAGCAGCCCAGCGCCGAGACGCCGGTGCGCAGGACGTCCATGGGGTGACTCAGCGCCGGGAGTTGTTCGAGCACCGCCGTCACCGCCGCCGGCAGGACTCGCAGCGCCCGCAGCTTGAGTTTGTAGGCGGCGAGCTGCGCCCGGTTGGGGAGTCTTTCGTGCACCAGCAAGTGCGCGATTTCCTCGAACTCGCAGGTGGTGGCGATATCGAGAATATCGTAGCCGCGGTAGTGCAGGTCGTTGCCGGTTCTGCCTACCGTGCACAGCGCCGTGTTACCGGCGGTGACTCCCGACAGGGCAACGGACTTCTTGGGCTTGAAAAGGGATTGCGCTTCGGATTGTGTCGTCACTTTTCCTTGCCCTCCGCGAACAGTTCGTCCAGTTTGGCTTCATACGCGTAATAGTCCAGGTATTTGTACAAATCGGCGCGGGTCTGCATGGTATGCAGCACGTTCTTCTGCGTGCCATCGCGACGGATGGCCTGGTAGGTGTTGAGCGCGGCCGCATTCATGGCCCGGTATGCCGAGCAGCAGTGCAAGACGATGTCGACGCCCACCGTCTTCAATTCGTCGCGCGTGTAGAGCGGCGTCTGCCCGAATTCGGTGATGTTCGCCAATATCGGCACTTTGACGGCGTCCTTGAACTGGCGGTACATCGCAAGTTCGGTCATGGCCTCCGGAAAAATCATATCCGCGCCGGCCGCGACGCAGGCGATGGCGCGTTCAATGGCCTGGTCCATGCCCTCCACGGCCAACGCATCGGTGCGCGCCATGATCACGAACTGCGCATCGGTGCGGGCATCCACCGCGGCTTTGATGCGGTCCACCATTTCCTGCTTGCTGACAACTTCCTTGCCGGGCCGGTGACCGCAACGCTTGGACTGTACCTGGTCTTCGATGTGCAGCCCGGCCGCGCCGAATTTGACGAACGATTTCACGGTGCGCGCTATGTTGAACGCGCCACCCCAGCCCGTATCCGCGTCGACCAGAAGCGGTAGCGCGCAGGCATCGGTGATTCTGCGGATGTCGACCAGCACATCGTCCATGCTGCTGATCCCCAAGTCCGGAACTCCCAGGGAATTGGCCGCGACTCCGCCGCCCGACAAGTACAGCGCTTTGAAACCGCAAGCGGCCGCCATTCTCGCGCTCAACGCATTGATGGCGCCGACCACCTGCAACGGCCGTTCGGCGGCCAGCGCCGCGCGAAATTGCGCTCCCGGCGAAGCGTTCACCGCGGCCGTCATACGCGCCCCGCCACCGGAATCAGCGCCCCCGTGACCGCGCGAGCCTCGTCAGAAACCAGGAACGCGATGACTTCGGCGGCCTCGGCCGGGGTCACCCAACGACTGAAATCGGCCTGCGGCATATCGCGGCGATTCTGCGGCGTATCGAGCGTACTCGGCAATATGGCATTCACGGTGATTCTCCGGTCCTTCAATTCGGCAGCGAGGGCTTCGGTCAACTGCACCACGCCCGCCTTCGATGCCGCGTACGCGCCCATTCCGGCGGCAGCTTTGAGCGCGCCCATCGCGCCCACATTCACGATGCGGCCGCCGCCCGCCTGCAGCAGATGGGGCAGTGCGGCCTGACACGCGACAACGGCGGTCCTAAGATTCAGTCGATACATCGCATCCCAACTGTCCAGAGTGCCGCCTTCGAGTTTTTCCCAGCGGAATCCGCCGGCGACGTTGATCAAACCATCCAGGCGGCCGGCTTCCTTCGCAACCTGTGCCATCGCCGATCGCGCGGCGGTTTCTTCAGTCAAATCCACGCCGCCATAATGCAGGGCGCCGGCCGGCGGTACGAGCGGCGGCGAGTGCGAATGATCGAGCAGCGCCACCCGCGCCCCGTACCCGCTCAAGGTGGTTGCGACGGCCTGACCCAGTGCGCCGCTGCTTCCGGTGACCACCAGCACTTTACCCGATAGTTTCATGGCAAAATTATCCTCATCTTAAGCGGCCGATTCTAGCCTTGTGAATTACGGCGAAATTCACCGGGGCTTGCACCGGTCCATTTTCGAAACGCGCGATGAAATGCGCTGCGTTCCGAGAACCCCAATTCCAAGGCAATGTCCATGACGCTGCGCGTCGAGTGGCTCAAGTAGCCGATGGCCAGATCCCGCCGCAGCTGATCCTTGATCAACTGATACGACGCGCCCTCCTCGTGCAGCCGGCGGCGCAGGGTCGCGGACGTCATGTTCATCTCGATGGCCAATTCTTCGAAATCCGGTACCTCGCCGGGCAGACACTGGCGCAGCCGACGCCGAACCCGGGCGCTCAGGCTGCTGCCATTCTTGTATTTCAACAAGATGTTCTCCGGCGCCGTGCGCAGAAATTCCTTGACCGAGCCCTCGTTCTGCACCACCGGCAAATCGAGGTAGCTGGATTCGAACGCAAGCAGGGTATGCGGACGGCTGAAGCGCAAATCAGCGCAATACATCAGCCGATATTCCGCGCTGTGCGCAGGTTCCGTATAGCTGAATTCCGTCCGCAGGATGGGGATGCGCCGGCCCACCAGCCAGCAAGACACTCCATAGAGCAGCATCAGCAACAGCTCGTGCGCAAACACGCGGCCGCCGGCGCCTGCGGCTCGCTCATGCAGGATGATCCGCGCCTCTCCGGCATGCTCCTCGAGGGTGACCGATATGTCATCCAGGATCAGCGCATAGAAACGCAGGCTGCGCTCCAATGCATCCCGCAACGATTTGCAAGCCACCACCGCGTGGCACAGCATCGCAAAACTCCCGGATTTCATGCGGCGGGAATCCTGACCGAAGAATTCATCATCGAGAGCGAGCGCGATGGCGCGCCACAAGGCGCCGTACACCTTCGCCGACACCCGCGCCTGGGGCACCTGCAGCAGGCTGGCGGACAGCCCGACT
>Ga0210399_10000592_pt1 | contig 28983 bp, 26 predicted proteins | sample IncBWC14MmetaG_FD_150865 | JGI IMG/M metagenome (GOLD analysis project Ga0210399, IMG submission 150865) | Forest soil microbial communities from Barre Woods Harvard Forest LTER site, Petersham, Massachusetts, United States - Inc-BW-C-14-M | ecosystem: Environmental > Terrestrial > Soil >... | reverse complement strand
TTGGAACATTTTCCGCAGAAATCAGGAAGTCCATCGCTCATAGCCGATTCCAGGCAGTTCATCGCCTTGGTCAGCATCAAGGCGAGTGTGTACTTCCCCGAGCCAGTCCCCCCGGCGAGGATCATGGCATGAGGAAAATGCCCGCGAGCCAGCATCTCGCGCAAGCGATGCACAACGTCCGCATTCCCGTGAAAGTCCGAAAAGGGCATTGACCCAACTTACCACGCGAGAGTGAAACGAAGCGCCCCGCCCGTCGAGAGGTCCGAATGGAGCGACGGGCGTCCTCGCCCGTCAAGCGGCGAAGCCGCTGCACTGATGTCCCTGCACCGTTCCCTCGTGGCAGGTATTACCCTCGAGAATTCAGCCGAAGCTTCTGCTTCACCACGTCCAGAATCTTCGCGTGCGTCTGCGATGGCGTGCCGCGCGCATCCACCACCACCACCCGCCCAGTCTCCCGCCGCGCAATGGCCAAATACCCGTTTCTCACCCGCCCAAAAAAAGCCCGGTTCTCCTGCTCGAAACGGTTCTCGTCATTGTGAACGCGCCCCGCCTTCGCCGTCTTGGCAACATTGCGCCGGCGCGCCCGTTCCACGCTCGTAGCCAGGTCCGAGTCCAGCAGGATCGTCAGATCCGGCTGCAGATCACCGCACAGAATTCGATGCAGCTCCAGCACAGCCTTATTCCCCAACTTGCGCCCACTGCCCTGGTAGGCCTCCGTAGAATCCGTGAACCGGTCGCATAAGACAATCTTGCCCTGCGCTACACCCGGTTCGATGACCTCGCGGATATGCTGCGCCCGGGAAGCAAACATCAGAGCCATCTCCGCCATCGGAGAAAGCTCCGTGGTCGCCGAGTCCAAAATGACGTGCCGGATCTTCTCGCCCGTCCCCGTCCCGCCCGGCTCTCGCGTCACGACCACCGAGTGCCCAAGCGCCCGCAACGCCTTGGCGAGCTTTTCGATCTGCGTGCTCTTGCCGGTTCCGTCCAGACCTTCAAATGTAATGAACTTACCGCGATGAGCTAGGGACACGAGGGGATAATAAAGCACGCGTTGCCAACGTGTCAGGTTCTAGTCTCGCTCGAAGCTCGAAGCTCGAAGTTCGAACCTTTGAGCCCTGAGACTTGACACCTGACACCCGACTCTACCTCTCCCTCCGCCCCACCCACTTCGGCACGGCTGGAAATTCAAATCGCTGCATCCGGTTCAGCAAGCGCTCGCCATCTTCATCCACAAGTAGCAGTCCCCGGTGTTCCGGACGAAGAAAGCCCTCCTCAGTAGCCCGATCGGCCAATGCCAACATGGGATCGTAGTACCCTTCGACATTCAGCAGCGCGCACGCTTTCGACTGAATCCCCAGCTGCGACCACGTGAACACCTCACAAAATTCGTCCCAGGTTCCAAACCCACCCGGCAAAGCAAGAAATCCATCGGCAAGATCTGCCATCATCGCCTTGCGCTCGTGCATCGTCCCGACCACGTGCATTTCGGTCAATCCCCGGTGAGCTAATTCTTTCTCCTGAAGAAGTCTGGGAATGACGCCTATGACTTTGCCTCCAGCTGCCAGGCAGGCATCAGCGATCACGCCCATTAACCCGACCCTCCCGCCGCCGTACACCAGCGTAATGCCACGCCGAGCGAGCAGTTCGCCCATCGCACGCGCAGCCTCGCTGTAGCCAGGACGTCGCCCCGCATTCGAACCGCAGAACACACACAATGCTTGCATCACCCGTCGATTGTACGGTCCGCGAACGTGCAGCCGGAAGAGATTGCCCATGACTTCGCAGAGTCGCCTGCACGCACATCTGACAATGGCAGCCACCCCCTCTGATATATTCAGGAATTTGCCGTGGCGGATTTCTGGATTTTGAGGAGCGCTGAACGATGGCTTTTTCCCGGACCCGGATCTTGTCTGCACTTTCTCTGATTCTTATTTTCGTATCCTACGCCTGGGCCGCAGGCCCGAACATTTCACTCGCCGTCGACGCCACCGAAGCGCCCCGCAAGATTCTCCATGCCAGGCTCCGCATTCCCGCCACCCCAGGCACGGTGACCTTGTATTACCCGAAATGGCTTCCTGGGGAACATTCCCCGACTGGTCCAATAGTCGATCTTGCCGGTCTGAAGTTCTCCGCCAGCGGCAAGCCCCTGAAATGGCGCCGCGATCTTCTCGATGGCTGGACCATCAACGTCGAGGTTCCCACCGGCGAGAACGAAGTCCTCGCCGACCTCGACTACCTCGAACCCGCGACCCTTGAAGAAGGATTCTCCTCGGGATCTTCAGCCACCGACAAGCTGCTCGTCCTAAGCTGGAACCAGGTCCTGCTCTATCCCAAGGGTTGGAAGGCCGAGGACATCACCTTCAGTGCCGCCCTCAAAATTCCTGACGGCTGGAAATACGCGACCTCGCTGCCCCTCAGCAACGCCAACGGAAATGATCTCCACTTCCGCCCCGAGCCTCTGAATGTCCTCATTGATTCCCCAGTTCTCACCAGCCAATACCTGAAGGTGGTTCCGCTTGCCGAGCATCCCCCCGCCGAATTGGACGTCGCTTCCGATAGCGCCACTGCCCTCGAACCACCAGCAGAAGTCTGGGACCTCTACAAGAATCTTGTGACTCAGGCAGGCGCTCTCTTCGGAGCGCAGCACTACCTCCACTATCATTTCCTCTACACCCTCAGTGACCACGTCGCCCACTTCGGACTCGAACACCATGAATCCAACGACAGCCGCACCTCCGAGCGTGGCCTCATCGACGAAACCGAGCGCAAGCTCGACGCCAGCTTGCTGCCCCATGAATTCACGCACTCCTGGAATGGCAAATATCGTCGTCCCGTCGGCCTCGCCACGCCGGACTACCAGCAGCCCATGCAGACAGACTTGTTGTGGGTTTACGAGGGCTTGACCGAATACATCGGTTCCATCCTGACCGCCCGCAGCGGTCTCTGGACCCCGGATCAGTACCGCGAATACCTCGCCATCGTGGCTGCCGACCTCGACCACCTTCCCGGACGAACCTGGCGCAACCTCCAGGACACCGCCGACGCCGCTCCACAGCTCTATTTCGCGCCCAAGCCCTGGTACTCCTGGCGTCGCTCCACGGATTTCTACGATGAAGACACCCTGAACTGGATGTGGGTGGATGCCATCATTCGCCAGCAGACAAAAGGGAAGAAATCACTCGACGACTTTTGCAAGCTTTTTCACGGCGCGCCCGGCGGCGCTCCAACCGTGAAGACGTACACCTTCGACGATGTCGTAAATGCCCTGAATCAGATCGCTGCCTACGACTGGCGAGCCTTCTGGACCGAGCGTCTCATCGATCATGGTCCCGGCGCACCGCTGACAGGAATCGAAGAGACCGGCTGGAAACTTGTCTATACCGATACGGCCACAGACTACTTCCGCTCGGATGAGCGCGATGATGCCCAAATCCGCGAGATGTATACGATCGGTCTACGTCTGCGTGATGACGGCGGGATCATCGACACCATCGAAGGCATGGTCGCCGCCAAAGCCGGCATCGGTCCCGGCATGCGCGTCATCGCCGTCAACGGCCGCCGCTTCTCCGCCGAAGTCCTCCACGACGCGATCAAGGCCGCGAAAGGCGCCACCGATCCCATCGAACTGCTGGTCGAAAACACGGGCTACTACAAAACCTTCAAGCTCGACTACCACGAAGGCGGAAAATATCCGCGCCTGGTCCGTGAAGAAAGCAAGCCCGATCTGATGAGCGATATCCTGAAGGCAAAGTAAGCGCCTTGAAACCGAGAGGTCACGAAGAGATCCACACAGCTGACACAGCTGACAAAGCTGGCAAAGCTGTCATAGGCAAAGCTGTTAAAGCTGTTAAAGCTGTTAAAGCTGTTAAAGCTGTTAAAGCTGTTAAAGCTGTTAAAGCTGTTAAAGCTGTTAAAGCTGTTAAAGCTGTTAAAGCTGTTACGGCCTTCTCAGCGACCAATTCCGAGTTCTCTGTCATCTTGAGCGGAGAGAGGCGCCAGCCGAACGCAGTCGAAAGACCCCGGTGCTGTTTAGGTCTCATCAGAAGCAGATATGCATTTCGACCACGGGCCGCCAGGCGGATCGCCGTGACCCGCGCGCTCAATCCTTCTCTGCCCACTCTGCGTTAATCTTTCGCGCTCAGTCCCGTGAACAAGTCGGTTTCTCGCGCAGCCGAACCAGGTTCCGTCGTTGCTGCCAGGTGAAAGTACTCCTCCGGCCCGCGTGACAAGATCGTATCGCGCACCAGGGGGAACACCGGCGCCTGCGTAGTATGCGTCTCAAACGCCGCGATTTTCGTCTTCACAAAATCGCCAATCTCAATGACCGTGGTGATGGGCGGCGGTGAAACTGGCGGGCGTCCTGCCAAAACGAAGTTCCCTGTCGCGTAATACAACTTCCGCGTGCGATGGGCAGTGACTCCATCAAGCAGTTGATCCGCGTAACGGTTCTCCCGTCCTGCCCACTGGTAAGCGATGGTCGCAAACACCGAAGCCATGGAATGATCGGTGTGTCCGGTCACCCCACCTTCAGGTCCAAACGTAAGCATGACGTCCGGCCGAAACTCCCGTATGTGCTGGATAAGGTCTCCTACGACTTTGTAGAGATCAACCCGATGCAATTGCCCGTCCGCATAATCAAGCACCACACCGCGATCAATGCCCAGAATTTCGCACGACGCCGCAAACTCCTTTCGGCGAATGGCCGCTAGTTCGTGATCGGTTTTCGCCAGCCCGCGATGAGAGCCGGCCTGCCCGGCGGTCAGGCAGACCACATAGATTTCGGCGCCGCGCTCGTGATAAAGCCGCAAGCTCCCGCCAAAAGCAGCCGCTTCGTCATCCGGATGCGCGGTAACGCAAAGTATGCGTGGCATCCGAAGATTGTAAGCGAAGTTCGCGTAGGGGACAGACGCCTCGTCTGCCCAGCCGAGCGAAGCTCGGCTTCCGGAAATGTCGCCAACCGGCGGGGTCGCAACAAACGGAAAACAGACAGAAACTATGACTGGTTCGCTAATTTGAAAGTTGCTTGTCTCGACGCCGCCGGGCTGGCGCTCGCCCAGACGAGGGCATCTCCACCCCATCAAGCCAAAAAACGGGCTTGCTGGGCCCCCGTGCGTCTGGGCCTACGTGGCTTCTGCCTCTTCGAGAATTTCTTCTTCTTCCCCTTGTTCCAGCATGAAGCTCAACACTTCCTGCGGAACCGGCGCGTTCCACACCGGCGCGAACGACTGGCGGTGCAGCGGCGACGGGCCATGCTCGCGCAACGCTGCTAAATGATGAGGAGTGCTGTACCCCTTGTTGGAAGCCAGACCGTACACCGGGAAAACCGGATCCCAGGCACAAATCATCCGATCGCGCTCCACTTTTGCCAGAATCGATGCCGCCGCAATCGACGCCGAAAGCGCATCTCCATGAATGATCGGGCGCTGCGGCAACTCGCAATCCAGGCGCAGCGCATCGATCAGCAAGTAATCGGCGGAAGGAGACAGCTGCCCCACTGCGATCCGCATAGCCAGCCGCGAAGCCTGGTAGATGTTGATCTGATCGATGCGTCCTGCGTCCACGGCCGCCGTCGCCCACGTGAGCGAGTGCTCGCGAATCCGCTCCGCCAGAACTTCCCGCCGCCCGGCCAGCAGCAGCTTGGAATCACGCAGCCCGCGTATCCGGTACGCCGGATCCAGAATCACCGCCGCCGCTACTACGGCCCCAAACAGCGATCCGCGCCCCACCTCATCGACGCCCGCCACCAGCCGCGCGCCACCATCCCACGCTTTTTTCTCATAGCGCAGTGTGCACCGCAGGCGCTTCAGCAAACGCAGCTTGGCAGCGGATGCCGACTGCTTTTTCTTGGCGAGTTTCGTTTGGGCGGGCACGGCGTAACAGCTAAGCAGATGTTCTACGAGATCGCTGTGCAAGCGCAAGTGGAACTGTAAGAAAAACTGCCTTCGCGAAAATGACAGGAACCACGAAATCGAAGGTAGCCGTCCCGCCCGTCCAGCGTTTGAGCGCCCGGAAGAATCTCACAAAACGCAATGGTCGCTTCGTAACCTCGCCTTGGGTACGAGAGTAAATTGAGCCATTGTCTCTGCCTTGCTATGCTCCAGATTGCTCCCCGCAGGTTGCTCGCGCCACCTTAGCGCCAGATCAGGATCGTATTGTGACTCAAGCAGTTGGAAAGCGCGGCACCGATCGCACCGAGAAAAGGATTCACGTCGCCCTGCCCGTGCGCATTACCTATTTTGACGGCGACGCCAAGCCTCGCCTCGAGATGGCCTGCACCTACGACATTTCTTCTCACGGTGCCCGCGTCACCGGCTTGCGCTGCGTCAAAGAAGCCGGCGAAATCCTCGTAGTCGAGCGCGGCCGCTCCAAGGCCTATTGCCGCGTGGTCTGGATCGGGGAATCGACCTCGCCTTTGCAAGGCCAGGTGGGCATCCAATGCGTGGAGGCGGAGAAGACTCTCTGGCTGGCCGAACTGCGCGAAATGGAAGAGGCATACGATCCCATCGTGCGCGACACACTGCTCTACCGCATGAACTCGGCCGCCAGGCGAAGCGGAAACCGTCGTACCTATCCACGTTTCGCCGCCGACGGCGCCGCCGGGTTGCTTCATCGTGGCGCGGCAAATTATCTGGACGGCACCATCAAGGATGTATCCGAAACGGGTTGCCTGCTCACCACCCAGAGTGCCATTCTGCCGGGCACGGATCTCAAAATCGTCCTCAAAGTGGCGAACTACGAGCTGAGCATTAAAGGACAGGTCCGGCACGCGGTCGTCGGGGTGGGTCTCGGCATTGAATTCCGCGAAATCCGGAAAGGTGATCGCGCCATCCTGCAACACCTGCTGCGCAAGCTGGCCGACCATGAAAAGTCTGCGGAAGAAAAGAACAAGCAGAAAGCCAAGTCAGCCGGCGTCCTGGCCTAGCAACTGCCGAAAACTCGGATTGCGATCACGTTTTGAAAAAGCGCGGCTTCACAGTTTCCTGAAAAAACTCTCGGGATCGCGCTGCTCTATCGTTCTTGTCATTCCGACGCCGAACGCGGCGGAGGAATCTGCGACACCGAAGAGCTCTGTGTACACAACATGTTTGGACAACAGACGCAGCTCTGAACGAACGAGATTCCCCGTCGTTCGGCGTCGGAATGACAAACGTGGGTGTTTGGCTTTAAGCCGCTGAGGAAAATTGGGGACGTCGGAATTTCAGCAGGCACTCATAGCACCCTCCCCGGCACACGAACTGGGAGTCAACCCATAGCCCTGCAAATTCGAAACTACACCTGACTGAGTAAGGGAAATTGCAGGCGCAGAGCACTGTGCGCCTGCAACCGAGAGGAAACTACTTCGTCGCCGCCACCTCGGCGGTGGCTCGCTCGCGGTCCACATCCTTCAAACGCGCTGCCTTGCCCTTCAGCGCCCGCAGATAATACAACTTCGCGCGCCGCACCTTGGACGATCGCAACAGCTCAACTCGATCGATCACCTTCGAATTCACGGGGAAAATACGTTCCACCCCTTGCCCGAAGCTGATCTTGCGTACTGTAAAACTCGCCTGTGGGCCCTTGGCCTGCGAAATCACCACGCCTTCAAACGCCTGCACGCGCTCCTTGTCGCCTTCCCGGATCTTCACGTGCACCCGGATCGTGTCGCCGGGCGCGAACTCAGGCAAGTCGGTGCGTTTCTGTTTGGCCAGCAGCTTTTCAATAGTGAGGTTCGACATGATCGTTTCCTTCTTGAATGTCTCGATATTCTTGATTTTGTCCCAATAAACGTTGTCACGTGAGCGAAGCGAAGGACCTTAAGCGAAGCGAAGAACCTTCTTTTACTTTTTCATCTCCGCCAACAACATCCGGTCCTCGTCGCTGAGGGCCGCCTCATCAATCAAATCCGGCCGATTCCGCAGCGTCTTCTCCAGCGCGGTTCGCCGACGCCATCGCCGGATCTGATCGTGATTGCCATTGACCAGCACTTCCGGCACCGTCATCCCGCGAAACTCTGCAGGCCGCGTGTAATGCGGATAATCCAGCAGTCCGCCCGAATCACAGGTCGAACTGGGAGCATCTCCGGTCGCCGGCGCGACGCTGGCCGTGAACGACTCCTGCCGCGTGGACGCTTCGTTCCCGACCGCTCCGGGCACCAGTCGAACGACCGTATCCACGATCACCGCCGCGCCCAACTCTCCGCCGCTCAGCACGTAGTCGCCGATCGAAATTTCGCGATCCGCCAGGTGCTCGCTCACGCGCTCATCCACGCCTTCGTACCGCCCGCAGATCAGCACCAGTCGATCAAGCGCAGCCAACTCCTGCGCCAAGGCCTGATCGAGGCGTCGACCTTGCGCGGACAGCAGAATGACCGATTCCTTCGCCCGTCCTGCCAAACGCTCGTTGCGCGAAGCCACATTCAGCTTCTCAATACATTCAAAGATCGGTTCCGGCTTCAGGACCATGCCTTCGCCGCCGCCAAATGGGCGGTCATCTACAGTGCGATGCCGATCGCGCGTAAACTCCCGCAAATCGTGGACCCTTATGTCCACCAGGTCCGATTCCCGGGCTCGCCGCAAAATTCCGTAATCCAGCGGCCCGCGAAAGAAATCCGGAAAAATCGTGACCAGATCAACACGCATTGGGTAATTGGGAAATCTAGTAATTGTGTAATTTGAAAATCAAAACCACCCGCGCCCAGTTCCTCAATTTCCCAATTTCTCAATCCTTCTGCATCTCCCGCTTTTCTTCCTCGCTCAGCGGAGCATTCACCTCGAGCATGCCTTCCGGCAATCGCATGCGAACTTGCTTCTTCGCCGGATCCACCTCCGCAAGATACGCCTCCGCGAACGGGATCTCGTATGGTGTCTTGGCCTGGCCTCGAACGATCAGTAGCGGCGCCGCGCCCGCACCAAATTGCACGCCTTCAATCTTGCCGATCTCTCGATCGCCGTCAAAAACCACGCACCCGGTCAGATCGCTGATATACGTCCATCCCGGCTCGAGTTCGGCTCGCTCTGCCTGCGGAACCTGCAATTCACATCGCACCAGAATTTCCGCGTCCGAGATGGAGTCGATCCCGGCGAACTTCAAAACCAGGTGACCCTTATGCGGCCACAACTCCTCCACCGTCAGCTGCCGGCGTCCGCCGCTCTCATCGAGCGCGAACAGCCGCATGCCTTCGACGAAGCGGTCGGGAACGTCCGAGTGCACTTCCACGGCAACCTCACCGTGCCGACCCTGCGTCTTCAGGACGCGAGCCAGGCTGATGTACTCGTCGCCCATCGAGCTGCCCTGTTCGGAGTCCTTGCCGGCAAGAACCCTATTCGAGGATCTCGAGCGCGTAGCGCTTCTGCGCCTTGATGCCGGCCGCACTCAAGAGCGTCCGCAGCGCCCGCGCTGTGCGTCCCGACTTGCCGATCACCTTGCCCAGATCGTTCTCGGCAACCGTGAGCTCAAGCACGATTTCGCCATCTTCTTCGATCTGGCTCACCGACACCTGGTCCGGAGCATCCACCAGCGCCTTCGTGACGTGCTCGAGAAGAATCTTCGGGTCCCCGCTCTGTTCGCTCATCGCATTTCCTTAGGCTGCACACCGCTGGGGCAATGCCAGCACTGTATGCCTGCAGCTGTACACCTTGCCCCGCTTTGAACTGGATCGATCCGCCGTTTTGAACCGCCGCGGCAAGCAGCCTGCCGTCTGGGCCCGGGCTACGCCGCTTTGAAAGCTCGCGATGAATCGATGTCGCTTCGAGGATTCTCGAAATAGCCGCTTTGAAAGGGCTCGGTTTTCAGCCGAGCCGTAGAGCGTAACCATGGAGAAGGGGCTTTAGCGCCTGAGGTCGGCTCTGTCAGGCGGCGGGCCCAGCGCTCGCCGGCTCAGGCACAGGCTTGGCGAACAGCTTGCTGACGCGATCCGACATCTTCGCGCCCTTCGAAACCCAATAATCAATGCGATCACGTTTCAGATCGATATGAGCCGCCGCGCCCCGGGGATTGTACGTCCCCACGACCTCGACTGAGCGCCCGTTGCGCGCCCGTTCCTTCTCGATAACCACTACGCGATATTGCGGTTGTTTGCGCGCACCCGTGCGCGACAGTCGAATCATTAACACCAGATTTCCTTTCCTAGTCCTTCCGGGAGGGATAAGACAAACCATTATTATCGCGGAAGTTAGCAGCTTTAGCAAGCTCACGTAGGCACAGGCGCCCTCGCCTGTGCGGTCGCGGCGGTTTTTGCCGCGACTGTTATCGGCAGGTCCCTAAACGAAAACCCGAACCCGAATGGCGTCGGCGCTTTAGAAGCACGATCAGCCTGTCCAGCCGCACGAGGATCAACCTAAACGCTTAAATGTCCACATTACTCTTGATCGCATTTCGCGTCGTAGAACCACACTCTCCCTGTCTGGTCCGCGCACACATTTCCGCTTCCGCGAAGCGGACGCGCAATGATCTCGTAAGTAACGTTCGCTTTGCCGTTTATGTGCTTCTCACAACCTTTGATCACGAACGAATAGCCGCTTCGTTGGCCGCTCCTGCCCAATGTTTGTGCTCCCTCAAACTGAGCGACCTCTTCAATCAACTGCGAGAGGTCACAGGTGTAACCTCGGTCGGGATGTGCTTTCGCAAACCTCGTCTCAGCAGCTACTAATTCATACGTCGTCGCAATGGCGGAATCGAGTTGGCCCAGCAGGTACGAACCGTGAAGGTAGTAGGCGATTGCAGCAATGACGCCAACGACCAAGAAACAAGCAAAGAAAATCTTCATACTTAAAACAGAACGTGCAGTACTCGGAACACGTGCGCCGATTTTTCAGCTCAAGGACCTCAACACATCCGCCGGTTCCGCCCGATCCGTGTAGTCCTCATTAGCCGAGGCGAACAGCACGGTCCCATCCCGCTCGAGAACGTAAGTCGCCGGAATCGCCAGCTCCCAGCTCTCGTCCCCATTGATGAAAGGCAGGTTGATGAACGCCCGCCGGTATACGGCCTGCTGCTCATCGGGTACCCGGTAGACCAACCCAAACCTTCGCGCGACCACGTTCCCCGCATCGCTTAGCAGAGGAAAGCGCAGCTGGTGCTGGTCGGCCATGAAGAAGGATTGCTTTACCGTCTGGGGAGAGATCGCCACCAGCGAGGCGCCGGCCTCCTCGATCTCCGCAACGATGCGATTCATCGCCTCCATTTGTCCGCAACAGAACGGATCCCAGCGCCCACGAAAAAAGCACAACACCAGCCGCCCTCGTCTCACCAATTGCGCCAGGGAAACCATGTTGCCATTGTGATCCGGAAGCGAGAACTCCGGCGCCCTTTCGCCCACCGCACGCGATTTATCCGCTAATCCTTGGGCCTTCAGGCCGGCGATCACTCGGGCATGGCATTCAAGCGTCGCCGCCGGCACATACTTCGCAATCTTCTCTTTCCGCTCGGCCAGAATCTCGCGCAGCAGCCGAGTATCGTTTCCAGAAGTCGATTCTTCGAGGGATCGCCATTTCATAAAGGCAGTCGACGGTCGTTGCTCGTCGGCACAAAACGTGGGTGCCCCATCCTAGCGCGTCCTTTGCGCTAGGGTGGGATTCCAAAAATGCCGCGTTCTAGGGCTTGGCCGACGACTCACGACTGACCACTTTTCAACGACCGAACGACTACATCTTCGGCATCCGCATCCCCGCCAGCCGCCGCGCAAAACTGGGCTTCCCCATATCCTTGAACATCTTCTTCATCTGCGCGTACTGCCGGAGCAAGTTATTGACTTCCTGCACGGTCGTTCCCGAACCGCGGGCAATGCGTTTCCGCCGGCTTCCATTGATGACTTCGTGATGATTCCGCTCGTGCGCGGTCATCGAGTTAATGATCGCTTCGACCCGGTTGATCTGCTTCTCATCGACCTTGTCCGCCGCCTTCTGCAGCCCGCTGAACGGCCCGATCGATGGCAGCATTTCCATCAGGCTCTGGATCGAGCCCATCTTGCGCACTTGCCGCAGTTGATCGCGAAAATCCTCCAGCGAGAAGCCGTCCCCGGCCAGCGCCCGGCTGGCCATTTCCTCGGCTTTCTTCCGGTCGATCTTCTGCTCGGCTTTTTCGATGAGCGACAGAATGTCGCCCATCCCCAAAATTCGCGAAACAATGCGATCCGGATGAAACGGCTCGATCGCATCGTACTTCTCGCCCACGCCGATAAACTTGATCGGCTGCCCCGTAACCTGCCGGATGGAAAGCGCAGCCCCGCCGCGCGCATCACCGTCCATCTTGGTGAGCACCACCCCTGTGAGTGTGAGCTTCTTATGAAACTCATCCGCCGAGCGAACCGCGTCCTGCCCCGTCATCGCGTCGGCCACAAACAGAATTTCCGACGGATTCAGCAGCCGCTTCAACGACTGCATTTCCTCCATCAGCTGATCGTCAATGTGCAGGCGTCCCGCCGTATCGACAATGAGCACGTCGCTGCCCGAGTTGACGGCCTCACGCCGAGCCTCCTTCACCAGCCGTTCCACCGTCGCCGTATTGGCCTCGGTAACTTCACCATCGTAGATATTCGCCTTGATCGCGTCCGCCACGACCTTCAGTTGCTGCCGCGCCGCCGGGCGATAAACGTCCACCGACACCAGCAGCGGACGGTGTCCGCCATTCTTCAGCCAGCTCGCCAGCTTCCCCGAGGTTGTCGTCTTGCCGGAGCCCTGCAATCCCGCCATCAGAACGACCGTCGGAGGCTGCGAAGCAAACTTGAGCTTTGCCGTGTCCTTCCCCAAAACCGCGACCATCTCGTCGCGAACGATCTTGATAACCTGTTCGCCCGGCGAAAGCGCCGTCAACACTTCCTGCCCGACGGCCTTCGCCTGTATCTGATCGATCAGCTGCTTGACGACTTTGAAGTTGACATCGGCCTCAAGCAGCGCCAGCCGGATCTCCCGCAGGGCCTCCTGGATATTCTCCTCGGTAAGCGTCGCCTGCCCGCGCAAAGTCTTAAAAGCGCGCTGAAGTTTTTCCTGAAGATTCTCAAACATAGCCGTAGACGCCTATTCTAACAGCCGGGAAGTAGTTCGTTGGTCGTCTGTCGTCGGCTGCGGGCAATGCTCGTCAGGCGACCGCTGGAAGTCAACAGGCGCGTTCAGAGCCGCGATCCACTCCTCGGAATGGGCTAAGAAAGAATGCGTGCAAGAAAAATGCGCCTAAGAAATAACGGGGCTAAGAAAATAACGTCGCTAAGAAATAATGTGGCTAAAAAAAAACAACGTGGGGCTAAGAAATAATGTGTATGAAAACCAACGACCCAACCGAAATTTCCGCCACGACCTCGTCGCGAAGATGCCAGGATTCACAGTTCCAGCCCTTCTCCGTCCGCCGGAATAACCACACTCTCCATCACTCGCGCGGCCTCCAATTGAAAACCCAGATCCGCCCGCGTCAGCAGGCAATGATTGATCGCCTCCATGTGCACCGCCACGACCTTCGAAGCTCTAGCCGCCTGGCACGTGGCAATCACATCATCCGCCGTCATCGTGATTGGCTCCCCCTCCAGAAACTGCGCTGCTCCGGCATTCACCACCACGACCGCAGGTCGATGCTCGCGCAGCGCATCCCGAACCTCCTCGTACCAGATCGTGTCCCCGGCAATGTACAGAGTCGGCTCGCCTGAAGCGCGCAGCACAAATCCCGAGACCGGCGCCATCGCCTTTCCAATCTCTCCCCGGCCATGCTGCCCCCCGGTGCGCACGATCTCGATCCCGTTCCACACCGCACTCTCCCGCGCCGCCTGAACAGCGCCAAACCCCTGTGCGCGGAACTTGGCCTGATCTTCAATTTGACCGAAGAGCGGCAGACTCTTCCCAAGCAACTCCGCTGCTGTCGCATCCCAGTGATCACTATGTGTATGTGTGACGAGGACGGCCTCCACTCCGTCCAGCACTTCCGTGACCGGCATAGGCAACGGCACCAGCGGATTTTTTCGCGGATTCGGCGAGTTCTGGATCGGCGGCCGCGCGCCCGCTTCATCCAACATGGGATCGATGATCAGTTTGTGGCCGTTATACTCAATCGTGAGGGTGGCGTGCCGGATCAGGCGTAAGCGCATGCGTAAATAGTACAATCCTGCCGTTCCCGATCCCGCCGCGTAAATGCAAAACATCCCAAACGTCGCCATTTCGCCGCCGGCGCAGCGTGCCGCCCCGATCGCTCCCGCATGGCACACCATCGCCCTTCTGCTCTTCATTGGCCTTGCGTCTGCGACCAGCGCGTACTCCCACACCCTGTCGCCGTTGGGATTTCGTCGTGGCCCAGCCTTCGGCTACCTGAGCGTGATCCTCATGCAATGGGTGATCGTGGCGTTCATCTGGTTCGGCATCCGCCGCCGTGGCCTCACTCTTCGTGATCTGATCGGAGGAGCTTGGCCCCACTGGACCAGCATCCTGCGCGACGTAGGCATCGCCATTGTCTTCTTGATTGTTTCCGGCATGATCCTTGCCGCCTGCGCACGCCTGTTGCACGCCAGCGGTCGCGAAGTCGCAGAGCGTCTGTTGCCGCACACCAGAACCGACATCGTCTCCTATCTCCTCCTCTGCGCGACCGCTGGCTTCTGCGAGGAAGTCATCTTTCGCGGCTATCTGCAAAAGCAGTTCAGCGCCTGGACGGGCAGCACGATTGCCGGCCTGCTCCTCCAAGCTGTGGTCTTCGGCGCTGGACACGGCTACCAGGGCCTGCGCCTGATGGCTGTCATCACGGTTTTCGGTTGTCTGTTTGGGTTGCTGGCGCAGTGGCGGCGCAGCCTGCGACCCGGGATGATCGCCCACTTCCTGCAGGACTCCTCTGCGCTCTTAGTTCGATTCCACTGACGATTATTTTTTCTGCGCCGCTTTCCCGGCGAACACTTCTTTCGCTGCCACCACCGTATTGCAGTGAATCGTCACGGTGTCATCCACCTTATGCGCGTACCCTCCCGCGAAAGTCACCATGACGGGAATGTCCCGCGCCCGCGCCACTCGAAACACCAACTCATCCCGCTTCTTCAATCCCTCGATCGTCAGGCTCAGCCCGCCCAGTTGATCCTCGCGATAGGGATCGGCCCCCGCGATATAACACAGCAACTCCGGCTCAAATTGCCGCAGCCCTGAACTCAACGCATTGTCGAGCCACGCCAGGTAATCGTCGTCCCCAATCTCGTCCGGCAAATCGACATCGATTGAAGAAGGCGGCTTGAACGCCGGATAGTTGTTCTCCTGATGCAGGGAAATAGTGAATACATCCCCCGCATGCGTGTTCCGAATCCTCGCTCCATGCGACACCGGAATCCTCGCCCCACCCACCGACGGCAACGGATCACTCGGCACCCGCATACCCGCAAAGATCACCGCCGTCCCGTTCCCCTGGTGTACGTCGCAATCCACCGTCATTGCGGTCCGGATCTTTTCATCCCGCTGCATCCGCCGGATCGCCACTGCCACGTCGTGGATCATGCAGAAGCCCTCGCCGTGATCCGGAAACGCGTGGTGAAATCCTCCCCCAATATTGAACGCCACTCGATCATTCAACGCGTAGTCAGCCGCAAGAATCGAACCGCCCGCCGCCAGCCAGAACGCCCGCACCAGTTCCGGTGAATAGGGAATCTCCATCTCCAACTCTTCCCGCGCCGAAAGCGTGCCGGTCTTGAGCTTGTGCACATACTGCGGCGTATGCACGAGCAGGATGTCTTCATCCGACGCCGGCTGGGGCGAAACGAAATCCTTCGCATCCGCCACGCCGCTCTCGAGCAGTCGCTCGTGAATGCGCTGGTACTTTTCGGCGGGGAAAACATGCGAGCCGATGGGAAGGTAATAGTCGTCGCTGTAGACGAGTTTGAAGGGAAGCATTCAGCACTCAGCCGTCGGCGCTCGGCCCATTCCGGCTCGGAAAACTCCATATCATACGCCGCCCGGCGAACCTCTCCTAGCCAACAGCGTGGCGTCCCTGACCCCAGCCAAGCGCGACATGGTATGCAATCACAGCATCATGTGAGTCGACTCCTAGTACTGCCCGCACAGGGACACTAGAATTCATGCCGAGTGTGTCAGGAGGACCTGTCTATGCACTCGCGGGTCGTGCAGGTGCTAGTAGTCAATGCTTGTCTGATGCTTGTGGTTGGGGTTGCGCTGGCTCTAACGCCGAAGCTGCTCGTCGGAGTAACAACCGTCCAAGTCGATCCCACGGTCGTTCCCGAAGCGGGCAAAGTCAAGGAAGAACATGCCGCGAACCAGGTTGCCGACAGCCTGAGAAACGCGCTGAAGGACGCCAACTTCGAAATTGGCGAAGCGCCCATTCGTGCCCACATTGTGCTAGATGAGTTCACGTCGGGCAGTACCGCTAAGCGGTTTATGGTCGGTTTCGGCGCCGGCCGCAGCACGGTCGATTGCCGGCTGGTACTGCAGGACTCCGCAGGGAAAGAGCTGGTGAGCCGGAGAATCCGCGTGCGCGGGAACCTGATCTTCAGCCCATATCAAGGCAATAACACGCAGCGCCGGCAAGCGGTATCCAGCTTCGAGCAGCGGCTTCTGGAAGAGATAGAAAAACTGAAGTAAGTATCACAGCTTGTGTCGCGGTCAGCTCCGCGCATGGCAAAAAGAGCAGCGCCGAAGCCTGCGCCAAGCATTTGAAAGAGAAGATCGACGGCAAGCAGTAGCGCCGCCGTCCCGGCGGCTGTCAGGCGGGCGTCGCGCCCGCCCCAGAGCCGGCAGGATGCCGGCACTTCCTCGCCAGGCCGACGTTTTGCGGAGCACGAAATCCGCGACCTTCGCAGATTTACTTTTTGCGCAAAGGCGTGGCAGCCGCAGGTGGCGCCGGTGGTCTCCGCAGGGGAACAATCGCGCCTTTGGACGGGTCCGCCGCCGCCGTCGCCCGCGCCAGCACCTCCTGCTGAATGTACTTCACGAAATCCTGAATCTGCCGTTGCATCTCCTCCATCCGCTCCCGCATTTGGAGAATGATCGCAATCCCGCTGATATTCACGCCCAGGTCCCGCGCCAGCGACAAAATGAACTCCAACCGCAGCAGATCCTCATCGGTATAAAGCCGGGTGTTGCCCTCCGTGCGAGAAGGCTTGAGCAGTCCCTCCCGCTCATAAAGCCGTAAAGTCTGCGGATGAATGCCATACATCTCGGCCACCGCCGAAATCATGTAGGCGCCCTTTGACTTCCTCTTCGTCACCGATTTCCTCACCGCGCCGAGCGTGCTTAGGCCTGCTGCTGGATCAAACTTTCCTTCGTGTACCTTCGATTCCCTTGTGCCCTTAGTGTTAAGGTTTTTCTCCGCGTCCTCCGCGGCAGTTCTCTGCGTCCTCTGCGCTAAAGCCTTTTGGCCCCCGACTGCCTCCGAACTATAGCATCGCACATTTGCTGAAGACACAAAGGCCGCAAACCCCGCAAAAGCGAGACTTGCGGCCTGAATTACACAGCGACCTGTGGCTTCTCGGCTCCGGCAGTCCAGCCCCGAGGCTTGAGTGCATGGTTCAATCCGTAAGCCACGACGCCCGCCGCCATCAGGATCATCCCGAAAGCGAACGAACTCATCCCCGCCACTGTCTCGTGCTCGCTGCGGAAAATCGAGAAGCCCAGCATCAGCATGGGAGTAATCCCGATCGCGACCGCTCCAAACAACCCGCCCGGGACGCGGAAAGGCCTCGGCAACTCCGGTTCCCGGATGCGCAGGCAAATCAAAGCCGCGAACTCCAATCCCAGGCTAGCGCCATAAAGAAGAATGTCGATGGTAACCAGCCGTTCAAATCCCAGCAGTAGGCAGGGTGCCCACAAGACCGCCAGCACCACAATCGCGACCCATGGCGCCCGCGACCGGGAATGCCGCTTGCCGAAAATCTTCGGCAGCATCCCATCCTGAGCCATCGCCAGGGGAAGCCTCGAGTAGCTCATCACCAGCGCGTTAAACATCCCAAAGCCGCTGATCATGCCGCCTAAGGCCAGAGCCACTCGCAGCAGAGGTCCCCCCAGCATGCCGGCAACGTCCGCCCAAAAACCCGTATCCCAGGCGCCCGGCGCGAGCCCGGTCATCCACATTGCCGCTACCGGCAAAATGTAGCTCACGGCCACAATCAGCACCGCCGCCAGCATGGCGCGCGGATAAGTCCGCTGCGGCCGCTCGACTTCTGCGGCAATCGTCGACGCGTTATCCCACCCCATGTAGTTCCACATGCAGATGAGCACGCCCGTCAGAATGTCGATGCTGGAGTTGGTCGGCTTTGTGATGGCCTGTGCCAGCGCGCCAAATCTAAACGGCGCGATGCACACGATGGCGATAAAGGGCGCCGACAGCGCGAAGAACAGCCACAGGGAGGTGTTTGATACCACCTTCACCCCGGCCACGTTCAGCAGCGCACACAACGACACCACGGCCAACCCCACCATCAGTCCCCGATGCCCGATCGCGAACCAGGGAAACAGCCGCTGCAGATAGAGGATGAACAGCGTCGGGTAAATCGCCATGTCGAACACCGACGCCACCAGCGACAGCCACGCTTCCTGGAATCCCCAAAAATTTCCCATCGCCCGCCGAACCCAGGCGTAGTAGCCGCCCTCTTCCGGCAGCGCGCTCGAAAGCTCGCCGATCATGAACGCGGTCGGCAAACTCCACAAGATGGGTGTCAGCAGCAGAATCAGAATGGCCCGGCCATACCCGGCGCCGTGCACGATGTCCTCCGTGCCGTACGTGCCGCCCGATACCATAAAGAAGGTAGCGGCGACCAGCGGCCACAAGGTGAGCCTGCCGAATTTTTTGTTCTGGGGAACAACCGGGAGTTGCTGGGTTGGCTGGGTAGGTGCGCTAGCTGTTGCCAATTTCTATGGCTTCCTCCTCAAGCGACTCACTCTCACCACCGCGTCTCCCTTGAATTTTCGCGGCTCCCGGGTAACTGCGATTCCACGGGCATTTCGGCGAAGTTAGTTCGCAGCACAGAGAATACGGCAAATTAGATGCGACGCAATAATTATTTCGATTATTTTTTTCGCGAAAGGCACAGTACGGAAGTAATCGCATTGCGCGTAGGGGCAGACGCCCTCGTCTGCCCGGCCGAGCAAAGCTCGGCTCACTCTCCACGATTCGAAACTCCAAATGGTTCGACCCGCTTCCCCGTCTCGATGCTATTGCTCACCTCCGGCATCCGCTGTATAAATTCGTCATTCCGTCCCAAACGGTTTCTTCAAGGAGACAATTCATGAACAGAACCCTCAACGCCGCGCTGTGTCTTTGCCTTGCTCTTGCCCTGGCACAGGCTGCCGCCCCGCAAAACGCCTTCGCCCCTGACCAGATCAAGTGGGGTCAGGCTCCGCCCTTCATGGCACCCGGCGCCAGCCTGGCTGTGCTCGAAGGCAATCCCATGGCAAAGTCCGGCGACTTCACCGTCCGCCTCAAAATGCCCGACGGCTACAAGATCGCCCCGCATTGGCATCCCAACCGCGAGAACGTCTCGGTTCTTTCTGGAAACTTCAAGGTAGGAATGGGCGACAAGTTCGACGAATCCAAGATGATGCTGTTCCCGGCAGGAAGCTTCGCCTACCTCGACCCAGACATGCACCACTACGCCATGGCCTCCGGCGAAGTCATCGTCCAGGTCCACGGCATGTCCCCACTACAATTCAACTACGTCAACCCGGCTGACGACCCCAGCAAGAAATGAAGACCTAAGCAAGAAACAAAGACCAGGTCTCAGGCCTCACCCCTGAGGCCGCAGAGACGTCCAGGAGTGCAGATTTTCCTCATCGGCCAAGAAAAAGCCCTAAGTAAAAAGGGAGCACGTGGGCGAACCCTTCGTGCTCCCTTCGTGTCCTTCGTGGTGAAGGTCTTGTTTCTTTAGATAGTGTCCATACCCATCCTGAGACCTGACACCTAGACCTTCCCCCACAGCTCCACCCGAGGATCCTCCGGGTTCAACCTTGCCAGTTCCCGCAGCAACTCCTTGGTCTTCTCATCCCGTGGCATGGGGACCGTGATCTTTACCTCCACAATCTCATCCCCGCGCACGCCTTCCTTAGTCGCCGAGGGCACACCTTTCTCCCGCAGCCGTAGCCTTTGTCCAGATTGTGTCCCCGGCGGAATCTTCAAAAGCGTCCGTCCATCAATCGTCGGTACCTCGATCTTCGCTCCCAGCGCCGCTTCGGTCGCGGTCACCGGCACGGTCAAGCGTATATCGTCTCCGTCGCGATGAAACACCGGATGATCACCGGTCTTGATAATCACGTAAAGGTCGCCCGGAGGCCCGCCGTGCGATCCGGCATTCCCCTTCCCAGCCAGCCGGATGCGCTGCCCATCCCGGGTCCCCGCTTTGATCCGAACCTCCAGCGGTTCCGTGCGCTCGATGGTTCCTTCTCCATGGCAAGTAGGGCAGGTCGAGATGTTCTTCCCGGTCCCGTGGCAGCGCGGGCATTGCACGTTGAACTTCATCCGCCCGCCCGTCTGCTCAATGGTTCCCTTGCCATGACACTGCGGACAAACCCCTGGGGCCTCGACAAATCCCGATCCGTGACAACTGCCGCAGGTTTCCCGGCGAGTAATGTTCAGCCGCATCACCCCGCCCCGGATCGCCGTCCAGAAGGGAACATTGACCTGATATTCGAGATCCGACCCGGGCTCCGGCCCTTCCGCTGCCGCTGCTCCGCCGCGATCGAACATGCTGGAGAAGATGTCGCGAAAGCCGCCCCGGCTCGAGGAGGATGCTCGCTTACCCCGCCCACCTCCCTCGAATAGATCTGAGAAGTCAAACCCGCCAAAGTCAAACGGCACACCCCCGGCTCCTGCAGATCCCGTGGCATTGCCTCCAGGTTGACCCCCAGGGAAGCCCCCCGGAGTCCCACCCTGACGCGCATAAGCCTCGGCCGCCGCCGGATCAATGTTGTCGGAATAAAATCCCAGCTGGTCGTAGATCTTGCGCTTCTTCGGATCGCTCAAGATTTCATTCGCTTCCGAAATCGTCTTGAACTTTTCCTCCGCCGTCTTATCCCCGGGATTAACGTCGGGATGGTACTTGCGTGCAAGCTTCCGAAAAGCCTTCCGGATCTCATCCGTAGAAGCGCCCTTCTTCACTCCCAGCGCGCCGTAATAATCTTTCGTTTGAGTCGCCATGAAAATCAGCTGCTAGCTTGTAGTCCTCAGCTCGTGGCCCTTAGCTCTTGGCGGTACCCACCGCTAACCTGCTCCTGTGCGTGGCAATAACCGGTCATAAGCCCAGTCCCAAGCCCAGTGAGGCACCAGCCGAATGCTCAACACCGAGAAACATCATCCTAAGCCCAGTGAGGAGCCAGCCGATTGCTCAACACTAAGAAATGTCAACCTGAGCGCAGTGAGGCGCCAGCCGAACGGAGTCGAAGGACCCCATGCCTGTTGGCAGCACCACCGGCCCTTCGGAATTTTCCACCCGGCTCTCGCCGCATTTCCGCTCATCAGTGCACAATCCGCTTCTTCCCCTCTTCCGGAGCAAACGCAAAATGCTCCGAGTGCACCGCTTCGATCTCCACCGGAATGCGGATCACCCCACTCCCCGTAGGACGAAACACATACCACCGTCCCTCATCTTCCACATAATTCAAAAAATATTCCTGCTGATTCACTTCGAATTGCAATTTAGGTTTCCTCCAGTAGCACCGGCGTCGCGCCGGCGTCTCGCCCGCGCCGTCTCCAATACCAAGAAGGGGCGCGATCGCGCCCCTCAAGCTAAAAGCTAGCAGACAGGAGCTGGCAGCTCACTTCTTGTCTTCCACGTCCACGTATTCGGCATCGATCACGCCTTCATCTTTCTTGGCCTGACCGTCTCCACCGCCCGCGCCCGAAGCTCCCGCTTCAGCGCTCGGGCCTGCGCCCGCAGCGCCCTGTGACCCGGCCGCCTTGTACATCTGTTCGGCCAGCTTGTGCGATGCCTGGGTTAGCGCTTCGCGCGCCCGATCCATGCTCGCCTTGTCGCCCGATTCCAGCGCCTTCTTCGCATCGGCTATCGCGTTCTCCACATCGCCGCGCTCCGAGCCCGAGATCTTATCCCCCGACTCGCGCAGCATCTTCTCCATCTGGTAGACCATGCTGTCGAGCTGGTTCTTGGCTTCGATCTCTTCGCGCTTCGCTTTGTCCTCGGCCGAGTGGGCATCGGCTTCCTTCGCCATCCGCTCCACTTCTTCCTTCGACAGTCCGGACGACGACGTGATCGTGATCTTCTGATCCTTGCCCGTCGCCATATCCTTCGCCGTCACGTTCAGGATTCCGTTCGCGTCGATGTCGAACGTCACCTCGATCTGCGGCATCCCACGCGGAGCCGGTGGCAACCCGGTCAAATGGAACTTGCCCAGAGTCCGGTTCTGCGCTGCCATTGGACGCTCGCCCTGCAGCACATGCACCTCAACCGACGTCTGATTGTCCGCCGCGGTTGAGAACGTCTCCGTCTTCTTGGTCGGAATCGTCGTGTTCCGCGGGATCATCGGCGTCGCCACGCCGCCCAGCGTTTCAATCGCCAGCGACAGCGGAGTCACATCCAGCAGGAGCAGGTCCTTGACCTCACCCTTCAGAACGCCGCCCTGGATCGCCGCGCCCACTGCCACCACTTCATCCGGGTTCACGCCCTTGTGCGGCTCCCGTCCGAACAGTTCCTTCACCAGCGCCTGAATGCGCGGCATACGCGTCTGTCCACCGACCAGCACAACTTCATTGATCTTGCTGGCGTCGACGCCCGCGTCCTTCATGCACTGCCGGCACGGCCCCACCGAGCGCTGGATCAAGTCCTCCACCATTGACTCGAGCTTCGCCCGCGTCAACTTCTTCACCAGGTGCTTCGGACCGCTGGCATCCGCCGTAATGAACGGCAGGTTGATCTCGGTCTCCATCGTGGTCGAAAGCTCGATCTTCGCCCGCTCCGCCGCATCCCGCAGACGCTGCAAAGCCATCTCGTTCCCCTTACCACGCAGGTCGAGACCTTCATCCTTCTTAAACTCGTCAATCAGCCAATCGACAATCCGCTGGTCGAGGTTGTCACCGCCGAGGTGCGTATCACCATTCGTGGCCTTCACCTCGATGACGCCTTCGCCCACTTCCAGAATCGAAATATCGAACGTACCGCCGCCGAAGTCATACACGGCGATGGTCTCGTCCTTACCCTTGTCAAGCCCGTAAGCCAGCGCAGCCGCCGTCGGTTCGTTGATGATGCGCTTCACGTCCAGCCCGGCAATCTTGCCGGCATCCTTGGTCGCCTGCCGCTGCGCGTCATTGAAGTACGCCGGAACCGTGATCACGGCCTCGGTCACCTTCTCGCCCAGGTAGTCTTCCGCAGCCTTCTTCAGCTTCTGAAGAATCATCGCGGAAACCTCCGGCGGGGTGTACTTCTTCCCCTGCGCGATGACCGCCACGTGGTCCCCATCGCGCTCGACCTTATAAGGGACCATCTTCATTTCTTCATTTACTTCGTCGTACCGGCGTCCCATGAACCGCTTGATCGAGAAGATCGTGTTCTCAGGATTGGTAATGGCCTGCCGCTTCGCAACTTGCCCAACCAACCGCTCCCCAGTCTTCGTAAAGCCGACCACCGACGGAGTAGTCCGCCCACCTTCTTCATTCGCAATCACCTTGGGTTCGCCGCCTTCCATCACGGCGACCACCGAGTTCGTGGTCCCCAAGTCAATTCCAATAATCTTGCCCATATCCGCTCCTCCTAGACCTCTATAAGTGCATTAAAATCTTGCGCTTGACACGTATCTACGAGCTCATAATAGGACTTGAGTGTAGCGCTGTCAAGTTTTTAGATGAAAGGGAACCGCCAGCGGATGCAGAGACTTCAGTCGAGAGGATTTGTGATAACTGCCTTCAAATCAAAAGATTGCAAGGACAAGGCACACGGTCGGGCGACCAGGCGTGCTGCGGGTGCTGGCAGGTCGACTTGAGCAAGCGCCCCCGAAGCGAGAGACGCCCAAGCCCTCACGAGTCCGCGGCGTGTTCCCGCCGACGGTTCGCAACCGGCCGCGCTTTCAGGCTTGGCTCCGAAGTCTGTAATGAGCCTCTAGAGGCTGCAGAAAAGCCCGGATTTTGATCGCGTTTTGAAAGGGCGCGGCTTCCAGCCCCGCCGTAAATGCAGCAAAGTCAACGGCGGCTTTTAGCCGCTGGGAATTGTGGGTCTCGAAAAGACTTTTCCCGCAGCCTGTTTAGGCGCTGACCTGCGTGCACGGAAGGAAGCGCTGCTATAGAAGCCTGCGCTATTCTGTCGCGTGAAGCGCAGCCAGGTACGCCGCCTCAACCGTTCGCGCAATCAACTGCTGACCCGACTGGCTGGGATGAACGTCGCAGACGAACTGGTTCTGTGGTGAGGCATTGAGTAACCCCGCCCTGCACGTTTGGCCACCTGCGAACGGATTGGAAGCAGCGGTCTGAAACGTTGTGAACACATCCGCCACCACTGCCCCAAAGGTCGCGGCGGGTGCGGTCACAGCCTGGTTCAGAAGTTGGACTCCCGCGGTTCCGGCCGCGTCTGAGTAATCGAGCGAATAGTAGTTCTCCACTACGATGACTCCTTTGAAGCCAGCGCCGCGGATCTCGCCCAGGATCTTCGCCATGTTCTCGCTCGCCGTGGCCAGAACTTGCGGCAGGCCATTGGCTATGCAGGTCGGGTCACCCCCACACATGTTATCAAGCACGAAGACGTCATTGGCCCCCAGAAGGATTGTCACCAGGCGCGTTTGTCGATGGCTCGCCAGGAAGGCCAGCGCAAAACTGGATTGGGTCGTGGCATACGGAACATGCAGCGGCGCGTGTAACTCGAAGCGAAACGCCCGGCACCCATTGTCCGTTGCAGTCGCCGACAGAAAGCTGCCCGTCGTTTCCCCCGGACATGCGGCGTTAGTGTCGTTCAACCGCAACGCGCGCCCGGCGTAGTCGGGATAGCCGATGAAGTTGTCAGGATTCCCGTATTCGAATCCCGCCTGAGTGATGAAGCCGAAGACCACACTATCGCCTAAGGCAAGGTACGGGCGCGGCGACGATTCACTGGGCATGGCAGCGGATGCGCCAGTCACCAGCAGACACAAAATCAGCAGGAAAGTGCGAACACGTGGAACCATGACGGCCTCCGCAGCGGTAGGATCGCAACCGCTCGTCCGTCGGAGGATGCGGGGCCGCAGGTCGAAGACAGACGACGGTGCGGCGGAATTCTACTGCGGAGCAAGATGCGGCGCAAGCCGCCAGGCAAGCCGTCCCCGCATTGAGCCCAAATCCTCTCCTGTCATCGTGAGCGGAGTGAGGCGTAGCCGAACGGAGTCGAACGCCCCCATCTGTCACGGACTCCGATGGCCTGAAGAAATTTTCCACCACGGCCCCCCATGCTTTGCCGCAATGGAGCGAGAGATCGAATTGCGTCGATCAAAAAATGCGCTGTCATCGTGAGCGGAGTGAGGCGTCAGCCAAACGGAGTCGAACGACTCCAGGTCTGTCACGGACTCCGATGGCCTGAAGAAATTTTCCACCACGGCCCCCCATGCTTTGCCGCAATGGAGCGAGAGGTCGAACTGCGTCGATCAAAAAATGCGCTGTCATCGTGAGCGGAGTGAGGCGTAGCCGAACGGAGTCGAACGCCCCCCATCTGTCACAGACTCCTATGGCCTGAAGAAATTTTCCACCACGGTCCCCCATGCTTTGCGGGAATGGAGCGACGGGTCGAATTGCGTCGATCAAAAAATGCGCTGTCATCGTGAGCGGAGTGAGGCGTCAGCCGAACGGAGTCGAACGCCCCCCATCTGTCACAGACTCCTATGGCCTGAAGAAATTTTCCACCACGGTCCCCCCATGCTTTGCCGCAATGGAGCGACAAGTCGAATTGCGTCGATCAAAAAATGCGCTGTCATCGTGAGCGGAGTGAGGCGTCAGCCGAACGGAGTCGAACGATCCCCGGTCTGTCACGGACTCCGACGGCCTGGAGAGATTTTTCACCACGGAACTCCCGGTCTTTCGCCGCCCACCTCTCAGCCGAGCACCGGCGAACGTTGCCAACGTCGAACTCTCTAGGAAGAAACACTGCGGCCCTTCTTTTGACTTCCTCCCCCACGCCTCATAAGATTCCCCCCCAACCACATGATCGGCCACACCATCTCGCACTACCGCATCGTCGAGAAGCTCGGTGGTGGCGGCATGGGAGTCGTCTACAAGGCCGAAGACCTCTCGCTCGGCAGGTTCGTAGCCTTGAAATTCCTCCCCGACAACGTGGCCCAGGACGCCTCCGCCCTGGAGCGCTTCCGTCGTGAAGCCCGCGCCGCCTCCGCTCTCAACCATCCCAACATCTGCACCATTTACGAGATCGGCGAGGGCGAGGGCGCTCGCTTCATCGCCATGGAATACCTCGAAGGCATGACCCTGAAGCATGCCATCGCCGGGCGTCCCACAGAGATCGAGACGCTGCTTTCCTTAGGAATGGAAATCGCCGACGCACTCGACGCCGCGCATGCTGCGGGCATCATCCATCGTGACATCAAGCCCGCGAATATCTTCATTACCAAGCGCGGTCACGCCAAGATTCTCGATTTCGGTCTGGCGAAAGTCGGAGAAGGCCCTACCTCCGCCAGTCGAATCGCCGATGCCAACACGCAATCCAAGGATGAGCACCTCACCAGCCCAGGCTCGACTCTGGGAACGGTCTCTTACATGTCGCCCGAGCAAGTGCTTGGCAAGCCGCTCGACGCCCGCACGGATTTATTTTCCTTCGGCATACTGCTCTACGAGATGTCGACCGGAGCTTTGCCATTCCGAGGTGAAGCCTCCGGCGCCATCTTTGATTCCATCCTTCATGCCGCCCCGGCCGCTCCAACCCGTCTCAATCCGCAGGTGCCAGCCGACCTCGAACGCATCATCCAAAAGGCGCTCGAGAAAGACCGCGAGGTCCGCTACCAGCACGCCTCTGAAATGCGCGCCGACCTGTCGCGCGCGCGTCGCGATACTGGCTCGGGTTCCAGTGCTCGCGTCATCGCCCCGGTTGCTGAACCATCGACGAGCAAGTGGTGGAATTGGGCTCTAGCCTCCCTCCTCGCTGTCGCTCTCATCGGCGGGTTGGCTTGGCGATTCAAACCCTCGTCGTCGCCCGAGACCAAAGCCGCTCCTCCTCTTGCCACCATCGCTGTTCTTCCATTTCAGAATCTCGGCTCTGACAAGGACTCCGACTTCCTGCGCATGGCGCTCCCTGACGAGATCGCAACCACCCTGAGCTCCGTACGTACCCTGTCGATCCGCCCCTTCGCCACAACTAGCAAGTACGCGAACGCAGGAACCGACCTTCAGCAGGCGGGCAAGGAAATGCACGTCGGCAGGATCGTGACCGGCCACTTCCAGAAGGTGCGCGACCAACTGCAGTTGACCATGGAAGCGGTGGACGTCGCCGCCGACCGCGTGCTCTGGCAGGACACCAGAAACGTTCCCGCAGAAGATTTGGTAGCGATGCGGGACCAGGTTACCGCCCAGGTGCGCCAGGGTTTGATTCCGGCGCTCGGCGCGAACACGGCGGCAGGAGACAGCGGGACCCGTCCCACCAATGAAGAAGCCTACGACCTCTACCTGCGCAGTGTCGCCATTGCGCACGATGGCAATCAGAATCGTGATGGCATTCGCATGCTCGAGCGATCCGTTGGCCTTGACCCCACGTTTGCGCCCGCATGGTCTGCATTGGGCAAACGCTATTACTACGACGAGGAATACGGCCCCGGAGCCACCGGTTCGATGTCGCGCACCGACCCCACTTTACGGCGCGCACTCGCGCTCGATCCCAACCTGGAGGACGCCGCAGCGCAGATTGTGAGCCTGGATGCGGATGCAGGAAAGCTGCCTCTCGCCTACCAGGAAGCCAAAGCCATGATCGACAAACGTCCGCAGAGCGGTTTTGCTCACTTCACCTTGTCGTACGTACTCCGCTACGCCGGGTTGCTGCACGATGCAGCACGAGAGTGCAATGAGGCCCTACGCCTCGATCCGGGAAACTACCAATTCCGCTCGTGTGCAAGCGTCTTCGGAACGTTAGGACAATTTGATCAGGCCCGAGCCTTTCTGCAATTGGATGCGGGTTCGGAGTGGTCCACGAATGTGGAAGCGCATATGCTGTTGCGCGAAGGCAAAACCCAGGCGGCTTTGGAGTGGCTTCATCGTCTGCCCAGCAGTACCTTCTTCCACACTCGCGCTCTCGAGGCCTGTTACTCAAAACCCCGGCCTCCAGGATTAGACCAACTTCTGGATCGGGTCGAGAAGGATGTGCTTGCCTTCAAGGATCCTGAACCCAGATTCAGTACCGGTGTACAGTACAACGCCTGTAGAGGGAACGCCTTCTCCGCGCGACTGATGAAATCGGCGATTGCGGACGGTTATTGCGGCTATGAAAACCTGCAATCCGATTCGCTGCTGGCCGAGTTTCGCAAATCTGCCGTATACCCCGCCATCCTCGCCCAAGCCAAACAATGCCAGGATCAATTCCTGGCCCAACGCAACCAGCAGCGGAAATAAAACGATGGAGTGACGGGCGTCCTCGCCCGTCGAACTGCGTCGATCAAAAAATGCCCTGTCATCGTGAGCGGACTGAGGCGTCAGCCGAAGGGAGTCGAACGACCCCACGACTGTCACGCACTCCGATGGCCTGAAGAAATTTTCCACCAGGTCCCCCATGCTTTGCCGGAATGGAGTGACGGGCGTCCTCGCCCGTCGAACTGCGTCGATCAAAAAATGCCCTGTCATCGTGCGGAGTGAGGCGTCAGCCGAACGGAGTCGAACGACCCCACGTTTGTCACGGACTCCGATGGCCTGAAGAAATTTTCCACCAGGTCCCCCATGCTTTGCCGGAATGGAGTGACGGGCGTCCTCGCCCGTCGAACTGCGTCGATCAAAAAATGCGCTGTCATCGTGATCAGAGTGAGGCGTCAGCCGAAGGGAGTCGAACGACCCCACGACTGTCACGCACTCCGATGGCCTGAAGAAATTTTCCACCACGGTCCCCATGCTTTGCCGCAATGGAGCGACAGGTCGAATTGCCTAAATCGAAAGACCCCA